>Ga0209673_1003039_pt1 | contig 10382 bp, 9 predicted proteins | sample AraplaCol_mMS_r2_2_FD_184274 | JGI IMG/M metagenome (GOLD analysis project Ga0209673, IMG submission 184274) | Arabidopsis root microbial communities from North Carolina, USA - plate scrape MF_Col_mMS_r2 (SPAdes) (version 3) | ecosystem: Host-associated > Plants > Roots > Endosphere | place: USA... | reverse complement strand
CACCAACCAAGCCAACGCCTTCTGCAACCTGGCCTACACCGCGAGCGTGTGCCTGTGCGGCAGCGACGGCAGCTTCGACTCGATGGGCGAGGGCATGTTCTGCAACTTCGACGGCACCGTGCTGACCGAAGGCGGCGGCCGGGCCGACGAGATCATCACCGCCGAGCTGCGGCCCGACCTCGTGCGCGAGGCGCGCACCGGCTGGGGCGTGGAGAACAACATCTACCAGCTCTACCACCGCGGCTACGTGGCGGTGAAGGGCGGCGCCCAGGACTGCCCCTACACCTACATGCACGACATGGCCGCCGGCACCTACAAGCTGCCGTGGAGCGCCGACGTGAAGGTGACCGACGGCAGCAGCTGCGGCTTCGCGCCGCCCGAGCGTACCTACGAAGGAAGCACGCAATGAACACCGCACCCACCCGCCACATCGCCGCCGAGCCCTATGCATGGCCCTACAACGGCGCGCTGCGGCCCGACAACACCGCGCTCATCGTCATCGACATGCAGACCGACTTCTGCGGCAAGGGCGGCTACGTCGACGTGATGGGCTACGACCTCTCGCTGGTGCAGGCGCCGATCCAGCCGATTGCGCGCACGCTGGCGGCGCTGCGGCCGCTGGGCTTTCATGTCATTCACACGCGCGAAGGCCATCGGCCCGACCTGGCCGACCTGCCCGCCAACAAGCGCTGGCGTTCCCGGCAGATTGGGGCCGGCGGCGTGGGCATAGGTGACGATGGGCCGTGCGGGCGCATCCTGGTGCGCGGCGAACCGGGCTGGGAGATCATTCCCGAACTCGCGCCGCTGCCCGGGGAGGTGGTGATCGACAAGCCCGGCAAGGGCTCGTTCTATGCCACCGACCTCGAACTGATATTGCGCACGCGCGGCATCGAGAACCTGATTCTCGCGGGCATCACCACCGACGTGTGCGTGCACACCACCATGCGCGACGCCAACGACCGCGGCTTCGAATGCCTGCTGCTGTCCGACTGCACCGCCGCCACCGACCATGGCAACCACCTGGCGGCGCTGAAGATGATCACGATGCAGGGCGGGGTGTTCGGCGCGCACGCCACATCGCAGCAGCTGCTGGCCGCGCTGGACTGAGCGGAGCGCGCATGAACCCATTGAGCACCACGCCCCACGCCATCGGTGCGCTGCCAGCCGGCAGCGGCGCGCTTGCGCTCGACACGTACGAGCTGACCAAGCGCTTCGTCGCCTTCACCGCGATGGACCGCGTGACGATGCGCGTCGAGCCCGGCACGGTGCATGCGCTGCTTGGCGAAAACGGCGCGGGCAAGAGCACGCTGGTGAAATGCGTGGCGGGCTTCCAGCGGGCGGAAGAAGGCAGCATCCTGATCGATGGCCGCGAGCAAGACATTGCCAACCCCATCGTGGCGCGCGCGCTCGGCATCGGCATGGTGTACCAGCACTTCACGCTCGCGCCCGGCATGACAGTGGCCGAGAACCTGCTGCTCGCGGGCGGCAAGACGCCGGCATTGATCGACTGGAAAACCAAGCGTGCGGAGCTGAAGGAATTTCTCGCGACCACGCCCTTCAGCCTCGACCTCGACGTGCGGCCATCGGAGCTCGCGGCGGGCGAGAAGCAGAAGCTCGAACTGCTCAAGCAGCTCTACCTGAAGCCGCGCCTCCTGATCCTCGATGAACCGACTTCGGTGCTCACGCCGCAGGAGGCCGACGAGGTGCTGGGCCACGTTCGCGAGTTCGCGAAGAGCGGCCTGTGCACCGTGCTCATCATCACGCACAAGTTCCGCGAAGTGATGGCCTATGCCGACAGGGTGACGGTGCTGCGCCGCGGCAAGGCGGTGCACCATTGCCGCGTGGCGGACACGAGCCCGGCGCGATTGGCAGGGGCCATGATGGGCGGCGAGGACGCTTCGGTTTCCGCACCAGCCGCATCACCCGTTGCAAGAAGGCCCGTGTCCGCTTCGGCGCCCATTGCATTGAAGGTCGAAGGACTCAAGGCGCAAGGCGACCGCGGCACCTTGGCGCTGCACAACCTCGCACTTTCGGTGCGCGCGGGCGAAATCCTCGGCGTGGCGGGGGTCTCGGGCAACGGGCAGCGCGAGTTGGTCGAGGCGCTGGTCGGTCAGCGCCCACGGCTCGCCGGCAAGGTGAGCGTCATGGGCCAGCCGTACAGCGCACGGCGCGCCGAGAACCGCAGCCTCAAGGTGCGGAGCCTGCCCGAGGAGCCGCTGCGCAACGCCTGCGTGGGCGACCTCAGCGTGGCGGAAAACATGGCGCTGCGCGATTTCGACAGGCCACCCTTGTCGCGCGGCGGCGTGCTGAACTTTCCGTTCTGGCGCAGCCGCGCGCGCGAATGGATTGCCGAATACGGCGTCAAGACGCAGGGCGAGGGCGCCGCGATCCGCAGCCTGTCGGGCGGCAACGTGCAGCGCGCGGTGCTGGCGCGCGAGCTCGCCGGCGACATCAACGTGCTGATCGCGGCCAACCCCGTGTTCGGCCTCGACTTTGCCGCCGTGGCCGAGATCCACGCGCGCATCCTGCAGGTGCGCGAGAAGGGCGGGGCGGTGCTGCTCATCAGCGAAGACCTCGACGAACTGCTGGAACTGGCCGACCGCATCGTCGTGATGAGCGAGGGCCGGATCGTGTTCGAGAACTCGGCCGCAGGGGCCGAAAGGCATGTGATCGGAGCGCACATGGGCGGCGGGCACCATGAGCCGCTGAAGGCTGCGGCATGAGTGGCCCGTCGAATCGAAGAGCAACACCATGCGCATAGAAGAAGCCCTCCCTTTCCCCTACGAGTTCGGAATCGAAGAAACCGCCCTGGTCCTCATCGACATGCAGCGCGACTTCATCGAACCCGGCGGCTTCGGCGAAACCCTGGGCAACGACGTGTCCTTGCTCGAAGCGATCGTTCCCGCGACAAAGACGGCGCTGCAGGCATGGCGGGACGCCGGCGGCCTCGTGGTGCACACCCGGGAGGCGCACAAGCCCGATCTCTCCGATTGCCCGCCCGCAAAGCGCAACCGCGGCAACCCTGCGCTGCGCATTGGCGACGAAGGCCCGATGGGCCGCATTCTCGTGGCGGGCGAACCGGGCAACCAGATCATCGAGGCGCTCGCGCCCATCGGCGATGAGATCGTCATCGACAAGCCCGGCAAGGGTGCGTTCTACGCCACCGGCTTGCACGAGCTGCTGCAAGAGCGCGGCATCACGCACCTGCTGTTCGGCGGCGTGACCACCGAAGTTTGCGTGCAAACCTCCATGCGCGAAGCCAACGACCGCGGCTACGACTGCCTCTTGCTCGAAGACTGCACCGAGAGCTACTTTCCGACCTTCAAGGCAGCCACGCTCGACATGGTGCGTGCCCAGGGCGGAATCGTCGGCTGGACCGCGCCGAGCACCGCGCTCCTGGCGGCGCTTCGCCGATGGCAATGACAGCGACTACCATCCCACACGTGCCTAACGTTCGTTCCAGCTCCGCTTCACCCGCATCCGCCGTTCCCGCCGCCGCCGACGCGACCGTTTTTCGTACGCGCGCTGACGAGGTCTACGCGCAGCTCAAGCGCGACGTGGCCGATTTCATCCTCGTCCCCGGCGACCGCTTCACCGAGAACGAGATCAGCGAGCGGCTCGGCGTCTCGCGCACGCCCGTGCGGCAGGCGCTGTTCCGCCTCCAGCAGGAAGGTTTCGTCGAAGTGCTGTTTCGCAGCGGCTGGCGCGTGCTGCCGTTCGACTTCGACCAGTTCGAGCAGCTCTACGACCTGCGCATGGTGCTGGAGACCACCGCCGTGCACCGCTTGTGCGAAGCCGACCGCCGTGTCGACCGCAGCCTCCTCGACGCGCTGGCCGACATCTGGCTGGTGCCGGCTGCCCAGCGCAGCAGCGACACCGCGCAGGTGGCGCAATGGGACGAGGCTTTTCATTGCGCGCTGGTGGCCGCCGCGGGCAACGCCGAGATGGCGCGCGTTCACGGCGACGTGACCGACCGCATCCGCATCATCCGCCGGCTCGACTTCACCCAGCAGCCGCGCATCGACGCCACCTATGACGAGCACGCGAAGATCCTCAAGGCCATTCGCGCGAACCGGGGGGACCAGGCCGCGATGCTGCTGCGCGCGCACATCGAGACCAGTCAGGCCGAGGTGCGAAAGATCACGCTGCACCAGGTGCACCTGGCGCGGCATGCCGGCAAGACGGCAGCGCCGCGCTGAGCGGTCAGAGCGTGAAGTCGTACTCGACCGTGATTGGCGCGTGGTCGCTGAACTTGATGGTCTTGTAGATCTGCTCGGTGCGCGCCAGCCCGCCCGTGGTGGGCGTGGCCAGGTGGTAGTCGAGCCGCCATCCCACGTTGTTGGCGTAGGCTTGGCCGCGGTTGCTCCACCATGTGTAGGCCTCGCCGGTGGTGTCGGGCTTGAGCATGCGGTAGACGTCCACCAGGCCCGCCCCCTCGGTGCCGGCGTCGAGCAGCCGCGTCATCCAGGCGCGTTCCTCGGGCAGGAAGCCGCTGTTCTTCTGGTTGCCACGCCAGTTCTTGAGGTCGATCTCCTTGTGCGCGATGTTGATGTCGCCGCAGAGGATGAATTCGCGCTCCTTCTTGAGCGCCACCAGGTGCGGGAAGAATCCTTTCAGGAACCGGAACTTGGCTTCCTGCCGCTCTTCGCCCGAGCTGCCGCTCGGAAAGTAGCAGCTGATGATCGAGAGCTTGCGTTCGGGCGTGTCGAAGCGCAGTTCGAGATAGCGGCCTTCGGCATCGAATTCGGCGTCGCCCCAGCCCACGACCACGTCGCTGGGCGCGTGTTTCGTATAGATCGCGGTGCCGGCGTAGCCTTTTTTCTCGGCGAAATGAAAGTAGCCCTTGAGGCCCGCCATTTCCTCGAACCGGCCCTCGATGTCGCTGGCCTGGACCCGGATTTCCTGCATGCAAATACAATCCGGCGCAAGTTCGGCCACCCAGTCCGCCACCCCTTTCGTGGCGGCCGAACGCAGGCCATTGAGATTGAGGCTGGTCAGTTTGAACACAAGGAAATTCCGATGGCTGTAGATGGTGTGGAAAGCAGTGCGGTGGCGCAGGACTTCGTCCAGTTCGCGCTCGACGCGGGCGTGCTGCGCTTTGGCGAATTCAAGACCAAGGCCGGACGCCTGAGCCCCTATTTCTTCAATTCGGGCCTTTTCGACGACGGCGCCAAGATCGCGCGGCTGGCCGGATTCTATGCAGACCGGCTGATCGAGAGCGGCGTCGAGTTCGACATGATCTTCGGCCCCGCCTACAAGGGCATTCCGCTGGGCGCCACGGTGGCGGCCGAACTGGCCCGGCGCGGCCGCAACTACCCCTTTGCCTACAACCGCAAGGAAGCCAAGGCGCACGGCGAGGGCGGCAACCTCGTGGGCGCGCCGCTCAAGGGCCGCGTGCTGATCGTCGACGACGTGATGTCGGCTGGCACCGCGGTGCGCGAATCGATTGCCGCCATCGAGGCCGCGGGCGCCACGCCGCATGCCGTGGCCATCGCGCTCGACCGGCAGGAAAAAGCCACTGAGAACGGCGTCGACGTGGACCACAGCGCGGTGCAGTACGTGCGCAACCAGCTGGGCCTGGCGGTGGTGCCCATTGCGACGCTCGACGATCTCTTGAACTACCTGTCGGGCAGCCATGCGGCCGCCGACTTGGGCACGCACCGCGAGCGCGTGCTGGCCTACCGCGCGCGCTACGGCGCCCGCTGAGGTACGTCGATGCCTGTGCGCAAGATCGAGAAACAGACAGGACGGCCATTCGCGGCAGCGTCGCTGATGATGATGATGACGATGTCGGTGGTGCTGCTGCTGCCCGCTGAAGTGCCGGCGCAGCCCGCAGTACAGGCACCCGCCAGCATCTACACCTGCACCGACGCGCGCGGCCGCACGCTCACGGCCGACCGCCCGATTGCCGAATGCACCGACCGCGAGCAGCGCGAACTGAGCCCGAGCGGCACCACGCGCCGCCGCATCGAGCCGACGTATACGGCCCGCGAATTGGCCGAGCGCGAAGACCGCGCCCGCGAGGCGTCGCTGCAGGCCGCGCGGGTGCTCGACGAGCGCCGGCGCGAGCGTGCACTGCTGGTGCGCTATCCCAACGCCACGGTGCATGACCGCGAGCGCGGCGAGGCGCTGGTGCAGATCGATGCGGTGATCCAGGCGGCCAGGAAGCGCCTCGAAGAACTCGCCGAAGACCGCAAGCGGATCGACGAGGAGTTCGAGTTCTACAAGCACGACGTCAGCAAGGCGCCGGGCGCGGTGCGGCGCAAGCTCGATGACAACATGCAGAGCGTGGCGGTGCAGAACCGCTTCATCGGCGAGCAGGAAGACGAGAAGAAGCGCGTGAATGCGCGCTTCGATGAAGAGCGCTCGCGCCTCAAGCAGATCTGGTCCCCTCAAAACGGCGGGGGCAAGTAGCCCGCCACCGGCGGGCGCCGGTCAGGCCAGCTTGGCTTTCAAGAGTTCGGTGACTTGCGCGGGGTTTGCCTTGCCGCCGCTGGCCTTCATCACCTGGCCCACGAGGCCGTTCAGGGCCTTTTCCTTGCCGGCGCGGTATTCGTCGACGTTCTTCTGGTTCTTGGCGATGACCTCGTCCAGGATCTTGTCGAGCGCGCCGGTGTCGCTCATTGGCTTCAGGTCCTTGGCTTCGATGATGGCGTCGACATCGCTGCCGTCGCCGGTCCAGAGCGCATCGAACACCTGGCGCGCCGCGTTGTTGGGCAGCGTGCCGTCGGCAACGCGTTGCACCAGCTGGGCCAGCTGCTGCGCCGTGACGGGCGTGGCCTCGATGCCGATTTCCTGCGCGTTCAGGCGGCGCGCCATTTCACCGGTAATCCAGTTGCTGGCGAGCTTGGGCGTTGCGCCGGCTTTCACCGCGTCGTCGAAGTAGCGCGCGAGCGCGGGGCTTTGCGTGAGCTGCGCCGCGTCGTATTCCGACATGCCGTGGTCGCGCACATAGCGCTCGGCCATGGTGCGCGGCAGCTCGGGCATGGTGGCCCGCACGCGCTCGATCCAGTCGTCCTCGATGGCGAGCGGCGGCAGGTCCGGGTCGGGAAAGTAGCGGTAGTCGGCCGCGTCTTCCTTGGTGCGCATGGTGCGCGTCTCGCCGGTATCGGGGTCGAACAGCACGGTGGCCTGCTCGATCTTGCGGCCGTCTTCCAGTTCGTTGATCTGCGAGTTGATCTCGTAGTCGATGGCCTGCTGCATGAACTTGAAGCTGTTCAGGTTCTTGATCTCGCGCCGCGTGCCGAGCTTGTCGCCGGGCTTGCGCACCGACACGTTGGCGTCGCAGCGGAAGCTCCCTTCCTGCATGTTGCCGTCGCAGATGCCGATCCAGGTGACGATCTTGTGCAGCTCGCGCGCATAGGCCACGGCCTCGGCGGTGGAACGCATGTCGGGCTCGGTCACGATCTCCAGGAGCGGCGTGCCGGCACGGTTCAGGTCGATGCCGCTCTGGCCGATGAAGTCTTCGTGCAGCGACTTGCCCGCGTCTTCCTCGAGGTGGGCGCGCACCAGGCGCACGGTCTTCTTTTCTTCGCCCAGGAAGAACGAAACCGAGCCGCCCTGCACGACCGGGATCTCGTACTGGCTGATCTGGTAGCCCTTGGGCAGGTCGGGATAGAAGTAGTTCTTGCGCGCGAACACGCTGCGCGGCGCAATGTGAGAGCCGAGCGCCAGGCCCAGCTTGATGGCGCGTTCGACCGCGCCCTTGTTCATCACCGGCAGTGTGCCGGGCAGCGCGAGGTCCACCGCGCTGGCTTGCGTGTTGGGCTCGGCGCCAAAGGCGGTGGAAGCGCGGCTGAAGATCTTGCTCGCGGTCGACAGCTGCGCGTGCGTCTCGAAGCCGATGATGACTTCATAGCCGCGCACCAGCGGGCCGGTCGGGCGGCCTTGTTGCTGTGCTTCGAAAGTGTTCACGGGTTCGCTCATCTCAAAAGCCCTCCGGCGTGCGCGTGTGCCAGTCGGTGGCCTGCTGGAAGCGGTGCGCTGCGTTCAGCAGCCTGGCTTCGCCGAGCGGGGCGGCGATAGTTTGATTGATCCGGGCGTCGTGCCCTGAAAAGAGGTGCCTAGTTGTCAAAACAATGCCTTCTGCGTATTTCTCAAGTTTGGAGACAGTACGTAACCTCGAGATCCACTTCCGGCCTCGCGCTCAATAAAACCTTGATTCTCTAAGTGGTTGAACACTCGACGGATGTTGCGATTGAAATGATCAAAAGCGCGAATATCGTTTTGGTCATGTCCCTCAGAAGCCCACAGAGCAAAACTGGCCTGCTTGGCGCTGACCGTACGGCGAGAGCTAAAGTGGTTATAACGGTAGACAACCGCGAGCGCCTTGCGCCACAACAATGCAAGCTCATCGATTGAGCTGCCAAATCGCTGACGTAATTCGACCTCAAAGTTATCCGACATCAAGTTGCGATCGGCGACGTAGATGGGATAAAGATCGGTACTTCGAGGATCGCGAGAGATCAAACCCGCGGCCTCTAGCGTCTTGATCGCCTGAGCGTGGTTGTTGTCCGGCGTGAGCAGCACGCAATACTTGCCCTCAAGGTTCGCCCACTCGCTTTTGATCAAGTACGCAAGTACAGCCTTCTTCTCTGCGGACAACTCTTCGAATGAGCCGAGCTTCTTTGCGATGTACGCATCTCGCGACTCGAAAAGTTCTGCCATGCGTGCGTCAAGCAGTGCGCCTGCTTGCAGCACCAAAGTTACTTCATCCGATTTGAATTTGAAGTAAGGAAGATTGAGCTTGTTTTCGAGGCTGAGATTCACCAGCGTCGACATGCCTATGCCTCGTCCCTCCCACTTGCGATAAACGCGAAGGACGTCCGCGAGACGTGGGTTGCGCGGCTTCGTCTCGGGGACAACGCGCAAGAGGGAGATAGCTTGTGAGGGAGGTGTCTGCGGATGGGTTAGGAGTAGCTGATCTCTGAAGCGGCCTGGATTCGATATCTCAAGTTGTTTGCCAGGAGTAATGGAGATGACTACCTGCTTGTTGATCGAGTAATCGCGATGTGCAAGCGCGTTATTGATCGTTTCGCGAAGGACTGCTTCTGGGTACTGCGCATTGACCGTCCCCCCTTGCGCTGTTGCAACTCCCGTTTGTATGTTCCGTAAGACATAAGCGTTGGCCTGCTCCAGAAGTGAGAGGACATTGGCAATCATGTCCTGCTTGTCTTGGACCACAACTGTATCGCTGCCGGGGGCATTCACATAGCCGTGAACGTGAGCCCGAAAACCCAAAAGGTCACCAGGAAAGGCGCCGCAAACCAAGCCGCCCAAGACCGTTAATTTGCCCTCAATCAAAAATCGTTTCCGCGTCAAGAAAGGGATTGCCTCTTCCGCTGAAGGTTTCAGGCTCTCAATCTTTTGAAGGCGATTTAGTTGAAGTATGTATTCGTTGATTCTGTCTAAGTCAACACTTTCGATCCCCTCGGTGCCCAACGGGTCGAGCTCACGTGCTTGAGCAATTTCCTCAAGAAATTCAGCGTGTCGATCAAGCTCCACTTGCTTGACCACATGGTCACCAGTCAGTTGCCTTTTGTAAGCAACATTTTTGAAGAAAACGTATCGCTTGTCCGCAGGTAGTTCATCGACTCGCTGAATCGCTATGCGGCCACCCATGAACGGACGAATTTCCGTTGGCGGTAGGTACTCTGTCAGATCCAGCGGCCGCTTTTCCGAATCAGTGAATGCCTTACGTAGTTCAGCGAGTTTAGGTTCGGCCGCTGAGTCGTATCCGGAAAATACATACTTTCTGTCGGTACCTTGCCCGACTTCCTTGATCCCTAGGATGAGCACCCCTCCTCGGGTGTTGAGAAATGCATTGACGCTCTTATAGCTCTCCGACCAATCCTGATTGTTCGATGGACAGGATTTGAATTCGATCGTGTCACTCTCAAGCTCTTCAAAACGAGCTTGAGCGACCAGCGAGGCCAATCGGGCTAGAAGAGTAGTCAAGTCGTCCATATGCTCTATTAAAAGCCCTCAGGCGTGCGCATATGCCAATCGGTGGCCTGCTGGAAGCGGTGCGCTGCGTTCAGCAGCTTGGCTTCGCCGAAGTAGTTGCCAATCAATTGCAGGCCCACGGGCATGCCGCTGTCGAAGCCCGCGGGCACGCTCATGCCGGGCAGGCCGGCCAGCGAAGCGGGCAGCGTGAAGATGTCGGCGAGGTAGTCGGCCACCGGGTCGCCGCCGTGTTCGCCGATCTTCCAGGCGGTGGTCGGCGCGGCGGGGCCGGCGATCACGTCGCACTGCTTGAAGGCCTGCTGGAAGTCGTCGGCGAGCATGCGGCGCACCTTCTGCGCCTGCAGGTAGTACGCGTCGTAGTAGCCGTGCGACAGCACGTAGGTGCCGATCATGATGCGGCGCTTCACCTCGTCGCC
>Ga0209673_1003036_pt1 | contig 10396 bp, 6 predicted proteins | sample AraplaCol_mMS_r2_2_FD_184274 | JGI IMG/M metagenome (GOLD analysis project Ga0209673, IMG submission 184274) | Arabidopsis root microbial communities from North Carolina, USA - plate scrape MF_Col_mMS_r2 (SPAdes) (version 3) | ecosystem: Host-associated > Plants > Roots > Endosphere | place: USA... | reverse complement strand
AAAAAAAAAAGAAAAAAAAAAAGAAAAAAAAAAAGAAAATTCAATATTATTCAGCGGGCTCGGGCTCGGATCCACGCATAAATCGGTGGGGATCTTCGTCCGATCGGGTCCCGGACTTAGCACGGCTACGCGGGCGAAAAATAATCTGCCTGGGTATTTTCTTACTTATAATCATCGCCCCGGTCCGCTGAAAAAAAAAGTCTTGGTTCTTACTACACTATATCTACAACCTACTTTGTATCTCGATACATCTTGGAATTAAGTGAAATTTCACATAACAATACCATAGGGTACTCAGCCATTCCAAAACACATCGACGATCGAGTACCTCGTTACCCAACCCCAATCCGCACTAAGCTACACCGCCTCACTTGGACTGCGTTGTGACTGGATGATCACGGAATTGAGTCACCACCTTGGCAGAACGAGTCATTTTGCTCTGAGCTCATAAGCACCTCAACTGCCGCCATGGACCTCTCATCCGCCTCCACTTCTACTACTTCTCCTCTTTCAAAGGACTCTCCTTCCTTCGCCTCCGCCGCCTCCCCATACTTCAACTCCCTCTTCCGGAGACGTCAACAAAAGAAAATGAGCATTACACAAACATACTACCTCGCTCACACCGCTCGCAAGAAGCTCACTCGTGAAGCCTCGCGTTCCGATCACGATCTTCGCCTACTGGTTGGCCATGCCAATCTTTTGGATAGTTTGATGCTCGATCTGGCCGATGCTGAGCGTGAGCAGGAACGGTGGTTCAACCAAACCGTTCGCGGTGCCACCAAGGAGGAACCTCGACACATCCAATGGGCCTCAACCGTTGTCGAAGAGCCTGAGGAGGACTGGGATCCGGAGGACGCCTCCGATTTGGAGTCTGATCTAAGTGACTCCGACAGTGAAGATGATTCCGACTTTGACGAAAATGACTTCGTCATTAACGCCCCCGTTCGCCGCCGGGCTCCTTCGCCCCCGGCTCCTCTTTCCATCCCCGAGCTGGATGAAGAAGAGGACGACGACGACGAGACCGATTCCGATTTTGAATATGATGATGAGGAGGACTTGGAGGATCTCAGCCTAACCCGATCGCCATCCCGCCAATCGCCACCTGAACTGCTGGCAGACGTGGACGATTCGTCCGAGGACGAGGCCACCCCTCCCTCCCCACCACAACCTACGCTCGAAGTCTTTGACGAGAAGGAACCTACCACAACGGCGATTCCTCTCGCTTCCGCCGACCAGGATCAACCTCAATTGTTTGAGGCAGGGTACTACGTTTCACAAGAACAGAATACTCTCATTGAGGCGTACTGATCTCGCCTGACCATGACACGTCTTGTTTCTGTTCTTGTATACCACGACTACTCTTTGCATTGCCTTGAACTACATTATGATACCCTGATGGCTTGACGACGAAGCGAATTCTTTTCCAGCATTTTTTTTATCTACTCCACAATCTCCTTTCCGAAATTTTAGGCGTTCTGGGTATGGTCGCATTCTTTAAGGCCATGATATACGGAGTATACATATTCGACTCCACTTGAGTCAGCATCTCATCTCATCTTCAGGCTTCAATAGCCACGAATATCTCTTTTTATTTCGAATCCCATTGAAGGGATAGAACAATATGGGACCAGATCTCCCAGCCACTTTTCAGCTGCAGTGCACGGAAGAAGAGGGCATGGTATGAGACTGTCTTTGGGAAGGGAATTTCAATCCCGACCGGGCACACTGGATCTGTGCGAAGTACATAGAGAATACAAATTATATTTACCATATTATAACATTCTACCACTACACTACATCTTTCTATATGTAAAATACAACTCGCAACCGGTTCAAAGGAACCTTTTCTGCCACTCATTTTGCTATACCAACAGCATTTATTTCCGTAGTTTCCTTCTTTTCTTCAATTCCTCCATTGGTTCCAAGGAGTGTCAAGTGCCAACTGCCAACCACACCGATTCAACGGTGCATGTGACCCATCAATGTCGATCGGAGCGCATTACCCTAATGGACTAGCGTGGTGAACAATACAGCGGACACTTGGGTTGAACCTTGCAAGTCAGCCCAAGCACGCGGCTTGATTGTTGGTGCATATCTCACCGCTGATACTGTCGACAGAGATCCACGCTAATGCTTAAGGGGCTTGATAGTCTCCGATCTGCGCGGCTAAATCGGCATAGTCGGTCCGCTACGGCTGCTAGTTTCGTGAAGGGTTTGCTTAGGGGAAACTGTGGGTCATAGGAAATTCGGGTCAGCTGGACTGGGACGGTATGTGAGGAGGGTGGAAAATGCGGAGGGCAGATGGTTGAGTATGCAGAATGTCCAATTCCATGCTGTACTGTATTGGGGTGAGTGTAGAGACATGAACTCAATTATTGTCAATGCCAAGTGATTTGCGGTGTACGGGGGAGAGCAGGGAGGACGGAGTGATAGCACAGATCACATCTACTACTGTACAGACTTGACGGGCATAGGAGTGGCAGGACACTATCAATGTTCATACTGTACTCCGTACATGGTAGTTATACACTACAGTGGGTGTCTTCACTACCAATCCTTCGTTCGCGGAGATTATCGGGAACATTGAAGATATCCCCAGCATGAGATTTACATATGCACTTTATGTACATTGCATAGATAAGTCTCACTCAGGGTTATCTGGGGGTGAAGTAGGCACATGTCGGACTCCGCATGATAGGGACAAGTAGGAAATTTGCATGCTTTAGCGATGGCGAAAGAACGAAGAGAAGTAGGGAGAAATCGGGATCTGCGAACCCTCTTCTCCTTTCGACTTGACCGTTAAGACTGATGGCGTGCGACTTGAACTGTGCTGTCATGCGGAGAGGACTACACATGTACATACATATGTACTCCGTAGAGGCGAAACTGTCAATTGCGTGCACGATAGATCTGCACCGTGGATGGTCTGCTTTTTGAGTCATTCTATGGGCTACCTGCGTATTAGGTTTCATTTCCTGATATGGACTGAAGGGTTACTGTTCATTGGTGAGATCGACAGGCAAGTTGCGCGAAGCGGTGGACAAAATACAGACATGACGAACTCCAGATTAGATACATAATTCCCAGCTTCTCAGACTTATGCTGCTCATACCCGCACTCATACGCATATTTAGATGAGTTTCTATCGATGAAGATATTGTTTCATGCATTATTGTATACTTCTACTTCTCGACATGTGAACCACGGTTGAGGGGTACACGTGACCATCCATAATGCTATCGATAACACTCACCGCCTGCGTAATTGAGCGACCCCTCGCTGCAAGCGTCACCATCGCCAGTATCCGTCCCTTCCATCTCAGCAAAACTTGGAACAAATCTGCATCCTAAAATATGGGGCTACGCATCTGCGTGTGTGAAAACGACAGCAACTTCCTCGTGGCTGAGGTATATGACTGAGCGTATCAACTTACACCTCTTCCCAGCGTTGACAATCGCACCGTGTGGGACCATTTCCCAATTCCTATCTCCACAAACCACAGCACAGAGCAGTCTCCTGATTCAACCTTTACTGGCCCCTTTCGAATAGCTCCCCACAGAAAGCTCTACAGCTATACAGAGGCCTCACAAGTAGCTCGGACGGAACCTTTTAATCGACAAGAGCAACCACAACCAGTTCAGTGATCGTTGGCGATCGGATCCAGCTTACCCCTCGCTGCATGATGTCAGCTCCCCCTTCCCCTATACATTCAGGCGAATCCGACGACCGGCCCAGCACGAGCGAAAGCGCACAGCAGACGAAGAAACCGGGACACGGCCGCAGTATTTCTTTTGAAGATACCAAGCCACGCACCCACAGCCCACGCCGGCGCTCAATTCAATTCAACGTGGGCGCCGCAGAGGCTCAACTGCCCACCCGCTCGCCGAGTGTCAAAGAGAAGAAACTTTCCTTTGGAGGAGACCAGTTTATTAGAGAGGATGAAGATGAGTCGGACAGGGAACAACGGCATCACTCGATCACTCGTGGGCCGTCGCCCCCGCCACCTAAGTACGTCTTGATTCTGCAAAGGGAACAAGTGCGATCCATCTTAATGCTGACCTATATATTAGAACATACGAACGGGGTGTTTCATTTGACACTTTTGATAATCGCGATGCTCCAAATTTCTCTCTGACTCTCAACTACAAACATAAGGGATACCAAAGTACCCGTCGCAGCCGGACTTTTCTATGTGGCACAGACCAGAATGATTATTCAGAATTCGCCCTGGAATGGCTGATAGATGAACTTGTGGATGACGGTGATGAAATTGTCTGCCTAAGAGCGGTGGAGAAAGACTCGCGAATGGCGAGCGGTGCTGCCATTGAAGAAGGCAAATACCGTGAAGAAGCGGAAAAGCTGTTTGAGCAAGTCATTCAAAAGAACAGCCAAGACGAAAAGGCCATTAGCTTGGTCTTGGAACTGGCAGTAGGCAAGGTAGAAGATATCATTCAGCGCATGGTATGTATATTCGATAATGTCCGCCAGTTGACCCAAGTCTGACGCAATACAGATTCGTATATATGAGCCTGCCATGTTGGTTGTTGGCACACGAGGTCGCAATTTGAAAGGCGTGCAAAGTCTTCTCCCAGGATCTGTCTCAAAATACTGTCTGCAGCAATCGCCAATTCCCGTGATTGTTGTCCGTCCATCGCCCAAACGTGAGAAGAAGAAGAAGAAGCGACGCGCGGATCCGACTAGACGGAGCTATAATCATATCCTAGAGCTGAGCGAGAGACGGGGCAGTGGAATATTTGACTCCAACGCCAGTACAGAAAGTGGCATCTCCAAGCTGCCTGACGAAGAGGCTGCTGTTGCTAAAGCATTGGGTTTACCGGCCTCGTACTCCCATGCTAACTCCCGAAGCTCTTTGTCTGTATCAGACCGGAGCAGTATCAGCCAGGATGAGTCTGATTCTCCATCTCCTGTACCATATACGCTTGATTCGGTGGTCATGAAGAGTCCGTTGAACGGCAGCCCTGCTAGCTCAGAAGAGAGCGTGGTTGTCAGCGAAGATACACAAAGGGCATTGTCGCCAGGACCACCACCTCGATCACCTTCTCCACCACCTGATTATGACTCAACAGATGAGGTCTCTTCAACAACGAATACATCTACGACAGAAAAAGCCAATGCAACAGACTCAGACGGAGAAAATCCAGAGACTATAACTGGCATTTCCATTCCTTCAATTGAAGTCTCCAACGACCAAGAGAAGACGGATTCGCAGAAAGAATAAATCCGCGGCTCTCGAGAAACACTCCAACACTCGATTCAAGATTAGTGCCTTATGCATTTTTTTGTACACGCCCAGGTTCACCTATAAAGACCTGGCTCATATACCCCATCAGCGCACACAATACAATAACACTCCTACAACATCACTATCATCAAATCCAAGGCTTCTCTACTCATTAAAGTAGGCATTCAATACTGCATTTCTCTTCCCATTAACTAAGGGACAACATCATAGAATCAATCATTTTTGACCACCTTACGCCTGCAAGTGCCCGGTCTATTCGATCCATGAGTCAGGCAGTGAGAAGTAACTAGGAAGCTTGGAAAGATCCTCTAGCAGAGTCAAAGCAAGTACCTGCCCTAGACACTGCCATAAAAGTATACATTCCAAAGGAAATATCAATTTCAAAGACGGGTTATCTTTTAAATGGAATTATCATTGCAGAAGTTTTAGGCACTGCTCTTGCTACGTAGGGTATGTAATAAAGATAACTCAGTCTCCGTAGCACTGGCACCAGACTTACGAAAACAACTACCTGGAGTCCAATGTGCCATATCAACCCCCTATTCCCATCACCGATCAAACGCGAATACAGCGAAGGAGTAGCCAAGATACTCATGATAGTAATAAAGACTAGAAGTAGATGAAGAGGACGAAAAGAAGTGAAGAAGGAGAATAGAGGAATGGAAGAAAATGTGAAAATTGTACACTATGAAGGTTTCGAGATAAACATCCAAGTCTTTCGAAATTCAGAATGAATTCACGAAAGAAGGGTCGAATGAGTCCCCCGATAAAAGTCCTCGAATAGATAGGATAGGAGGGAACATGAGAAGAATGAAAGTCGAGCAATTCGTCCCGTGGAAAAGAAGAGGAAGAAACCGACCCAGTCGGAAATGCAAGGGGTCGGGGGGGGAACTTGTGTGCGACGCAATAAAGCAAAAGGGTGACAAGTTATGGAGGAGCAAAATGAACATAAAAGGAGGAAATTAGGAGGCGGAAGAGAAAAAAAAAACAGAAAAGGGAAATCTTTTGTGAAACCGAGGAGAAAAGAGAAAATAGAAAAACGTTCATCATTACTCCTAACGAATCTATGCTGCGTTCTCGCCGTCCTTTGACGGGGTTTTGGAGGGCCTGCGCTCAGCGGTGGCGGGCTGAGACTTGGTGAGCATTGGGGAGGTCGGGTTAGAGGGAGGAGAGGTAGCTATGTTGTCCTTGTCTTCCAGGGCAGCGAGGGCACTGTAGAGGAAGAGTTAGTTATGGGAAGTTCCATGTCAAGCAAAAGAGACAAAAAACTCGAGACATACCTAAAAGCATTCATAGAGGAGGAAGCTTCCTTATCCTCCTTCTTTCCGGCTTGGCTGGCGCTACGGCTCGAAGCAGCACTGTCATCACTGGCGCGAACCAGGTTGCCACCAGGTCCAAGGTTCTTGCGGCCGCTGTTGCTGCGGGATCCGAGAAGACTGGTTGGACCGAAGGACATAGGCTGGTTGGTGTTGCGACTGGCACGCAGACGACGCAGGTCGTCACTACCGACCTTGCTAGAGGCATAGTCTGGAGGAGGAGCCTGTTGGCCATAGCGAACATCTCCACGACCCATGGCCATGCGTCCACCGCCACCACCGCCGCGGTTGGATTGTTGGCGCATGCGCTCCATCTCCTGCTCTTGTTGGGCACGAGCAGCCTATTAGAAAGTTAGTATCGAAGGTTACGATGTACATGGTAGTAGGGTAGGAGCTAAAACGAACCTCTTCGCGAATCTGTTGGATAGTCTTGGGGCCCTTGTCGGAGTCCTTGGAGATCCAGCGGTGTGCGCGCAGATCAACGATATCCTGTTGAATGGCAAGTTAGTTTCTATATCATCTGAAAAGTGATTACATTTGCGGAAACGTACCATAAGCATGAAACGGAGACGGCTGGGCAGACCGGCAGTTTCCATCATCATGGTGATGCGGGCGAAGTAAGCATCCATCATAGCATGACCCTTCTCAGAGACATCAAGGCTGGCACCAATGGTGCGCAGAAGGCTGGTCAGAGACTCAACCTCAGCCTCGTCAGGGATACCATCGTAATCAACCAGCTTCTTGACACACTCGTGCATGATACGCTCTGTCAACATGCCGAGCTTGTAAAGCTCACCAATGAACTTGACAAGACCAAGACCACGACGCTTGGCAGCAGCGGCAATATAGTACTCATCGGACATCATAGCAACCTCCTCAGTAGTGCCCTCGGGCTTCTCGGGCAGGTTGACCTTCCAACCACGCTCGAACTCCTCTTGACAACGGTTGAGCAGGTACTTGCGGAAGAGGTTGCCACCTGCGACAACGTTGCCATTCTTGTCCCGGATGTTCTCGTCCTTGATATCCAGACTCATGCTCTCAAGCATAGCCTTGCAGAACTTGGCATACATGGGAGCCCAGTGTGCCTCATCGGTAGCCTTCTCAAAGGTAAGCTGGATGACTTGGCGAAGTGTACGACCATCAGACTCATCCTTAGATTGAGACACAATTGCCAAAATCTGCTCGGAAATACGCTCAAACTTCTCAGGGGTCATCTTGTTGAGAGCAGCCTTAACCTTACGCTGCACGACATCAGGAGCCATGTAGCCAGATTCACCTCCGGGGGTAGGACCAGTAGCAGTCTGACCAACGCTACGAGGCTTCCAACCAGTGGTAGAGGTTTGCAGAGCCTTCAGGTCCATACCGGCAGTCAAGGGCATAGACTTGTTGGCCTCCTCTTCCTTCTTGCCAGGGTGTTGCTTCTTGCTGGCATTGCGACCGCCCTTGCTGGAAGCAACACGAGGAGACATGGGCATGCCAGAAGAGTTGTTGCGGCTCATGCCAGGAGCACCCATACCCACGCCCACGGGACGAGGGAAGGGACCGAACGGACCGGGGCGGCCACCGATAGATGAATTCATAGGGGGCATGCTGTGACGGCTGCCACCGGGCTGGCCGAATTTGCCCATGTCAGCTGGGAATCCACCAAGGCCACCGCGCTGCGAGCCGCTGCGAGGGTTGAGGCTAGGAGTGCGAGCAGAACCAGGGCGAGAGGAATCGGCGGGATCTCCAAGGGTTTCCCGCACCCGGATGTCCCAGTCAATGGATGGCTTATCCTTGTACGCGGTCTGGAACTGAAGCAGGAAGTCTCGGTCATAGTGGAACTGGCGGCCGGCGGGGGAGCTGGCGTTCAGAGCAAGGTTAGGGGCGGTGATAGAGGAGGGATATGTGATCTTGGAAAGATCCTGCAGGAACTTGGCGTTCTGCAGAGACTTCATAGCAGCACTTGGTTGAACAGGCTCGGTGGGCTTGGGAGTATCAAGCTTCAAGCCAGCAGGCTTCTTGGCGGTTGTGGAGGGCTTTGGGGGAGGTCCCATTTCAGATGAAACCGGGGTGGCGGCACCACTGTCATCCGGGGTTGCGGTCTCGGTAGCAGCAAAGCCACCCTTCTTGAGGGACGCGAAGAGGTCCTCACGCTCTTTGCGGCTAGTTTCATCCTCAGGAACAGCACTCTCGCCCTTAGCGCGAGCGGCCTCGCGAGCAAGTTCGCGCTCCTCAGCTTCACGCTCGGCCTGTTTCATGTTCTTTTCGTAGGCCTCGAGCTCCTCACGCTCCTTACGTTCAGCAGCCTCCTTCTTTTCCTGCTTCTTGCGGTTGTAGTCCTCCTCGGCGGCACGCTCCTTGGCCTCAATCTCGGCCATTTCGCGCTCGATGGCGTCAAAGTCGGGCTCATCATCAACAGGGGCAGGGGCGGGGGCAGGTGCCTTCTTGGGCTCTTCAACGGGGGCGGGCTTGTCGTCCTTCAAGCTCAACTTCTCCAGAGAAGCTGTGGCATCGGCGCTCTCGTCCTTGGGCTTGGTAGGCTCAGCCTCCTTGGTATCCTTGCGGGCAGCCTCCTCGGCCTCACGTTTCTGCGCAGCCTCATCCTCTTGGATCTTCTGACGGACAGCATCCTTCAACTCCTGCTTCTTCTCTTCGTCGGTCTTGGCGGCGCTAGCTTTGCTGTCGGTTCGGCTGTGGTCCGACGCACTGGCGGTACGTGGGGGCGGGGTCGAGGTCGAGGCGGGAGGAGTGGAAATCTTGACAGGCGAAGGAGTAGCACGAGCTGGCGAGGCAGGGTTCTTGTCGAATGTCTTCACGGCACCACTGCCGGGATCCTTGATAACGATGGCGCTCTTCTTAGAAGGAAGGACGAAGTGCGACTTCGCAGGGGCGGGGCTGTTAGAGGATCTGCTACCAGTGTGAGCGTGGCCGGGGCCAGACTGAGCAGGCTGGCCAAGGCTAGAACCCGGACGATCAGTAGAAACTTGAGAGGGAGTGCGCGAAAGAGGAGTCGATTGCGGCGGCTGAACGGGGTATTGCTGTGGCATGTAACCAGCCTGAGGGTTATAAGGCATGCCCGGACGGGGCTGAGGCGAGGGAGGCATATAGGGCTGTTGCATGCCATATCCGGGGTTGTAGTAACCGTAGTTGGGATCGTAGGGAGGGTAGGGAGCCTGATGTGATTTAACCAATGTTAGATAGTGATCCCAATTGCCGGCTTCAGGCCGGAGGTCTGGAGGTGTAAAACGGGTGGGAAAGACCCGGGGTTGGCCTCGTTTTAGAAAGTTGCCACGCCGGGCGGGTCTGGGGGGATTGGACCGAGGGGGGTTGTCATTTCTCACAGTTTGGGGACCCATATGTTGGCCATAGCCATAGGGCTGAGGAGGCATCGAAGGATGGGCCATAGGCACCGGGTTCATCTGGGGAGTAGTTGGGTGCGCATTGGCGAGCGCTGGGCTGCGGTTCGCTTGATGCGGCGAGTTCGGGAAAGGGGCCAACGGACGGCCTTGGTTAGGGCCGTGGAACTGAGGACCCATGTTAGGGCCACCGCGAGGCTGGTTGGGAGTCTGGCGGAAGTTGGGACCAGGCGAGTATGGCATCTGGCCCTGGTAGCCAGACTGAGAATATCCGCGACCACGTCCACCTTGGTGAGGATATCCACCGCGTCCGGGGGCGCTACCCATGTGGTTGCTCATGTCGCTGTGGGTTGACTGAGAAGACTCGCGACGGAGGTGCTGAGGACCGGGACCGAGGGGTGCCTGTAAAGATGGTCGCCTCTATGTGAGCAGCAAGTTAAAATGTGGGGACTCGAGGAGAGTTTTTTTTTTTTTTTTTT
>Ga0209673_1003031_pt1 | contig 10404 bp, 18 predicted proteins | sample AraplaCol_mMS_r2_2_FD_184274 | JGI IMG/M metagenome (GOLD analysis project Ga0209673, IMG submission 184274) | Arabidopsis root microbial communities from North Carolina, USA - plate scrape MF_Col_mMS_r2 (SPAdes) (version 3) | ecosystem: Host-associated > Plants > Roots > Endosphere | place... | reverse complement strand
ATCGGGCAAGCATTTGTATTAGGCCACTCACACCGCGGCGAGCGGTGATCCCTGGTAGCTCAGCGGTAGAGCATTCGACTGTTAATCGACAGGTCGCCGGTTCGAATCCGGCCCGGGGAGCCAGTTTTAGGAATAAGTGTCTGTTTTTGTTGAGAAATCCAAAGACAGACACTTTTTCCCACTTTCCCTCCCCACTTTTGAAACTGCTTTTTGCCGGTTGGCTCCTATGGACCTCTGCACGCCCATTGTTTGGCATCTGGGGCGATCGCGATTAGTTTTTCGATGCGCAACGCGGAATCAGTGAACGGCTGGAACATCCTTCTCCGCCGATGGTTCTAACACCGCAGCGATCTCCAACGCGCTGTAAGGACCAATGCATCGTCCAATGCTGGTCCGTTCAAAGGTCCGGCGCTGGGCGCCCTACACCGCCCCGCCGGGCTTTCGCTTTTTATCGAGGAACATTCGCACGCTAAGCACGTTAGGAGAGCGCAACAGCACGGCAGTGGTTGTTGCGTGCTGGTCCCAGACCACCAGCACCTAAAGGGCTCGGTGCTCCCCGGACACCGGGCCTTTTCCATGTCCACTTGGGAACTTTCCGTCACGCCGTCAGTTCATAGGATGCAGCGCCAAAAGTACGCTGTGGTAGGATTCGCCCGCCGGCGGGTCCGCGCTCAAGGCCCGGCGCCGCCCCAGCACGCCGGGCTTTTGCTTGGAACCTTTCCGTCTTCTAATCAGTTTCCAATTCGCAATGGGCTCTGACGGCGCATTGCAAAGCTGGCTCCATCCCTCATGGAGTCAGTGGCCCGGTTGCTCCCAGTTGCCGGGCCTTTTCTTGTGGCAGCCGAAAGATTGCGCTTTGATATCTTCACGTTGAAATTGTATCGTGACTGCCCGACAGCAAATGGAGGGCGAGACCAGTGAAGCGCATATTTCTTCTCGCAGCGGCGCTGGCCTCGGTCGCAGCGATTGCCGCCTGTCGTAGCGAAACTTCTGCTCCGCAGGTCACACACCAGGCCATTCCAGAGGGCAGCACAACCGTCAGAGCGGGTATGCTGCACGCCAAGCAACAACAGGAGCAACAGCAAGAGCCCTTGACTAACTTCAAGACGCGTTGCCGCCAGGTAAGCGGCGCCCTTCGCTGCGACACGAACTGATCACTAGATCGCGCCCACAACAACCAGTGTTCTCGCGGCAAAGAAAACCCGCCGGCATTCGCGCCGACGGGCCCAAGTCTCCCCTATGGTGCGCCCTATGTGGTTGGCAGCGGGCGTTGCTAGCTGGTGAGGCCAGCGAAGAAAAAAGGCACGCCATCATGGCGGCCGGCGCGCATTCCGCGCCTAAAACTTACCTGCGATCAAGTCGAACAACTCATCGCGCTTGATTGTCGTGTAGGTCAGCCAGTCCATCGAGCCGCGACCGGAGTTGCAGTCGTGGCAGGCCAAAGCCAGGTTCCCTCGCCTATTGCTGCCGCCGTCCGATCGGCGATCGAGGTGCTCAAGCGTCTCGGCGTTACGCGGCAACCGGCTGGTGTGAAATGTTAGGACCATCCGCGTGCCGCAGTAGCAGCATAGGTTTTTCTGCTTTCGCCTGAGGGTGGCGCGGAGTTCTGCATGCTTTAGCTTCATTGCATGCCTCCGCTGAAGGTCAATGCACATGTTTCAACGCTGATCCAAGTACCCACCGGTATGGGCGTTCGTCACCGGCTCGAAACCAAATCAAATACAGTTCGCGCCCCATCGCTGTGCGCGTGCGCTGTAGAACCATGCCCCGGTCGCCGTGGAACTCGACGATGGCGCCCATGCGGAATTTCCAGGTGCAGACGTAGGTGCGTCGTCTTCTGCCGACCAGGCTGCGGGGCAAGGCAATTCTGTCGATGTGGTTCTCAACTGCTGGCATCGTGCGTCTCCTCGTTGTGTTTGCATTTGTTAGTATTTGTATATCGAATGATTTCATAGCGGTCAACTACAAAATGCGATAAATGTTTGCATACTGCGAACAGAGGGGACTACCATGGCGAAGACGGCCGCAATCGGCATTCGCGTTGAACCGGAGTTAAAGGATGCGATTGAGGCGGCAGCCAAGGCCGAGCGCCGATCCGTCGCTTCCTACATCGAGAAAGTCATCGCCGATGACCTGGAGAAAAAAGGACTTCTGCCGCGAGGCGGCGAAGTCGGCAACGGATAAAGAGTAGTGGGCAATCGCGGTTTTGGCGTCAGACTTTTCGAGATCGAGTCAAGCGGGACCTTGGTGCCGCTTCTCGGTGTCGACGAGGATTACTTTTGTGGCGCGGTTCCAAACGTCGGCGATACCTACGCTATGAATCATCTCAATGGTGTTTACGATTTTTACAGCGTCCAGCGCAGGATCTTTGTTGATAGCCACGATGGCGCAGAGGGCTGGTGCGTCATCGTCCGGAGAGTCGAGACAGCGTCTCAGCTGGAAAATGTGGTGACAGCGTGGGACGAGGATACGAAGTTTTGGAATGACATCGACGACCAGGAGCGCGAACAAGAGAACAAGAAGACGCGACAGGCACTTGAGAAGCTAATAGGAAAAAAAGCCCGATCGACGGCCAGCTGCGAAGTCCCCGAAGCCGCGAAAGAAGGTCTTGAAACCACGCGCACCAAAAGAGAAATAATCCGCTCACAACACCAAGCTCCCTAACTTGACCGCCCTCGCCCGACTCGCCTAGCTTCCTATCGCGGCCCACCAATCCGCAACCACCACACTCGAGGAGACCTTTGAAAGGCTTTCGGCATTCGTGCCGGCGGCAAGGTCTTGTTTTGGGAAGTGGTTTGAATGGTCGATAAAGCAACTTTGGCAGCGCTGGCATATGTTCAGTCCACGCAGCCCTTGGACCCCGAATTGGGATGGCGTCGAGAAGATATACAGATTGCATATCTCACTGGGATGACTGCCCATCCGCTACCGCGCCTCCTATCCGTAGCTGATGTGGCGCGAACGCTCGGCGTTTCTTCGTCGATAATCCACGACCTCGTGCGCCATGGCGAGCTTGCATTCGTCAATGCCGGTCGTGGACAAGTACGGAAGTACATGCGGTTCCACCAAGACGACGTCGCCGGCTTCATCAAACGACGTACTGAGCGCCACTCGTATGCGATTGGGCCGATGGCAGCGCGTGTCGCCATGACCGCGAGGGGAATAGACTTTGAGGAATCGCGGCAGCAGCTCAGGCAGGAAAGACGCGAGAAAAAAGAACGAGAAAAGCGCGATCTGATTGCCGCGCGAAAAGCGAAAGCGGAATTGGAGCAGATGCGGGCCGAAAGAGCCAAGAGATCTGCCGAGCGCCAGACCGCCATAGCGAGGAACGCCGCGGCACGCGAAGCCAAACGCAAAGCCCGGGAGGCGAAGGGCAAATGACCACCTCGCCATTCGACCGCCTACCGCTCTTCGTTACTGATAGAGAGCTTGCCGTCGCCGTCGTGGGCAAGGAACGGGCCACGATGTGGATCAAGACCGTTATTCCTGTGCTCGAGCGCAAGAGCTTTCCGCGGATCGATCCGCTGCACGACGGCCGACCAGTGCCATTGGTAAGGCGCTTCTATGATGGCTATTTCGGCATAACCGCCGGTTTTAATGTGGCGATGCCGGATGGTGAGGAACGGCTGGGAATGTGGAAGCGGGATCGAGTCAAGAAGGCCAAAACCAAATCGGGCGATCCATGACCGACACCCCTCGCCTGATTAGCCGTAAAGAAGCTGCAACGTATTGTGGGGTATCGCCAACGGCCTTCTCCGCTTGGGTTGCATTGGGCCAGATGCCGCCAGCTGTCATTGGAAACAAATGGGACAAGCGCGCCATTGATGCCCGACTTGACGAGATCAGCGGCATTCAATCCGCGATACAAGCAACGACCCCTCAGGAGACAGAGTTTCAAAAGTGGGAGAAGAAGCAACGCGAGCGCGACAAGTACCGCCCGGTTCATAAACTCGATGCGAGAGAAGAACGCATTGTCCGGTTTATGATTGCCCATCCAGAATATACGACGGTCGATCTCATCCCGCAGGCGGGTGAGAAGACGATGGAAATGCTCGCACGCAGGTCTATCGTACGGTCAGGCGCAAAAGACTCGGATGGAAAACGGGAATGGTTTGTCACCGATGAGGGACTTGATGAGATTGAGCGGACTGACATCTGGTTGAATTGGAAGTTCTAGCCAGTCGCGGAGGCGCACCGGCCTTTTTTGTTTTCAGCCGGCAATAATTTTTGTTGCTTCCGGCAACCTGTACTTGAAATCAATAAAGCGATGGCGCTACCACTATTCGCGTTCGAGTTCTAATGGGGGCGATTTTGCGTACTGGGGCGAATATTCTTTGGTTTATTCTTGGCGGCTGGGCACTGGCTCTAATGTGGTGGGTTGCTGCCGCAATCATGACTATATCAATAATCGGTTTGCCGTGGGCGCGAGCCTGCTGGGAGATCGGTCTTCTTAGCCTTTGGCCATTTGGCCGTGATGTCGTTTCGCATGCCGAGCTCACTGGACAAAGCAGCACCGGGTTGAAGGCGTTCCGCCTCGTGGCGAATATACTATGGCTCCCCTTTGGTGCGGTTCTGGCTATCGGCCACGTGCTCCACGGCTGCTTGATGTTTGTAACCATCATCGGAATACCGCTCGGTATCCAGGATTTCAAACTGGCTGGGATTTCGCTGTTTCCAGTCGGTAAGCGGGTCGTCACCAAAGAACTGATGGATGCGGCCCGCACAGCAAACGCACAAGCCAAACTTGCTGCCTACCGCGCGCGATAATTCTTCCTCACATTTCCATTTTTGCGAGCAATAATGTTAGACTCCAACGAAGCACGCATTCTCGGCATTTTTCTTCCATATATGAAAAGCAAGCGAGAAGCAGCCATCAGCGCAACGCAGCGATTTTCCCATTATACGAGCGCCGATTCAGCGATGAAAATGCTGAGCAACAACGAAGTTTGGCTGCGTAAGTCGAGCGTGATGAACGATTTTTCGGAGATTGAGTATGGCATAAGCTGCCTCACGACCGCTTGGCAAAGCGAAGCAGGTATTCGCTTCAAGCAGTTACTCGATTCAATGTTTCCTGGCTCCCCGGGCCGCATTGAAGAAAGATTCAATCAACAACTACCGCAGATCCGATTCGACACCTACCTTGCGTGCATATCCGAACATGACCCGAGCGAGAATACGTTTGGTCGGCTATCCATGTGGCGCGCTTACGGGAATATTGCGCTCGTCTTGAACCCTGCCGTATTCATGCAACAGACGGTTCCAGCATTGCAGTCATACTCAATACCAGTTGACTACCACACTCCCCTCAGCTTTCAGGTGGCGTTTGACGCTATGGTCGGTCGCGCGCAATACGACTCTGACTTCCTGAAGGCTCAAGGCGAAGTGACAATCTGGAATTGGGTCAACTTCATGATGAGCCAACTCGCACTTTGCACAAAGCACAAAGGCTTTAGCGAAGAGCGAGAATGGCGCATAATTCACACGCCGAGCCCAGCGCAATCGCCTCTGATATCCAAGGGGGTCGAGGCCATAAGAAATGTCGCTCAGCCGGTCGTAAAGCTCAAACTTCGGAACGAACCTGGTCTCGGTGTTTTTGGTTTAGATGTCGCCTCGCTGGTTGAGCGCATAATAATTGGCCCTACACAGTATCCTGTGGCACAACGAGAAGCCTTCGCCATGCTTTTAGAAAACCAAGGCGTGCAAAATCCCTACGATCGCATTTGGGTTTCGGATATCCCCCTTCGACAGCAGTGAGACGGCTCTCACGCTTCCTCCGACATCTCATAAACCGCCGCATTATCCTGCACCTCCCGCAGCCCCTTATAGGACGCGTGTCGCAGCTTCCCGTCATGCGTCCAGGCGCGATACTCGATCTCGACTATCAGCGTGGGCTGCACCCACACGAGGTTCTTGCGACGCCCCTCGTATTTTACGGGCGGCGTCTTCCGCTTGATCCGGTCCAGAGTCTTCCGCAAATACTCCGCGCTGCGCTCGTTGAATCCCGTCCCGACAGAGCCGACATAAACCCAATCATCTCCCTTTCGTGCGGCCAGCAGGAGGCTTCCGATGCCCGATCGAGCCACCATGGAGTGCTCGTAACCCACGACCATGAAGCTGTCGGACTGCGTGCACTTGACTTTGATCCACTCGCCGAACCGGCCAGAGCGATAGGGGGCATCCTTGTACTTCGCGATGATGCCCTCGAGGCCGTGCTCGCACGCTGCGTCGAAAATATCGCGGCCGTCGCCGTCTATAGTTTCCGATAGACGGATAGCGCCCTCCTCATTCTTCAGAAGAGACTGAAGGAAGTAGCGGCGAGAGGTCAGTTCGAGGCTGCGGATGTCATGACCGTCGAAGTACAGTAGGTCGAAGGCGAACATGATGGCGTCGCCGGCCGGAAGCTTCCCTCCCCGACCGCCCAGCGAATTCTGCAGCATGCCGAAATGAGGGCGCCCCTCCTCGTCGAGTACGACCGCCTCGCCGTCGAGGATGGCGGTCCCGACGCCGAGGCGCTTGGCAGCATCCTCGATACCGGGGAACCGGTGCGTCCAGTCATGCCCGCCACGGGTGAGAATACGGACATGACCACTGTTCAGGTGGACGGCGATCCGGTACCCGTCCCACTTTATCTCATATAGCCAATCCGGCCCGACCGGTGGACGCGGCTTCAGGAGCGCAAGGCAAGGCTCGACCCTGTCAGGCATTGGATCGAAAGGAAGTCGTGGCTGCGATGGATCGCGCGGCTTTCGAGCTCGGCTACGAAGCGGCTTTTCGTCTGCCAGGAGCGGCTTTGATGGAGGAACCTTGGCCATCATGCGATTAAATAAGGGAAACCTTAAAAAGACAATCAACCTGATGTGACGAGGAATCGTTGCCCACTTGACCTCCTCCCAAAATGAGAACAAAATAAGAACATTACTAGGAGGTTCTCATGACCCATACAGAGCAAGTCATCGCGAATGCCTTAGCAGCCGTTGCCGCCAGCAAGGCCGAACGCGAGCGTGACGAGGAACGCCGTAAGCGCGTCTTCGGTAGGATCCAGATTGGGCGCCCGTTGCCTGCGATCAAAGGCCAGCAGCTGAGTTTGGACCTTCACTGATGCAACCGATGACCAAAGAAGACGTCGACTTCGAAGTGCAGGCGGCCCTCGCCTGGCACGATGATGACGTGAATGCGACAATTGCCACTCTACTCGAGGACATCAGGCACCTTCGCCAACAACTCGCGCTGACTGAGGGCGCCATGAGCCGCGGAATGACGCGCGGTTGGACCCCGACGTTTGAGCGGAAATAGAAAGCTCAGTTCCGAAAAAAGCCCTGCCAAGGAGAGCAGGGCTAAGTGGAGTGCGCTGGAAAGGTCAGAACCCGAACTAGAGCGTTCGGCGTTCCTAGCCGAAAAACGCTCATCCCAATCCTGCGGTTCCCGTTCGCTAGCGTACGTTCAAGCCCAAAAAAGCCCCGCTGAAGGAAGCGGGGCTGGAGTTTGTGAACCCCGGCAGTCGCGGTTGCCAAGGCAATGGAGCATTGAGGCTTCGCGGGGAAGAAGATACGCAAAGCCCGGCCTTAAACGGATAAGGCGCGCGTTTGGTTCCTGCCTTTTTTGCCCCGTGACGGAACAACCAGGATGGCCGCTCGTTTACATCGCGTGGAACGGCCTTCCCCTCTTCGCCGCTCCCCTCAACTGCAACTGTCTAAGAGCCTCGCTTGGTTGCTGGCGGGGCTCTTATTGTGTCCGCGCGAACGGAACAAACAACACGCCCCGATGTTAATCAACTGAAACGGCGGCTTGTCTTTTTCCTGCCGTTTCCTTTCAATCGTCAAATTTATCTCTACCTCGACCACGCTTGTGCCCATGCGGGGTCTTTTCTCGACTTCAGCCACGAAAAGTACGACAATTTACGAATATCTTTTCAGCAACGGATGGGTGATCGTGGCCGGGCGTCGAGCACGGATTTGACAGCCGCGACGTAGGGACGAAAGATCCTTGGCCAATGGTTGCGTAGAATCAGTCCTTGGCCTGAAACTTGAACATGTGGAGCCCGTCAGGTAACCTCAGGTTCGTCCATCCAGGACAGTTATTTCTGTTGAACTCCACCTCCAACCCCGCACGAACGCGGGGTTCTTTTTTTGTGGAGGAGTGCGGCGACTGGCCCCCGTGACGTCAGTGGCCACCGGATTTCGATGGCGTTCCCGAGGCAGGTGGCAACCACCCATCGCTGGGCGGGCGGCATTTTAGGCGGACGTAGCGCGCCAAGACCGGATCGCTTGCAAGATGCCGTTGAAACAGCCCTTCCTCCATTCGCCCCTGGCAGTAGGCATCGACCACGCTTTGTTGTTCCAACGTCAATGGCGGCAGATGATACGAGGCAGTATCTTGGAAGTCCGATTTTGCGGTTTTCGAGGTTCCTTTGGCGGTTTTTTGAGACATGGTTGTTCTCCCATTTTCGGAAGAACTACCACCGAACCTATGAGTTCCCGAGCACTTGGTCGCGCATGCTTCTTAGGGATTGACAAACAAAAATAGCCGCCCCACCGGTTAAGGCAGGGCGGCTTTGTTAGCGTGTCGTGCGGCTACACCTTTAGAAGATCGAGGTAGAGCACTGGCTGCTCGAGCGCCTTGTTGCTGGGCGTATTAAGCAAAGTGAAGCCAACTTTCTCGTAGAAAGAAACCGCGCTTTTCTTCGAATCGACGACTATGAAACGGCATCCAACATGCGGCATGATGGCGTTCTTTACGACGCCAACCGAGAATGACACCAGCTGCTCGCCGAGCTTTTTGCCGCGGTACCTATGGTCCACCGCGAGCCTTGCGATCTTCACTGCCGGAAACGTCTTATACTCATAGACCTGATCGGGTGGTATGACGCTTTGTGGCGTCTCGGTTAGGATCTCACCGCAGATCAACGTCACGTAGCCAATCAGCTTGGAGCCTGCAAACAGGCCATACGTACGGGCGAAGCTATTCTCCTGATAGATCTTCGCCTTTTTCTGGATGAACGCCTTCAGAGGGGCAAAGTCTTCGTGGCCAAGAGAAAGCCCAGTGACCTTATCACTGGGCTCGATAAGCCGAAGCTCGATCTCTAGGTCCTCGCCCGACAATTACTTCCCCGAAGACCTCTTCAGGGAGATACGAACCTTGCCTTGCTTCTGAAATTCAGTGAAAAGACGTTGCCCATCGGCAGCGGTCTTTTTCGCGCTGACTTTTGGCTTGCCATAAGTCACTTGGTTCTTGAATTTCTTAGCGTCGTCATCGGTCAATTTCACCTGACCGAACGCGCTTGATATGACAGCCATTTCGCGCTCCTTTCTGCCTGGTGGGATTTTTACGCTGGTGGGTGTATATATACTTACTTGACGGATAAATTGCAACGTGCTACGGGACGTTCAGTCTCCGTAGCACGCAGACGCAATTCCCCATAAAAAAATTTTCACAGAGTTTGCAAGAAGATAACTGACGTCTGCGTCAGATGTTCCGTTATCTGCATATCTATCACAGAATCGAGCCGCCAATCCAACGCTTTTTTAGGCTTTGCTAATCATCGATTGTGCGCCGCATAGATCGCGCTATCCCCGCGTCGTCATGCGCGGCTTAGCTTGGTTCTCTACGATCCGATCGACGCGGAGCGTCATGTTGTCGACAGCTGCCTTCACACCACTGATAGCTTCCATGATCTGGTCAGTCGTCTCGCGAAGTCCTGCCTTCGAGACGTAATGTTCAGCAACATGGATACGCTGGATCGCAAGTTCGGCAAGCGCCTTCTCTGCTTTTGCCTCCGCAGCAGCGATTCGCTCGCCGGTGGCCTTCTCACCTTCCTTGACACGGCCGTCTATTTTCCACCAGATCGCCCACCCCGCACCGGCCAGCGTCAGGAAGAAGATCACAGCCTTCATGATATCCTCTGGCGTCACTTCGTCACCACCTTGCCGGAAAGCCCAGCGTCTCGATCAGCATAGAAATCACGCAAGGCCAGGTGGCGCCCTATGCAAGTCAACAGTCGTTGGCGATCGGAGATCCACAGCCGCTCGACATCTGCCTGCGTCAGCGCCTTGTCGCCAATATCGATCGGGCCTGCGCACTTCTGCACCAATGCCGAGTCCGGCTTGGTCAGGCGCGGCAAAGGAGGCGGAACGACCAGATTAGCGGATTTGGTTAATGCGACGCACGCCGGGAGCATTGACAGCACTGCGGCTAGCATCAGGATCTTGATCAGCTTCACGCCGTAGCTCCTCGATCTTTTGTTCTAGTGATTGGTTTTCAGCCTCGATCTCAGCGATGCGCTGGGCTTCGCGGGCTTTCGCGGCGTTGTTGGCTGCATCTTGCCGGCTGGCCTCTTTGTCGCGCGCCTCGACGGCTGCAGCCTTCATCTCGGCAATCTGTGCAGTGAACTTGCCAGCCGCTGCATCG
>Ga0209673_1003023_pt1 | contig 10423 bp, 10 predicted proteins | sample AraplaCol_mMS_r2_2_FD_184274 | JGI IMG/M metagenome (GOLD analysis project Ga0209673, IMG submission 184274) | Arabidopsis root microbial communities from North Carolina, USA - plate scrape MF_Col_mMS_r2 (SPAdes) (version 3) | ecosystem: Host-associated > Plants > Roots > Endosphere | place... | reverse complement strand
TGGCGCGAAACGGATCTGATGACCTCGTTTTCTTGCGAACCAAAGGCTACCACGCGGGATCCATTGAAAATTTCGCCGCCCCAGGGGGAGCTAGATTTCACTCAGCAGGCTTCTCCGTCAAGTCGCGCGATTCGGACGACCAATTTATGGTATTTGTCCCTCTGCCACACCTCACCGGTCCATCCATATTCGACATGTTTAAATGGGCTAAAGAATGGACCGGCTATCAAGTACTCGGCGAGGAGAAGGAATATTATATGAAATTGATTCTTCCTCAAGTCCAATTAGCTGAGGCAAACGGCAAAAGCGGCCCCCTTCTTACAGGATGGTGTTTGGCGCGAAACGAATCTGATGACCTCGTTTTCTTGCGAACCAAAGGCTACCACGCGGGATCCATTGAAAATTACACCGCCCCAGGGGGAGCTAGATTTCACTCAGCAGGCATCTCCGTCAAGTCGCGCGATTCGGACCATCAATTTATGGTATTCGTCCCTCAGCCAAACTTTACCGGCCCGTGTACTAGGGCCGACATGGTCAAATGGGCTAAAGAATGGACCGGCTATGAAGTTCTCGGCGATGAGAAGAAATATTATATGGAATTGATTAAATCGGCATAAATGGGGAATGGTTAGAGGTCTAGACAGTTAGGTTAGATGGCTATCAACAATTAGCTGGACGAGATACGGAACGAAGATCTACACATGCATGGGTCCATTGCAGCTGGTACCATGGATATCAACAAATTGGGACATCTCAAGTTGCTTGTTGACTAGTGCTGCCGTTATAGGATCCGATCATTCATTCACGGCAGACGGAATTTGCCATGGCTATTCTCGAGCTGAATTATCTTACAGTACAATATTGCATTTTGTCGAACGGCTTATGGATTTGATCCAGCCTCTCAGCCCAGTCCTCACTAGAGATCATCTCGGATCAGAAACCAAGAAACTGGTCATAACCGAGATGGACCTCTGTGGTGTAAACAGTATTGATCGTCTAGGCGGTAGCACCAGTGTCGAAAAGATGCATCTGCAATGAATACTGAGGAGAATTGACACGGATTATTATAGTTGCCGCAGTCAGCTATCTCACACTTAGCTCTAGAAAGTCATCTTATGATGACCGATTACTGAATAGTCGGGCATAAACCGAACCCTGTTACACGCACACACACACACACACACACACACACACAGGTTTATTAATGCCCGGTGGCTAACCCAAAGGGCAACTATCGCCCATACATGTCCTAGTATATCCTGTGTCTCCGTAGAGGGCCATACTTTTCTTTCAGTATGTGTCATCTCAGCTATCGATACATTGCCTTCCATTCCGTCTCTCGACATAGAAGCGCGTTGTGATCAACATTGAGAAAAATGCGTCGCTTTGAAAGAATTTACGATGTCGTTGAACCCGTTGAGGAGTACCGTCCTGGAGGCTATCACCCGGTCCACCTCGAAGACATTTTTCACCAGCGGTATCAGATCGTCGGAAAACTAGCATTTGGCCAGTTTTCTACAGTGTGGCTTGCCAAAGACAAAAGGTTGTATTGATTTACTCCCCTCCTATACAACCTCCATTTCCATCAAACTTACGCCTTTCCCTCTAGGCTTCAAAGATACGTAACATTAAAAATCCTCAAAGCTGATGTCTCGAAAGACAGTCGAGAACTTTCTATCCTCCTTCACCTATCGAAAAAACATACAAATTGTCTAGGAAGAAACAACGTTCTGCAATTATTGGATCATTTTGAGCAGAGGGGCCCTAATGGTCTGCACCTTTGTCTCGTGTTCCCAGTCATGATGTCTGATGGTGATGCAATGACTGTTCGCGAAAGGCCACGCCACTCACATTATGTTCGCGAGATTTCGAAGCAAATATTACAAGGGTTGAACTTCATTCATGATCAGGGATTTATTCATGGAGGTATGTAGCCTGGGCGACAAGGAGCCTAAAATCAACACTGATTTTTGAATAGACCTCCAACCAGCCAATATACTATTCACTGTAAACTCCGATCCGTCAATCGAAGTGTTACAGAAACCTGAATTTAGCTATGTTCATTGGTGCTCTGGAGTTGAACCTGATAACAGTGCACCGCGGTATCTGGTGAGCTCGCAACGCCCCCGCGGAATGCTAGACGATGCAGCGTGCTCAGTGCTTGTAATCAAGATTGGTGATATGGGCGGAGGTTTGAACTCCTGTTAGCGATTTAAAGATAAATATTATTGACTGTTATAATAGCTATATGGAACACACAGGATAATTTCCTTCCTGTGACACCAGTGGCTCTAAGGGCACCCGAGTTACTCCAGCAACATTCCTGGAACCAGAAGATTGATATATGGGCTTTGGGGTGTCTGGTACGTCCTCTATACTTGCTGCATATCATGATCTAATTTTCGATATCAGATATTTCAACTTACTACAAACGAACCACTCTTCCCGGTGGAATCTTTCGGCTGCACCACGGACGAAGTCCATGGGAATTTACGGACACTGATGGACAATTTATTCAAGAATGGCATTTATGAATTTGGCATGTATATTCGCGAGAGAGTACCGACTGATTTTGGCCCAGGAGATACTGAGAAGCTTGCAGATTTCCTTTGGTCAATGTTACAGGAACGTGCGGAAGATCGAAAATCCACTGCCGAGCTTCTCAACCACCCATTTTTAGTTGGTTGAAGGGTTGGAGCAGCAACTATATTATTCTTTTCTACATGCCTCTGCCAAAGTACTTCAGGGTGAGGCTGAGGTGCCGAAGCCGTTATTGGGCTACCCCTTCTTTATAAAACATACTAATTATCATTCTTTCCGATGGCTAGACGATGGTTAGAGCGCCAAAAAAAATTAAATCAATCTATCAATCTATGTAAAACTGCCTGAAGATACTGTAAATAGTGCTGCTGTACTAGATGGTATAAATTTCTTCTATAGTCAGACCTGCGTGCCGAAAATGACCCTCTGCGCTGTGCTCCCTTGCACCAACCACATTAATACACCATTCGAGGAAGTTATCGAATCCTTGTTCGGGATTCTCTTCGTAGGACTTCCAATTACGCCGGATGAAGGCCTTTAGCTCGGCAAAGAACTCCTCAATAGGATTCAAGTCTGGCGAGTATGGAGGCAGGTACACTAGTTTCACTCCGGCCTTAGAGCACATATTTTCTATTTGGTCGGAATGATGGAAAGATGCGTTATCCATGACTAGCACAGATTTCGGCTCGGGCCACCTTCCGCAGTGCTGAAGAAGCTGCTCAATAAAATCCTCGAAGACGGATGCATCAGTCGAGCCCCGGAAAACCCGAGAAAGGACAATCCCATCCTGGGCATATGCAGGCAAAATCTGATATCGCTGATCACGATGAAATTTGGCCACCTGGACTGGCGCGGTGCCTAGTGGAGACCAGCCCGTTCGCCTAAAGCCTATGCGTTTATCACAACCTGACTCATCCACGTAGACAAGGTGGTATGACTGGAAATCGGAGATAAAATGGAAGTATTCGTCTCGTAGGTCTTGATTGCGTTCTCGGGCCTTAACTCGGATAGTTTTTTTTGACCAGCCTTTAAAGGCAAGAGCGCGACTGATACTGGATGTGGTTGCTTGAATAGCGAATTCGTCCCAGAGAAAAATCGCCATCTCATGAAGATAAAGGTTAGGTTTCTCGATCAGATGATCGCATAGAGCTTCTATCATGACTGGAGTGACGCTTCGTGGTCGACCGCCTTTATTAGGCGGAGCTTTAACGCTGCCAAATATTCGAATATTAGAGGAGATTCTCAGAATGGTTCTCTTGTTGCAACCAGCAACCCGCGCCATCTGCGATACAGACAACTCTCTACTGTGGATCATGTCAGAAATAAGCTCATGCTTTGAGGGGGCTAAGTTTGGCGCCATCCCGATATGGCCACTCAAAATGTTGGTTGAGCCCTTTGGTCCGGGTGATCATCTTTTAAGGTGGGGTAGAAAGATGTCGGATGTAATAAAGTACAAGCGAATACAACCCCGCCCTAGCGGTAGTTACAGTGTGTAAGAAACAATACAGGCCCCGGTGCCAAGAATACACGGTTTAATTCCCGATAGGGATTAGCGGATATTAGTAATCCAGATTCAAGAAACAATTAAAGAGTGAAAATGGTGACACCAGTTTCGGGACACACTGTACAGTATGTACAGTATTTACTTCCTTCTTAGGAATAAACTTACTACCAGAACCACGTCCAGACCTTGGAAATAATGACAGAAAACCGGAGCCTTTCAAAGAAGAGCCGATTGAGCACCAAGGTGCTCTTCAATGCTTCTTAAGATTATGGACACATATTTGACTATGCCACTGTCGTTTTCTTTGAGTCCATGATATTTGGTATCCATGGATTTTAGATTACTTGATTACACGGGGTCTTCAGATGGAGCAGTAGCGAAATTTATGGAGCGGCTTTTCTTGGGCTTGGTTGAATCATCAGACAAGCAGGGGCAAACTCTTCAAGGTCGTTTAAAGTATCCATTTCTGTTTACTTAATGAGGTAGTTCAGGACCTAATGATCTTGCTTGGGATCATTGTATCGGGGCATCTGAATGGCCTCCCCTTTTCTTATACCCGAATACCCTACTATTTGATCCAGCGTGAGCTCATATATATTTATGAAGAGGCGTGGCTCTTACCAGGGATTCCTAAATAAGCTATAATATCGCTGCTAGTATCTTACAATATTTCAATCTCCTATATCTGCTCAAGGTTCCCCCCAAGCTTTGAAGCTGATTAAGTCATGGGTAGAAACCTACATATTAAATTCCGTGAGCAGTCCGTTAATTTGCTAGTATTTCTGCATTGCAAGAATCTAAATGAATATGCTAGCATGGAGACGTGAAGCCAACAAAAGGGGTCGGATGCGAAAGTCGAAACGGTATCCTCTTTCTGATAAATTTCAATCGACCATCGACAAGGAAATATTCCACCTCGATTGGTCCTTAAGGCCAGGATGGAGTTGCGAAAGGAGCCCCGGCGTTTTCAGTACTTTTCTAATTTTCAGCAGTGGGGATAAAGAGTGGAATGAACACTCGTTAGCCAGAGAACGGGATAATGAGCTTCAAAAATATTAACGCTACACGTCACAGGAAGAGTCCGTTCAGGACATTGCCATCAGTAATCGCCAAACGCGGGTTCGAGCCGGGTTCTCATTTTTCTAACCCGCCCATGGGTAACCCATCGCGGGTTTTTGAACAAAACTCGCGGGTAGACCAGGGCACCCGCTCATGAGCGGGTTCTATGGGCAGCTCAGGGAGCGGGAAACCGCTCAAAAGGTGGAGCTTGCATTTAGTCTATTCATACCAGAACAATATATTGATCTAAACTAGTATTTGAAAATACTATAATTTTGTGCTCGTTGACAATCCCTTTCCTTTTTGGAACCCTGGGTAATTCGGGTACCTGTATGGGTTGCGGTTTGTGTTTTCAAAAAACAGACTGGGTTTGTCGAGGCCTAATGCCCATGGAAGTAACAGCCCACATGACCTACATTCGAGCCCATTAGTCTAGTACAAGTACAGTAGTTTCGAATTTTGAATTCGGTTGACCTCACACACTTTAATCTTGTTTACGGGAAAATAAATCCTAAATGATGTAATGGGGGGGGGGGAGGGAAGTTCTGTCTTTGTGCCTGACTATTGTGGCATCCTGCCCGAGTGCAATCATGAGATTCATCTTGACGGTATGAAGAGTTATTGAACACCTCGTTGATATCTACCATCAGCCCATCACCGCCATTACCACCGCAGGATCACCGCGGGCTTTCTAGTTCTGTTTGGTGTTGGCTTGTCTCCCTTCTGTCGATAGGCCAATTCGACTGGCTGCCATTGCGCGTTCCTCCGCCTTGAATAAGCATGTTCTGATTAGATGATATTTTAAACACGTTGATCTAAACCACGTTCTACAATTCTACAATAATCCATGTATCCTCAATACGTTTTTAGTACCGTAGGTGGTGTATTACATGAAATTAGCAGACACATGGTATCTCTTCATCTCTCTTCCTTTGGTGGCAATCAACAACCTCCTGCACTAGAGCCTTCTGCTTACCGTTACTAATCCAGGCGGCATTGCTCCAAGGTACTCGCTCTCAAATCTTGTTCTCATCCTTGATATAATAGAAAGAGAATATTTTGCCATGTCTAAAATAGATGCTTCAGAACGCTAGCAAGGGGATCCCGTATTGAGGATATTTCGGGCTTGTTGAGCATAGTTACACCCGTTATCAACATTAGCATCAGAAAATCCGGCTGACCACATCATAATTCCACCGAACGCAGCCTCGCTAATATGGTCACAGACTAACGCTGCAAGCGCATCGGGATGGAGATAATATTGAGCGCCGCTTGAGGCCCCCGTTGCTGCAAAAGGGGCAGCCGGTAATCCGATGAAAATTTTGGCGTTGGCAGATGGTGTCGCGATGAGATTAGCTACCCAGGCATCGAAATTGATGGGCCCATTAGCCGAGCAGCCAGGGTTATTGTAGAACTGAACCCAAAGATAGTCGAATTTCGTGTTTGTGATCGCCAGTTGCATGTTAGGCTCCGGAATAGGACATTGCGGTGCCCCAGTAATGTAATAAATGTTGGACGGGTCGGAATCAAAGTTAGAGCGCAATTTGTCGATAAGATATTGGTAGTATTGGCTACCACCGGAGGACTCGATATTGAAGTCCCAGCCATTCACAAATGTGGTACCAAAGGGTCGATGAACCGTATCAGTTCCCGCATTGCCATATGCATCCCAAAGATATTGGCCGATAGCTTCAGCCTCCTGCTGAGACGAGAGTGAGTATGCTCCAGCCGCGCCACCAAGCGACAAGATGACTTTGACGCCATTTGACTGGCACTGGTTGATTGCAGTCGCTAGGTTTTCGCATTGAGAAGAATCACCAGTTACGGAAATTGAGCATGATTGCCCAATGGTACCCGCGGCAATGGTGTTGCCGTGGCCGAATTCATATAGGAAGGCCAATACTACGATATCAATACCGGCAGATGGTGTGCAGTAAGTTGATAGATCATTGTTCTCAACAGCAGATCCTCCATTCTGGCCCCAATATACAACATTTTGATGTGAAAAATTAGCCACATCATCGTGCCTGGTGGTAATTGCTGATACAGTAACTCCGAGAAAAGCGAGACTTTTCAATAAGTCTAAAAAGTGCATTTTTACTTTGATCTTGAAATGAACCTGGGCAGTGTCCAAACTAGAAATTTCTAGATTATTCGCCTGCTGTGAGGGAATTAATTCATTTGGTGAGAAGAGGAAGAAAATAGGACTCCTGTAAATTAATAAGTATGTCTAGTCAATTCTACGGACTGACACTATATGCTGGGTTATTCATCCGCCTGATGGCGAATGATTGAAGGCAGAAAGGCAGCGTTGGCCCAGCAGAATGGGATTGAACGGATTACGATCAACTCACATCACTCCAGACAGTACCGTTAAATAGTGCAGTTCATTTGGAAACATTCTCTCGTTCATTTTCCAGGTCTCGGTGTGCCACCAAAGCGGTTTGTTAGGTAACGGTCACTATCTACAGGGTTTTGTTGTCAGGATACTAATGTTAGGGCACACCAAGCCGTTTTACTGTAGAAAAGTATGAGAATGTTAACTTACAGTAGTTCCAGGTTTTTCTTGTCACAAGTTTAAATCCGAACCCTGGCCGGGTCAAGTTAAGTGCTGCATACTAATGAATGTACAGGGAAATCATGTATTTTCCATAATATTTCAGAGGCCCAAACAATTCAAACAAATCTAGCAAACCCATATCTTCTCTTCTTCCGAGTAGTCATCCAGGATGGCTATATCCATGGACTGAATCTTCCGTATCATAAACGCAAGTCAGAGAGACATATAATGTAACATTCCGTTCTTGACCACTCCCTATCTAGAAATAGAAAATGCGATATTACTTGTCACGTAAACATTGATAACCGTGGACGTCGAAGAAATCGACATTGATGGGGGTTTAGAGGGATCAGCTGGGACGATATTGACCTGAATTGCAGGACATGGGCGAGAAGGATCCTCATCATTCTCCTCTTGGAATATTTGTCGGAGTTTCATGACTTCTATTATCGAATCCTGACCACATTCAGCAGCGTTTGCCATATTCGCTATTGTCAATTCTTTGCTGATTATCATATCATTGATCATTCGCAGTTTCCAAAATGGAAGGGTAATTAGACTGCTCTGGTGTGACATCGTACCAGGCCGAAGAGAGCTTTTTAGGTGGAGGTCAAAAGTTTTAAGTGAGAATTAGAGATGAAGATACTTTGCCTCCTTTTATATTATTTTCTGTAATGCTATGAGGAGCTATGATTTACACACAGTACAGGTCAAAGCCTGTTCGACTTTGTGCTTTCTAGTGTACTGTATAATCAATACGACTAGGATGGTTCTTACGCAATGTAGTACTTGATACCATTATCAATTTGGCGCGGGTGATCCTAAAGGCAATACTGGCTATACCATCTTTAGTCAGCGTCATATTACATCTCGTATAATTTCTTTACGCTAGCGTCTTGGCAGTGCGCGAAAAAGGTCAACGGGGCGGAAGCTCGTGGCGCTGCTGACTATACCATATCTTGCTACTGCACGAAAACTCACGACCATCCTCAAAATTGCGTTGACCAGTTCATATTGAGAATTATTTCCTACCCCGTTGCCAAGCCTTCAGTGCAGATTATTCATTGGGCGGGCAACCTAAAGTTGAGGTCCGCTGTGCAATGAACTTGGATTGAAATGGTAACATCTCAAATAGCCCGGCGAGCCTCATAAATGGCAAACGTAACGAGTCTATCTTCTTCTAGCTCCCCCTTTGACAGTATTGCGTTCAACAACTTCCCAGGAAAGACATCCTCTCGGCTTATCCCATCTACAAGCGGCGTTCGCATGGGCTGCAAAGAGTCCAGAAGCTGACTGGAGTCATATCCTTGCGACAGCACCGCATCCCTATACCGTGAGAAGGCGATGTTTTGGAATTCCACTGGGAGCTGCCAAGCTTTGCATAAATGGTAGACAGAAACATCGATAAGCAGTCTCTCCGATTCTGTAGTGTAGATTTTAGCTTTGGGGATCAGGTATACCGTCAAACTTGTACAATACACCCTGCACTGTAGCCTGTAAGTTGAAGAAAAGACTTACTTGGAATTTCCGTTTCCTCCACGTGGTAAGAGTACGCACCGAGATATACCAACTCCAATGTCCGTAATACGGTGTGTACATCCACTGAATGAATATAATAGGCACGTCTATCACCTGACTGGACACTTTGCTCAAACAGCCTGTTGAGATATGGGCTCTCAGAAGCGATCACTGATGTGTGTACTTTGATTCGATGATTCTGGGCGAAGATGAGAGCATCGTGGCCTGTTTTAGCATACCAAAGTCTCCCCCGTATGGCATGGGCGAGCATCTTGGATTTTGAGACCATTGTTACCTTGATTATCTAGCCTTTATCTCTCATCTTCTTTGACTTTATCTTATAAACGTTCAACGGGAAACTTTACTACGCCTGGTTCATTTTTGCAAGGGAGTAGGTTCAACATGACGAGCAGTTCCAAACTAAGACATTATCCAAAAACATCGACTTTTAATGACTTCTTTCTCTTTGGCCTCCCATGCGCTGAGAAATACCATCTAAACGAGCTTTCTGTACAGTACAGTACTATGAGAGGCCATGGATAACCCCCTCATTCTCGGTTGCTGCATGGTGAGTTTGACGATTATACTGGCTTTTGCCCGACAATATTTCCATCCGGCCTCCTTGAGAAGTCTGCTCCCAACCTTCTTTGTGAGGCATTTTATCTACCCCTACTGCCTCTCTCGTCACCGATTAGCTGGGCCATGGACACGTTGGGATGCCCTTCTCGCCATAAGCTACTCCACCATCATTATTCTCTGCCTGCTGCTCCCTCGGCCGTCTATCGACCACATCTCTCGCATGGCAGGTCAAATTTCACTACTGAACACTCTTTTCCTGTTTACACCAAATATGATGCTGTTTTCCGATATTCTGGGCTTGTCACTGTCCACATATCGGAAGCTTCATCGTCTTTTGGCAGTCATGGCTTTACTCATGATGTGTCTACATATCATAATTGAGGCCCCACATGCCAGTAGTTCCACGACCGGCAAAATCGATAATAGCTTTTGGGGGATATTGGTAAGCTGGACTATCGTACTATCTATGTATCTGAATACAGTACTCAAGGCATGATAGGAGTCTCTATTTCTGCTGCTAACTATACTCTCAACCTTGTCATTGATTCAACGTTTGGCATATGACTTTCTACTACGGTTACATCAGGCTTTGGCTGTTTTCTTTCTTTATGCTGCATGGTTGCATTTGCCCACAAACAGAAACCTTTTGGTGCTTGCAATTT
>Ga0209673_1003019_pt1 | contig 10435 bp, 8 predicted proteins | sample AraplaCol_mMS_r2_2_FD_184274 | JGI IMG/M metagenome (GOLD analysis project Ga0209673, IMG submission 184274) | Arabidopsis root microbial communities from North Carolina, USA - plate scrape MF_Col_mMS_r2 (SPAdes) (version 3) | ecosystem: Host-associated > Plants > Roots > Endosphere | place: USA... | reverse complement strand
CCGAGATCCTGGCCGCGCCCGCGCCCGATGCGGCGGGCTTCATCACGCTGAACCTGGCGCAGCAGCCCGTGGCGGGCACCGTTCAGGTTCAGTGGGCCACCGCCCGCCAGGTCAGCAACACCAGCGGCGGAACGCTGACCGCCACCACGGCCACCAAGCTCGCGGCCTCCACCCTGGCAATGCGCTACGTGCCGCAGTACTACCAGATGGGCATTCGCGTGCTCCCCGCTTGATAGATCCAGGAAGACGACAGCATGGACATCCAATACGTCGAGCAGCCCGTCACCGTCACTGCCGCTGGCGGCAACAGCGCCTCGCTCACCGAGGAAACGGGCGCCACCACCGGCAATCGCGTCATCGTCGTGCGCACCGCCACGGACGATGGCGCGGGCAACTTCATCAACAGCCTGGGCACCGTCGACTACTCCGGTAAGCGCATTTCGCTCAAGGCGGTGGCCTTCGATCGCAGCACCACGGCCTACAAGAGCGACTACGAGAACGCGGCCGAGTTCGAGAGCGTCACCGGTGGAACGGGCTCCAGCTCCAGCACCGGCAGCGCCCGCAAAGGGGGCGAGTACGGCACGGCCAGCGTGGGCGAAGAGATGCTGGCGGCCAGCTCAGTCGCCGTGCGCTACCGGGTCGGCTCGGCTGCACCGCGCGCCAAGCACCAGACCTACACGCCGGCGGCCGTGACCATCGACTTGTGCCCCTACACCTCGCAGCGCGTGCTGCCTGGCGGCGTGCTGTTCCGGTGGATGGGCCAGCTCTACAGCGACTTCGAGGGCGTGATCTACCGCGGCCGCACGGACACCGACCCGGGTATCGCCAGCGGCAAGCTCAACTACGAGACAGGCATCGCGGTGATGACCGACTACCTGGTCGGCGGCACCGGCCCGACCGACTTCCAGCTGCTGAGCCTCTGGACGATGGCGCAACAGTGGAATACGGCCTGCCTCTTCTTCAGCACCGATGCGGCACCGCTGCGCGCCGGGCCCGGAGGCTTCGTGCTGACCGTGGTCGACCTGCAGGGCTCCACGCTGACAGCGAACGTGGACGCTCAGGGCAACGTCACTGGCACGCACATGCGTGGGCGCGTCGAATTCGCTCGTGGCGGGGTGGAGCTGCAATTCGGCGACTTCGTGCTGGCTGCGGCGCTGACGGCGGCCGACAAGGCCGAATGGTGGTACAGCGCCGCCGACGTCGGCGCGGTACAGGCGGACAAGATCTGGCGTCCTTGGCCCGTGGACCCAACCACGCTGCGCTACTCGGCGGTCAGCTACATCTACCTGCCGGTCGACGTGAGCCTGATGGGCATCGACCCGGCCGCGCTGCCGGCGGACGGCCGCGTGACCTTCGCACGGCCAGGCGATACCTGCGTCGTCGGCGTCACGCATGGCGGCACCGAGTTCGCGCCGGCCGTGAACATGACCTACAACCTGGGCCACCAGCGCCTGTCCTTTGTTCAGGTCATCAACGCGGCCACGGGCGCGCAGATCCGCGCGGGCTACACCGAAGACCTGGACGCCGGCACCGTGACCTTCACGGACCTGACGGGCTACCCGGCCCTGGTCAAGGTGATCGGCCGAACCGAGGTCTACCGCCAGGTGGCAGAGGTGCGCATCGACGGCAGCGTCAAGCTGACCCAGCCGGTGGGCTATGCCTTCCCGGTGGGCGCAGTCTTCAGCACCGCGCTGCGCTTTGGCGATCGCTTCGCGCGCGTGAGCCGCGTCTACGACCAGGCCAGCTGGGACGGCACCACCTGGTACGACGGCGTCGACCCCGCCAAGGGCCCAGCAACGGCCACCTACCGCGCCACCGAGGTGCCGATCGAGGTGACCAACCTGGGGGCCATCACCGAGCGCTGGGCACTTCGCATGCGCTCGGACGGCGTCAACTTCGACCTGATCGGCCAGCACCTGGGGCAGATTGCCAGCGGCAACATCAACTCAGACTTCAGCCCGGTCAACCCCGCCACCAGTTCTCCCTACATGACGGTGCGCGCCGTCGGCTGGGGCAGTGGCTGGGTGGCGGGGAACGTGGTGTTCATCGACACCATCGGCGCGGAGGCGCCCATCGACATGGTGCGCTGCACGCAGCCCTCCAGTCCCGTAGGCATCAGCGACAGCAGCTGGATCGTGCAGCGGGGCGATGTGGGCCGACCGCCTGAAGCCGACACCCCCTGATCACCGAGCGATCTTCAAAGGAAAGAGAGAACACGCATGGCATCTCCCGTAGATACCTCCGTCAAGCATTTCACGAGCGCCATGGTCAATGCACCGGCGCTCAGCGGCACAAAAAGCTCGCTCAACGGGCTGCTGGAGACGCTGTTGGTCACGGGCTTCGACATCAAGTCGTTGACGTCGCTGACCGTGGCCGCCGGTGTGGCCACAGCGGCATTCTCGGGCACTCATTCTGCCGTGGTCGATTCAGTGGTGCTGATTGCCGGCGTCACGGGTGGGCCGACCGGATGGGCGCAACTCAACGGTGAGCAGAAGATCAGCGCCAAGCCCGATGCCAGCTCGGTGAAGTTCGCGACCGCCCTTGCCGATGGCACCTATACCGGAACCATCACCATGAAGATGGCGCCGCTGGGCTTTGAGAAGCCCTTCGTAGGAACCGACGTGGCGGCGTTCCGGTCGACGGACCCGGCGAGCACGAAGATGATTCTGCGCGTCGACGACTCAGCAGCGACAGTCGCGCGCGTGGTGGGATGTGAGTCGATGACAGACATCAACACCTACAGCGGTCTCTTCCCGACCAACGCGCAGGTCAACGGTGGTGGCTACTGGGCGAAGAGCGTCGGCGCGAATTCCACGCCGGTGCAGTGGGCATTGGTCGGCGACTCGCGAGGCTTCTTCCTTCACGTGTGCCCCAGGTGGACTGCAGCAGCTCCTAACGTGTCGCAGGGAGCGACGCGTTACTTCGGCGATTCGATCGTGCTCAAGCCGGGCGGCGATGCCTACGCATGTTCGCTGAGCTACTCGCCCAGCAGCGACCCATCGGCGCACTACGACGGGCAGCCCGAGTTCCAGAACAACAATTTCTACCAGGCGTTTCCTCGTGCCCCGACAGGCCTGGGCTCAGCGCTGCTGTGCGGGTGCTACGCGTACACCGGCGGCGCGGGCGCGTGTTCCGGCGCGGACACGTACTTCGGCACCTTCCCAAGCCCTATCGACGGAGCACTGCGCCTGTCGCGGCGCTACTTTGCCAGCGGCTCAGGCTTTCCCCCGCGAGCGGAGTTGCCGGGCCTCTACAGCGTCCCGCACACCGGTCTCGCCGACTCTTTCCGGTTCAATGACCGAGTACCCGGCACGGGTGCTTTGGCTGGGCGGACGCTCATGGTGGTGAATACCGCCACCACAACGATTTCAGGGGCTATCAGCTCTGGCAACGCGGGGGCTGCGTTCCTTGACATCACCGGCCCCTGGCTGCGCTAGACGATGGCTGCACACCGCTACTGGCAGGCATCGGCCTTCGAGGTCTATGGTGCAGCTGCGCTTGAGCTGAGTGCCTGCCACCTACTGGCGGGCACAACGCGCGTCGATGTGGCCGCAACCTTGACGGCGAACTTCCCTCCGTCCTCGGGCACAGTGGCCGACCTGCAGGACGATTCCCTCAGCACGGTCGCGACGTGGAGTGATCCCGTTGCCGTGCGAGCGCTGGAACTCGTGTGGGACTTCGGGGGTGCCCCCCAAGAGGTCACAGACATCAGGTTTGGGAGCGGTACCGTGCCAGCGCGCTTTCCGCTCGTGGTGCGGATTCGCTATTCCGACGACGGGCTCACGTGGACCACTTACACCGTGTTCGCTGGCATCAGCTGGCCCGGGCCGCGCGCGAAGACAGTCAGCGTCGGACGCTTCATCAGCGGGACCGACGTTGTCTTTTCCAGTAATTTCAATGGAATCGACAATGGTTGGATCGTCGAGGAGGCGAGGAACAGAATCCTGGTCGTCGGAGGTGCCGCCAAGCTCACGACAACCTCCGCGATCTCAGGTACGGCATCCCTGCTGCTCGGCGGCTCTGGTGACTATGTCAGCACGGCCACTGACCTGACCGACTTCGCCTTCGGTACCGGCGATTTCACGATCACACTCCGCGTGCGATTCGCTGCAGCTCGGGAGCAGGTCCTGGCCGACTTCTATAGGGGCACCGGCAGCGGCGCCAACTGGCAGGTCGAGGTGAACCCTTCCATGCGAGCAGCCGTGTATGCGGGCGGCGCTGCACCCGGATACGCGTTGACAGGCACCAGCACGCTGGCAGTTGGGACAACCTACGAGATCACGGTCTGCCGGTGGGGAACGATCCTTGGCATCTTCGTTAATGGGACGCTCGAAGCCACTGCGACGGACACCCGGGACTACAGCAACATCGATGCCGGCATGTTCTCCGTTGGCGCTCAAGTGGGCTCGCGCAACCTCAGCTACGACACGAACGGGCTCATCGACAACGTGCGCGTCATCAAGGGGCGCGCCCTTTACACGGCCTCCTACACGCCGATTCCGGGTGACCTCGAACCCGGCGGCATGTTTATTGCCGTTAACAGAGTTCGGGGGCGCGCGGCCGTTGCAGATCCTGTGGCGCGCGTGCTGAGCGCGCTCTACACGGGTCCAGCGCGCCCCGCGGTGTTGCTACCGAGGCCGCTAAAGGGGCGCAACGACTATCTCACCGGAGTGCTTGGCAGAGGAGTGGGTCGCGTGAGTGGCACCGTGGCAAACAAGGGCACGCCCAGCGACATCCCGGTTAGGGAATTGGTTCGCCTGCACCGTCGCGCGGACGGCATGGTGATCCGGGAGACGTGGAGCGATCGTGTCACCGGGGCGTTCTCGTTCGACTATATCGACGAGCTGCAGAACTACTACGTGGTCTCCTTCGACCATGAGAGCAACCACCTTGCGGTGATCGCCGACAACCTGACGCTCGCCAACGGCGGGGTGGAGCTGATGCCGTGAGCGTCACCAGCGATTGGGATATCAGCGCCGCTGCGGTCGCTGCGCAACTGCAAAGCATGATCGCGCGAGCGGATCTCGGCGCGGGCAACGCGCAGCTCGTGCTCTACACCACCACACGTCCGACGTCCATCGGCGATCCCCACGCCGACACTCCGCAAGCCACCATCACTCTCGCCAAGCCCAGTGGGACCATCGTGGACGGTGCCCTGGTGCTTCACGTGCTCGACCCAGCCGGGGCGATGGTGCAGGCCGATGGTCTGCCGCGCTGGGCAGAGTGGAGCGCCGGCGATGGCGTCTTGCTCGCCCGCTGCGACGTCAGCGACATGGACAACGGTGGCGGCATTCGCGTTGTGGGCGGCAGCACGCCCCCCGGCGAGACTTCACCCATGCTCTATGCGGGCGGCCTGGTGCAGCTCGGCCTGGTGGCATTGACCTGATGCGGTGAGCTGAGCATGGCTGGCACCAAACTGATCTTCAAGGCTCCGCCCCGCGCCGGCAGTCCGGTGAAGCTGGTCTTTGGCGCAGACGACGGTGGGCCGGTCCTTCCGCCCACGGTCTCCATCGAGGGCGGCGGCCGTATAACTGGGCTGCGCGGACACCTGCGATTGCGCCTCGGCGTGCGAGCCATGGTTTCTGGGCAGATCAGCAGACTGCGTGGTCACATGGAGGTGCACTGGAACTCCAACGTGAGCCGGGCGACTCGCGTCGAGCTGGGCGCGGCCTGGCAGGAGGCGGCGCCCGTCGCCGGCGCCGCATTGCAGACTGCCTGGCAAGAGGCCACGCCGCAGCGCTTGGCTGTCTCCAGCCATTGGCAGCAGGCGCGGCCGCAGCCCGGCGTGCTGCGCGCCGAATGGCAAGAGGCCGAGCGCTTGCGCGACGTGGTCTTGAGTGGGTGGCAGCAGGGGGAGGGCTTGCACGCAGGCATCACGGCGCACTGGCAGGCGGCCCTGCGCCTGCGCTCGGCGATCCGCACAGGATGGCAGCAAGCCGAGGGCCGCCGGGCTGGCTCGATCACGGCTTGGAGGGATGCGCTGTACCTGCGCGCGGCGCTCGCTGGGCAGTGGCAAGAGGCAGCACCCTTGCGCGCCTCGGTGCGCAGCAGGCATGGTGATGGCCAGCGCCTGCACATCACGCTGCGCTCGCTTTGGCAGGAGGCCATGCGCCCCCGTCCTGGCGTCAGCGCCGTGGTACCGCCCGTGGTGCGTCCGCCTTGCTACGTGCCGAGCTCGCCGGTGCGCCTGGTCTTTTCGGAGACCGCCCGCAACGGTTCACCCAACCTGGTCTTCATCTGCAAGGGCCTCGACGGCAACCCACCCGGCACCGTGATCGTGGTGCCCGCCCGCAGGAGCTACATCGTGATCAATTCCATCGAGGTCCGGCGCGCGGATGCGCTTGCAGGCGATCCTCTACCCAGCGAGTCCTTCCAGATGTCGCTCAACCGGCAGTCTTGGACCTGGACGTTCTCCGCGTCGTTTCACGCCTCGGCGCGCGATGCGCTTGCACCTGGTCCTGGTGGCCAGCCCGTGGAGCTGGAGGTGCGAGTCAACGGCCAGCCCTTTCGCATGCAGGGCGAGCGCATCGGGCGCACCAGGCGCTTTCCGGAGCACCTGGTCACGCTATCCGGGCGTGGAAAGGCCGCCGTGCTGGACGCACCGTATTCGGCCGTTCAGACCTTCAGCCCGACGCTGGACCGCACTGCGCAGGCGTTGATGACGGACGTGCTGACCGTGAACGGGGTGGGATTCGGCTGGAGCGTGGACTTCCAGCTCGCCGACTGGCTGATCCCGGCCGGGGCGTGGATGCACCAAGGCACCTGGGTCAGCGCGCTGGCCGATATCGCGGGCAGCGTGGGCGGCTATCTGCAGCCCCACGACACCGACCCGGTGCTGCGCGTGCTGCCGCTGTGGCCGCTGCCCTGGTGGCGTTGGGACACGCTCACGCCGGAGATCGACCTGCCCGAAGGCATCGCCGAGGTCGACGAGACGCAGGTGGTCGACCTACCCGAGTTCAACCGGATCTTCGTATCGGGCGAGTCGATGGGCGTCCAGGCCGACCTGACGCGCGCGGGCACCGCCGGCGACGTGCTCAAACAACCGATGGTTGTGCACCCGGCGATCACCAACATCGGCGCGGCCAAGATGCGCGCGATCGCCGAGTTGGCCGACTCGGGACGCCAGCTGAAGCACCGGATGACGCTGCCTGTATTGCCTGAGACGGGCGTGATCAAGCCCGGTCGCGTGCTGCGCTACTACGACGACACCGGTGTGCAGCGCCTTGGCCTGGTGCGCGGTACGTCTATCACCCAGCAGTTTCCGGTGCTCACACAAAGCCTGGAGGTCGACAGCCATGCCTAACCTGTTCCAGCAGTTCAAAGACCTCCTGGCGCCAGGCCGGGTGCAGATCGGAGAGGTGGTTGCCTATGCGGATGGCATCGCCACCCTGACCCTGCCAGGCGGCGGGCAGATCCGCGCCAGGGGCGAGGCCACGGTGGGCGGCAAGGTGTTCGTGCAGGACGGCGTGCTCCAGGGGCCGGCGCGCAATCTGCCGGTGGTCGTGGACGTGATTTAGGACGGGAGGCGCCCATGTAAGAGGCGAAAAAAGAACGGGCGACCTGGTCGGGTGCGGTCACACCTCCCCAGGCCCCCACCTGCAGAACGAGCCTGCAAGCCGGCAAGGCCCGCCCACTCTCGCGAGAGCGGGTCGAGCCTACCAAACATTCCAAATACGGAAACGGGCTTGCAAATGGAAGAAATCCGATGCGGCGCATGCCGCCGCAAACTGGGCATGGGAGTGTTCTCCCACCTGGTCATCAAATGCCCCCGCTGCGGGGTCATGAACACCCTGAGGGCCGCGCGCCCCACACCAGAGCGCCAGGAGCGCCTTTCAACGGAAAGAGCGCCTCATGAGAGCTTCACCCATCGTCCCCTGGCTGGGAGGCAAGCGCCGCCTGGCTGACCTGCTGCTGGGCCGTTTCCCGCCGCACACCTGCTACGTGGAGGTGTTCGCGGGCGGCGCGGCCCTGTACTTCCTGCGGCACCCCGCCGAGGTCGAGGTCATCAACGACGTCAACGGCGACCTGGTCAATCTCTACCGTGTGGTGAAGCACCACCTGGAGGAGTTCGTCCGCCAGTTCAAGTACGCGCTGTCGAGCCGGCAGATCTTCAAGTGGACCCAGGACACGCCCCCCGAGGTGCTCACGGACGTGCAGCGGGCCGCCCGGTTCTTCTATCTGCAGCAGCAGGCCTTCGGCGGCCGCGTGGAGGGGCAGACCTGGGGCACGGCCACCACGGCGCCGGCGATCAACCTGCTGCGGATCGAGGAGAACCTCAGCGCGGCCCATTTGCGCCTGGCCAGCGCCTATATCGAGCAGCTCGACTGGGCCACGTGCCTGGACCGCTACGACCGGCCGCACACGCTTTTCTACATGGACCCGCCGTACTGGCAGACCGAGGGCTATGGCGTGCCGTTTCCCTGGGAGCAGTACGAGCTGATGGCCAGCAAGATGCGCCAGCTCAAGGGCAAGGCGATCGTCAGCATCAACGATCACCCGGACATCCGGCGGTGCTTCGAGGGGTTCGGCATGGAGAGCCTGGCGATCGACTACACCGTGGGCGGCGGGGCCAACCGGGCCGAGCGGCAGGAATTGATCATCTACAGCTGGGACCGCGAGGCTGAGCCAGCTGGACTGTTTTAGCGAGCGCGAAGTCGTCCGGACGAGAGCCGAACAGGTTATGAGACCATCTACCTGCCCAACTAGAGGTGAAGAGGAGCAAGTCCATGGCTAGTGAGATTCGGCATTCGACCTTAAACGACCTCCTGAAGAAGGTCCGAGAGCACGACTACGGAAAATATCTGCTCAAAGCCAGCGTTATCAAGATTCGCGGCTTCGTCGGGGAAGACATTACGTTTGAATTTCCGGTGACGGCTTTGATCGGGCCAAACGGCAGCGGGAAGTCGTCAATTCTCGGCGTGGCCGGTTGTGCCTACAAGCCGGTGAAGCCCGGGACCTTCTTTCCCAAAAGCACTGTCGGAGACGAGACGATGGGCGGCTGGCGTGTCGAATATGAACTCATCGACAAGCAAGTCAATCCACGCCAATTGGTCAAAAGGACGTCCAATTTTCGCCAGGCCAAATGGGTGAGGGGAGATGTTGCAGACCGTCAAGTCTTGTTCTTCGGCATTGAGCGCACTGTGCCGGCCGGGGAAAAGACGCGCTACAAGCGGTTGATGCAATCTTCGTATGTGCACCAACTCCCCTTGGCCAAGATCAGCGCTGAGGTCGCGCGCCAAGTCGAGCACATTCTGGGCAAAGCGGTGTCGGAGTACGAGGTCACAAAGTACGGGGCGGCCGACATTTTTCTCGTTGGTCACACTACTAATCACACTTTCTCAGAGTTTCACTTTGGTGCGGGCGAATCGTCGATCATCCGCATGGTCACCCGGATAGAGCAAGCGCCCGAAAATAGCTTGATCTTGATAGAGGAAATCGAGAACGGCCTGCATCCGATCGCGACTAGGCGCATGGTCGAATACCTCATCGACGTCGCGGCGCGCAAGTCGATCCAGACTGTGTTCACCACACACAGCGATTACGCGCTATCTCCGCTTCCATCAGAGGCAATTTGGGCAGCAATCGACGGAAAGCTGAAGCAGGGCAAGCTGTCCGTCGAAGCCCTCCGCGCAGTCTCAGGTCGCGTCGACAAGAAGTTGGCCGTCTTTGTAGAAGATGAGTTTGCTAAAGCATGGGTAGATGCGATTCTTCGTGAGCGCCTTGGCCCCGACTACGATCAAGTCGAGGTTCATTCGGTGCATGGCGACGGAAATGCTGTGTCTACCCACCGAGGCCATGCCCGCAATCCGGCGATCAAGTTCAAGTCGTTGTGCGTGATCGACGGGGACTCCCGGCAGCAGGAAGACCTGAACGGCGGCGTGATCCGTCTTCCGGGCCAGCAACCCGAACGCACCGTGTTTGATGCTGTCTATGGTCGCCTGGCGTCTGACTTGGCCATCCTGACTGTTTCGTGTCAGAGAGCTCCCGAAGCGCAAGAGGTCGTCCAACGAGCGATGGATTCCGTCTCGAGAACCAACAGAGACCCGCATCTCATCTTCAATCAGCTCGGCATCGAGATTGGCTTTGTCCCTGAGCCGATAGTGCGAGGTGCCTTCCTTGCTCTCTGGGTGAGAGCAAACGCCGCGTTTTGCGACCAACTCGCCGCCGCCGCGCGGGCTGGCATAGCGGCTGCCTGAATCGTTTTCGATTCTCCAAGAGCAGAGATCTTTGCTGTGTGCGAAATTCCCTTGCAGCCGATGAAACCCGGCCGCTGAGGATTTATCGCACCGCAACGCGGTGAGTTATCTCAGCGCGCTTCAGATCACCCCGCCGGCCATGCTGGGTATAGTGAAGCGCGTTTTTCTTCCCCTTTCCCGTTCCCCCCGGAGACACCATGAGCTACGAAAACATCGAAGTGCGGACCGAAGCAGGCAAG
>Ga0209673_1003015_pt1 | contig 10447 bp, 8 predicted proteins | sample AraplaCol_mMS_r2_2_FD_184274 | JGI IMG/M metagenome (GOLD analysis project Ga0209673, IMG submission 184274) | Arabidopsis root microbial communities from North Carolina, USA - plate scrape MF_Col_mMS_r2 (SPAdes) (version 3) | ecosystem: Host-associated > Plants > Roots > Endosphere | place: USA... | reverse complement strand
CGATCTCGGCGACGTCCTCCAGCACGTTGGCGATGGCGATCAGGTTGCGCTAGTCGTCGTCGACCACGAGCACCCGCACCGGATCGACCGGCAGCGGATCGGGCATCGGCGCGTCGCCGACGGAGCCCATAACGATCGCCGGCGAGATCGGAACCACCCGTGGCGCCATCTCAGCCGCGCTCCACGACGATCAGGTCGGCCGAGTGCTTGGCCTCGCGCGAGCGGGCGATCCATACCCGCAGCAGCGCGAGCAGCAGGTCGATGTCGACCGGCTTGGCGATATAGTCCGAGGCGCCGGCATCGAGGCATTTCTGCCGGTCGCCCTTCATCGCCTTGGCGGTGACCGAGATCAGCGGCAGCGCCGCGAGCGCCGGGCGCTGGCGAATCTGGCGCATCGTCTCATAGCCGTCCATCTCGGGCATCATGATGTCGATCAGCGCGATATCGATCCCCGGCGTCTGCTCGAGGATGACGATGCCGTCGGCGCCGCGCTCGGCATGGAGGACCTCGACGCCGTAGCTCTCCAGCACGCTGGTCAGCGAGTAGATGTTGCGGATGTCATCATCGACGATGAGGATGCGCGCGCCGGACAGCTCGGGCACCGTGCGCAGCGCCGCCTCGGCCTCGGGCACCAGCTCGACCACCGTCTTGCGGCGCGCCTCGATCGTCGCGGCGAGCTGCTTGAACACCGCCGCCAGTTCCTCGCCCTCGGCCGGCTTCTCGGTGACGCCGGTGGCGCCGAGGTCGATCGCCTGGGCGAGCTTGTCGGCCCCCGAGATGACGTGGATCGGCATGTGCCGGGTCTGCGGGTCGTGCTTGAGCAGGTCGAGCAGCACGAAGCCGTCGATATCGGTCAGGCCCAGGTCGAGCGTGATCGCATCGGGCTGGAGCTTGCGCGCCAGCGACAGCGTGCCCGCGCCCGCCGCCGAGATCACGCCCTTCAGCCCCTGGCCATGGGCGATGTCGAGCAGGATCGAGGCGAAGGTGGGATCGTCCTCGACGATCAGCACGAAGGGCGCGCCCTCCAGCGTGTCGCGATCGTCGCTGAGCTCGAAGGTGGCGGGCAGCGCCGGCGGGGCGAGCGCGCCGCTATTGTCGTAGCGCGGCTGGCTGCCCGGGGCCGGCAGCGTCGCGGGCGCGACGGCCTGGGGCGGCACGAACAGGGTGAAGGTCGAGCCCTTGCCGGGGATCGAGCGCACCTGCAGCTCGCCGCCGAGCAGCCGGGCGATCTCGCGACTGATCGAAAGGCCGAGGCCGGTGCCGCCATATTTGCGGCTGGTGGTGCCGTCGGCCTGCTGGAAGGCCTCGAAGATCAGCTTCTGCTTGTCCTTCGGGATGCCGATGCCGGTATCGGTGACGGCGATCTCGACCGCGCGGTCGACGCCGCGCAGCACCGGATGGTTGGTGCTCCACCCGCTTTCGACGGTGCGCACCGACAGGGTGACCGAGCCCTGCGAGGTGAACTTGAAGGCGTTGGAGAGCAGGTTGAGCACGATCTGCTGGAGGCGCTTCTCGTCGGTGCGGATCGTGGCGGGCAGGCTGCCGTCGAACTCGACGTTGAAAGCGAGATTCTTGTCGGCGGCGAGCTGGCGGAAGGTCCGCTCCATGTGCTGGCGCAGGGCCTGGAGCGGCATCTCGCCTATCTCGATCGACACGGTGCCGGACTCGATCTTGGACAAGTCGAGGATGTCGTTGATCAGGTTGAGCAGGTCCGAGCCGGCCGAGTTGATCGTCCGGGCGAAATCGACCTGCTTCTCGTTGAGGTTGCCCTGCGGATTGTCGGTGAGCAGCTTCGACAGGATCAGCAGCGAGTTGAGCGGCGTGCGCAGCTCGTGGCTCATGTTCGCCAGGAACTCGGACTTGTACTTGGAGGTGAGCGCAAGCTGCTCGGCCTTCTCCTCGAGCGCGCGGCGGGCCATCTCGATCTCGAGATTCTTGGCCTCCACCTGCTTCTTCTCGTTCTCGAGCAGCTGGGCCTTCTCTTCCAGCTCCTCATTGGTGTTGTGCAGCTCTTCCTGTTTGGTGGTCAGCTCGGTCTGGCGGGCCTGGAGCTCCTGGGTCAGCAGCTGCGACTGCTTGAGCAGGCCCTCGGTGCGCATCGTCGCGGCGATCGTGTTGAGCACGATGCCGACCGATTCCATCAGCTGGTCGAGGAAGCTCTGGTGCGTCTCGTTGAACTCGCTGAACGAGGCGAGCTCGATCACCGCCTTCACTTCGTCCTCGAACAGCGCCGGCAGGATCGCGACGCTGGCGGGCCGTGCCTCGCCCAGCCCCGATCCGATGCGGATAAAGTCGCTCGGCACGTCCTCGAGCAGGATCGGCCGCTTGTCGGCGGCGGCCTGGCCGATCAGCCCCTCGCGCAGCTCGAAAGCCGGCTTCAGCGCCTCGCGCTTGCTGGCGCCGTAGCTGGCCGCGAGCTCGAGCACGGTATCGTCGCCGTCGCGATTGGTGACGTAGAACACGCCATATTGCGCGTTCACCAGCGGCGCGAGCTCGGACATGATCAGGTTCGACACGGTCGACAGGTCGCGCTCGCCCTGGAGCATGCGCGAGAAGCGCGCGAGGTTGGTCTTGAGCCAGTCCTGCTCGGCATTCTTGAGCGTCTGATCCTTCAGGTTGCGGATCATCTCGTTGATGTTGTCCTTGAGCGCCGCCATCTCGCCCGAGGCCTCCACCGCAATCGAGCGGGTGAGGTCGCCCTTGGTCACCGCGGTCGCCACGTCAGCGATCGAGCGCACCTGGTTGGTCAGGTTGGCGGCGAGCTCGTTGACGTTGTCGGTCAGGTCGCGCCACAGGCCCGCGGCGCCCGGCACGCGCGCCTGGCCGCCCAGCTTGCCCTCGATGCCGACCTCGCGGGCCATGTTGGTCACCTGGTCGCCGAACGCCGAGAGCGTGTCGATCATGAAGTTGATCGTCTCAGCCAGCGCGGCGATCTCGCCCTTGGCGTCGACGGTCAGCTTGCGCTTGAGATTGCCCTGCGCCACCGCGGTCACCACGTCGGCGATGCCGCGCACCTGGTTGGTCAGGTTGGTCGCCATCAGGTTGACGTTGTCGGTCAGGTCCTTCCAGGTGCCACCCACGCCCGGCACCTGCGCCTGGCCGCCGAGCTTGCCCTCGGTGCCCACTTCGCGCGCCACGCGCGTCACTTCCGAGGCGAAGGAGTTGAGCTGGTCCACCATCACGTTGATGGTGTCCTTCAGCGCGAGGATCTCGCCCTTCACGTCCACCGTGATCTTCTTCGACAGGTCGCCCTTCGCCACCGCGGTCGTCACGTCGGCGATGTTGCGAACCTGGCCGGTCAGATTGTCCGCCATCAAATTGACGTTGTCGGTCAGGTCCTTCCAGGTGCCGGCGACGCCGCGCACCTGCGCCTGGCCGCCCAGCTTGCCCTCGGTACCCACTTCGCGCGCCACGCGGGTAACCTCCGAAGCGAAGGAGTTGAGCTGATCGACCATCGTGTTGATCGTGTTCTTCAGCTCGAGGATCTCGCCCTTCACGTCGACGGTGATCTTCTTCGACAGGTCGCCCAGCGCCACGGCCGTCGTCACCTCGGCGATGTTGCGGACCTGGCCGGTCAGGTTCGCCGCCATCGCGTTCACATTGTCGGTCAGGTCCTTCCAGGTGCCGCCGACGCCAGGCACCTGCGCCTGGCCACCGAGCTTCCCGTCCGAGCCCACTTCGCGCGCCACGCGCGTCACTTCCGAGGCAAAGCCGTTGAGCTGATCGACCATCGTGTTGATCGTGTTCTTCAGCTCGAGGATCTCGCCGCGCACGTCCACGGTGATCTTCTTCGACAAGTCGCCCGAGGCCACGGCGGTGGTCACCTCTGCGATGTTGCGCACCTGACCCGTGAGGTTGGTCGCCATCGCGTTCACATTGTCGGTCAGGTCCTTCCAGGTACCGGCGACGCCTTCCACCTGCGCCTGCCCGCCCAGCTTGCCTTCCGAGCCCACTTCGCGCGCCACGCGCGTCACTTCCGAGGCGAAGCCGTTGAGCTGGTCCACCATCGTGTTAATGGTGTCCTTCAGCGCGAGGATCTCGCCCTTCACGTCCACGGTGATCTTCTTGGAGAGATCACCCTTCGCCACCGCGGTGGTCACCTCGGCGATGTTGCGCACCTGGCCGGTCAGATTCTCCGCCATCAGGTTCACATTGTCGGTGAGATCGGCCCAGGTGCCCGCGACGCCCGGCACCTGCGCCTGGCCGCCCAGCTTGCCTTCGGTACCCACTTCGCGCGCCACGCGCGTCACTTCCGAGGCGAAGCCGTTGAGCTGGTCCACCATCGTGTTGATCGTGTTCTTCAGCTCGAGGATCTCGCCCTTCACGTCGACGGTGATCTTCTTGGAGAGATCGCCCTTCGCCACCGCGGTGGTCACCTCGGCGATGTTGCGGACCTGGCCGGTCAAATTGCCGGCCATCAAATTGACGTTGTCGGTCAAATCCTTCCAGGTGCCGGCGACGCCTTCCACCTGCGCCTGGCCGCCCAGCTTGCCTTCCGAGCCGACCTCGCGCGCCACGCGCGTCACTTCGCTGGCGAAACCGTTCAACTGGTCCACCATCGTGTTGATCGTGTCCTTCAGCGCGAGGATTTCGCCCTTCACGTCCACGGTGATCTTCTTGGAAAGGTCGCCCTTGGCCACCGCCGTCGTCACGTCGGCGATGTTGCGGACCTGGCCGGTCAGATTGTCCGCCATCAGGTTGACGTTGTCGGTCAGGTCCTTCCAGGTGCCGCCCACGCCCGGCACCTGCGCCTGGCCGCCCAGCTTGCCCTCGGTACCCACTTCGCGGGCCACACGCGTCACTTCGCTGGCGAAGGAGTTGAGCTGATCGACCATCACGTTGATGGTGTTCTTCAACTCGAGGATCTCGCCCTTCACCTCCACGGTGATCTTCTTCGACAGGTCGCCCGAGGCCACCGCGGTGGTCACCTCCGCGATGTTGCGCACCTGGCCGGTCAGGTTGGTCGCCATCGCGTTCACATTGTCGGTGAGGTCCTTCCAGGTGCCGGCGACGCCCTTCACCTTGGCCTGGCCGCCGAGCTTGCCTTCGGTACCCACTTCGCGCGCCACGCGCGTCACTTCCGCCGAGAAGGAGCCGAGCTGCTCGACCATGGTGTTCACCACCTTGCCGATGCGCAGGAACTCGCCGCGCAGCGCACGCCCGTCGATCTCGACGGCCATCGACTGGCTGAGATCGCCCTTCGCCACCGCACCGATGACGCGCGCGACCTCGGCGGTCGGCTGCACCATGTCCTCGATCAGCTCGTTGAGCGCGCGCAGCTTCGCTTCCCAGCCGCCGGTAGCGCCGCGGACATGGCCGCGCTGGTTGATCTTGCCTTCCTTGCCGACGACTCGCGAGAGGCGTTCGAATTCGTTGGTCATCTGCTCCTCGAGCACGACGACCTCGTTGAACAGCATCGCGATCTCGCCATCGGCGCCGGGCAGATCGTCCGGCAGCCGAACCGAGAAATCTCCGCGTCTTAGGCTACGGAGCGCAGATACGAGACGGCGGCGGTCCAGCGTGTCGGGGGTAGTCTCTGCGTGCACCCAAGGCTCCAAGCATCTCCCACCCCGCTATCGTTCCACTGGACGGCCCCCCAGCCGCTACCTCCTGATATAACAGAGAAATCGCCTTGGCTCGGAAAAAGATCAGACATCGAACCAAACTTGCCTAATCCAGATCAAGCGCTACGAAACCCGGGCCGGCGGGGGCCGACCAGGGAGTTATCGCGGGAAGATGCCCGCCCGGCACGACGTCTCGAGCTTCATCCGCACCACCTTCCGTTCGGTCTGGGCGCTCGAGCTGCTGTGCCTGATGCGCAGCGAGCCGGAGCGCGAATGGGAGCGCGGCGACCTGGTATCGGCGCTGCGGGCCAGCGACCTCGTCATCGACCAGGGCTTGGCCGGGCTGGCGGCCGCCGGACTCGTCGTGATGCTCGCGCCCGATCGCGCCCGCTACCAGCCGGCCAGTGCCGAGCTCGACAGGCTGGCGCGCGAGGCGGAAGCGCAATATGCCAGCAGTCCGGACAAGGTGCGCCGCCTGATCATCCATGCGGCACATGGCAGTCTGAGCGCTTTCGCGGACGCCTTCCGCGTACGAAGGGATTGAGGCAATGGGGGATCTCGCTCCGGCCATCGTCTACATCCTCTGCTTCGTGACGAGCACCGCCTGCGCCTGGCTGCTCGGGCGCACTTGGCACCGCAGCCGCGCCCCTTTGCTGTTCTGGAGCGCGCTCTGCTTCGTGCTGCTCTCCGCAAACAACCTGTTCCTGATCCTCGACATGCTGGTCATCCACGACATCGACCTGTCGCCGGTGCGGGGGCTGCTTTCGCTGGGCGCGGTGGCGGTGCTGCTGTTCGGCTTCATCTGGAACCAGGAGGCGGAACGGTGAGCGCACTCGTCTTCGTCTCCGGCGCGACCACCATGGGGCTATTCGCGGCGGCGCTGTTCTTCCTGCGCTTCTGGCGGAACACCGGCGAGGAGCTCTTCTTCTTCTTCGCCCTGGCCTTCGGGCTGCTCGGCATCGGCCAGATCCTGCTGGCGATCGGCGGCTGGCCCGAGGAGGACCGGAGCTGGCTCTATCTGATCCGGCTGGCCGCCTATCTGCTCATCCTGTTCGCGATATTGCGGAAGAATTTCTCCGCGCGCTGAGGGGGGCGGTCCTGGGGATTCTGGCCAGCAGCCGGCCGAAGGCGTGGGCGAACCGGCATCGCGTTGTTGGAATCGGGGCGATTGCCTTGCCTGAACTATGGAACGCGCCCAGGCCTATTTGCCTCTGCCTGGTTGGTTGATTTGCGCAGACGGATTTCGATACGGCGCCGCCTTTGATCGGAGGAGGCCGCTGATCCATCCGCGACTCTATCGCCAGGCGCGATCATCTGCGCTGCGGAAAGTGGCAGGATCGTTACATTCTTCAGGCGCGGATCGCGCCGCAGGATTTGAACCACAGCGACGGCCCGCGCCAACGCCAAACCAGCATTGTCCGTTGAGTGAAGCTCGCCGATATCGAACCGCCCGTTCGATGCTGCGACTAGCTTCTTATCCAAATTACTCGTCCCACCCATGGGCACTTCATCGGTGTGTCCGATTACCTCAACGACATCAACGCCGTAGTCATCGATATTCTTTGAAAGTTTTGGAATGATGTCACTTATCAGGCTATTTCTGAAGTCGGAGCTCAAGGTAGCCCTTCCACTTTCGAAATAGTAGCCGCCAGCTTCGCTGAGGCTGAAGAATGGGGGCCATTGCCCCCTTTTTCCCTTAGCATCGGTTCGAGCGGATGTGGGCCCACTCGATTCGAGCTTGTTGGCCAGCATCGCCATCATGACAAATAACAGCAGGACGACGCCGACCACCCCCGTCATCAGATCGGCGATCGAGATCCATTCGTTGGGCTTGTTCCTCACGCCGCGTTTCCGTTGGCAAGATCGCTGTTGCCCGACATGGCAGTGTCGTTTCGCGTCAGAATGACAAGTTCCGCGAGAAGGCCATTTCCCTTCGCAATCTCGCCTTCGAGACGCCGCACGTCGCTTGTCTTGCAGATTTCGCCCAGTTCGGTGCGGTCGGACAGGCCGCGCAGGAATGTCCGGACCTCGTCGTTGACCTTCGCCATCTCGATGTTGCTTTTTCCGAACGCGACGACGTCGGTCCCGATACCGGCCATCGTGGCGAGCTGGCTGGTCAGCCTGGTATTCAGCTCCTGGATCGGCTTGTGCATCTTCTCAGCATTCTGGCTGAGCGTTTCCGACGCGATGTTGAAGTCGTCTATGGTTTTGGCTTGGGTCTTTGCGGTCTCTTCGAACGATACGCTCACCACCTTGATGACCGATTCCACACGACCCATCGTTGCCCCGACGGTCTTCCCCAGGTCGCCCATTGTCGACGAAATATCGACCGTCGATTTCTCGATCTTGCTCGACATCTCGGCGAGGTTCTTGTTGAAGCTGTCGTTCATCAGCTCAATCGCGGTGACGAGCTTGTCCTGCAGCAGCTCGACCACGGCCTGGAGATTGGCCGCGGTCACTCCGACTTGATCGGCGGCACTCGACATCCCTTTCGACGCGTGACCCATGTCTTTTGCCGATCCGGCGATCCTGTCCATGCTTTCGACATGGCTATCGACAAACTTCTTGAGTGAGGCCTGCGTGGCATGGGTGTTCTGCTTGATCGCGTCCAGCAGCGGATCCAGCACCTTGCCCAGCCGATCCGTCCCCGCGGAGATTTCGCGCGAGGCTGTCGATATCTCCGAACGAACCCGGCCTTCGACTGCGCTCTGCAATCCCTCGCGCTTCCGGCGGAGAGCATCGGCATCCGAACGCATCTGCCCGATGCACCACATCAGCCGCTTGCCATTCCATCCCGCCCACGCAGCAACCGAGCGGACGAGAAGATAGCCGATGATGCCCCAGGTCGAGACCTTGAATTTGGTGCCCAGACTGTGAATGACTGCAGATAGTTGCCCGAACTGCTCGTTGTTCGGCAAATCGAACACCCTGGCAGCATCATTGAGCGCGACGCCAAGCCCGATGAAAGTGCCGAGCAACCCCACGATGAGCAATATGCTCGGCAGTGCGTCACAGAAGCGCTCCGCCGGCATCGCCACGGCATCGCTCAAATCCTGGGGCGAGTTGTAATCGGCTTTGCTTTCCTTCCAACGCTGCTGCCAATGGTCCGGGCTGGCCGTGCGTCCGACCCATATCAACGCGCCCGTGACAGACAGGAGGATCAGCCAGAAAAAGCTGATCTGAACGGGATCCGACTGAGGCATCAGAAACCTGCCAATATCGGCGATGCTGATTGCCTTATCCACTGGCAATTTACCGGCGCTCGGCGCGGCAAGGGCGCCCATGGCTATCCCCATATCGAACATAGTCGTCACTCCTGCCCAGGCGACCGGCGCCGGCTGTTCGGCTTTTTCTTCTTCGTCTTCGGGGGTGGGGGCGCCTCCTGTGCAGGCGCGGGTTCCTCCGCCGGAGGCGCAGGCCTCACCCGCATCATCCGGTCCTCGAACGATTTCTGGTAAATCAGCGCGAATTGCTCGATGAGCTGCTGATCCGCATCCGATAGCTCAGACCAAGCCCGGCCGTTCTGCGCGCAATCAATGATGATCCGCGCAACCCGGGGCGCGAGCTCCTCGCGACCTTCTTCCTGCAGGCCATCGCCTGGTTGTTCGAGAAACTGCAGGAAGCCTTCGGCAGAGTGGACGTATTTTTCCATCTCGAGCTTGCGGTCGAGCGCGGCCTGCATCGCTTCCTCGAGCGCAGGCATCTTTGCCTCGCGTTCCTGCATCTCCGCGGCCTGAGCTTCGGTCAGGCCCCAGCGGCGCTGCGTCCTGAGCTTGTTGTACGCAGTCTTGTTTGCGATTCGCGCGTCGTCGGCTGCGTGCCATGCCCGCCCCAGATCATCGATCTTGTCGTTCCAGGCGAGCAGCAGTTCCTCGAAGACGAACGGAAGAAGCTTCTGGCCTAGCCTCTCCTCCACGATCCGGTCGAGCTCACGCAGTTCCTCGGGCGTTACGTCTGGCTCTTCCTCGACCAGTTCGTGACAGAGATGAACGACCAGAAGGTCATCGTTGCTGATCGATTCGATCGCATTGAGCTCGCCGATTTTCTTTTCGGACATCTCGAGCAGCTTGGCCGACGCTCGCAGACGCAGATAATGATCAAAATTGGTGATCGAATTGTCCCGGAATGCCTTCTCGGCCTTCGCGCGGGCTAACCCCAATTCCAGCACCATCGCCGCGGCTTGCGTTGCACGCCGCTCGTCGTCGGGCAGGTCGGGGATATCGGCGGCCTCTTGCAAGCTCTTGCGATGCCGCTGCGCTTCATGCCAGCTTTCGGGCCGAAGATATTTATCGACGATGTGCTTGGTCAGATCGATCGTCCAGCGGATCGCCGCTTCCACCGCATGCGCCAGTTGCGTACCGGCGAAGACCAGCGCGGCGGTGACCACACGATCCGCGAGATTCAATGCGTAGTGAATTTTGGGAAAGGGTACGGCCAGCAGTTTGACTGCCTTGATCAACGGATCGACGACGTTTTCGATGTGCGGATGTATTTTCCTCCACCCCCGTTTCACCGAATCCACGAACGCGTGGCCCTTGTCGGCGATTATAGTCAGACCGCCGACCACCACCGCCTTCACACCCTGGTAAACATAGCTGGCGGCCCGCGCCACGCTGGTCACCACGGCTGAAAACGCCCCGGCAAGGGCGTTTCCCACATCACCAAAGAAACCCATTTCCCGTCCCCCCGCATTTGATTCACTGAAGGCCAAGCAAATGCCCGGCGATGGTCGTTTCCTCGCCGGCAGCCGCCTTTGGCTTCGCGGCTTGCCCGCTGCCCCCAGTCCCCAGGCGGAGCTGCGCGATCGCGGCTTCGATGTGGCCGAAATCGAGTCGCGGCGGCATCTCCGCGCGTTCGGCATCAAGCAGCATGCGAGGCAGAGC
>Ga0209673_1003008_pt1 | contig 10472 bp, 6 predicted proteins | sample AraplaCol_mMS_r2_2_FD_184274 | JGI IMG/M metagenome (GOLD analysis project Ga0209673, IMG submission 184274) | Arabidopsis root microbial communities from North Carolina, USA - plate scrape MF_Col_mMS_r2 (SPAdes) (version 3) | ecosystem: Host-associated > Plants > Roots > Endosphere | place: USA... | reverse complement strand
TGGCGGGCGCGTGCAGGCCGTCGATGCCGGCGGCAACATCACCTGCTCGATCACCTTGCCGCCCTTGGCGACAATCATGCTTGAACCTGAAAATTAGTGACTGGTGGGAGGAGAAAATGGTAGAAAAACGCGTTCAGCCACTTGCCCGCGATGCAATGGCTTATGTTCTGGCGGGCGGTAGGGGAAGCCGTCTCAAGGAACTCACCGACCGGCGTGCCAAGCCGGCCGTCTATTTCGGCGGCAAGGCTCGCATCATCGATTTCGCCCTGTCGAACGCCCTGAATTCCGGTATCCGCCGCATCGGCGTCGCCACGCAATACAAGGCGCATTCGCTGATCCGCCACATGCAGCGTGGCTGGAACTTCTTCCGCCCCGAGCGCAACGAGAGCTTCGACATCCTGCCCGCCAGCCAGCGCGTCTCCGAGACGCAATGGTACGAGGGCACCGCCGACGCCGTCTATCAGAACATCGACATCATCCAGGATTACGGCGTCGAATATATGGTGGTGCTTGCCGGCGACCACGTCTACAAGATGGACTATGAATGGATGCTGCAGCAGCACGTCGATTCCGGCGCCGACGTCACCATCGGCTGCCTGGAAGTGCCGCGCATGGAAGCGACCGGCTTCGGTGTCATGCACGTCAACGCGAAGGACGAGATCATCGCCTTCGTCGAGAAGCCGGCCGATCCGCCGCCCATTCCCGACAAGCCGGATTTCGCCCTCGCCTCGATGGGCATCTACGTCTTCCACACCAAGTTCCTGCTCGATGCGCTGCGCCGCGACGCCGCCGATCCGAACTCGAGCCGCGACTTCGGCAAGGACATCATCCCCTATATCGTCAAGAACGGTAAGGCGGTCGCCCACCGCTTCGCCAAGTCCTGCGTCCGGTCCGATTTCGAGCACGAGCCTTACTGGCGCGACGTCGGCACGATCGACGCCTATTGGCAGGCCAATATCGACCTGACGGCGATCGTTCCGGAGCTCGACATCTACGACAAGTCCTGGCCGATCTGGACCTATGCCGAGATCACCCCGCCGGCGAAATTCGTCCATGACGACGAGGATCGCCGCGGCTCGGCCACCTCCTCCGTCGTGTCGGGCGACTGCATCATCTCCGGCGCCAGCCTGAACAACAGCCTGCTCTTCACCGGTGTCAGGGCCAACTCCTTCTCCAAGATGGAAGGCGCCGTCATCCTGCCGAACGTGAAGATCGGACGGCGCGCGCAGCTCAAGAATGTGGTGATCGACCATGGTGTCGTCATTCCGGAAGGCTTGGTCGTCGGCGAGGATCCCGAGCTCGACGCCAAGCGTTTCCGGCGGACGGAAAGCGGCATCTGCCTGATCACGCAACCGATGATCGACAAGCTGGATATCTGACTTATGAAAGTTCTTTCGGTTTCGTCCGAAGTCTTCCCTTTGATCAAGACAGGGGGCCTGGCCGATGTGTCAGGCGCCCTGCCGATTGCTCTCAAAGCCTTCGGGGTCGAGACCAAGACCCTTCTGCCCGGCTATCCCGCCGTCATGAAGGTCATTCGCAACCCGGTCGCCAGGCTCGAATTCGCCGACCTGCTCGGCGAGCGGGCGACGGTGCTCGAGGTTGAACACGAAGGCCTCGATCTGCTCATCCTCGATGCGCCGGCCTATTACGACAGGCCGGGCGGCCCCTATCTCGATCCGCTCGGCAAGGACTATCCGGACAACTGGCGCCGGTTTGCCGCTCTGTCGCTTGCCGCCTCCGAGATTGCCGCCGGCCTGATGCCCGGCTGGCGGCCGGATCTCGTCCACACCCACGACTGGCAGGCGGCGCTGACGTCGGTCTATATGCGCTATTACCCGACGCCGGAACTGCCGAGCGTGCTGACCATCCACAATATCGCCTTCCAGGGCCAGTTCGGTTCCGAGATCTTTCCCGGCCTGCGCCTGCCCGCCCATGCCTTCGCCACCGAAAGCATCGAATATTACGGCACTGTCGGCTTCCTCAAGGGCGGCCTCAAGACCGCTCATGCGATCACGACGGTCAGCCCGACCTATGCCGATGAGATCCTGACCTCGGAATTCGGCATGGGGCTCGAGGGCGTCATCGCCAGCCGCATCGACAATCTGCACGGCATCGTCAACGGCATCGACACCGATGTCTGGAACCCGGCGACCGATCCCGTCGTCCACACCCATTACGGCCCGGCGACGCTCAAGAACCGCGAGGAGAACCGTCGCTCGATCGCCGAATTCTTCCATCTCGACAATGACGACGCCCCGATCTTCTGCGTCATCAGCCGTCTCACTTGGCAGAAGGGCATGGATATCGTCGCCAACGTCGCCGATGAGATCGTCGCCATGGGCGGCAAGCTCGTCGTGCTCGGCTCCGGTGAAGCGGCGCTTGAAGGCGCGCTGCTCGCCTCCGCCAGCCGCCATCCCGGCCGCATCGGCGTCTCGATCGGTTATAACGAGCCAATGTCGCACCTGATGCAGGCCGGCTGCGATGCGATCATCATCCCCTCGCGCTTCGAACCCTGCGGCCTGACCCAGCTTTACGGACTGCGTTACGGCTGCGTGCCGATCGTCGCCCGCACCGGCGGATTGAATGACACGGTGATCGACGCCAATCACGCCGCACTTGCAGCGAAAGTCGCAACCGGCATACAATTTGCCCCCGTGACAGAAACAGGCATGCTACAGGCAATCCGCCGTGCGATGCATTTTTACCAGGACCGAAAACTCTGGACCCAATTGCAAAAGCAGGGCATGAAATCGGATGTCTCCTGGGAGAAGAGCGCCGAACGCTACGCTGCCCTCTATTCAAGCCTCGTCTCGAAAGGCATGTGACCTAAAATGATCAAGTCCGTACCCACCACGCCCTATCTGGACCAGAAACCCGGCACGTCTGGCCTGCGCAAGAAGGTTCCAGTCTTCCAGCAACCGAATTATGCGGAGAACTTCATCCAGTCGATCTTCGATTCGCTGGAAGGCTATCAGGGCAAGTGCCTCGTCATCGGCGGCGACGGACGCTACTACAATCGCGAAGTCATCCAGAAGGCCGTCAAGATGGCCGCTGCCAATGGCTTCGGCAAGGTCATGGTCGGCAAGGGCGGCATCCTGTCGACGCCGGCCGCCTCCCACATCATCCGCAAATACAAGGCTTTCGGCGGCATCATCCTCTCCGCCAGCCACAATCCCGGCGGCCCGACCGAAGACTTCGGCATCAAATACAACATCAACAATGGCGGCCCGGCGCCGGAAAAGATCACCGACGCGATCTATGCGCGTTCCAAGACGATCGACAGCTACAAGATCGCCGATTTCGCCGACGTCAATCTCGACCGCATCGGCAAGGACGAGCTTCCCGGCGGCACGATCCTCTCGGTCATCGACCCGGTCGAGGACTATGCCGCACTGATGGAAGAACTGTTCGATTTCGGCGCCATCCGCAACCTGATCAGCCTCGGCTTCCGCATTGCCTTCGATGGGATGAGCGCCGTCACCGGCCCCTATGCCAAGGAAATCTTCGAAAATCGTCTCGGCGCTCCCTCGGGCTCCGTGCGCAACTTCATGCCGCTGCCGGATTTCGGCGGCCATCATCCCGACCCGAACCCGGTTCACTGCAAGGAACTCTTCGACGAGATGATGGGCGATGATGCGCCCGATTTCGGCGCCGCTTCCGACGGCGACGGCGACCGCAATCTGATCATCGGCCGCGGCATCTTCGTCACGCCGTCCGACAGCCTGGCGATCCTTGCCGCCAACGCCAATCTCGCCCCCGGCTATTCCGGCGGCCTCGCCGGCATCGCCCGCTCGATGCCGACATCGGGTGCTGCCGACCGCGTCGCCGAAAAGCGCGGCATCGGTATGTACGAGACGCCGACCGGCTGGAAATTCTTCGGCAACCTGCTCGATGCCGGCATGGCGACGATCTGCGGTGAGGAAAGCTCCGGTACCGGCTCCAATCATGTCCGCGAAAAGGATGGCCTCTGGGCCGTGCTGCTGTGGCTGAACATTCTTGCCGTGCGCGGCGAGAGTGTCGCCGATATCGTCACCCAGCACTGGCAGACCTACGGCCGCAACTATTATTCGCGCCATGACTATGAAGGCCTCGACACCGATGCGGCAAACGGCTTGGTCGACAATCTCCGCAGCCAGCTTTCCACCCTGGCCGGCAAGAGCTTCGGCAGCCTGAAGGTCGAGAAGGCAGACGACTTCGCCTATCACGATCCGATCGACAAATCGGTCAGCGAACATCAGGGTATCCGCGTGCTCTTCGAGGGCGGCTCCCGCGTCGTCTTCCGCCTGTCCGGCACTGGCACGTCTGGCGCAACCTTGCGTGTCTATATCGAGCGTTACGAGCCGGATTCGACTCGCCACAACATCGAAACGCAGGAAGCGCTCGCCGATCTGATCGCGGCCGCCGAAAGCATTGCCAGCATTCGGGAACGCACGGGACGCGACGCGCCAACCGTGATCACCTGATCCGGGGGGAACATGCGGGGAAGCAGTGCGGCGCAAGCCGGCGCGATCGTTTTCGAGACCGGCGTCGAATTTGCGGTGTGGTCGCATGATGCCGCACAGATCGAACTCTGCCTCTTCGAGGATGACGGCAACAGGGAATTCGCGCGCCTGCCGATGGCGCGCGACAGCAATCACATCCATCGTCTCTTTGTCGACGGGCTGAAGGCCGGCGCGCGCTATGGTTATCGCGCCGATGGCATCTACGCGCCCGATAACGGTCTCTGGTATGACCCCTCCAAACTGTTGATCGATCCCTATGCCAAGGAGATCGACAGGCCGTTCCGCTACGATCCCCGTCTCGGCATCTATGGCGAAGACAGCCAGGATCTGATGCCGAAGGCGATCGTCACTGCCGATATACCCGCCTTGGTCAGCAAGCCGCTCTTCAATCCGGGCGGCTTTATCTATGAGGTGGCGGTGCGGCCCTTCACCATTCTCCATCCCGACGTGCCGGAGGCAGAGCGCGGCACGGTTGCAGCCCTTGCTCATCCCTCCGTCATCGCACACCTGAAGCGGATCGGTGTCGACGCCGTCGAACTGATGCCGATCACCGCCTGGATCGACGAGCGCCACCTGCCGCCGCTCGGCCTCACCAACGGCTGGGGCTACAATCCCGTCGCCTTCATGGCGCTCGATCCGCGGCTTGTCCCCGGCGGCATGACGGAGCTGCGCGAGACGGTCGCGACCCTCCATGCCGAAGGCATCGCCGTCATCCTCGACCTCGTCTTCAACCATACCGGCGAGAGCGACCGTTACGGCGCGACGCTGTCGCTGCGCGGCCTCGACAATCTGCATTATTATCGCCACGCCCAGAATTGGCCGGGCGAGCTCATCAACGACACAGGCACTGGCAACACGCTTGCCTGCGATCATCCCGAGGTCCGTCGTCTTGTCATCGACAGCCTGCGCCATTTCGTGCTCAACGCCGGCGTCGACGGTTTTCGCTTCGATCTCGCCCCTGTGCTCGGCCGCACAGCAACGGGCTTCGAGCGCGACGGCGGAACGCTTGCCGCGATCCTCGCCGACGATGTGCTTGCCGACCGGATCATGATCGCCGAACCTTGGGATATCGGCCCGGGCGGCTATCAGCTCGGCAATTTCCCGGCGTCCTTCTTGGAATGGAACGACCGGGTCCGCGACGACCTGCGCTGTTACTGGCGCGGCGACGATTGGAAGACCGGCGCGCTGGCAACCGCACTCGCCGGCTCCTCCGACATCTTCTCCCGCAACGACGGCAGGCAAACGCGCAGCGTCAACTTCCTCGCCGCCCATGACGGCTTCACGCTGATCGATCTCGTCTCCTACGCCGGAAAGCATAACGATGCCAACGGCGAACACAATCGCGACGGCCACAACGAAAACCACTCCTGGAACAACGGCGTCGAGGGGGAAACCCTCTATCCCACAATCCGCAAGCGTCGCCGTGACGACGTGATGGCGCTGATATCAACCCTCTTTGCCACCCGCGGCAGCATCATGCTGACGGCGGGCGACGAGGGCGGCCGCAGCCAGCACGGCAACAACAACGCCTATTGCCAGGACAACGAGATCACCTGGCTGGACTGGAAGGCGTTGGACGGGAATCTCATCGCCCACACCGCCTTCGTTGCGGAGCTGCGTCGCCGCTTCACCGTCTTCTCCGAAACGGGTTTCCTGTCAGGAGACGGCGACGTCGAATGGATTTCGCTCTCCGGCGAGCCGATGACCGTTGCCGAATGGGACACGCCGTCGCTTTCCACCCTCGGCATGCTGCTGTCGACCGAGGACCGCTCCGCCGGCGGCAGGCAGACCCGGCTTGCCGTGCTTTTCAACCGCTCGGGGAGCCGCCAATTTTTCACGCTCCCTTCCCGGGGCGAACCGGGCTGGCGCCAGTTGACGCCTGAAGGAGCGCAGAAAGCCGGCAAGAGTGCAGCCGTCGAGCCACGCTCCGTCGCCTTTTTCGTAGAAAATTGACCGCCTGCCTTCGCTTGCGCAAATCCTTGTCGCAATCGTCACAAATGCGCGATAAGGCTTTGCCGCGACGGCTTGTTTCACGAGGAATTTATGGTCACGGAAATTTCACTCTCCGACGTGCGGGGATTGATCGGCATGGAAACGGGCCTATCGGATTGGATCACCGTCGACCAGTCGATGATCGATGCCTTCGCGGCGGCGACCGACGATCATCAGTTCATTCACGTTGATCCCGCACGCGCGGCAGCCGAGAGCCCCTTCGGCGGCACCATCGCTCACGGCTTCCTGACACTGTCTCTGCTGTCGACGATGAACTACAACTGCCTGCCGAAAGTGCGCGAGCAGACCATGGGCATCAACTACGGCTTCGAGCGCGTCCGCTTCATGACGCCGGTGAAGAGCGGCGCCCGCGTCCGCGGCCGCTTCCTGCTCTCCGAGGCCCGCTTCCGCGGCGCCGGCATGCTGATGACCACCTATGACGTCTCGATCGAGATCGAAAACGAGAAGAAGCCGGCGCTGACGGCAAAATGGATCACCATCATCCAATTCGACCCGAAGGACCGTCCCGAGGACGTCTGAGCAAAACTGCTTTTGCTACTCGGCTGAATTGAACACAGCTTCGAGAGCATGTCCGTCGGGATCCGTGACGAACGCCGCGTAATAGTGCTCACCGTAATGGGGCCGCAGGCCGGGCCGGCCATTGTCACCGCCGCCATGCGCGATGGCCGCCGCATGAAACCGATCGACCGCCTGGCGGTTCGGGGCGGCAAAAGCCAGATGAAAACCCGGGCCGGCTGGACGCTGGCCATCCGGGCGATGCTTGATCGCCAGTTTGTCCCCGCCGCCGGGAAGGCCATAGCCGATTGCCTGCCCCGTTTGCCCCGGCCGGATATCGTCCCAGACCCTGACGTAACCGAGCGCGGCCAGCGTGGTATCGTAAAATGCCGCCGACCGTTCAATATCGGAAACGCCGAGAGAAGCATGGTGCAGCATTGGCCTACCCCTTGAATGAAGGCTTACCCAGCCGGGATTGGCGCGGGCTCAATGCCCGGCGTCGTGAGCCGCCTCGTTCAGCAGCCCGAAGACGTAATCCGAAAACGACCGCCAGCACTCCACCCGGAACGTGCCTTCTTCCGTGCGGAAAAGCACGATCTCCGCCTTGCCCAGGATTGTGCGCGATGCGGCTCCGACCGGAAAGCCAGCAAGCGACAGATCCTGCGGGCAGCCGGCCGAAAGCGTTGCCTCCGCGCCCGGCCCAGAGACGATGATTGCCACATTGCGGTGGGACACGTCGGTCGCCGAATGCAGCGCGCCGGCACCGGAAAATGCCGCCATCAGGTCGGCGCCATCCTCATCGATGACAAGCCATTCGTCCGGCCCGATCCACAGCGCCGAGCGGGCGCCAGCCCGGCCGGATGTTTTCGGGGCGGTCGGCAGTGACAGGCCGAGAGCAGCGGAAAGTGTTGCGAGCGATTCTGCGGGCGCCCGCAGCGCCACCCGGCTGGCAGCGGGTGCGGTCGTCAGCCGCACCGTTGCGGAGCCGCCGAGACGGCCGGCAAGCGCCGGTTTGCGAATTGCGACATCAGCCATGGATGCGGCCCCCTTCCTTGTCAAAGAATACCAGATCCGTCACTTCGACGGCGATCGTCCGGTCCGGCATCGGCACATAGAGCGTTTCGCCCATCCGCGCCCGGCCGCCGGCGACGAGCGCGAAGGCGATCGACCTGTCGCAATTGTCCGACCAGTAAGCTGACGTGACGTGGCCGAGCATGGTCATCGGCTTCGGCTCGTTCGGGCTCGCGACGATCTGCGCGCCTTCTTCGAGCACCAGATTCGGGTCCTTGGTGACGAGGCCGACAAGCTGCTTGCGCCCGTCCTTGACGAGATCCGGCCGCTTCAACCCGCGAATGCCGACGAAATCCGTCTTTTTCTTCGAAACCGCCCAGGAAAGTCCGGCGTCATCGGGGGTCACCGTCCCATCGGTATCCTGCCCGACGATGATGTAACCCTTCTCGGCGCGAAGAACGTGCATCGTCTCGGTGCCGTAGACGCAGGCGCCGAGCGGTTCGGCATTGGCCCAGACCGCTTCGAGCACCGACTGGCCGTAATCGGCCGGCACGTTGATTTCGAAGCCGGTTTCGCCGGTGAACGAGACGCGGAAGAGCCGTGCCGGCACCCCGCAGACCGTGCACTCGGCAACGCTCATATGCGGGAAGGCCTCGTTCGAAAGATCGAGTCCTTCGACCAGCGGCGCGACGATCTCGCGCGCCTTCGGCCCCTGCACGGCGATGACCGCCCATTGTTCGGTCACCGAGGTCAGCCAGACCTTCAGATTCGGGAATTCCGTCTGCAGGTAATCTTCCATGTGGTGAAGGACGCGCGGCGCGCCGCCGGTTGTCGTCGTCACGTGGAAACGGTCGTCCGCCAGGCGTCCGACGACACCGTCGTCATAAACGAAGCCGTCCTCGCGGGTCATGATGCCGTAGCGAGCCTTGCCGGGCTTCAGCGTATCCCAGGCATTGGTGTAGATGAGGTTGAGGAACTTCGCCGCATCCGGCCCTACCACCTCGATCTTGCCGAGCGTCGAGGCATCGAAGATACCGGCCGACTCGCGCGCCGTCCGGCATTCGCGAGAGACCGCCTGATGCATGGTCTCGCCGGCCCGCGGATAGAACCAGGCGCGCTTCCAGTTGCCGACATCTTCGAAGACCGCGCCATGGGCTTCCTCCCAATCGTGCAGCGGCGTCTTGCGCGTCGGATCGAACAGCTCTCCACGCGAGTGGCCGATCAGCGTACCGTAGGTAACCGGCGTATAGGGCGCACGGAACGTGGTGAGCCCGACCTGCGGGATTTCCTTGCCGAGCATTTCGGCGGCAATCGCCAGGCCATGCATGTTGGACAGCTTGCCCTGGTCCGAGGCCATGCCGTTGGTCGTAAAGCGCTTGATATGCTCGATCGAATGCATGCCTTCGCGCACGGCAAGGCGGATATCCTTGGCGCAGACGTCGTGCTGGAAATCGATGAAGGCCTTGGCGTTGGTCTTCGGACCGGCGCCTTCGGCAGCGCCGATCATGCCGCCCGTCCAGTCATAGGCTTGCTCGGCCGAAATTGCGATCTTCTCGCCGCTGCTTTTGCCGGTGGCCTGCGCCATCAGCTCGCCGGCGGCAAGCGATTCCTCGATCGTCCGCTGCAGGTCATCGGTGCCGTTGCAGGCACCGACCGAAAGGCAATCCTGCGCGTAAGAGCCGGGCAGGAAACGCTGGCTTTCGGCATCGAAGGCCACCTTGCCGCGCGACTGCGAGAAGAGATGGACGGACGGCGTCCAGCCGGCCGAAACCAGGAGCGCATCGACCGCAATCTTGCGCGATGAACCGCCGCCGTTGCGCGCCACCGTCATCGATGAGATGCGCAGCCGTCCGGCGGTGTTGATAACAGACTGGCCTGTGAGAACATCGATGCCGAGCGCACGCGCCTCTTCCAGCACCGCCGCGCCCGGCGCTTGCCTGCAGTCGACGATGGCGGCGATCGAAACACCGGCCCGTTTCAGATCGAAAGCCGCTTCATAGGCTGAGTCGTGCGCCGTGTAGATGCCGACCTTGGTGCCGACGGCGACGCCGTAATGATTGAGATACATCCGCCCCGCCGAGGCGAGCATGATGCCCGGCCGGTCGTTGTTCGGAAATACCATGTGCCGCTCGATCGCGCCGGTGGCGAGGATGACCCGCTTGGCCCGGACCTGCCAGAGCCGCTCGCGCGGCAGATCGTGGGAGGGCTTGGCGATATGGTCGGTGACACGCTCGGCAAGACCGACGAAATTGTGGTTGTAGTAGCCGAAGGCGGTCGTGCGGGTGAGCACTTCGACATTGTCCATCGCCTTCAGCCGCGCCACGGCCTTCTGGGCCCAGGCATAGCCGTCCTGTCCGTCGATCGTCACGCCGGCATCGTAGCGCAACGCACCGCCGGCTTCCGCCTGCTCGTCGCAAAGGATCACCCGGGCACCGGTCTCAGCCGCAGCCA
>Ga0209673_1003000_pt1 | contig 10498 bp, 14 predicted proteins | sample AraplaCol_mMS_r2_2_FD_184274 | JGI IMG/M metagenome (GOLD analysis project Ga0209673, IMG submission 184274) | Arabidopsis root microbial communities from North Carolina, USA - plate scrape MF_Col_mMS_r2 (SPAdes) (version 3) | ecosystem: Host-associated > Plants > Roots > Endosphere | place... | reverse complement strand
TCACTCACGAATTGGCGGCGCAGGCGGTGGGCCGTTCGCGCAGCGCCGCCAGCAACCTGCTGCGGCTTTTGAATTTGGCCGAGCCGGCGCAGCAGATGCTGATGGCCGGCGACATCGACATGGGCCATGCCCGCGCGCTGCTGTCGCTCGATCGCGGCACGCAGATCACCGCCGCCAACCAGATCGCCGCCAAGAAGTTGTCCGTGCGCGAAGCGGAGGCGCTGGTGAAGCGGCTCGCGGCCGAGTTCACGCTCACGCCCTCGCGCCGCAGCAACGACGGGGAAAAGTCGCGCGACCTGCAGCGCGTGGAAGAAGAGCTGGCCGACCTGCTCACCGCCGAGGTCGAGGTTCGTATCAAGAAGCGCAGCAAGCGCGGCGGCAAGGTCGAGGAGAGCGGGGAGCTCGCCATCCACTTCGGCTCCATCGAAGCACTCAACGGATTGATCGAACGCATCCGCCGAACGGCCTAGGCGCGGGTGCCTCCCTCGATTCTTGCAATCTTTTACGGGTATCCTCGGCGGGCGTTTCAACCCAAATATCGAGGAGAGGGAGCCATCATGAGGTTCATTACAAGATTTCCGTTCGCAGCCGTGGCTGCGGGTGCGCTGCTGCTGACCGGCTGCGCCACCACCGACATGCAAATGGGCAGCCAGTCGGCCAAGACCATGGCCACGGGCAGCGCGGCAGGCTCGGCCACTGCCGGCGAAAGCGGCCAGTTGGAGCGCTGCGAGTCGCCGCTGGGTACCGTCTCGCTGATCGAGAACGTGAACGCCGGCTGGTACACCATCCTCACCGGCGAATACCGCCTGCCGCCCACGGCCAACCTGTTGCGCCTCCTGGTGCAGCAATCGAACTGCTTCGTGGTGGTGGAACGCGGTGCGGCCGGCATGAACGCCATGACGCGCGAGCGGGCGTTGCAGCAGTCGGGCGAAATGCGCGGCGGCAGCAACTTCGGCCGCGGCCAGATGGTGGCCTCCGACTACGGCCTCTCGCCCGAGATCGTGTTCAGCAACAGCGATGCCGGCGGCATCGGCGGTGCGCTGGGCGGCCTGGTGAGCGGTGGCCGTGGCCGCGCCCTGGCAGCCGTCGGCGGCAGCATGCAGACCAAGGAAGCCAGCGCGCTGCTCACGCTCATCGACAACCGTTCGGGCGTGCAGGTCGCAGCATCGGAAGGCAGCGCCTCCAAGACCGATTTCGGCGCCTTCGGCTCGGTGTTCGGCGCCCGCGCAGGCGGCGGTCTGGGTGGCTACACCAACACGGCGCAAGGCAAGGTCATTGCCGCGGCGTTCATGGATGCCTTCAACCAGATGGTTCGCTCGCTGCGAAACTACAAGGCGCAGACCGTGCGCGGCCAGGGCCTTGGCGGCGGCGGCCGGCTGGGCGTGGACGGCGGCGCGGCCCCGTCGCAAACTTACGTGCCGCCGGAACAGGCACCCGCTCGCCGCCGCAAGTAAGCAAGACGCGCGGCCAGCCGCGAAAAAGCCCGGGGCTCTCGCGAGCCGCCGGGCTTTTTCATGGGAGCCTGGAACGGGCCAGATCAGAGGGCGAAGATCTTTCCGGGGTTCATGATGTTCTTGGGGTCGAGTGCGCGCTTGATCGTGCGCATCATGTCGATCGCGCCCACCCCAGCTTCGGTCACCAGGAAGTCCATCTTGTGCAGCCCCACGCCGTGCTCGCCGGTGCAGGTGCCCTCGAGCGCCAGCGCGCGGCTCACGAGGGCATGGTTCAGTTCCTCGGCCTTCACGCGCTCCTCGGGAATGTTCGGGTCGAGCAGATAGCCGAAGTGGAAATTGCCGTCGCCCACGTGGCCGACCAGGAAGTAGGGAATGCCGCTCGCATCGGCCTCGGCCACGGAGTCGAGCAGGCAGTCGGCCAGGCGGGAAATCGGCACGCAGGTGTCGGTCGAGATCACCCGGCAGCCCGGGCGTGACTGCACGGCCGCGAAGTAGGCGTTGTGCCGCGCGGTCCACAGGCGCGTGCGTTCTTCCGGCGTGCTGGCCCATTCGAAGGCGTTGCCGCCGTGGCCGCTGGCAAGCTCCTGCACGGTCTCGGCCTGTTCCTTTACGCCGGCCGGCGACCCGTGGAATTCCATCAACAGCAGCGGCTCTTCGCGCAGGCCCAGCTTGGCGTAGGCGTTCACCATGCGCACCGTGTTCACGTCGATCAGTTCGACGCGCGCGATCGGCACGCCGAGCTGGATGGTCTCGATGGTAGTACGCACCGCGGCCTCGATGCTCGGGAACGAGCAGATGGCCGCCGACACTGCCTCGGGCAGCGGATAGATGCGCAGCGTGACCTCGGTGACCACGCCCAGCGTGCCTTCGCTGCCGACCATGAGGCGCGTGAGGTCGTAGCCCGCGGACGACTTCTTGGCGCGCGTGCCGGTGCGAATGACGTCGCCAGAAGCCGTGACCACCTCAAGCGCCAGCACGTTCTCGCGCATGGTGCCGTAGCGCACCGCGTTCGTGCCGCTCGCGCGCGTGGCGGTCATGCCGCCGATGGAGGCGTCCGCGCCCGGGTCGATGGGAAAGAACAGACCCGTGCTCTTGATGTCGTCGTTGAGTTGCTTGCGCGTGACGCCGGGTTGCACCGTGACCGTGAGGTCGTCGGCATTGACCGAGAGCACCTTGTTCATGCGCGACACGTCGATGCTGATGCCGCCCTGCACCGCGAGCAGATGGCCTTCGAGCGACGAGCCCACGCCGAAGGGGATGACCGGCACGCTGTGCTCGCTCGCGAGCTTTACGGCATCGGCCACGTCCTGTGTGCTCTCGGCAAAGATCACGGCCGAAGGGGGTGGGGCATCGAACGAGGACTCGTCGCGCCCATGCTGCGTGCGCACGGCCATGGCCGTGGAGCAGTTGGCGCCGAAGCGCGCTTTCAACCCCTCGATCAGGCTGTCGGGCACGTCGCGCAGATGAAGCTCCGGCATCAGGTGCGAGGTTTGGGTCGGGGCATTCATCGGGCGTCTCCTGGAGAGGGGTGAGGTGCGGCTCTGTCCGGCCATTTTACGGAGCGAGCACCATAATGCGCTTCGGCAGAACCATGAACCCTACGACCCTCAGTGCACTCGCGGCCTTTCCGTCGCAACTCGCCGCCCACTACGCGGCCATTCCCGATGCGTTCCGGCATTGGGCGCCGACCTCGTGGGAGGGTGTCCCGAGCGAGGCCTTCACCGCCATCGAACAACTCTGCCATGTGCGGGACATCGAGATCGAGGGCTATCACGTCCGCTTTCGCCGCACGCTGGAAGAGCGCCATCCGACGCTGGCTTCGATCGACAGCGAGCCGCTCGCCATTGCACGCGCCTACGGCATGGCCGATGCGGCCAAGGTGCTGGCCGAGTTCAGGATCGCGCGTGCGCAAACCATGGAAATCATTTCGAAGCTGAGCGATGCGCAACTGGCGCGCACCGCCGTGTTCGAAGGCTACGGACCGCTCACGATGCGCAGCCTCATCCACTACCTGTGCAGCCACGACCAGCAGCATCTGGCGGGCCTGCAATGGCTGGCCGGCAAGATCGACGCGGCGACCATCCTGCGATAGAAACCAGTTACGACAGGAGCGCCCATGGGCAACCGACTTTCCCAGATCGCCACCCGTACCGGCGACGACGGCACCACCGGCCTCGGCGACAACACCCGGGTGCCCAAGGACCACTTGCGCGTGCACGCCATGGGCGACGTGGACGAGCTCAACTCCCAGATCGGCGTGCTGCTCTGCGAGCCCATGCCGGAGCCCGTGCGCGAGCTGCTCGTCGACGTGCAGCACCAGCTCTTCAACCTTGGCGGCGAGCTTTCGATGCCGGGTTTCACGCTGCTGAAGGCCGACGCGCTGCTGCAGCTGGACAACGCATTGGCCGAGCACAACGCCGCCTTGCCGCGCCTGGCTGAATTCATCCTGCCGGCCGGCACGCGCGCGGCCTCGCTTGCCCACGTGTGCCGCACGGTGGCGCGGCGGGCCGAGCGCGCCGTGGTGGCTCTCGGCGCCACGGCGGAACTCAACGATGCTTTGCGTCAATATCTCAACCGGCTCAGCGATGTGCTCTTCGTGCTTGCGCGCGTGCTCAACCGGATGAACGGCGGCGACGACGTCTACTGGAAGAGCGAACGCATGGCGCGCGCTGCCGCGGAAGCAGCGGATACCGACCAGCCTGACGACAAGGAAGGAAGCCCCTCATGACCAAGAAAATGCCTGCTCATTCATTCGCACTGGCTGCTGTGAGCGCCGCGCTCATGCTGCTGTCCGCCACCGCCGTTCACGCCCAGAGCGCCGACAACCCGCCCAAGGTGCAGCCCGCGCACACGCTCCCGCCGCCGCCAAGAGACAGCAAGGTCGTCAACAGTGTGCAGCGCGGCACCAACGCCGCCGGCCGGAGCATCGACCGCGCCGAAGACGCCACGCGGCGCGGTGTGAACAACGTGTCGGAAAAAGCCAGCCGGCCTGTTCGACGCGTGGGCGAGTCGTTTGGCCGCAAGCTTGCGCCGGGCTCCAGCGGGCGTGCCGCGCCACCGCCAGTGGGGCCGCAGGGCAGCGCGCCCTGACCTAACTTCGTCAAGGTCAGACCAGGGCGCGCTCCCGCCGACGGGGTACCTTTCTCCGCGAATGTCCCCCGCCCTTCGGGCTCCTCCTTTATTTCGCTGCGCAAGGCACCCCGCCAGCGGGATCGTTGTTCAGAGCAGTGGTTGATCGAGCGGAACAACCGCAGCGCCCGGCGTGCACAGGGCGCCGGGTGCTCCCCGCAGCGAAATAAAGGAGGAGCCGAAGGCGGGGGACATTCGCGGAGGGGAGTACCCGGTGTCCTGTGCACGCGCCCCGAACACAAGCAAGCCACAACTCAAAGCACGACCGAGATGGCAAGAAACATAGAGATCAAGGCTCGCATCGACAGCGTGGAGCGCGTGGCGCTCATCGCCGCGAAGCTGGCCGATTCGGGCCCGATTGAAATCGCGCAGGACGACACGTTCTTTCGCTGTGAGAACATCGCCGATCGCCTCAAGCTGCGCACCTTCGCGCCCGACCATGCGGAGCTGATCTTCTACCGCCGCGCGAACAGCAGCGGCCCGAAAGAGTCGTTCTATCTGATCTCGCCCACCACCACGCCGGACACCTTGCGCGAGTCGCTTACGCTGGCTTGGGGACAGGCGGGCCGCGTGCGCAAGCAGCGCCGGCTCTTCATCGCAGGCCGCACGCGCCTGCATCTCGACCGCGTGGAGGGCTTGGGCGAATTCCTCGAACTCGAGGTGGTGCTGGAAGAAGGCGAGCCCGCTGAAGACGGCGTGGCCGAAGCGCATGCGCTCATGGCGCAGCTGGGCATTGCGAACGACCAGCTGGTGCAGGGCGCCTACGTCGACTTGCTGCGCGCCGCTGCCGCTTGAGTTTCCCACTCAGCCCTTGCGGGCGGCCGCATGCTCCTTGCGCAAGTCCGCCTGCATCTGCTTCCAGATCGCCGGCCCGCCTCTCTCCAAAGCCGCTGCGGCCGCTGCACTTTCGCGCGTGACTGGCTGGTGCTTACGCCCCCAGATGCCGATCTGCGCCACCACCGGCAGCAGGTCGATGCCCATCGGCGTGAGGCTGTAAATCGCTTTTTGTTTGTGCGTGGGATCGTCGCTCTTGCGGAGCACGCCCTGGTCCACGAGCTTGCCAAGCCGCTCGGTGAGGATGTTGGAGGAGATGCCTTCGTCGGACTGCAAAAATTCCCTGAAGTGCCGCTTGCCGGCAAACATCATGTCGCGAACGATGAGCAGGCTCCAGCGGTCGCCGAAGACCTCGAGCGACAAGTTGATGGGGCACTGGGATCTCTGCTGATTCGCCATCGCAATATTGCTCTCGTTTTAAAACTGCTTGCATTTTCGTACCAGTAATCCAATACTTCAACTGGTTGCAAATCAAGAGCAATGCCAAAGTAGCGTCCGAAGGAGAACTTCATGAGAAAGCTCATTATGCAAATGCAGATGTCGGTCGATGGCTGCGTCGCAGCGTCCAATTCAGCGCTCGATTGGCAACTGTGGGGGTGGGGCGACCGCTGGAACTGGGACGGCGCTCTCAAGCAGTACTTCAACGAAGTCTTCGAGTCGGTCGACACCATTCTTCTGAGCCGCAAGATCATCGAGGAAGGCTATCTCGACCACTGGAGCCGCGCCGCACGCAACCATCCGGCCGATCCGCACTACGCCTTCGCACAAAAGGTGGTCGATGCGCGCAAGGTCGTGCTCACGAACAAGCTCAAGGCATCGCGGTGGCCAGGCGCTGAAATCGCGGCAGGGCGCATGGCCGACGAAGTGAATGCGCTCAAGCGGCAGCCGGGCGCCGACATCCTCTGCATTGGCGGCGTGGGCTTTGCATCGTCGCTGGTGGCCGAGGGGCTGGTCGACGAGTTCCAGTTCTTCGTCAACCCTGTGGCCGTGGGCGGTGGTCGATCGGTGTTTCACGACGAGCGCAACGGCCACGTGCTTCGCCTGCTTGGCTCCAGGGCCTACGAATGCGGTGTAGTGGTCAACCGATACGCTTCCGGGTTGCAGGACAAGGCGCCGCCCCGATACGAGCCTTTACCTGAATTCACCTGACCGCGACCTGATGCGCCCAGGGCAGACACAAGTGCCTTTGACAATGGACTCGTCATCAACACGAAGGAGTTCCAGATGATCATCAATTCAAAGAGCATGGCCGTCGCTGCTGCGGCACTCGCGATGTGCATGGCGGCGGGAAGTGCCTTCGCGCAGGACCGTGGCCACGATCGTGGTCATGACCGCGGCAACGACCAAGGCAACGGCCGCTACGAACAAGGGAATGGCCGCTACGGCCAAGGCGACGGACGCTACGAACAACAGGACCGCCGATTCGATCGGCACGATCACCGCGGTGGCAACCACTACGGCCGCGGGGACTACCGTCCGGGCCGCCACTTCGATCGCGGCGGCTATCCGCAGCCGCACGCAGAGTGGCGCCGCGGCGGTCGCGTACCGCACGAATACCGCGGCCGCAATTACGTGGTGAACGACTACCGGGCCTATCGCCTGCAGGCGCCGCCCCGCGGCTATCAGTGGGTGGGCGTCGGCGGCGACTACGTGCTCGCAGCCATTGCCACGGGTGTGATCGCGCAGATCATCGTCGGAAGCCAGTAAAGACTGAGGCCCGGCGCGTCATGCGCCAAGTCTGCAGACCGCCGCAGTTTTCCTGCGGCGTTTTTGCTTTGGAGCGCGAAGCGCTCAGGCCGCCACGGTGGGCAACGACTGGGCGCAGACATTGCGCCCGGTGATGGTGAGCCTCAAACCGCCGCCATGCCATTCGAGCCAGTTAAGGCTCACATACGCGTCGATGTCGGCGTCGTCGATGCGGTCCGCCTGGCGGCTTTGCAGCAGTTCGACGGTAGCGGGCAGTGCCCGTCTGAGCCGCTCGCGCCGTTCGGCGGCGTCGGCAGCCTTCTGGGCGGCCTTGGTTTGCTGTTGCTGCTGCGGGGTCGATGCCATTGCTGATCCGTTCCGGGAAGCCAAGGAATTAACCCGAATGTACGCTGCCTGTGTGAAGCAGCCAGCTTCTTTTTTAAACCTGTGTTGGCAAGCGTTGAATCCGTTGCGCCAACGCTAGATTTCGTAGTGCGAGCCCTTCGCTTCATCGCCCAGAGCCTTTTCGACCACGCTGCGCGTCAAGGTCGGTGCAAACGACTCGATGAACGAGTAGACGTACTTGCGCAGATAGTTGCCGCGCCGGACCGCCAGCTTGGTCAGGTTGATGCCGAACAGCCGGCCCGCGTCGAGTGCGCGCAGCTGCATGTCGCGCTCGGCCTCATAAGCCACGCCGGCGACGATGCCCACGCCCATGCCCAACTGCACGTAGGTCTTGATCACGTCGGCGTCCATGGCCGCCAGCACGATGTGCGGCGTGAGTCCGCGCTGCGCAAAGGCTTCGTCGATGCGCGAGCGGCCGGTAAAGCCCGTGTCGTAGGTGATGAGCGGATGTTGCGTGAGCGCCTCGAGCGTCAGCGGTCCATCGAGCAGCGCGTGGCCCGGCGGCACCACCACCGAGTGCGTCCAGCGGTAGCAGGGCAGGGCCACCAGCTGCGGATAGTCGCCCAGCGCCTCGGTGGCAATGCCCACGTCGGCCTCGCCATCGATCAGCATCTGCGCGATCTGCTTGGGCGAGCCCTGGTGCAGGTGCAGCTTCACGTTGGGAAACTGCGCGCGAAATTCCTGCACCGCAACCGGCATGGCATAGCGAGCCTGCGAATGCGTGGCCGCCACCGACAGAAGTCCGCTCTGCTGCGCCACGAACTCCTGCCCCGCCTGCCGCAAGTTGCTGCTTTCCATCAGCATGCGTTCGATGATCGGCAGCACGTGGCCGCCTGGCTCGGTGAGTCCGGTGAGGCGCTTGCCAGCGCGCACGAAAAGCTCGATGCCCAGTTCCTCCTCCAGCTCGCGGATCTGCCGGCTCACGCCCGGTTGGGAGGTGTGCAGGGTGTGGGCGACCTCGGTCAGGTTGAAGCCGCAACGAACGGCCTCGCGTACCGAGCGCAGTTGTTGGAAGTTCATCTGGCGCGAAGGATCGGAAGGAGAAGGCCCGGACTGGCCGAGCGGCGATTCTCGGCACAAGTGCTTATGCGGGGAACGATGCGTTTGTTGGTTTCACATGAGCAAATCATCTGTGCCGCATGGCTGGGAGTGCTTTTTTGAGCACGTTTGCAATTTCGCACGACTGTGCTAAAGTCCCGGCCATGGACGCCAAAACCCAAAAAAGCGAACTCACCCGCACCGCGATCATCGGTGCGGCGATGGACCTCGCGCTGGCCGAAGGCCTGGAAGCGATCACGCTGCAGGCCGTGGCCAGCCGACTGGCGCTCTCTAAGAGCGGCGTGTTCTCGCGGGTGGGTTCGCGCGAGGCCTTGCAGAAGGCGGTGATCGAGGAATACGGCCGCCGCTTTTTGGCCGACGTGTTCGTGCCGGCCATGCAGAAGCCCAAGGGCCTGGCCCGGCTCGAGGACATCGTCAACCGCTGGATCGCGCGCACCCGTGACATCGAGGCCGAAACCGGCTGTATCTACACCGCAGGCGCGTTCGAATACGACGACCGCGAAGGCGAGTTGCGCGACCTGCTGTTCAGCGAGGTCACGCGCTGGCGTGCCGCGCTGCGCCGAACGGTGCTGCAGGCAGTGGAAACCGGCGAGCTCCGGGCCGACACCGACGCCGCGCAGGTGGTTAGCGAAATCAACGGCGTCATCATCGGCCTCCTGCATGACGCGCGTTTTCTGCGCGATCCACAAGCCGCCGATCGCGCCATGCGCACTTGGCAGCGGCTTCTTTCCAGCTACCGCGCCTGAGCCGTTGGGCGGACCGTTTTCTTCGTCTTTCCTTGATTTAATTTCGCACAACCGTGCGATAAAAAGGAGCAGCACCATGCTGATCATCGCCCTCTGCCTCGTTGTCTATGTGGTCGCCATTGGCGCCGAAACCGTCCGCGATGCGCTGCGCAGCCTGCCGCGCAGCAACGACGACTGGATCTGGTTCTGAACGCGGGAGCCATTGAATGACGAGCTCCAGCAGCACCTCTTCGTCCGCGGCAACGCATGCCGCGAAATCGAACTACTACCGCCCCAGCCGCCTGATGCGCGCAGTGCGCCTCGGCCTGACTACTTCAGAGCGCCTTTGGCCCGCATTGGGCGTGCGTGCGGCCCATCGCCTGTTCGGCACGCCGCTGCCGCTCAAGTGGCTCTATCGCGCGCAAGCGCCCGGCGCAGGATGGCGGCGCGAAGCCTGGAGTTTCGAGAACGCAAGCCTCGGGCTTTATCACCTCGCCACGCAGGATTCAGGTGCGGAATCCGCACCCATCGTGCTGCTGGTGCACGGCTGGGGCGGGCATGCGGGGCAGATGCTGGCGCTGGCGGAGGCCGTGGCCCATGCGGGTCTGCGGCCGGTGCTGCTTGAGTTGCCGGCCCATGGCCGCAGCGCGGGCATGATGAGCAACTCGCCGCAGTTCGCCCGTGCCATCTCGTATGTGGTGGCAAGGCTGGTGGCAGACGGCCATGTCCTTCGCGGCGTGATCGCGCATTCGATGGGTGCCAACGCGCTTGGGGTGGCCGCCGCGCAGGGCCTGCGCGCCGAGCGCCTGGTAATGCTCGCACCACCCGCGTCGGCGCGCGAATTCACGCGCTACTTCGCGCACACGTTCGGGCTGAGCGAGGCAACGCGGCTCGCCATGCAGCGGCTGTTCGAGGCGCAAGAAGGCATCTTGATGGCGCAGCTCGAGCCGCCCGCTGTCGGTCCGCGCATCGTGCAGCCCACGCTGATCGTGCATGACCGCGACGACCGCGTGAACCGTTTTGCCGACGCGGAGGCCTACCGCGATGCCATCAAGGGGGCGCGGCTCGTGGCCACGGAGGGGCTGGGGCACCGCCGCATCCTCAACGAAGAGGATGTGCTGCGGCAGGTGGTGCGCTTCGTGGCGCAGCCCTGAACTGAGCCCTGAGCTGAAGCGGGAGGGCTGCGCCGCCCCCCGCGTGTTCGAT
>Ga0209673_1002993_pt1 | contig 10519 bp, 10 predicted proteins | sample AraplaCol_mMS_r2_2_FD_184274 | JGI IMG/M metagenome (GOLD analysis project Ga0209673, IMG submission 184274) | Arabidopsis root microbial communities from North Carolina, USA - plate scrape MF_Col_mMS_r2 (SPAdes) (version 3) | ecosystem: Host-associated > Plants > Roots > Endosphere | place... | reverse complement strand
GCCGCTGGAGCAACGACGTGCACTTCTCGAGCCTGCTCGGCGCCGACGGCCAGCTCACCGAACTGGGCAGGTACTACCTGTCGCTGCCCTACAAGCAGCCCTGAACTAGAGCCCCTGGGCCGCCGGCGCGACGCCGGTCGACATGTCGCGCACCGGCGGCTGCCCGTACAGCCGCGCGTACTCGCGGCTGAACTGCGACGGGCTCTGGTAGCCCACGCGGTGACCGGCCGTCGCGACGCCCAGCCGCTCGACCACCATCAGCCGGCGCGCCTCGTGCAGGCGCAACTGCTTCTGGTACTGCATCGGCGTCAGCGCCGTCACCGCCTTGAAGTTGTGGTGCAGCGACGATTCGCTCATGCCGACGTGCGAGGCCAGGTCCTCGATGCGCAGCGGCTCGGCGAAATGTCGGCGCAGCCAGTCGACCGCCTTGCCGACGCGGTGGCTGCGGCTGTCGGCCGACGCGATCGCGAGCAACCGCCCGCCGTCGGGGCCGGTCAGCAGGCGGTACAGGATCTCTTCTTCGACGAGGGGGGCGAGCGCCGCGATGTCGTGCGGGCTGTCGAGCAGGCGCAGCAGGCGGATCACCGCATCGAGCAGCTCCGGCGGCGCGCGGTTCACGGTGACGCCGCGCAGGCCGTCACCGGCCGCCGCAGCCTGCGGCGCGCGCACGCGGCGCAGCAGTTCGGTCAGCCGCACGCCGTCGATCGCCATGCCGAGTCCGAGGCTGGGCGATGCCGCGCTCGCCACCGTCACGCGCGACACGATCGGCAGGTCGACCGAGGTCACCAGGTAGTCGCCGACGCCGTAGCGGTAGTCGTCGTTGCCGAGCGTCAGGATCTTCTCGCCCTGCGCCAGCAGCGCGAAGCACGGCCATTGCGCGGCATGGTGCGGCTGCGACGGCGTGGAGCAGCGACCGAAGAACAGGCTGCCGATGGCGGTGCTCGCCTGGCCGTCGGCGGGCGCGTGGCGGGCGATCAGCGCGGCGATTTCGGCGTAGCGGTCGGCGTGGAGGTCGGGGGTCAAGGCCATGCCGGCGATCTTGCCCGAGGCGCGGCACGGTGCCGCGTCGCGACCGCGCGATTTGCAGGATCGTGCATGAGTTCTGGAGGATCCGGCTAACGGGCCGGCGCGAGGCTGCAGGATGATGCGAGCCGTCTCACCGGAGGAAGCCATGACCGAAGCGATCGAAATCACCACCTTCAAGCTCGCCAACTGCACCTGCGACGACTTCATCGATGCCAACGTCGAGATCGACGACTGGCTCAAGCGGCAGGCGGGTTTCCGCTCGCGCCGGCTCGCGCAATGGAACGACGGCACCGTCGTCGACATGCTGATCTGGGATTCGGCCGCGCACGGCCGCGTCGCGATGGCGCGGCTGATGAACGAGATGGGCCACTCGCGCGTGCACGCGATGATCGACCAGCCGACGGTGTCGTGGAGCGTGGCGCCGGTGCGGCATCAGATCTGACGGATTCGCTGCGGATCCCCTTCAGCGGGTATTCATTGATCGCCCAGCCTGTTGTACCTGACTCGGAACCATCCCGACGCGGTCGGCACTCAGGTTCGTGGTTTCGCTTTGCGCGCTGGTTGTCATTGCCGGTGATTCCACGGTGCTTGTGGGTCTAGCATGATTGAAACTGCAAAGAGTTCGCGTTCGAGTTCGAGTATAAGTTCTGAGAGCGGGAGAGATCGCTCTAGCAGCCGAGACCGCAAGACGCCACTCGAGGGTGCCAGGAATTATTTGGCCAGCACGATTCCTAACCATTCGAGAAAACGCCAGAATGACGCCAATCATGACCTGTGCGTAGCAGTAGAACAACGTTTGCGCGAATTATTTCGTTGCGTGGATGAGGAAAGCAAGACCTTTGCGAGCAGGACTGCAACTGGCCTGATCGAATGGATCACGCGGTTTTGCGAGGAAATCTGGCGTGATAATACTGATGTTGGCAACGCGCTTACCGCGCTCGGCGCCGCAATTGCTAGCTATATGGATTCAATGGATGACAGCTCCAAGGAGGCCGATTTACGGCAAGGTATCCTGAGCAGCAGGAATGCCTTGTATGATTTGATCCAACCTCCGGCGGCAGCGGGTGAGTACGTGGAGGTGTTTTCGGTTGTCGAAAAGGTAAATGGCAGTATCAGCAGGAACAGCGGCGCGCTGAGCAGAAGGGCGTGCGCTCTGCTGCATGGGATCGCCCGGTTCGAAAAAGACCGTCAGAAAAGCGGCTGGCGATGGACCCCCGCCGAATTGAAGATCTGGACCAGAGTCGCTTGCTGTCTTTATGCGATGGAGCATTATTTCGCGGGGCATGACGACATCGTACGGAGGAATTTGTCGATGCTCCATCAGGAGCGGATTCCCGCAAGGAATGTTGATTGGGCGCTGCGCATCAGCCCTCCTCCAGTTCATGAAGCTGAGTCGAAACGGCCGTCGATGCAAGACCGCAGAACTCTGGCGAAATTACAACAGCAATCGCGCTCGTTTCGCAGCCAAAAAATCGATCGTGCACTGAAGGAGCGTGCAGACGCGGAGGCGAAACAATCACGTGAGGAGAATGTGGGAATTCAAACGCGAATTGCGTGGACGGCTCTGGGCAAGATGATCGAAGCCAAAAAGGAACGACTGCGCCGCGATTCCCAGGATTGAGGGCCGCCCGTGGTCGGCGCGTTCACCGGCCACAGCGCCCCACTCACTCCGCCCGCTGCACCGCCCGCGCCTTCAACCGCCGCTCGATCGCCGCCACCAGTTGCTCCTGCGTGAACGGCTTCGCGACGTAGTCGTCCATGCCGGCGGCGAGGCAGGCCTCGACGTCGCCCTTCATCGCATTCGCGGTCAGCGCGACGATCGGCAGCCGGGCGCTGCCGCTGACCCCTTCGGCGCGCTCGATCTCGCGCAGCCGCGCGGTCGCCTCGAAGCCGTCGACCACCGGCATCAGGCAGTCCATCAGCACCACGTCGAAGGCGTGGCTGCGGGCCGCGTCGATCGCAGCCTGGCCGTCGGACACCACCTGCACGTCGTAGCCGGCCAGCCGCAGCATCTGGGCCGCCACCTCCTGGTTCACCAGGTGGTCCTCGGCCAGCAGCACGCGCGCACTGCGCACCGGGCCCGGTGCGGGCAGCGGTGGCGGCAAGACCGCGTCGGGCACCGGCTGCGCCTCGTGCGCCAGCAGGTCGATCAGCGCGCGCCGCAGCTCCTGCTTGCGCACCGGCTTCGACAGCCAGCGCTCGATGCCCAGCCGCGTCAGGCTGATGGTCGGCATGTCCAGCCCCTGCGAGCTCAGCATCACCAGCTTCAGCCCGTCGAGCCGGCGGTTCGCACGGATGCGCTGCGTCAGCGTCAGGCCGTCCATGTCGGGCATGTGCACGTCGAGGATCGCCAGGTCGTGCACCACCGGCCGCTTGCTCATCAGCTCCAGCGCATGCTCGCCGCTGCTGGCGGTGTCGACCCGCAGCCCCCAGGCCGTCAGCTGGTGGCGCAGGATGTCGAGGTTGGTGCTGTTGTCGTCGACCACCAGCACCTGCAGCCCGTGCAGTGTCGAGGCCTCGCGGTCGGTCAGCATCGTCGCGTTGTCGGGCACCAGCCGCATCGGCAGCGAGAACCAGAAGCGCGAGCCTTCGCCGCGCGTGCTCTGCAGCTGCAGCTTGCCGCCCATCATCGCGACCAGCTGGCTCGAGATCGTCAGGCCCAGGCCGGTGCCGCCGTGGCGCCGGGTGCGCGAGCTGTCGGCCTGCGTGAAGGCGTCGAACACCCGCGCCTGGTCGGCCGTCGAGATGCCCGGGCCCGAATCCGACACCGCGAACTCCAGCAGCGCCGCATGGTTGTGCGCCGCGCTGCTCGCCGGCAGCTTCACCACCGAGATCATCACGTGCCCGCGCTCGGTGAACTTGACGGCGTTGCCCATCAGGTTCATCAGCACCTGGCGCAGCCGCGCCGCATCGCCGTAGGCCCGCACCGGCAGGTCGGGGCCCATCTGGCAGATCACCTCCAGCCCCTTCGCATGCGCCTGCACCGCGAGCAGCTCGGCGACGTCGTAGGCGACCTCGCAGGGGTTGAACGGCAGCGATTCGACCTCGAACTTGCCGGCCTCGATCTTCGAGAAATCGAGGATGTCGTTGATCACGCCCAGCAGCGCCTGGCCCGAACGGTGCGCGCTGTCGGCGAAGCGGCGCTGCTGGTCGTTCAGCGTCGTGCCCATCAGCAGCTCGGTCATGCCGAGCACGCCGTTCATCGGCGTGCGGATCTCGTGGCTCATGTTCGCGAGGAACTGCGACTTCGCCTGGCTCGCCGCTTCGGCCGCGTCCTTCGCGGCCTGCAGCTCGGTCAGGTGCCGGGCCTTGTCGGCCGATGCCATCTCCATGCGCCGGCGGATCAGGAAGCCGTAGACCAGCATGCCGAGCGTGATCGCGGTGACGACGATGGCGCTCGCGAATTCGAGCCAGCGGTAGCGGCCGACCGACTGCCCCAGCGCATCGAACTGCGCCTTCTGGAGGGTGCGCGAGATGCGGCCGACGCCGCGCAGGTCTTCCTGCAGCCGCGCATAGCTGCGGTCGACCTCGACCATCGCGCGCGACGCGGCGTCGAGCCGCTGCTCGGCGAAACGCTGCAGCGTGGTTTCGGATTGCTCGACCATGCGCTGCACCGTGGCGCCGGCCGATTGCAGCCCTTGCACCATCAGCTCGCGTTCGCCATCGATCGGGTGGCCTTCGAAGCGCTGCAGGGTGGTCGCGAGCGACTGCTTGAAACGCTCGTGCGCCGCATGCAGCCGCTGGCGCTCGGTGTCGACCTGGCCGGACGCGAAGATGTCGTTGGCCGGGGTGTCGACCTCGCCGGCCAGGCGGCGCAGTTCGCCCAGCGCCTCGAAGCGGGCGGCCCAGCTGCGGTCGGCGGCCAGCGAATCGCCGAAGCGGTCGTTGACCTTGACGCCGAGGAACTGGTCGAGCCCGATCACCAGCAGGATCAGCAGCGCAGCGGCACCGTACAGCAGCTGCCACGAGGGCTTGCGGGCGGGGGGAGCTGCGTCGGAACCGGAAGCTGTCATGGTGTCCTGCGGGGCGCTGCGCGGGATGTTACGACGATCCCCGCGGCGATCAACCCGAACGCGGCGATGTGGTACCACTGCGGGCCCACCCCCAGCATCGCGGCCGACATCAGCGCCGCGAACACCGGTGTCAGATTGGCGAAGAACGCCGCGATCGCCGGCCCGACCGCGGCGACGCCTGCTCCCCAGCAGAAGTAGGCGACGATCGACGGGCCGATCGCCACGTAGGCCAGCGCCGCGTAGACCGGGCCGGACCACAGTACCGGCTGCCCGGTGAGCGCGTGCTCGGCCCCCGCACCGGCACTGGCCCACAGTGCGCCGAAGCCCACCTGCGCGAGCAGGAACTCGGCGCCGCTCCAGGCCGGCCGCTCGGGGGCGCGCATCGAGGCCGGCGGGCGCGCCAGCATCCAGCTGTAGACCGCCCACAGCGCGGTGGCCAGCAGCATCAGCAGGTCGCCGGGCACCAGGTGCAGCTGCAGCAGCGTCGACGGGTGGCCGTGCGACAGCACCAGCGCGACGCCCAGCAGCGACAGCGCGGCGCCGGCCGCCTGGCGCCGCGTCGGCTGCTCGCCGTAGGCCAGCGCGCCGATGGCCAGCATGAACAGCGGCGAACTGGCGGCGATCAGCGTGACGTTGATCGGCGTCGACGTGCTGACCGCCATGTACTGCAGCGCGTTGTAGCTGCCGACGCCCACCAGGCTCAGTGGGGCCAGGTAGCGCCAGCGCGCGGCGAGGTCGCGCGGCCGCGTCCACAGCCGCCAAGCGAGCGGCAGCAGCAGCACGAAGGCCAGCGACCAGCGCAGCGCATTCAACGCGAGCGGCGGCACGCTGCCGACCATCAGCCGGCCGACCACCGCGTTGCCGGCCCACAGCACCGGTGGCAGCGTGAGCATCAGGATGATGCGAGGGTGCAGCGCCGTCATGACGGCACCCTCGCGCTGCGCGCGTTCCCGCCGAGCGGGAGCGAACCCGCCTTCGGGCCGCCGTGCGGCCGGTTCATGCGGAAGGCATCGCGGCGCCGCAGTTCCAGCACTGCTCGAACGGGCCGTCGATCACTTCATGGCATTGCGGGCAGGCCCACAGCTGGCGGCGCGGATGCTGCAGCTCGTTCAGCCGCACGATGGCGAGTGCATGGTCGGCCTCGTCGTCGACCCACAGCTCGGGCAGCGTCTCGCTGGGCGGCACGCCGCCCGACAGGCTGCTGGCGAATGCGCGCTGCACGGTCGTGGGAATGCCCGTCTGCGTGAGCATGTCGGCCCACAACTGGGCGAGGGCGAGGTTGGGTGCGGTGGTGAGGCGTTTCAAGACCGGAGGCGGGCAGGGTCGCGGGAGTGCTGGCACGATAACGCATCCACTGGAGGAACCCATGCCTGTCACCGCCCACTCTGCACACGTTGCACACGCCGTCCGCCTCGACCGGGCCGGCGGGCCCGAGACCCTGGCGCTGTCGGAGGTCGCGGTCGGCGAACCCGGCGCCGGCGAGATCCGCATCCGCCACCATGCGATCGGCATCAACTACATCGACGTCTACCACCGCAGCGGCGCCTACCCGCTGCCGGCGCCGTTCGGCATCGGCGTCGAAGCGGCCGGCGTGGTCGAGGCGGTGGGCGAGGGCGTGTCGCACCTGCGGGTGGGCGACCGCGCGGCCTACGTCAGCCAGCCGCCCGGCGCCTATGCGACGCTGCGGGTGATGCCGGCGAAGTGCGTCGTGAAGCTGCCCGACACGATCGGCTTCGACGAAGGCGCGGCGATGATGCTGAAGGGCTTCACGACGCAGTACCTGCTGCGCCGCACGCTGCCGCAGGGCGGCCTCGCGGCGGGCGACTTCGTGCTGTTCCATGCGGCGGCCGGCGGCGTCGGGCTGATCGCCTGCCAGTGGGCGCGCGCGCTCGGGCTGCAGCTGATCGGCACCGCGAGCACCGACGAGAAATGCGCCGCCGCGAAGGCGCACGGCGCGGCCTTCACGATCAACTACGCCCGCGACGATTTCGCGGCTCGGGTGCGCGAGATCACCGGCGGCAAGGGCGTGAAGGTGGTCTACGACGGCGTCGGCCGCGACACCTGGGACAAGTCGCTCGACTGCCTGCAGCCGTTCGGCCTGATGGCCAGCTACGGCAGCGCGTCGGGCAAGGTGCCGCCGTTCGACCTGGGCGTGCTGGGCGCGAAGGGCTCGCTGTTCCTGACGCGGCCCACCGTCTTCACGCACATCGCGACCCGCGAGTCGACGCAGGTCATGGCCGACGAACTGTTCGCGATGGTGACCAGCGGGCAGGTGAAGATCCCGGTGGAGCACCGCTACGCGCTGACGGACGCGGCGCAGGCGCATGCCGACCTGGAGGCGCGCAAGACGGTCGGCGGGTCGGTGCTGGTGCCGTGACACGCGGCACGTCGCCGCCAATGGGCTGGGCGACAGTTCAAACCCAGGGCCGCGTTGCCACGCAATACATCAGCGAGGCCGACACGAGCACCGCCACCGCCGTGAAGAGCGCGGGGTCGCATATCGGCGAGCCTGCGTCGAAGTGAAGATGGGAGAGGCGTGTGCCGCCCAGGCAGCCGACGACGGCGATGGTGACGCGCAGCGTCAGCTGAAGCAGAACTTCACGCACGTCCCTCCTGCCCGGCGGGAACTGCGACGCGACGCGGTGGCTTGCTTCCTCCAGCGTCAGCCGGCGGCCATCGAGGACCTTGACGAGGATGCCGTGGGCGATGCCGATGTCAACCTGGATCGCCGGGGCGTGCGTCCATTCCGTCATGTCCCGCTTCTCCCGGCACTCCTTCAGCAGCAGGTTTCGGGACTGCATCAAAGCGGCCACGCTGGTGGCCACTTTCTGCTGGGCCGGGGTCAGTTGCTTGATGAACAAGGCGGCCGCATGCATCTCCTCGCCATCGGGACCGTCGGGGTCGATCGACGGAATCTTGAACCTCTCCAGGATCACTTCATCGCCGTGCGCCATCCCGTGGTCCGCGAGCCAGTCGCGCCAGTGGCCGGCGGCACGGCCGGCAGACGACGAGCCGTGGTCCGGCGGGGACACCTGCCGGACCGACGTGTCGGGTCGGGGCTTTCGTTGCGTGATCCTCATGGCGCTCATGGCGACGTCCTTCCCTGTTGCAGTTGATCAAGAGCTTCTTCACAGCGCCGCATCAGGTCGTGCCCGGCGTCTGCGATGCGGCCGGGCGCCAGGCACGCCACGAACGCTTGCCGTGCGTCGTCGGGCTGCGCCAGCGCGACGACGCATTCGCCCAGGCGGTAGGCCGCCGCGGGCGAGGCGCGCGGGCCACGACGCGCATGCGGCCTCGTAGAGCGTCTCGAGTTCGACATTCCCGTCGACGGGGCAGGTTGGCATGACGGACGGCGCGTGGATCGCCTGCTGAGTCGTCGCGCCGGCGGATTGGTTCCATCGGTGCGGCACCGGCCTTGCGGCGATGCGTCATGTACTGCGCTACATTTCGGGTTCCTTCACGCCGTTGCACCTTCATGCGCCCCGCTGCCCGCCTGCTGATCGCGGCCGTCTCCGTCCTCGCCGCCACCGCCCACGCCGCCGACCTGACGGTCTCCGCGGCCGCCAGCCTGACCAACGCCTTCAAGGAGCTGGCGCCCGCCTTCGAGGCGCGCAACCCCGGCATCCAGCTGCTGCTGAACTTCGCGGCCTCCGACGCGCTGCTGGCGCAGATCGCCAAGGGTGCGCCGGCCGACGTGTTCGCCTCGGCCGACCAGGAGACGATGGACCGCGCGCAGGCACAGCAGCTGATCGCCGCCGGCTCGCGCCGCAACTTCGCGAACAACGCGCTGGTGCTGATCGCGCCGGCCGACAGCAGGCTGGTGCTCGCCGCGCTGTCCGACCTGAAGCAGCCCGGCGTCAGGCGCATCGCGCTCGGCCAGCCGAGCGGCGTGCCGGCCGGCCGCTACGCGAAGGGCGCGCTGGAAGCCGCCCGCCTGTGGGGCGATGTCGAACCGAAGGCCGTCTACGCGCAGAACGTGCGCCAGGCGCTCGACTACGTGGCCCGTGGCGAGACCGAGGCCGGCTTCGTCTACGCCACCGATGCCGCGGTGCAGAAGGACAAGGTCAAGGTCGCGCTGGCCGTGCCGACCGGCACGCCGATCAGCTACCCGCTCGGCATCGTCGCCGGCGGCCCGAACCCTGCGGCGGCCAAGGCCTTCGTCGACTTCGTGCTGTCGCCCGCAGGCCAGGCGGTGCTGGCGCGCCACGGCTTCCAGCAGCCGTGAACGCCGCGCAGTCGGCGTGGATTCCGCTCGCACTGTCGCTGAAGGTGGCCGGCTGGGCCACGCTGATCGACCTGGTGCTGGGCGTCGGCCTCGGGCTGCTGCTCGCGCGCGGGCGCTTTCCCGGGCGCGAGCTGCTCGACGCGGTGCTGACGCTGCCGATGGTGCTGCCGCCCACCGTGCTCGGCTACTACCTGCTGGTCCTGATCGGCAAGCGCGGCTGGTTCGGCGCGTGGCTGTACGAGCAGCTCGGCATCCAGCTGATCTTCACCTGGCAGGGCGCGGTGATCGCCGCCAGCGTCGTCTCATTGCCGCTGGTGCTGAAGGCGGCGCGCGCGGCCTTCGAAGGCGTCGATCCGCAGCTGGAGAACGCCGGCCGCGTGCTGGGGCTGTCGGAGGCGGCGGTGTTCTTCCGCGTGACGCTGCCGCTCGCCTGGCGCGGCATCCTGGCCGGGCTGCTGCTGTCGTTCGCGCGCTCGCTCGGCGAGTTCGGCGCGACGCTGATGGTCGCCGGCAGCATCCCCGGTCGCACGCAGACGCTGTCGGTCGCGGTCTACGAGGCGGTGCAGGCCGGGCAGGACGGCGTGGCCAACGTGCTGGTGCTGGTCACCTCGCTGACCTGCATCGTCGTGCTGCTGCTGGCGGGGCGGCTGTTGCGCGGGACTGCCGTCCGATGAGCTTCGAGGTCGACATCCGCAAGACGGTCAGCAGCCCCGGGCGGCGCTTCGAGCTGCAGGTGCGCTTCACCGCGCAGGCCCGCCGCACGGTGATCTACGGCCCGTCGGGCGCCGGCAAGACGCTGACGCTGCAGGCGATCGCCGGGCTGCTGCGGCCCGATGCCGGGCGCATCGCGTTCAACGGCGAGATGCTGTTCGACAGCGGCGCGCACGTCGCGCTGCCGGCGCGGCAGCGGCGCTTCGGCTACCTGTTCCAGGATTACGCGCTGTTCCCGCAGCTGAACGTGCGGCAGAACGTCGCGTTCGGGCTGCACGGCGGCTGGCTGAACCCGCCGCGCGACGCGGGCGGCGACGCGGTCGAGCGCTGGCTCGCGGCGCTGGAGCTGCTGCCGGTGGCGGCGCAGCGGCCGCACCAGCTGTCGGGCGGGCAGCGCCAGCGCACCGCGCTCGCCCGCGCGCTGGTCGCCGCGCCGCGTGCGCTGCTGCTGGACGAGCCGTTCTCCGCGCTCGACCCGGGCTTGCGCGATCGCACGCGCGACGAGCTGGACCGTCTGCTGGCGCAGGTCGACATCCCGCTGCTG
>Ga0209673_1002984_pt1 | contig 10545 bp, 7 predicted proteins | sample AraplaCol_mMS_r2_2_FD_184274 | JGI IMG/M metagenome (GOLD analysis project Ga0209673, IMG submission 184274) | Arabidopsis root microbial communities from North Carolina, USA - plate scrape MF_Col_mMS_r2 (SPAdes) (version 3) | ecosystem: Host-associated > Plants > Roots > Endosphere | place: USA... | reverse complement strand
TAATCCGGATCGTGGTGCCGCGGCCATCCGCGCCGGGCAGCGCCTCGACGCTGCCGCCGTGCGCGCCGATCATGCCCTGCGTGATCGCCAGCCCCAGCCCCGTGCCCTGGCGGCCGCGATCGCCGCGCTCCACGCTGTAGAACATGTCGAAGATGCGGCGGCGTTCGTCCTCGGGGATGCCAGGACCGCGATCGCGGACGTCGATGCGCAGCGCGCCCTCGACCACGCGCGCGTCCACCACGACGGCAACGCCCGCCGGCGAGAACTTCGCCGCGTTCTCCAGCACGTTGAACAGCGCCTGTTCGACCAGCGCCGGATGCACCCAGATCGGCGCGAGATCCGGCGCGATGGACACCTCGAACCGCGCCTGCGGTTCGTAGCGTTGCAGGCGCGTCACCGCCGAGCCGATCAGCTCGTCCACGCCGATCCAGTCGCGATTGAGCGTGAGCCCGCCGTGTCCCAGCCGCGTCATGTCCAGCAGGTTCTGGATGTAGCGATCGAGGCGTTCGCCTTCGATGCGGATGGTTTCCAGCAGGCTGCGGCGGTCGGCTTCGTCCATCGCGGTGCCGTAATGGTCCAGCGTGCTGGCCGCGCCGATGATCGACGCCAGCGGCGAACGCAGGTCGTGCGAGACCGACGACAGCAACGCCGAACGCAGGCGTTCGGTTTCGTTGCCTACGCGGGCATCTTCGAGATCGGCGACCAGCCGCGCGCGCATGAGCGCCTGTGCGATGTCCTCGGTCATCGCTTCCGCGAGCCGGCGTTGCTCGTCGCCCAGGCGCCCGACGTTGTCCGGCATGCGCAGCCCGACCACCCCCGTTTCGCGCTCGCCCAGCACCAGCGGCAGGAACCACCACGCGGAGCCGCTCAGCGTGTCGGTGTAGCGTCCCGACGGCTGGCGATGGCGCATCGCCCAGTCGGCGGCGGCGCGATCCTTCTCGTCCAGTGCGTGCGTGTGCAGCGCGTGTTCGCCTGCCTGCAGCACCGCGTCGGCATCGAGCGCGCGACGCAGCGCATCGCGACCGGCCTGCAGCACCTGGCCGACATCGCCGGCCGTCGAAAGCTGCCGTCCCAGCGTCTGCAATGCAGTGGCGTGCGCGTTGGCGGCGCGCAGCGCGAGCACCTGCATGCGCAGCTTCGAGGCCAGCCGGCCGGCGACCAGCGCGGCGACCAGGAACAGCACCACCGTGATCGCGCCCTGGCGCGCGCCGATCATCAGCGTGAAGCGCGGCTCGATGAAGAAGAAGTTGTAGGCGAAGAAGCACGACACCGCGGCGATCACCGCTGCCGTCATGCGCGTGCGCGCGGCGACCAGCACGACGGCGACGATGAAGATCAGCGAGAGGTCGTCGAGTTCGATCCATCGTTCCGCGATCCACGCCAACGCCGTCGCGCCCGCGGCGGCAGCCAGCGCGAGCACCGTATCGCCGCGGCTCAGCAGACTGCCGGCGCCTCGCCAACCTGCGCCTCGCCAGTGGTTGCCTCTCCAGGCGTGGCGCGCACGCGCGCGTGCTTCGGGCGTGCTGACGATGGTCAGCTCGTAGTGCGCGCCGCGCTGGATCAGCTGCTGCGTCAGCGTGCGGTTGAACATGCGCGCCAGCGGACGCTCGCGCGTGCGGCCCAGCACGATCGCACTGGCGCCCGAGCGCGAGGCCTGGTCGAGGAGCGCATCGACGATGTTGTTCCCGTGCAGCACCAGCGCATCGCCGCCCAGGCGTCGCGCCAGCGCGAAGGCGCGGTCGAGTTCGCGCTGGCGCGAATCGTCGGTGGCTTCGCCGGCCTGCACGGTCACCACCGTCCACGGCGCGTCGCGGCGTTCGGCGAGGCGTCGCGCCACGCGCACCAGGTATTCCGAGGAACCGCGACCGTCGATGGCCACCATCACCCCGCGCCGCACCGGAACACCGGGCAGGCCGCGCGCCGCCTGCGCTTCGCGCAGGTCGCTGTCCACGCGATCGGCCGCGGTCTGCATCGCCAGTTCGCGCAGCGCGGTGAGGTTGCCCGGCGAGAAGAACGCCTGCAACGCATGCGCGGCCTGTTCGGGCACGTAGACCTTGCCCTGGTGCAGGCGTTCGATCAGTTCGCGCGGCGGAAGATCGACCAGCACGATGTCGCGCAGCCGGTCGAACACCGCATCGGGCACCGTCTCGCCCACGCGCACGCCGGTAATGCGGTGGACGACGTCGTTGAGGCTTTCCAGGTGCTGGATGTTGATCGTCGTGTAGACGTCGATGCCGGCGTCGAGCAGTTCGATCACGTCCTGCCACCGGCGTTCGTGCCGGCTGCCGGGCACGTTTCGATGCGCGAGTTCGTCGATCACCGCCAGCGCGGGCGCGCGGGCGAGGAGGGCGTCGAGGTCCAGCTCTTCCAGCGCATGCGGCGAACCGCCGGCGGGCGTGTACTCGATGCGCCTGCGCGGGAGGATCTCGAGGCCGTCGAGCAACGCCGCCGTCTCGCTGCGGCCGTGCGTTTCCACGATGCCGACGACCGCGTCCGTGCCGGCACGGCGCAACTCGCGAACGCGCGTGAGCATCGTGTAGGTCTTGCCCACGCCCGGCGCGGCGCCGAGGAAGATCGTCAGCCGCCCCGCGCCCTGGCGTTGCAACTGGCCCACAAGGGCGTCGGCCTGCCTCTCGCGGCTGGAATCGTTCATGGCGGATATTGTGGAGGAAGAAGGTGAGTGTTCAATCGAACCCTGACCTTGTAGCCCGGGTAAGCGAAGCGCAGCCGGGGACCACGTCTCCGGAGCCGCTACCCCGGGTGCGGCCTTTGGCCTTACCCGGGCTACGAAGGTGGTTTACGTAGGATGGGTTTCGCAAGGCGAAACCCATCATCAGGCGGGGAAGCGACGGGTTTCGCGCGGCGAAACCCATCCTACGGGTGACTATCGAGCGCCACGTTGAGTTCGAGCACGTTGACCCGAGGCTCGCCCAATACGCCGAACACAGCCGGCTCCGTATGCGCCGCGACGATCGCGGTTACGTCGGTCTCGCTCAACCCTCGTGCGCGGGCCACGCGTGCGATCTGCACCTGCGCACCCTGCGGCGACAGATGCGGATCCATCCCGCTGCCCGACATCGTGACCAGCTCGGCCGGTACCTGGTCCGGCGAGATCCCGTCGCGTCGGGCGACCTCCTGCCGGAGCTTCGCCATGCGCGCCCGCAAATCGGGATTGCTGCGCGCGAGGTTGCTGCCCGCCGCCGCCATCGGGTCGTAATTGCCCGCCGAGGGACGCGGCTGGAAGTAACGCGCATCCACGAACGGCTGCGCGACCAGCGAAGACCCGCGCGGTGTCCCATCGACCAGCACGAGGCTGCCCGTCGCCTGGTGCGGAAACAGCACGCGGCCGATGCCCGTACCCGCGAGCGAGTACAGAAAACCGAAGCCGACAAGGATGACGGCCGCGAAGCCGATGCTCGCGCGCAGCGTCGAACGGTCCTCGAGCGTGCGGGCAGCGGAGGAAGCGGGCAGGACGATTGCGTGGTTCATATGGTTCTCCTCTTAGATGCCCATGGCGACCAGCGCCATGTCGATCAGCTTGATGCCGGCAAACGGCAGCAGCACGCCGCCGACGCCATACACCAGCATGTTCCGGCGCAGCAGCACGACCGCGCTGGCGGGCTTGAAGCGCACGCCCTTCAGCGCAAGCGGAATGAGCGCGGGAATGACGATGGCGTTGAACACCAGCGCGGCCAGCACGGCGTTGCGCGGGCTCGACAACGCCATGACGTTGAGCGCGGCCATCTGCGGAATGGCGGCGGCGAACAGCGCCGGCAGGATCGCGAAATACTTCGAGACATCGTTCGCAAGCGAGAACGTCGTGAGCGCGCCGCGCGTGATGAGCTGCTGCTTGCCCACTTCGACCACCGCGAGCAGCTTGGCCGGATCGCTGTCCAGGTCGACCATGTTGCCGGCTTCCTTCGCCGCCTGGGTGCCGGAGTTCATCGCCAGTCCGACGTCGGCCTGCGCGAGCGCGGGCGCATCGTTGGTGCCGTCGCCGACCATCGCGATGAGCCGGCCGCCGGCCTGTTCGGCGCGGATGCGGGCGAGCTTGTCCTCGGGCCGCGCCTCGGCGATGTAATCGTCGACACCGGCCTCGGCCGCGATGGCCGCCGCCGTGAGCGGGTTGTCGCCGGTGATCATCACCGTGCGGATGCCCATCGCGCGCAGCCGGGCGAAGCGCTCCTTCACGCCGTGTTTGACCACGTCGCTCAGTTCGATCACGCCCAGCACATGACGGCCTTCGCTCACCACCAGCGGCGTGGCGCCGCCGCGCGCGACCTGTTCGATGCGTCCGCGCAGTTCGGCGGGCACGGTGCCGCCCATCGCCGTGACGTGACGTTCGATGGCATCGCCCGCGCCTTTGCGGATGACGCGCGTGTCGTTCGCACCGGGAAGGTCGACGCCGGACATCCGCGTCTGCGCGGTGAAGGCCACGAAACGCGCGTTGGCCGGATCCTGCAACGCGGTGCCCTGTTCGCGTGCGAGCTTCACGATGGACTTGCCTTCCGGCGTCGGGTCGGCCAGCGATGACAGCAGCGCCGCATCGCGCAACTGTTCGGCATCGATGCCCGCGACTGGATGGAACGCGGTCGCCTGGCGGTCGCCGTAGGTGATCGTGCCGGTCTTGTCGAGCAGCAGCACGTCGACGTCGCCCGCCACCTCGACCGCCTTGCCGGATTTCGCCAGCACATTGGCGGCCAGCGCACGGTTCATGCCGGCGATGCCGATGGCGGGCAGCAGGCCGCCGATGGTGGTGGGAATCAGGCACACCAGCAGCGCGATCAGCAGCAGCGGATCGAGCGTGGCGTTCACGAAGCCGGCCAGCGCGGGCAGGGTGGCGACGACGATCAGGAACGTCAGGGTCATCGCCGCCAGCAGCATGGTGAGTGCGACTTCGTTCGGCGTCTTCTGCCGGTTGGCGCCTTCGACCAGCGCGATCATCCGGTCCAGGAAGCTGTGGCCGGGCTCAGCGCTGACCTGCACGACGATCTCGTCCGACAACACTTTCGTGCCGCCGATGACGCCCGAGCGGTCCGTGCCGGCCTCGCGCAGCACCGGCGCCGATTCGCCGGTGACGGCGGCTTCGTTGATGGTGGCGACGCCTTCGATGATCTCGCCATCGGCCGGTACGAATTCGCCGGCCGAGACGACGACCCGATCGCCCGGCTTCAACGTCGCGGCCGCGACGCGCGTTTCGCCGCTCGCACGTGTCCGGCCTTCGAGTCTGCGTGCGACCAGATCGCGTCGCGCCGCACGCAACGACGCCGCCTGGCCGCGCCCGCGCGCTTCGGCGATCGCTTCGGCGAAGTTGGCGAACAGCACCGTGACGAACAGGATCAGCGTCACGGCGATGCCGAACGCGGGATTGCCCGGCGTCGCGGCGGTGATCAGCGCCGAGAGCAGCGTGCCGAGCAGCACGATCGCGATGATCGGGCTCTTGAGCGCCTGTGCCGGCGCGAGCTTGCGGAAGGCGTCGATCATCGCGCCGCGCAGCGAGGCCGCGTCGAACATCGCCGAAGGGCGACGTGCGGTGGCGGGAAGCGGTTGTGTCGTGTCGTTCATGGTCATGTCCGGATGTCTGTTCACTTCACCAGCGTCAGGTGGTCCGCGATCGGGCCCAGCACCAGCGCCGGCGTGAATTGCAGGATGGTGAGGATCACCACCACCGCCACCAGCGTCAGCGCGAAGGTCGGCGTTTCCACATGCAGCGTTCCGCGTCCTTCCGGCGCGACGCGCTTGCGGGCGAGCAGCCCGGCGATGGCGAGCGGCACGATCAGCGCGGGGAAGCGGCCCAATGCGAGCACCAGCGCGCAGCTGAGATTCCACCAGTAGGTCGCATCGCCCAGTCCCTCGAAACCCGAACCGTTGTTGGCGAACGCGGAGGTGTATTCGTAGAAGACCTGGCTGATGCCGTGGAAGGACGGGTTGGACGTGCCGGTGATCGAGGGAATCGCCAGCGTGACGGCGGTGAAGCCCAGCACCACCAGCGGCTGCAGCAGGATCAGCAGCGCGAGCAGGCGCACTTCGGGCGCTTCGAGCTTGCGGCCGAACAGCTCCGGCGTGCGCCCGGTCATCAGGCCGGCGAGGAAAACAGCAAGCAGCAGGTACACGATGAACTGCTGCAGGCCGCAGCCGACGCCACCCCAGATGGCGTTCACCAGCATGTTCACCATCGCGACGCCGCCAGTCAGCGGCGCCATCGAGTCGTGCATCGCGTTGACCGAGCCGTTGTTCACCTGCGTGGTAAGACCCGACCACAGCGCGGAGGAGGCGACGCCGAGGCGTACTTCCTTGCCTTCCATCACGGCAGGATCGGACGCCGCGATCGAATGCGTTTCGGCCCACATCGACAAGCCCGTGGACGCCGCCGACATCAGCAGCATCGTGCCGAACACCATCGCGGTGAGGCGCCTGCGACCGACCAGCGGGCCGATCATGAAGGTGATCGCGACCGGGATCAGCACGATGCCGAGCATCTCGATCAGGTTCGACAGCGGCGTGGGGTTTTCCAGCGCGACGGCGCTGTTGGGCCCGTACCAGCCGCCGCCGTTGGAACCCAGCTGCTTGGCCGCGACCATCGGCGACACCGGGCCGAGCGGGATCTTCTGTTCCTTCAGTTCGGCGCTTGCATCCATCGGCGCGATCGACGGGCCGGCCTGCAATGTCGCGGGAACGCCTTGCCAGGTGAGCAGCGCAGACCACAGCAGGCACAGCGGGAGCATGAAGCGCAGCGTGGCGCGGGTGACGTCGGCCCAGTAGTTGCCGAGGTCGCGGTCGCTCACGGCCGCAGTCGATGCGTGCGCATCGACCAGGCGCGTGGCCGTGAGCCCACGCAATGTCGCCACCACGACGCCCAGCCCCATCATCGGCGTCACCACCTGCAACCCGACGATGCCCACCATCTGCGACAGGTAGCTCAGCTGTGCCTGTCCGGAGTAATGCTGCTGGTTGGTATTGGTGAGGAAGGACACCATCGTGTGCAGCGCGGTGTCCCAGCGCATGTTGGGGATGCCGTCCGGATTGAGCGGCAGCCACGACTGCGTCATGAACTGCACCCACACGATCACGCCGACGACGAGGTTGCTCAGCGCGAACGCTTTCGCATAGCCACGCCAGCTCATGCCGCGCGTGGCGTCGACGCCGAGCAGCCGGTAGATCGCGCGCTCGATGGGAAGGAACAGCGCGTCCAGCGGCGCGCGAGGGCCGCGCATCACGCACGCGAGGTAATGGCCGAGCGGCCATCCCAGGCCGACGGCGAGCAGCAGGAGCAGGAGGATTTCGGTCATGGGCATTCACGGCGCGAGGCGATGCGCGCCGTGCCTCTAGAAGTCTTCGGGGCGGAGGATCACGTAGAGCAGGTACGCGGAGGCCAGGACCACCGCGACGCTGCAGACGAAGGCAAGCCAGCCGGGCATGTCGGTGCTCCCGTCAGAAGGACGCCTGCACGGCGGCCTCGATGCGGCTGCCGGCCAGGTCGTCGCCGAAGATCCGCTTCGCACCGGAATCCGTGCCGTGCGCGGTCACGCGCAGTTCGACGGGAAGCGCGGAGGCGTTGACCGTCCAGATCGCGCTGAGCTGGCCGTGCGCGTAGTTCTCGTCGTAGGCCTGGTCGAGGAAGTAGTAGCCGCCGACGGCCTCGATGCGGAAGGCGTCGTTGATCGGGAAGCGCGCGCCCAGTTGCGCATACGTGCCGCTTTCGTCGCTGGCCAGCGCATCGGGCGAGTAGCCCAGCGACATCCAGTAGCGGGCGTCGTAGGTCAGCGTCGTATTGAGTTCGGTCCAGTCGAGGTCCGCCGTCGTGGACGGATACCGGTAGTGCAGGGCGTTGACGTCAAGCGCCCATGCATCGGTGAGCGCGCCGCTCCAGCCGGCGGTGAAGTCGAACTCGCTGCTGGCGTGCAGTTCCGGGGCGAATTCGACGTTGGAACCCCACACGGATGCGTACCAGCCCGAGTCGCTGGCGAGTTTGAAGCCAGCCTGCACGGCCGGATCGCCCTGTGTCTGCGTGGTGCCGCGCCAGACGTAGTCGGTGGTCAGTGCGGCGTTTCCACTCACGCTTGCCGCGTGCGCCTGGGAAGCGAAGGCAAGAACCGCGCAGGCGCCGAAGGCCGCCGCGCGGAGGAAGATCGGTTGGGAATTCATGGTCCGTAACGTTCGCGAGGCCATCGTGGCCACGGCGAAAGTCTCGGCGTCGTGCCCGTAAAGCCTCCATTCGCGGCGGGCGCTGCCGCGTAACTTCTGCGTAAAAATCAAAAAAGCCCTCGTAGCCCGGGTAAGCGCAGCGCACCCGGGAGACGTTCCCGCAGAACATCAGAATCCAGATGGGTTACAGCTTCCGCTGGAATGACGGAAGGCCGGTGACGGCGTGACGGCCTGGATCCCGGCCTCCGCCGGGATGACGGTCGTAGGATGGGTTGAGCGAAGCTAACCCATCGCTTTCGTCGAGCGCCGACCGCGCCAGGACCAGGCCGCATCGATCAGCTTTGTCGTTGCTGCGTGATAACCCCGTTCGCAACACGTGAGCCAGACGTTCGCTTTCCCGAAAACCGCACCGCGAACATTTGCACCTCCTTCACGAACGCACCACGGCAGCTGAAGCATCGTCCGCCGGACGCATCCCGTGTGCCAGGGACCAGGTGAGCGCCATGCCGTCGCCAGCCATGCCGTCGTTGCGCCCCGTGCCCACGTCAGCCGTTCGTCGGCACGCGCCTGCGATGTTCGGCGACGCGGTCGGACACGCTGAGCACGAGCGCCGAAAGGATCAGCACGCCGTGGATCACCGTCATCCACAACAGCGTGCGCTCGTCGATCATCGTGCCTTCCTCCAGTTTCATGAAGATGCGAAGCAGCGCGATGGCCGATATCGCGGTGATGGAGCCCATCAGCTTGATCTTCATGCCGGCGAAATCGACGGTGCCCATCCACGTCGGGCGTGCTTCGCGGCCGGAATCCACGCGGCCGACGAAGTTCTCGTAACCGGCCAGCACGACGATGAGGAGCAGGTTCGCCACCAGCGACAGGTCGATCAGTGCGAGCGAGAGCAGGATCGCGTCGGTCGGCGTCATAGAGCCCAGGGTGAGCACGCCGCCGATGAGTTCGCGCACGAACACGAACAGCAACGCCGCCAGCGCCACGACCAGCCCGATGTAGAACGGCACCATCAACCAGCGGGCATCGAAGAGACTGCGGGACAGCAGCTGCCTTGCCATGGTCCTTCGGCCTCCAGCGTGGTCGGATGCGCGTCGCGCGCATCATGGCGCACTTTCCGCCGTGCGGGTGTCAACGTTCTTGCATCGTTCGCCTTCGCGCTGCTGGGCGGTTGCGGTGGCGACGACGATGCCCCGGCCCGGCAGGGTCCGGCAGCGGTCGTGCAGACCGAAGTCGTACGCAGCACGACCGTGCCCAACGTGGTGGAGCTGCCGGGACGCATCGAAGCGGTGAGGTCGGCACAGGTGCGCGCGCGCGTGGACGGCATCGTCGAACGCCAGGTCTACGAGGAAGGCACCGACGTCGCCGCAGGCGCGCCGCTGTTCCAGATCGATCCACGCGACCTGCGCGCGCGGCTGCAGCAGGCGCGCGCCTCGCTGGCCTCGGCGAAGGCCGCGCGTTCGCATGCGGCGACGATGTCGAACCGGCTGTCGATGCTGGTCGGCCGGCGCGCCGTAAGCGTGCAGGAGAACGAGACGGCCGAAGCCGCGCTGCGCCAGGCCGAAGCCGGCCTGCTGGAAGCGCAGGCCGCGGTGGAGCGCGCGGAGCTGCAACTGGGTTACGCGACCGTGCGCGCGCCCATCGCCGGACGCGCGGGCCGCGCGCAGGTGAGCGAAGGCGCGCTCGTCAGCGCGGCCGGGGCGACGCTGATGACGCAGGTCGACCAGCTCGATCCGGTCTTCGCCACGTTCAATCCTTCCAGTTCGGCGATGTCGGGCCTGCTCGAACGCGTCGCTGCCGGGAAGAACCAGCGCATGAGCGTCGCGCTCATCATGGAGAACGGCGAACGCTTCCCGCACGAAGGCATCGTCGATTTCACCGAGAAAGCCGTGGATCCGGTCACCGGCAGCCGCACGCTGCGCGCGCGCTTCGCCAATCCCGATCGCGTCCTGCTGCCGGGCCAGTTCATCCGCGGCGTCGTTACCGCCGGCACGATTCCCGACGGCGTCAGCGTGCCCGAACGCGCGGTCGCCATCGGCGCCGACGATGCGAGCGTGATGACCGTGAACGAGGAAGGCGTCGTCGCGCGGCAGGTCGTGACGCTGGCCGGGCAGGCGGAAGGGCGCTGGATCGTGGAGGCGGGCCTGAAGCCGGGCGAGCGCGTGGTCGTCGATGGCTGGCACAAGGTGCAGCCGGGCCAGCACGTCGCCATCGCCGATGCGAAGGCCAAAGACGCCGCTCCATGAGCAGCTTCTTCGTCTACCGTCCGGTGTTCGCCTGGGTGGTGGCGCTGTTCGCCATCCTGTTCGGCGGACTGGCGCTGCGCGGGCTCGCGGTCGAACAGTATCCCGACGTCGCGCCGCCATCGCTCAACATCTCGGCAACGTTCATCGG
>Ga0209673_1002982_pt1 | contig 10557 bp, 10 predicted proteins | sample AraplaCol_mMS_r2_2_FD_184274 | JGI IMG/M metagenome (GOLD analysis project Ga0209673, IMG submission 184274) | Arabidopsis root microbial communities from North Carolina, USA - plate scrape MF_Col_mMS_r2 (SPAdes) (version 3) | ecosystem: Host-associated > Plants > Roots > Endosphere | place... | reverse complement strand
GTCAGCGCGAGGGAAAAGCGGGAGCGGTTCGTCAGCCAGCAGATCCACTACACGCTCGAAGCACGCGATGCGGAATATGAACTCCTTCCGATCAGCATCGACCAGGGCCTCGGTGTCCTCGTCTGGAGCCCGCTTGCTGCCGGCCTGCTTTCGGGCAAGCATCGACGCAACCGGGCAGCACCTGAGGGTTCGCGGCAGTTCTCAGGCTGGACCGAGCCGCCGATCCGCGATGAAAACCGCCTCTGGAATATCGTGGAAACGCTGGTGGCGATCGCCGATGAGCGCGGTGTCTCGGCAGCCCAGGTGGCGCTTGCCTGGCTGATCGGCCGCAAGGCGGTCACGTCTGTCATCATCGGAGGGCGCACCGAAGCCCAGTTCAAGGACAATCTCGCCGCGGCCGAGCTGAAGCTGACCGAGCAGGAGCGCAGTCGACTGGACGCGGTCAGCCTGCCGCCCGTGCTCTATCCGTATTGGCACCAGCTGAACACGGCCAGCGACCGGCTGAGTGAGGCGGACCTCGAATTGCTCGGCCCACACCTCAATCGATAGTTGGCTCTGAAGAGGTCGGCGGCTGATCAACCGCCGATTTCACCGGCGATCAACGCACCAAGGCGGCTGATCCCCTCCTCGATCATTTGATCGTTCGCGCAGGAGAAGCTGACGCGGAAGGTGTTCTCACCCGAACCATCGGCGAAGAAGGCCTTGCCCGGGACGAAGGCGACGTTGGCCGTTTCCAGCGACTTGGCTAGCAGCTTCGCGCCATCCATGCCATCAGGCAGCGTCACCCAGATGAACATGCCGCCTTCGGGCTTCGTCCAGCTCGTGCCTGCAGGCATGTACTTCTCAAGCGCCGCCAGCATGACATTGCGGCGGTGACTATAAACCGACTTGATCTTGGCGACCTGTGCATCGAAACCGCGTTCCGCGACATGCGCGATCGCCATCTGATTGATCGTCGAGGAGTGCAGGTCAGCCGCCTGTTTCATCAGAACAAGCTTGCGGATAACGGGAGCGTTGGCGACGATGAAGCCAACGCGCAGGCCCGGCGCAAGCGTCTTCGAGAAGCTGCCGCAGTAGATCGTGCGGGTATCGTTGATGTGCCCCTTCTTCGCGATCTCCGTCGCCAGAATCGGCGCGATCGGCGTCCCATCGTAGCGGAGTGATTGATACGCGGCATCTTCGATGACTGCGATATCGAGTTCCTCTGCCAGGGCAAGAACCTTCTCTCGTCCAGCCTGATCGACAGTCTCGCCCGTCGGATTGGCAAAGTCGGCCGAGAGATAGGCGAACTTCACCTTGCCGCCCGCGCTCGCGGCCTGCGCCTTGTAGGAATCAGGCGTGCGGTTGCCGTTCGGCGTCAATTGATCGTAGGCCGGCTCATAGGCATTGAAGGCCTGGAGCGCACCGAGGTAGGTCGGCCAGGTGACCAGCGCCGTGTCATTGGGCGAGAGGAAAAGCTTGCCGAGATAATCCAAGCCCTGCTGCGAGCCAGAAACGATGAAGACGTTATCGAGTTCGCAGGGGATGCCGATGGCGGCCATCTGCTTGACCAGCCATTCGCGGAGCGGCTTGTAGCCCTCGCTGACCGAATACTGCAGCGCCGAGTTCACGGCCGAGCTATCGAAGATATCGACGTAGGCCGCCTTGAATTCCTGATCGGGGAAAAGCGCCGGATCCGGAATACCACCGGCAAAGGAAATAATATCTGGGCGGTCAAGAAGCTTCAGAAGCTCGCGAATCTCCGAAGCACGCATACGGGAAGAACGCGTCGCGAATATGCTTTCCCAATTCAGCATGGGCATTTCCTCGTAATTTTTTGTCTTTAGGCGACAGAACCACGCAACAAATAATAAGTCAACATTACTGACCTATTTGTTTGCTACCATGACAATTTTGGGAAGCGAAGGTCACTTCCGTGATCAGAAGCCAGAACTGGCTAAAATCGATCTTTTCAAGACCCACTCCGTGGCAGTAGTGTCGCCGCCACTATCAAATATGCTATGAAGGTGCCAGCAATGCCCGCGTCGTCGAACACTCCTGAAATCAAGATCGAATTCCACACGTCGCCGGTCTCGGACGCCGACCGAATTCAGGCCCTGGAGTCGCCCGGCTTTGGCAAGGTCTTCACGGATCATATGGTTCTGGCTCGGTGGACTCCTGACAAAGGGTGGCACAATGCGAAGGTAACGCCCAGGCGGCCCTTGGAACTCGATCCTGCCAGCGCGGTGTTGCACTACGCGCAGGAAATCTTTGAGGGCATGAAAGCCTACAGGGCGGACGATGGTCGCATTCTGCTCTTCCGGCCTGAAGAGAACGCCCGCCGCTTCGCCCAGTCAGCCATCCGCATGGCGATGCCTCCGGTGCCGGACGAACTTTTCCTGAAGGCGGTGGAAGAACTCGTCCGTGTTGATAAGGACTGGATTCCATCGGGCGACGCCAGCCTGTATCTTCGCCCCTTCATGTTCGCCAACGAGGCATTCCTGGGTGTTCGTCCGGCTCAGGAATATATCTTCTGCATTATCGCTTCTCCGGTCGGCGCCTACTTCAAAGGTGGAGCAAAAGCGGTCTCCCTATGGGTCGAGACCGAATACACGCGGGCGGCCAACGGCGGCACCGGTGCTGCAAAATGCGGAGGAAACTACGCCGCAAGCCTCATCGCGCAAGCCGAGGCCTCGAAGAGGAATTGCGATCAGGTCGTCTTTCTCGATGCGGCAGAGCACCGCTGGGTCGAGGAACTCGGCGGGATGAACGTATTCTTCGTGATGAACGACGGATCCGTCGTCACGCCACCGCTCGGCGGCACGATCCTGCCGGGCATCACCCGCGCCTCGGTTATCGTTCTCGCCGAAGAAAAGGGCTTGCGCGTCGAGCAGCGCCCCTACTCGTTCGCGGAATGGCAGGCCGATGCCGTCAGTGGCAAGCTCGTGGAAGCCTTCGCTTGCGGCACTGCAGCGGTACTCGCGGGCATCGGCCTGGTGCGACACGCTGGTGGCGAATTCCTGATCGGAGACGGGCAGACCGGGAAGCTGACCACCGAGCTGCGCCAGGAGCTGGTCGGCCTGCAGAAGGGCGTGACGAACGATGAGCGTGGCTGGACACGCCGCATCCTGGTTTGAGGTCAGCGGCCGCAAGTAGTCGGCCCAGCAATTCAGAAAACTCGAAAACCGGGCAACGCCCGGTTTTTTTGTGGCCGGACCAGAGGAAGAGCGCAGAGAGGCGCGAGGCTTCGGCCGGTCGCAAAATCATCAGGTGCGGCATGGATAAAACACTCGTTTGCCCCGCTTCCGACCGGGAAACGGGGCGAGTCTTCTCCGATACTGCAGCTCGATCGTACCGCGCTCAGGAACGGAACAGGGAGGCGATCTGCTCTTGTGTCGGCAGTTGGCCTCTGGGTGTCAGCTTGTCGACCACTCCGGGCAGGACTGTCGAAAGTTGATTCAGGAGTTCTTGCTCACTGATTCCCGCCTGGCGTGCGAGATCGCTGATCGTCTTCGACCCAAGCGCATCGTTGAGGCTGCCCGGCGCGATCGGTTTGTTCTGTCCGGGCTGGACCCAGGAATCCACCGTATCGCCCTGCCCGGCCTCCGTCAGCTTGCCGAGAAGACCACCGAGACCGCCGAGCCCACCAAGAAGCCCGCCGTCACCAGCTTGGGGATTAGCCTGCTGAGCGGCTGGATCCGTCTGGCTGCCTCCAGCACCAAGAAGCTTTCCCACTAGTAACGCGCCAAGCGCGACCATGATCGGCTTCGAGATACTTCCGCCCGGAACGGCGTCATCAAAAATACCCATGACATCCTCCTTTTCGGTTGCTTCATTTCATTGAACAACAACTGTAGAATGAAAGAACAAGGTTCTCGCGAACCTTGAATTCCCCGACGAGCTATTTAGCTTAAACGGGAAGATGGTCTGAATATTCAACCAATCAAGGAGGGGAATGGCAGATGTCTGTTATCGGGTGGATTATCCTTGGATTGATCGCAGGATTCATCGGCAGCAAGATTGTGAACAAGTCGGGCGCAGGCATGCTGATGGACATCGTCCTCGGCATCGTCGGAGCGATCGTCGGTGGCGTCATCTTCAGCTTCTTCGGCGCATCCGGCATAACGGGCTTCAATATCTACAGCCTCGTTGTCGCCGTCATCGGCGCGGTCGTGGTTCTTTGGCTGTACCACGCCATCAGCGGGCGCCGTTCCATCTAGCTCGCTCTTTTGTATCGACGGAATGAGCGCTGCCTCAAAGGCGGCGACCTTATGCGTGTAACTCCGGCCTTGGGTCATTGGGCGAACGATCATGGCAGACGAGAGTACATCTTCATTCTATGACGACAACGCGGCCACCTATGCTTCGCGGCAACGCACGCTGCCGGTTCGACGCCTAGACGCTTTTCTGTTGATGCTGCCGCCAGGTGCAGCCATCCTCGATCTGGGATGCGGCGGCGGACAGGACAGCGCCTACATGCTGTCAAAGGGCTTCGATGTCACGCCAACGGACGGATCGCCGGCGATCGCGGAGCAGGCCGAAACCTTTCTTGAGCGTCCCGTCGCGGTGTTGCGCTTCGAGGATCTGGACGAAGAGGAAGCCTTCGACGGCGTCTGGGCCGAGGCCAGCCTGCTGCATGTCCCCCGGGCAGACCTCCCTGATGTGCTGGAACGGATCCGCACGGCGCTGCGGCCCGGCGGCGTCTTTCACGCCACCTTCAAGGCGGGCGAGGCCGAGGGGCACGACGGCTTCGGTCGCTACTACAACTATCCGTCGGCGGAACTGCTTTCGGAAATGCTGAGCAATGGCGGCTGGCACAACATTGTGATCAGCGAAGGCGATGGGACCGGCTACGACGGAAAGCCGACCCGCTGGCTTGCGGTACGGACGCAAAAATAAGGCCGGAGCTTTCGCCCCGGCCCTGCTGACTCAGCAGTGTGAAACCGCTTAGTTGACGGACTTGTCGACCAGCTTGTTCTTGCCGATCCAAGGCATCATGCCGCGCAGCTTCGCGCCGACTTCTTCGATCTGGTGGCTGTCGTTCATGCGGCGGATGCCCTTGAAGCGCGAACCCCCTGCCTTGTACTCCTGCATCCAGTCGGACGTGAACTTGCCGGTCTGGATGTCGTGCAGGACGCGCTTCATTTCAGCCTTGGTTTCAGCCGTGATGATGCGCGGGCCGGTGACGTATTCGCCCCACTCGGCCGTGTTCGAGATCGAGTAGTTCATGTTGGCGATACCGCCTTCATAGATCAGGTCGACGATCAGCTTCACTTCGTGCAGGCACTCGAAGTAGGCCATTTCAGGCGCATAGCCGGCTTCGACCAGCGTTTCGAAACCAGCACGGATCAGTTCGACGAGACCGCCGCAGAGAACGACCTGTTCGCCGAAGAGGTCGGTTTCGCACTCTTCGCGGAAGTTGGTTTCGATGATGCCCGAACGACCGCCGCCAACGCCGCAAGCGTAGGAGAGAGCGAGTTCGAGAGCGTTGCCGGAAGCGTTCTGGTGAACGGCAACGAGGCAGGGAACGCCGCCGCCCTTCTGGTATTCGCCGCGAACCGTATGGCCCGGGCCCTTCGGCGCGATCATGACGACGTCGAGCGACGCCTTCGGCTCGATCAGGCCGAAGTGAACGTTGAGGCCGTGTGCGAAGGCGATTGCAGCGCCGTCACGGATGTTGCCGGCGATTTCGCCCTTGTAGATGTCGGCCTGCAGCTCGTCAGGCGTTGCCATCATGATCAGGTCGCCCCACTTGGCAGCGTCGGCAACGGTCATGACCTTGAAGCCGTCGGCTTCTGCCTTCTTGATGGTTGCCGAGCCAGCCTTGAGAGCGATCGCCACGTTGGCATGGCCGCTGTCCTTGAGGTTCAGCGCGTGCGCACGGCCCTGGGAGCCGTAGCCGACGATGACGACGTTCTTCGACTTGATGAGGTTGAGATCTGCATCACGATCGTAATAGACGCGCATTTGAATTTCCTTCCCTTTGCTTGTCCTGTGACTTGTAAGAGGGGATCAGCCGACGAGCGGCATCTCCGCCAAAACCTTTTCCGTGCCATAGAGGCGCAGGAAGGCGGAAACCGCCCTCTCCGCCTGACGCGCGGTATCCTTGAGACCCGGCTCGCCGAGCAGCATGCGAACATGCAGATCGGAAACGATCAGGCCATAAAGCGTGTGATATGCCTCGTCGGCATCATGGAAGCGCAGCAGCCCAGCGCGCTTGCCGGAATCGATCAGCCCCATGGCGCGGCGATCGATCTGACGGCGACCCCGCTCCAGAAGCAGCTTGCCGAGCTTGGAGCCGTCGCGATGCGACTGGCCGATGGCGAGACGGTTGAGCGCCAGCGAGACATCGCCGGCGAGAACTTCAAGCAAATCCTTTGAGAAGATGACGAGGTGGTCGTGGAGGCTCGCCGACGTCAGCCGCTCGCCATTGCGCTCGAAGGTGCGCACCTTGCTCGCCTGATAGGCGATCATCGCGGACAGCAGGCCGTCGCGGTCGCCGAACCACTTGTACAGGCTTTCCTTGGAGCAGTTCGCCGCGCGCGCAACGCCCGATGTCGTCAGCGCCTTCTCGCCGCCATCGACGAGCAGCTGCAATGCCTGCTCCAGGACGGCGTTTTGGCGCGGCGAAAACTCGCTGGGCTCCAAATTATCGACGGACACGGCCTCACTCCCAATAGTACCGTACGGTACGGTTCGCAGGCTTTATGCTGCAAACCACTGTGCGCGTCAAGCGGCATGGCACGAAAATTTCAGCGTCCTTGTGCGCTATCGGCGCGACCGTCGCTGCCTACAGCGCACTACTCAGGCGTCGTCAGAAGGCTCGCGTGCCGCCTCGACGTCTCTCACCGGGGACATGCCATAGACGCGGCTGTATTCGCGGCTGAACTGCGACGGGCTCTGATAGCCGACACGATGCCCCGCCGTCCCTGCATCCAGCCGCTCGATCAGCATCAGACGCCGCGCCTCATGCAGCCGCAGCTGCTTCTGGTATTGCACCGGCGTGATCGCGGTGATCGATTTGAAATGGTGATGGAAGGACGACACGCTCATGTTGACCTGCTCCGCGAGGTCCTCGATGCGCAGCGGCTGGGCAAAATTCTGCCGCAACCATGCGATGGCGCGTGCAATGCGGTTGCCGTGACTGTCGGCGACCGCAATATTGATCAGCCGGCCACCGTCCGGGCCGGTAAGAACCCGATATAGAATCTCCTGCTCTATCAGCGGCGCCATCGCCGCGATGTCCTTTGGACTATCGAGCAAACGTAGCAGCCGCACTGCCGCGTCCAAGAGCTCTGGCGTCGCGACATTTACGACGATCCCGCGTCCTCCAACGGGCGCGGTTGGCCGCGGGATATCGGCCCGGCTCAGGAGATCGAGAACCTTCTCGCTGTTGATGGCGAGCGTCAGGCAGAAATGCGGAACCTCGGGGCTTGCCTCCACCACTCGCCATGTCACCGGCAGGTCGAGCGATGTCAGCAGGTAGTCGCCAGGCCCGTAATTGATGACGTCGGTACCGAGGCGCAGGCTCTTGGCGCCCTGGATAACAAGGGCGATGCAAGGGCGGTAGCTGCCGTGGCAGGGAGCGCTCGGTGAAGAGCGCCGACTGATCCCCACGCTCTCGATTGCGGTCCTGCATTCCCCGTCATCGCCAAGATGGCGCGCGGCAATGGAGACGATTTCCTGGTAGGGATTGAACGGCAGAGTCATACGAGCGAACCCTTTATGTATCGCCTCGGAGAGATGCGCACTATCTAGGACAGCTTTGCTCCCGCGAGAATAGGCCCGTCTGTCACTTTTGCAGGATCGTGCAAGAAGCTCGGAGTATCGCTCTAACGCATCGACATCGATCCGGTGCATGGTCTGCCATCACCCAGCAACCCGAAAGGAAGTCTTAGATGGCCATTGCAAAAGGCTATGCTGCCACCGACGCGTCCAAGCCCCTTACGCCCTTCACCTTCGAGCGCCGTGAACCCAATGCCGATGACGTTGTGATCGACATCAAATTTGCGGGCATCTGCCACTCGGACATCCACACCGTCCGCAACGAATGGAAGAATGCGGTCTATCCGATCGTACCAGGCCACGAGATCGCCGGCATCGTCTCGGCTGTCGGCTCGGCCGTCACCAAGTTCAAGGTCGGCGACCGCGTCGGTGTTGGCTGCTTCGTCGACAGCTGCGTTGGCTGCGCAGCCCGCGACCTCGACCGCGAACAATATATGCCCGGCCTGGTCGGCACCTACAACGACTTCGAAGCCGATGGCAAGACGCGCACTCAAGGCGGTTACTCCGACTCGATCGTCGTCAAGGAAGGTTACGTCATGTCCATTCCGGACAACCTTCCGCTCGACGCCTCGGCCCCGCTGCTCTGCGCCGGCATCACGCTCTACTCGCCGCTGCGTCACTGGAATGCCGGCCCGGGCAAGAAGGTCGCAATCGTCGGCATGGGCGGCCTCGGTCACATGGGCGTCAAGCTCGGCGCGGCCATGGGTGCTGACATCACCGTCCTCTCGCAGAGCCTTTCCAAGAAGGAAGACGGCCTCAAGCTCGGTGCCAAGGAATACTATGCGACCAGCGACGAGGAGACGTTCAAGAAGCTTGCCGGTACATTTGACCTGATCATCTGCACGGTCAGCGCCGAGATCGATTGGAACGCTTATCTTGGCCTTCTGAAGGTGGACGGAGCATTTGTGGTCGTCGGCATCCCGGAAAACGCGATCCCGGTTCATGCATTTTCGCTGGTCCCGGGCCGCAAGAGCATTTCCGGCTCGATGATCGGCTCAATCAAGGAAACCCAGGAAATGCTGGACTTCTGCGGCAAGCACAACATCGTCTCCGAGATCGAGACGATCAACATCCAGCAGGTCAACGAGGCCTATGAACGCGTTCTGAAGAGCGACGTTCGTTACCGCTTCGTCATCGACATCGCCTCGCTGGCAGCTTGATAATGGGAAAGGGCGGCCTTGAGCCGCCCTTTCTATGCGCTGCTATCGTCGCGCATCGTTTCCTTCTGGGTGATCAACCGCGCGCTGTGCTGGCCGCTCAGGTAAATCCAGAGCCAGCTCCAAGCCACGGCAAAACGCGAACGCGTCCCGATCAGGAAGTAGATGTGGGCGATGCCCCATATCCACCAGGCAATCCAGCCTTTCAGCTTGATCCGACCGAAATCGATGATGGCCGCGCTTCGACCGATCGTCGCAAGACTGCCCTGATGGCGATAGCGGAACGGTGCGGGCGCAGGGTTTCCCGCAAGACGCGCGCGGATGACCTTTGCGACATAAGCGCCTTGTTGTTTGGCCGCAGGCGCGATCCCCGGGACGGGAGCGCCACTTTCCCGAATGACGGAAGCCGTGTCGCCGACAACAAAGACATCCGGATGCTCCGGTGCCGTCAAATCCTTCTCGACGACGACGCGCCCTGCTCGATCGGCCGGAACACCGAGCCACTTGGCTGCGGGCGATGCCTGTACGCCTGCAGCCCAGACGATCGTGCGGCTCGGAATGAACTCCTCGCTCGTCTCGACACCGTCTGCCGTGCACTCCAGGACACGCTCGCCGATATGCAGCTCGACGCCGAGTTCCTGAAGGGCCTTGCTGGCATAGTCAGAAAGCTCCTCGGCAAAGGTCGGAAGCACGCGCCGCCCCGCCTCGACCAGCACGACCCGTGTCTTGCGCGTATCGATATTGCGGAATTCGCGCGGCAGGGTCCTGCGTGCAAGCTCGGCGATGATCCCGGCAAGCTCGACCCCCGTCGGCCCGGCGCCGACGATAGTGAAGGTCAATAATGCGTCGCGCGCAGCGGGATCGGCTTCGGTCTCCGCCCGCTCGAATGCGAGCAACATGCGCCGGCGGATCGTCGTTGCATCCTCCAGCGTCTTTAGGCCGGGGGCCACCGACTCCCAGTCGTCTCGCCCGAAATAGGCGTGCGTTGCACCCGTGGCGAGGACGAGCGTGTCACAACGCAACGTAGTGCCGTTACGTAAGGAAACTTCCTTTACGTCAGTATCGACACCTACGACTTCGCCTAACAGCGTCGTCACGTCCTGGCGGTCGCTATAGAGATGGCGAATGGGCCAGGCAATCTCGGAGGTGGAAAGGATTGTCGTCGCCACCTGGTAAAGGAGCGGTTGGAAGAGATGATGATTGCGTCGGTCGATCAGCGTGATCCGGACGCCCGCACCCTTCAGATCGTTGACCACCTGCAGGCCGCCGAAGCCGCCGCCGACAACCACAACATGATGTTCGCTCATGACCTGCCTTTCCGTGCCACTTCGCTATAGCCAATGTCGTTGGTCGCGCGCAGCTTTCAACCACTGTTTGGGCATAGCTCGCCTGCTCTGGGCGGTGGTCATGAACGCTCAATTTGGTGTCGGGTCACTCAGTCTGCATAGGCGACGGGGATCGATGTTCCGCTTTTCAGCAACTCCATCGATATGGACGCTGACACATCGAAGAGTTCGATCTTGCGGACGATCTGCTTATAGATCACGTCGTAGTGCTCGACGCGTGGGAGCACGATCTTCAGAATATAGTCGTGGTTGCCGGTAAGCCGATGCGCCTCGACGATCTCCGGAATGCT
>Ga0209673_1002973_pt1 | contig 10587 bp, 7 predicted proteins | sample AraplaCol_mMS_r2_2_FD_184274 | JGI IMG/M metagenome (GOLD analysis project Ga0209673, IMG submission 184274) | Arabidopsis root microbial communities from North Carolina, USA - plate scrape MF_Col_mMS_r2 (SPAdes) (version 3) | ecosystem: Host-associated > Plants > Roots > Endosphere | place: USA... | reverse complement strand
CAATTCGCCCAACGTACCTTCACTTTCATGGGACGTACAGTTACGCCACGGGCACCTTCTTGCATCCAGCACTGGCGACTGATGTGAAGGAAGCTCTCGAGAATACCTCGCACAAGATGCCTCTAGCCCTGTATGTCCAGGCCAGGAACTCACAGTTGCCAAATGGCGGCTTGTTGGTTTTTCGGGATCCGTTTCCGGTCGGTCGCGAAAGTTTTTCGAGCTTTTTCTGTTTGGGAAATGAGCCCCATCGGCCCGGGGACTGTAAGCCGCTGGCATTCTCAGCCAAGGACTTGGGGTTGTGATGCACGTGATTATCAAATTACTTGTTGCATCCTTGGGTATTGCGGCAATCGTTTCCGTTGCATCCGAAGCTATTTTTCCCGGCCTGCCGTTTTTGTTGGTGATAACAGTCTCGGCTGGAGCCATGCTCGCTTTCACCGGAGTTGTGCTGCTCTACTCGCGAATTGTCATTGCTTGGCGAGCGTGCTGCTTGCGTCGCAGAGCAATCGACCCGGCTTGGCTCTGGTTTCCCGATGACCCGCCGGGCGTGCACAGAGAAAACACGAGAAGAAATACCAAAGGAGACAAAAGCCGCGAACGCCCAATCGAAAATCGGGCCGAAGACTGAGCTTGCCAGGATGGGTTGCCGTGATGGATGCAGCGGCGGACTTCCTGAAGGGCCTCAAAGAGGGTATTGAGGCCGGCACAAAGTAGCCACCAGAACTTCAATGGGGCGTCAGCCCCATGCCAGCTTGCAGAAGAGAGTCTGCTTGTGTTGGAAGGATTTCATCGGCTTCAAGATTGCATCGCCGAGCTTGACAACCGCGGGATGTCATTTATATCTTCCTTGCAGCGCTTGCGAGCATGGCATTGACTCATATGGTCGCCTTTGTCAATTCATTCCGCAAAAACTCGAGTCGCCCAGATCTTGCACAGATGGGGGATTTTTCGATTTTTATTCTGGCGGTAGCTTTTTCCCTATTGGCGGAAACGGTGGTATTTAAGATGCTCCTCACATTTTTCTATCGCCATGGGATAGGTCGCAAACTGAGAAATATCTCTCCTCATCGATACGTTCGCACTGCTGCATTCGTCTCATGGATTCGGCATGTTCATCGGTGTCGGTGTTGTTTGCGGTGCCATCTTTGCCTTCTCCGCGGTTTGGTGGATCAGAAGATCCTTTGCGGCTTCCTTCTGGGTCGTTTGCTCAGTGCACGCAATTCACAACTTCTACTTTTACGCGGGCGATCGATTGATCTCGTGAAGATCTTGATCTCGCCTGATCTCCGTCCCATCGCCATTCCTCGAGCCCCTTCCCCATGACGCTCCCGCTGTTCAGAGAGCAAGCCTTGCAGCACGCCGCCGCCCGCGGCTTCGGCGACATCCTGCTCACCCGACCACTCTCGTTCGCGCTGCTGACTGGCCTCTTCACGTCGCTCGCGATCGCCATCGTCCTGTTCTTCTCGTTCTTCAGCTACACCCGCAAGGCCCAGGTGTCCGGCGTGATCCTGCCGAGCGCCGGCGTGATCCGCGTCGTGTCGTCGCAATCGGGCCTGGTTGCCGAGCGCCGCGTGGTGGACGGGCAATCCGTGAAGGCGGGCGACGTGCTCTTCGTGCTGCGCAGCGAGCACGCCACCGCGACGCAAGGCAACGCCGAGCAAACGGTGTCCGACCTGTTGCGATCCCGTCGCGACAGCTTCGAGGCCGACGCCCTTCAGCAGTCGCGCCAGTCCACGCAACGCAGGCAAGCGACGGAACACCGTGCACGCGACCTCGCCGACGAGATCAAGCGAGTCGATGGACAGCGGACACTTCAGGCCCGCCGCGTCGCGCTCGCCGATGAATCGGTCCGCCGCTATACCGATCTGCAGGCCGCCCACTTCATCTCCGCCGCGCAGTTGCAAGACCGCTTGGCCGAACTGCTCGACCAGCGGCAACGCCTCGGCGATCTCGAGCGTGCCGCGGCCTCGGCCGCGCGCGAGCTCGCAAGCAGTCAGGCCGAGCTTCGCGACCTCGTCGTTCAGGGCGAGCGCGACCAGCAGGCGGCGCGCCGCAACATGGCGGCCGTCGAACAGGAGCTCATTGAGAACGAAGCGCGACGCCAGATCTGGGTGCGTGCGCCGCACGATGGCATCGTCGCCGCCATCGCAGCAGAGCCGGGACACACCGTGGCACCGAACCAGGCCCTGGCCATCGTGTTGCCGGACGACGGTCTGCTCGAAGCCGAGCTCTACGCACCTTCGCGCGCCGCCGGATTCATCCAGGCCGGCATGACCGTCATGCTGCGCTACCAGGCCTTCTCCTACCAGAAGTTCGGGCAGCACGGGGGTCGCGTGCGAGAGGTGTCCCGCATCGCGATGCGCCCTGAGGATTTGCCGTTTCCCGGCGTCGTCGCGTCCGCGGGCTCGACGTCGGAGCCGCTCTATCGCATCCGCGTCAGCCTCGACCGGCAAGACATCCAGGCCTATGGCATCGCACAGCCGCTCAAATCGGGCATGGTGCTGGAGGCGAGCGTGCTGCTCGAACAGCGCCGGCTCCATGAGTGGATCCTCGAGCCGCTGTACAGCATCACGGGCCGCGCCTGAAGTACCTGACGTATGGAGTTCCGCCGGCCAGACTTCGCCTTCTGGCGCACGCAGCGCCTGCCCGTGATCCTGCAGACCGAGGCGGCCGAATGCGGTCTCGCCTGCCTCGCGATGGTGGCCTGCTTCCACGGTCATCGGATCGATCTGCCGCACATGCGCAGGCGCTTCCCGGTATCGCTGAAAGGCGCCACGCTGAAGAGCCTCATCACGATCGCGCGCGGCCTGCAATTGCACACACGCCCGCTGAAGCTGGCGTTGGAGCGCATCGGGGACTTGAAGCTGCCCTGCGTCCTGCACTGGGACATGAACCACTTCGTGGTGCTGAAGGCCGCGACGGCAGGTCATGCGACCCTGCACGACCCGGCGGTCGGCGAGCGGCGCCTGTCGCTGGAGCAACTGGGCAGGCACTTCACCGGCGTCGCACTGGAAGCCTCGCCCGATGCGCAGTTCACGAAGAAGGAAGAGCGCCAGCAGATCAGCCTGCGCTCGTTGATGGGCCGGGTGAGCGGCCTGCGGGCCGGGCTGCTGCAGTTGCTGCTGCTCGGCTCGGCGCTGCAGGTCTGCGCGCTCACCGCGCCGTTCTACCTGCAATGGGTCATCGACGAGGCCGTGGTGTCGGCTGACCGCGACCTGGTGACCGTTCTCGGCATCGGCTTCCTGTTGCTGGCGCTGGTGCAGGGCTCGCTGTCGGGCGTGCGCTCCTGGGTCACCACCGTGCTCGCGACGAACCTCAACTTCCAATGGCTCGGCCATGCATTCGGGCACCTGATGACGCTGCCACTGGCTTGGTTCGAGAAGCGGCACCTGGGCGACATCGTCTCGCGCTTCGGTTCGATCCAGGCGATCCAGCGCAGCTTGACCACCCAGTTCGTCGACGGTGTCATCGACGGCGTGCTGGTGCTGGGCACGCTGGTCGTGATGTGCCTCTACAGCCTGCGCCTCACGCTGGTGGCCGGCGCGGCCGTGCTGCTCTATGCGTTGCTGCGCTGGGCGCTCTTGCGCTCGATGCGCGAAGCCACCGCAGAGCAGATCATCCATGCCGCCCGGCAGCAAAGCCACTTCATCGAATCGACGCGCGGCGTGCAGAGCCTGCGCCTGTTCAATCGTGTCGAGGTGCGCCGAATCGGCTACATGAACGCGCTGGCCGACCAGTTCAATGCCGACCTGCGGATCGCGCGGCTGAGCGTCTCGTACCAGACGGCCAACACGCTGCTGTTCGGCGCCGAGCGCGTGATCGTCGTCTGGCTGGCGGCGCTGGCGGTGCTGGACACGCGCTTCTCGGTCGGAATGCTGTTCGCCTTCATCAGCTACAAGGATCAATTCACGCAGCGCATGGCCGCGTTGATCGACAAGCTCTTCGAGCTGCGCATGCTGCGCCTTCACGGCGAGCGCGTGGCCGACATCGTGCTGACGCCGCCCGAGGATGAATCGCAGGATGTCGAGGTCGACCCCAGGCACGTGCAACCGGAGATCGAGTTGAAGGGCCTGTCGTTCCGCCATGCCGACGGCGAGCCGTGGGTGCTTGAAGACGTGTCGCTGAAGATCCCCGCCGGGCAGTGCCTCGCGATCACCGGGCCCTCGGGCTGCGGCAAGACGACGCTCGTCAAGCTGATGCTGGGCCTGCTCGAGCCGACGGCCGGCGACGTGCTGGTCGGCGGCGTCAAGCTGAAGCAGTTGGGGCTGCGCAACTTGCGCGAAATGGTGGCCACCGTGATGCAGGACGACCAGCTCTTCGCCGGATCGATTGCCGACAACATCAGCCTCTTCGACCCGTCACCGGCCCCCGAGCGGGTCGAGGCCTGCGCCCGGCTTGCATCGATCCACGACGAGGTCAGCGCGATGCCGATGCGCTTTCACACGCTCGTCGGCGACAGCGGCTATGGCCTGTCGGGCGGACAGGAGCAGCGCCTGCTGCTGGCGCGGGCGCTCTACAAGAACCCGAAGATCCTGGTGCTGGACGAGGCGACCAGCCACCTCGATGTGTGGAACGAGCGGCAGGTCAATGCATCGATCAGGCAGCTCGCGCTGACGCGCATCATCGTGGCCCACCGCCCGGAAACCATCGCGATGGCCGAGCGCGTGGTCGTGTTGCAGCGTGGACGCATCGTGCAAGACCTCGACCCGCCGGCGCTGCTGCGCGGCGTGCTCTGAGGGCTACGGCAGCAGCAAGCCTTCAGCGACCCATTGCTGGATCGTGCCGACCACGCGTGCCGCATCGCCCGCCATCGCGCACAGCACGATGAAATCCTCGCCCCGCATCGCTGCCGCCAGCAGCTGCGCCTCCAGCGCGTTGGCCGCCGTCCGCCAGCGCGTCTCCAGCATCGGCCGCCAGACGATCAGCGGATGCTCGCCGGCTTCGGGTTCGGCCAGTTCCGGTTCATCCTCGCCCTGCAGCGCGCGCCAGGCCGGCTCCACCTGCCAGTCGAGGGTCAGCACCTGCACGCTCGGGTGAAAGCGCAACACGCGCTGCGGCCAGCCATCGGCCGGCAACGCGGCCAGTTCCTGCGGCGTCATCGGCACCGCATCGGCCGCGTCGAAGGCCTCGCGCAGCGCCCACTCCATGCGCGCCAGGTCGACGAAGGCCGGGTGCGGCACCAGCGCCGGATGCGCGGCCATGAACTCCGCCAGCCGGTGCCCGAACCAGCGGATCGACGGATGCCGCGACGGGTGGGCCTGCAGGTAGGCTTCGGCCAGCGCGTCGAAGGCCTCGTCGCCCATCGCGCGCGGCAGCACGCCGTGGTTGTCGCGCAGCGCCGCGATCAACCGGGCGCGGTAGGCGTTCTGGTAGATGCGCAGCAGCGGCTCGCGCTGCGTGGGCTCGCGCAGCAGGCCAGGGCCGGCCGGTGCACCGAGCATCGCGGCGTGCAAGGCGCGCTGCTGGTCCGCCAGCGGCGTTGCGTCGGCATCGGCCCTCATGCGGCAACCGCTTCGTTCAGTGCTGCCGCTTCCACGGCCCGCGCCTGGTCCAGCTCGGCCACCAGCTCCGCCAGCGGCGGGATGTGGTCGTCGCGCTCGATCATCGCCGGCACGCGGCCCAGGCGCCGCACCGTGTAGCCATAGAGATCCCACACCGCTGCGCAGACCGGGTGGTCGTGCGTGTCGATCAGGTAATCGCCATGGTCCTCGTGCCCGGCCAGGTGAATCTGACGCACCCGCTCGCGCGGCATCGCGTCGATGAAGCGGCGTGCGTCGAAGCCATGGTTCACGCTGCTGACGTGCACGTTGTTGACGTCCAGCAGCAGCTCGCAATCGGCCCGCTGCAGCAGCTCGGCGATGAACTCCCATTCGCTCATCTCGTCGGCCGCGAAGCTCACATAGCTCGACACGTTCTCCAGCACCAGCCGCCGGCCGAGCAGGTCCTGCACCTGGCGCACGCGCGGCACCAGGTGGCGCAGCGCCGCCTCGGTGTACGGCATCGGCATCAGGTCGTGCAGGTTGTGGTGGTCGACGCCGGTCCAGCACAGGTGGTCGGACACCCACGCCGGCTCGATGCGCTGCGCCAGCGCCTTCAGGTCGCGCAGGTAGCCGGCGTTCAGCGGGTCGGCGCTGCCGATCGACAGCGACACGCCGTGCATCGCCATCGGGTGGTCGCGGCGGATGCGGTCGAGGTGGTGCAGCGGCTTGCCGCCGGGCACCATGTAGTTCTCGGAGATCACTTCCAGCCAGTCGACGCGCCGTCGCAACGACGCATCGCCGTCGCAGAAATCGCGGTAGTGCTCGGTGCGCAGACCGAGCCCGAAGCCGTGCAGCGAAGCGTTCATGGAGGTGGCCACCGAATGAAAAGAGGCCGGCACGGGAGCAGGGCTCGCCGTGCCGGAAGCGTTTTTACTTCAGCACGGTGCCGCCGGCGCTGGTGCACTCCGCGGCGGTCTTCTTGCCGACCCAGCCCTGGCCCTTGCAGCCGTTCTGGCCCTTGCATTCGCTCTTCGCGGTCTTGCAGTCGGACGTGCCCTTGCAGCTGTTGACGCCGGCGCACTTGACGCTGCCTTCGTCGGCGGCTTGGACGCTGGTGGCAACGGTGCCCAGCGAGAACAGGGCGGCAGCGGTGGTGGCCAGGGCGAGGCCGGACTTCAGGTTCAGCATGATCGATTCCTTCAGGTTGGTATGGGGGTGCAGCCGAGGGTGAATCCCACGCGCTGGCGGGACTCTGTCGGCGGCGGGCCGGAGTCCTTACACAACCTTGTTCGCAAGCCGTTCGTTTCTGTCCGTCTTGACGGACGGCATATGAACTTCGGATGGAGCCGGGCACGTCGATCCGGCGACTCAGGGGGCCTTCGGCAAATCCATTGCAACAGGAGTCCGCTGCATGCCAAACGACATCACTCCCATCAAAAACCGATCCGCCCTGAGCACCTTCGTTCAGGGCGTGTCGCGGGCGCCGATCTGCCTGCACTCCCGCCCCCATGTTCCGTGTGAGCAGCCTCCGGTCATTGAAAACGCTCGCGAAAGAGCCAAACGCCAATCTCGTCACTGTTCACAACAATTTCATGAGGTCGTCCGGCAAGCAGTTGACCGACGACGAAGCATCGCAACTGAAGGATGCCTCTCTGGTCAGCCAGGTCATGCATGACCGCGTGGTGGACCGCCTCATCGACCGCTACGAGCGGCTGGACGATCAGGGCCCGCAGGACTGGGTGAAGGTCTGACCGACCTGCCGCGCCGATGTCCCCGGATTGGCATCCTGGCTACTTCAGCACCTCGGCCATCGCCACCGCCGTCGCCTCGACGTTGCCCGAGTTCAACCCGGCCACGCACATGCGCCCCGAGCGCACCAGGTACACCGCGTGCTCCTCGCGCAGGCGGTCGCACTGCTCGGCGCTGAGCCCGGTGTAGCTGAACATCCCGCGCTGGCTCAGGAAGTAGCCGAAGTCGCGGCCCGGCAGCTTCGCGCTCAGCACCGCATGCAGCTTCTCGCGCATCGCCTTGATGCGCGCGCGCATCGCGTCGAGTTCGGCGGCCCACTGCGCGTACAGCGCCGGCGTCTGCAGCACCCGCGCGACGATCTGGCCGCCGTGCGTCGGCGGGCTGCTGTAGTTCTTGCGGATCGTCGCCTTCATCTGGCCGAGCACCAGCGCGGCCTCGGCCGCGTTCGGGCACACCACGCTCAGGCCGCCGCAGCGCTCGCCATACAGCGAGAAGCTCTTCGAGAACGAACTCGCGACGAAGAAGCTCAAGCCCGCATCGGCCAGCGCGCGGATCGCGAACGCGTCCTGCGCAATGCCGTCGCCGAAGCCCTGGTACGCGATGTCCACGTACGGGATCAGCTGGCGCCGCGCCAGCACCGGGATCAGCTCGGCCCATTGCGCCGCGCTCAGGTCGACGCCGGTCGGGTTGTGGCAGCAGGCGTGCAGCAGCACGATGCTCTTCTCCGGCAGCACCGACAACGCGGCCAGCATCTCGGGGAAGCGCACGCCGCCGGTGGCCGCGTCGTAGTACGGGTAGGTGCTGACGGCGAATCCGGCACCTTCGAACATCGCGCGGTGGTTGTCCCAGGTCGGGTCGCTGACCCACACGTTGGAATTCGGGAAGTAGCGCTTCAGGAAATCGCCACCCACCTTCAGCCCGCCGGAGCCGCCGAGCGTCTGGATGGTCGCGACCCGGCCGCTGGTCACCGCCTCGTGCGTGGCGCCGAACAGCAGGTGCTGCACCGCCTGCCGGTAGTTGGCCGCGCCTTCCATCGGCTGGTAGGGGCGCGCGCCAATCGTCTGCAGCATCGCCGATTCGGCCTCGCGCACCGCGCGCATCACCGGCAGCCGGCCGTCGTCGTCGAAGTAGATGCCGATGCTCAGGTTGATCTTGTGCGGCCGGGGGTCGCGGCCGAAGGCCTCGTTGAGGGTCAGGATGGGATCGCCCGCGTAGGCGTCGACGTGCTCGAACATGATGCTGCCTTGGGTGGAGAAGTCGGTGTCGGATGCAAATTATCGGCGACGGCCTTCAGCCCCCGGCCGACGCGGCCGATATCCCTCGGGCGAGGCGCCGCCGATGTCCGGCCGGCGCCCGCGCCGTCCCGGCGCAGGACCAGACAAGCGAGTTCCCCCGAGTGACTGTCAGATCGATCCGCAACAAGGCGCACTGGGCCGCCTACCTCACCGTGGTGACGTTGGCGGCCGGCATCTTCGCGGTCGCCTGGTCGGCCCGCCAGGACCGGCTGTGGGGCGACATGCGGGACGCCGCGCACGAGGCGGCGCGCGAGGTCGGGTTGTCGACGCGCTCGGCGCGCAACAGCGTCTTCATGCTGCAGGGCGTCGCGAACGGCCTGTTCCAGCAGCAGGGGCTCGCGCTGTCGAAGGAGCACCAGGCGGCGCTCGCCGAACGGCTGGACCTGCCGGGCACCACCGTGCTGCTGCCGACGACGCGCGCTGCGCACCACACCGCGCGCGCGTCCGTCAACAACCATTCCGATTCGCCGGCCTTCAGCATGGCCGGCCCGAAGGCGCTGCCGGACAGCGACGCGGGCCGCGAGAAGGGCCGCGAGATCGAGATCGCGCTGTCGCTCGGCCCGGCGCTGATCCAGGCCCGCAGCACGCAATCGGCGGCCGCCGCGGTCTACTACCTGTCGGGCCAGGGGTTCCACCTGATCTACCCGCCGGCCTCCGACGACCTGCAATTGTTCACGCCCGACATGCTGGCCCGCGACGCCTACCGCGACGGCCTGGTCGAGCGCAACCCCGGCCGTGCGCCGGTCTGGTCGGCCTCGTACGACGACCCGAAGGGCAACGGGCTGATCAGCACGCTGGCGATCCCGATCGACGACGCCGAAGGCCGGTACCGGGCGATCGCGGCGATGGATTTCCAGCTCGACAGCCTGTCGCAGTACGTGCGCCGGCCCGCGCTCGGCATCGCGACCGCCTTCATCCTCGACGACCGCGACCGCGTGATCGCGCACCCGACGATGGTCGGCGGCGCTTCCGACAAGGCGCCGACGCTGCAGCAGGTCGCGCAGCGCGCCGGGGCGGCGGGCGACTGGAGCGCGCTGCGCACCGCGCCGGCCAACAACCGGCAGGAACTGGCGGCCGACTGGGCGCTGGTCTACGACATCGAATCCACGCCGTGGCGCTACGCGATGGTGGTCGACCGCGCGCAGCTGCGCTGGGCCGCGCTGCGCACGATGCCGCTGGAGGCCGGCGCGCTCGCCGCGCTGCTGCTGTTGCTGGGCTATGCCGAGAAGCGCCGCCGCGAGGCGCTGGTGTCGCTGCGCCGCAAGGCCGCCGAAGACGTGCTGCAGGCCGCGCCGGCACCGGTCGCGGTGCTGCGCCAGGCCGACCTGTCGATCGTGATGGCCAACGCCGCGTTGCTGCGCCTGTTCGGCGACGACGGCACCACCGACGCCGCGAGCGCCCGCCAGAGCGCGCACGAGCAGCTGCACGACCTGATCAAGAGCCTGTCGTCGCAGGAGCAGATCGAGGCCGGCCGCGTCAGCGAGATGTGCCTGCAGCGCGGCGACAGCACGCCGTTCTGGGTGCTGGTGCGCTGCGTGCCGCTGGTGCATGAAGACGAGCCCGGCTGGCTGTGCAGCCTGACCGAGGTGACGGCGCTGAAGCAGGCGCAGGACCAGCTGGAGACGCTGGCCACCACCGACCCGCTGACCGGCGCGCTGAACCGCCGCGCGATCGCGGCGCGCGGCGGCGTCGAGCTGAAGCGCGTCGGCCGCACCGCGGCGAGCTTCTCGGTGCTGCTGCTCGACATCGATCATTTCAAGCGCGTCAACGACGAGCACGGCCACCCGGCCGGCGACCGCGTGCTGCAGGCGGTGTCGCGCGCCTGCCAGGGCGCGTTGCGCGAGCTCGACGTGTTCGGCCGCTGGGGCGGCGAGGAGTTCGTCGCGCTGCTGCCGGAGACCGGCCACGACGGCGCGGTGGCGGCCGCCGAGCGGCTGCGCGTCGCGATCGAGGCCTTGAGCGTCGACGACGACGCGGGCCGGCCGATCCGCCCGACGGTCAGCGTCGGCGTCGCGGTGATCCTGCCGGCGGGCGATTCGCTCGAGGCGCTGCTGTCGCGCGCC
>Ga0209673_1002968_pt1 | contig 10600 bp, 9 predicted proteins | sample AraplaCol_mMS_r2_2_FD_184274 | JGI IMG/M metagenome (GOLD analysis project Ga0209673, IMG submission 184274) | Arabidopsis root microbial communities from North Carolina, USA - plate scrape MF_Col_mMS_r2 (SPAdes) (version 3) | ecosystem: Host-associated > Plants > Roots > Endosphere | place: USA... | reverse complement strand
CAGCATCGCCCTTCATCCCGGCACGGTGACGGCGCTGATCGGCGAAAACGGTGCCGGCAAATCGACGCTCGTCAAGATCCTGACCGGCATCTACCGGCCGAACGAAGGCGAGATCCTGGTCGACGGCCGGCCGACGAGTTTTGCCAGCGCCCAGGCGGCAATCGATGCCGGCGTCACCGCCATCCATCAGGAAACCGTGCTTTTCGACGAGCTGACGGTTGCCGAAAACATCTTCCTCGGCCATGCGCCGCGCACGCGCCTGCGCACCATCGACTGGCAGGCGATGAACAACCGCTCGAAGACGCTGCTGACCGCGCTCGAAAGCAATATCGATCCGACCATCCGGCTCAAGGACCTCTCCATTGCGCAGCGCCATCTGGTGGCGATCGCCCGCGCTCTGTCGATCGAGGCCCGCATCGTCATTATGGACGAGCCGACGGCCGCCCTTTCCCGCAAGGAAATCGACGATCTCTTCCGCATTGTCCGGGGCCTGAAGGAACAGGGCAAGGCGATCCTCTTCATCAGCCACAAGTTCGATGAGGTTTACGAAATCGCCGACGATTTCGTCGTCTTCCGCGACGGCCGCGCCATCGGACAGGGCCGGCTCAAGGACACGCCGCAGGACGAGATCGTCCGCATGATGGTCGGCCGCGACGTCGAGAACGCTTTCCCGAAGATCAATGTCGCCATTGGCGGCCCGGTGCTGGAAATCCGCAACTACAGCCACCGCACCGAATTCCGCGACATTTCCTTCACCCTGCGCAAGGGCGAGATTCTCGGCATTTACGGGCTGATCGGCGCCGGCCGCTCGGAACTCTCCCAATCCCTCTTCGGCATCACCCGGCCGCTCTCCGGCACGATGATGCTCGAAGGCCGCGAGATCACCATCCATTCGCCACAGGATGCGATCCGCGCCGGCATCGTCTATGTGCCGGAAGAACGCGGCCGCCACGGGCTGGCACTGCCGATGCCGATCTTCCAGAACATGACGCTGCCCTCGCTCACCCGCACCTCGCGCCGCGGCTTTCTGAGAGCGGCGGAAGAATTCGCGCTTGCGCGCAAATATGCCGAGCGGCTGGATCTGCGCGCCGCCGCGCTTTCCGTGCCGGTCGGCACGCTGTCGGGCGGCAACCAGCAGAAAGTCGTCATCGGCAAATGGCTGGCGACGTCGCCGAAGGTCATCATTCTCGACGAACCCACAAAGGGCATCGACATCGGCTCGAAGGCGGCCGTGCACGGCTTTATCAGCGAACTTGCCGCCGAGGGCCTGTCGATCATCATGGTCTCTTCCGAACTGCCCGAGATCATCGGCATGTCGGACCGGGTTCTGGTGATGAAGGAGGGGCTCGCCGCCGGAATTTTCGAGCGGGCCGAACTGTCGCCGGAAGCGCTGGTGCGCGCCGCCACCGGCAATGCATGAGGTAGAAGTATGGCAAGACTGATCAGAAAACGCGAAACCCTGCTGTTCCTCATCATCGTCGTGATGATCGCGATGTTTTCGACGCGGGCAGCCGATTTCGCCACACCGGACAATCTCGCCGGCATCTTCAACGACACCTCGATCCTGATCATCCTGGCGCTGGCGCAGATGACGGTCATCCTGACGAAATCGATCGACCTGTCGGTCGCCGCCAATCTCGCCTTTACCGGCATGGCGATCGCGATGATGAATGCCGCCCATCCCGATCTGCCGCTCGTCGTGCTGATCCTGATGGCTATCGTCATCGGCGCCTGTCTCGGCGCGATCAACGGCTTTCTCGTCTGGGCGCTGGAAATCCCGCCGATCGTCGTCACCCTCGGCACGCTCACCATCTATCGCGGTATGGCCTTCGTGCTCTCGGGCGGAGCCTGGGTCAACGCCCACCAGATGACGCCGATCTTCCTGTCCGTGCCGCGCACGCCGATCCTCGGTCTGCCCGTGCTCGGCTGGGTCGGCATTATCATCGTGCTGCTGATGTATGTGCTGCTTCGATATACCCAGTTCGGCCGCTCGGCCTATGCGACCGGCGGCAATCCGACCGCGGCCGTCTATGCCGGCATCGATACGGGCTGGACAAAATTCCTCGCCTTCGTTCTGTCAGGGGCGCTCGCCGGGCTTTCGAGCTATCTCTGGGTATCGCGTTATGCCGTCGCCTATGTCGATATCGCCAACGGCTTCGAGCTCGACAGCGTGGCTGCCTGCGTCATCGGCGGCATATCGATTGCCGGCGGCGTCGGCTCAGTCGCCGGCACTGTGCTCGGCGCGCTCTTCCTCGGCGTCATCAAGAATGCGCTGCCGGTGATCGGCATTTCACCCTTCACCCAGATGGCGATCTCCGGAACCGTCATCATTCTCGCCGTCGCCTTCAACGCCCGGCGTGAACGCAACCGGGGCCGCATCATCCTGCGCGACCGCGCCGCAGCCGAGATCAGAACGGGAGCCGCAGCATGAGCACCGTGTCCACACCCGAAAAGCGGGTCATCCCCGATCGCCTCGGCACGCCGTTGCGGCGCATCGTCGCCAGCTGGGAAGTGCTGCTCTTTGGCGTCGCCGTCCTGATCTTCATCTTCAATTCCCTGGCCTCGCCCTATTTCCTCGATGCCTGGAACCTCTCCGACGCCACCTTCAACTTCACCGAAAAGGCGATGATCGCCTTCGCCATGGCGCTGCTCGTCATCTCGGGCGAAATCGACCTGTCGGTCGCTGCGATCATCGCGCTCGCTTCTACGGCGATGGGGGCGGCAGCCCAGTTCGGCATCGGCACGCCGGGCCTGGTGCTGATCGGCATCGGCACCGGCCTTGCCTGTGGCACCTTCAACGGCGTCCTGGTCTCGGTGCTGAAACTGCCGTCAATCGTCGTCACCATCGGTACGATGAGCCTTTTCCGCGGCATTTCCTATATCGTGCTCGGCGATCAGGCCTATGGCAAATATCCCGCCGACTTCGCCTATTTCGGCCAGGGTTATGTCGTCTGGGTATTCTCCTTCGAATTCGTGCTGTTCATCGTGCTGGCGATCGCCTTCGCCATTCTGCTGCATGCGACGAATTTCGGCCGACAGGTCTATGCGATCGGCAATAACGACTTTGCCGCCCGCTTCTCCGGCATCCCGGTCGAGCGCGTCAAATTCATCCTCTTCCTGCTGACCGGCATCATGAGCGGCATCGCCGCCGTCTGTCTGACCTCGCGCCTCGGCTCGACCCGGCCGTCGATCGCGCAAGGCTGGGAGCTCGAGGTTGTCACCATGGTCGTGCTCGGCGGCATCTCGATCCTCGGCGGCTCCGGCACGATCGGCGGCGTCGTCATCGCCGCCTTCGTCATGGGCCTCGTCACCTTCGGCCTCGGCCTGCTGAACGTGCCCGGCATCGTCATGTCGATCTTCATCGGCCTGCTCCTCATCATCACCATTGCCATCCCGATCATCGCCCGCCGCATCAAGCTCATGAGTTCCCGATGACTTTGGAAAAACACGCCTTCAAGATGCAGCTCAATCCCGGCATGGAAGCCGAATACCGCAAGCGGCATGACGAAATCTGGCCGGGACTGGTCGATCTCCTGCATCAGTCGGGGGCCAGCGACTATTCCATCCATCTCGACCGTCAGACCAATACCCTGTTCGGCGTGTTGACGCGGCCGGCCGACCACACGATGGCGAGCCTGCCGGAACATCCGGTCATGAAGAAATGGTGGGCACACATGGCCGACATCATGGCTGTAAATCCGGATAATTCGCCTGTTCAAAGCGACCTCGTCACCCTCTTCCATATGCCATGACCGCTCCCTCCTATCGCCGCATCGCCGTACTCGACATCGGCAAGACCAATGCCAAGGTTGTCGTGCTCGACAGCGGGACGGGCGCCGAGATCGCCGTGCTGAAACGGCCGAACGTTACGATCAAAACCGGCCCCTACCCGCATTACGACATAGAGGCGCTCTGGTCCTTCGCGCTCGATGCGTTGAAGCGCCTGGCGAGGGAACCGGGCTTTGACGCCATTTCGATCACCACCCACGGCGCCGCAGCCGCCCTGCTCGATCGGCACGGTCAGCTCGCCATGCCTGTGATCGACTACGAACATGAATACCCCGAGGAAATCCGCGATGCCTATACGGCCTTGCGTCCCGCCTTCGACGAAACCTTCTCGCCGCGGCTTACGATGGGCCTTAATGTCGGCGCCCAGCTGCACTACCAGAAGAGCGCCTTCCCCGAGGCATTCGCCAAGGTCGCGACTATTCTCACCTATGCGCAATATTGGACGGCGCGGCTGACCGGTGTCGCCGCCAACGAGCTGACCTCGCTCGGCTGCCACACCGACCTCTGGAACCCGAAAACATCAGACTATTCGTCGCTCGTCGACAGGCTCGGCATCCGCGCGCTGATGGCGCCGATCCGCTCCGCCTTCGATGCGCTCGGCCCGGTCCTGCCCGGGATCGCCGAAGAGCTCGGGCTTGCCGCGCCGGTGCCGGTTTATTGCGGCATTCACGATTCCAACGCCTCGCTGCTGCCGCATCTGGTCCATCGGGAAGCCCCCTTCGCCGTCGTCTCCACCGGCACCTGGGTCATCAATTTCGGCGTCGGCGGCGATCTCGATCACCTCGATGCCAAACGCGATGCGCTCGCCAATGTCGATGCCTATGGCCGGGCCGTCCCCTCCTCGCGTTTCATGGGCGGGCGGGAGTTCGAGATCCTTTCGGCCGAGATCGGTCCCGTCGGTGAAAAGGCCGCCCAGGCGGCGATCGGCCCAGCCATCGAAAAGGGCATGATGCTGCTGCCCAACATGGCCCCCGGCTCCGGACCTTTTCCCGGCAAGGCAAGCCGCTGGATCGGCGCCGAAGGAGCGAGCCGCGAGGAGCGCCACGCCGCCGCTTGCCTCTATCTCGCTTTGATGACCGATGCCTGTCTCGGACTGATCGGCGCCAAAGGCCCGGTTATCGTCGAGGGTCCCTTTGCGCTCAACGAGACCTATCTGAAGCTGCTTGCTGCGCTTGCCGGCCGCGAGGTCCTCGCCCTTCCCGGCTCGACCGGCACCAGCCAGGGTGCCGCCCTTCTCACCGGCATCCGGCCGGTATCCGGCGCCGAAACGCGTGTTCCGCTTGCCGAGATCGCGGAGCTGGCCGCCTATCGCGATCGCTGGTACGCGGCGATGGAATAAGAGCTTTTCCAAATACGGCTCAACAACGTCCTTGCTCCCCCCTGCCTTGCGGTTAGTGTGCCCCTCGAAAATCAATTCGAGGAGACAGCATGACAGAGACATTCGATCCGCGCGGGCTCGCGGCCCGGCTTCATAGCCTGCGCCAGGCCGGCAGGCAGGAGGAAACCGGCACTTTCACGCTGCCGGCCGATCTGCATCAGGCGATGGAGGCGCAGAATTTCCTGACTTCCGCCGACGACATCTCCAGCAATGCCTGGAAGGTGACGGTCTCGCCGCAGGGCCAGGCGGTCACCGCACCGCTGCATCCCTATGCCGAGGCCGCCTCGAGCGCCAGCATCCCCTGGTATCCGGGCATGAAATTCGAAACCGAGATCGCCGTGCGCCTTGGCAGGGATCTGCCGATCCGCACCGGCACTCCCTATAGCCGCGCCGACTTGGTCGAGGCGATCTTGGCTGTCCATCTCGGCGCCGAGCTGCTGGTCAGCGCCGTCAAGGAAGGCGGCAGCGTCTCCTTTCTGCTGTTTACATCAGACCGCCTCGGCAACAGCGGCTACGTCCTCGGCCCGCAGCTCGACAAAAGCGCCGTCGATACCGCCGTCGGCACGCCGCTCAAGGTCACCCATGGCGGCCGCACGATCTATGACGGTCCGGCCCAGCATCCGAAGGGTGACGTTCTCACCTGGCTGGTCGATTACGCCAATGACGGTCTGCGCCCCGAGACATCGCTGAAGGCAGGCGCGCTGATCACCACAGGTACGTTGAGCGGCGCGATCGAACTGACCGAACCTGGCGAGATCGACATCCTGTTCGGGGACAGCAAACTGCACTTCTCCGTGTCGAAGGGTTAGTGTCCGAAGCGTAAGTTGACAATTCCGGTTTAGTTTTGCAAGGAAAGGGAGGGTTCGCCCTCCCCGAACCCGTGCGACACCGAACCCGGAGCAGACCATGCCTTCGCCTTTCCTTGCGCTGTCGGGAATCGAATATGCCATCGGGCCGAAATCCATCCTGCGTGGCATCGACCTGACGCTCGAGCAGGGCCGTATCTACGGTCTGGTGGGGCCGAACGGCTCCGGCAAAAGCACGCTTTTGAAGATCATCGCCCGCCAGGTCGCGCCGAAATCCGGCGCCATCGCCTTCGGCGGCAAGCCGGCCGGTGATTGGGGCGCCCGCGAGTTTGCCCGGCATATCGCCTACATGCCGCAATTCACGCCGGCAACCGATGGGATGACCGTGCGGGAACTGATCGCGCTTGGCCGTTTTCCCTGGCACGGCACGCTCGGCCGCTTCACCGCCACCGATCGTAACAAGGTCGAGGACGCGATCGTCCGTACCGAGCTCGAGAATTTTGCCGACCGTCTCGTCGCCAACATGTCCGGCGGCGAGCGTCAGCGCGCCTGGATCGCCATGATGCTCGCCCAGGACGCCCGCTGCCTGCTGCTCGACGAGCCCACCTCCGCGCTCGACCTTGCCCATCAGGCAAGTGTCCTCTCATTGGTGCAGGAGCTCAGCCACGAACGCGGGCTGACCGTTATCCTCGTGCTGCACGATATCAACCTCGCCGCACGCTATTGCGACGCGATCGTCGCGCTCAACCGCGGCCAGATCACCGCCGAAGGCACGCCTGGCGAGATCATGCAGGCTGACAAGCTGCACTCGATTTTCGGCGTCGGCATGGGCGTCTTTCCCCATCCGGTTCGAAACGAGCCGGTCAGCTATCTCCTGTAGGTTTCGTTTAGGGCTTTTCCCGAAACATCTCGATGATGGCGGAGAAATCCCGTCCGCCGTTACCCTGCTTTTCGAAGAGCGCAAAAAGCTGGGCCGCTTCGGCACCCATCGGCGTTGACGCGCCGCTCGCCAGCGCTGCCTCCTGCGACAGTCTCAGATCCTTCAGCATCAGTGCCGCGGCAAAACCCGGCTTGTAGTCGTTGTTGGCCGGCGAGGTCGGCACCGGCCCGGGCACCGGGCAATAGGTATTGATCGACCAGCACTGGCCGGATGAAGTCGAGGCGACGTCGAACAGCGCTTGATGCGAGAGGCCGAGTTTTTCGGCGAGCACGAAGGCCTCGCATACGCCGACCATCGAGATGCCGAGGATCATGTTGTTGCAGATCTTTGCCGCCTGGCCGGCACCGGCCTCGCCGCAATGGACGATCTTCTTGCCCATCGCCTCGAGAATGGGTTTCGCCCTGGCGAAGGCCTCGTCCGAGCCGCCCGCCATGAAGGTCAGGGTGCCGGCGCTCGCCCCGCCGGTGCCGCCGGAGACGGGCGCGTCGAGCGACAGGCAGCTTGCGGCCTTGGCCATCTCATGCGCCTTGCGGCTGCTGTCGACGTCGATGGTGGAGCAATCGATGACAAGCGTGCCCTGCGCCGTGGCCTGCAGGATATCGGTCCAGGCCGTCAGCACGTGCCTGCCCTGCGGCAGCATCGTGATGACGATCTCCGCGTCCTTGACCGCCTGGCTGGCATGGCTTGCCGGCTTGACGCCGCCCGCCTCAGCCGCCTTCAGCACCGAGGCCGCGAGATCGAAGCCGAGGACCTCGTGACCCGATTTGACGAGATTGGCCGCCATCGGCCCGCCCATGTTGCCAAGCCCGATGAATGCGATCCTTGCCATGGTCTTCTCCTATCGATTGTCTTCGAGGATCATCGCCGCTGCCTTTTCGGCGATCATGATCGTCGGCGAATTGGTATTGCCCGAGGTGATCGACGGCATCACCGAGGCATCGGCGATCCTGAGCTTGCCGAGCGCCCGGAACCTCAGCCGCGGATCGACGACGCTGTCCCTGTCGGCGCCCATGCGGCAGGTGCCGACGGGATGGAAGATCGTCGTGCCGATATCGCCCGCCGCCCGCTCCAGATCGACTTCGGTCTGATAGGCGGGACCGGGCTTGAATTCCTCCGGCCGGAACCTCGCGAAGGAAGGCTGCGCGACGATCCTGCGCGTCAACCGTATCGAACGGACAGCTATGTCACGATCGCGCTGCGTCGAGAGGTACCTTGGGCTGATCGTCGGCTGCGCGGCAAAATCCGGGCTCGACAGGTGTACCGAGCCCCGGCTTTCCGGCCTCAGATTGCAGACGCTGGCCGTGATCGCCGGGAACGGATGGACGGGATCGCCGAACTTCTCCAGCGAGACCGGCTGTACGTGATATTGCAGGTCGGGCGTTTCCCGGTCCGGGCCCGAGCGGGTGAAGATGCCGAGCTGGCTCGGCGCCATCGCCATCGGCCCGGAGCGGCGGACGAGATATTCGAGCCCGATCGCCGCCTTGCCGATCAGCTTCGTCGCCTTCTCGTTCAGTGTCGGAACGCCGGTCACCTTATAGGCGAGCCGCAGTTGCAGATGGTCCTGCAGGTTCTCGCCAATGCCCTTCACCTCGGTGATGACATCGACGCCCGCCCGCTGGAGAACCTCGCCCCTGCCGATCCCTGAGAGCTCCAGAATATGCGGCGAACCGATCGACCCGGCCGAAAGGATGGTTTCCTTGCCCGCATAGGCACGTTTCGCCACGCCATCGTGCTGGAATTCGACACCGGCGACGGCCCCCTCCTCGACCAGCAGCCGCCGGACCTGCGCCTTGGTCAGAACGCTCAGGTTGGAGCGCTTGCGCGCCGGGCGCAGGAAGGCTTTGGAGGTGTTCCAGCGAATGCCGGAACGTTGGTTGACGTCGAAATAGCCGGAACCCTCGTTGCTGCCGCGGTTGAAATCCGCCGTCTCCGGAATGCCGGCTTCTCTCGCCGCCTGCTGAAAGGCATCGAGCACCGCCCAGCGCACCCGCGCTCTCTCGATGCGCCATTCGCCGCCGGCGCCGTGCATCTCGTCTTCGCCGCGATAAAAATCCTCGGACTTGCGGAAGAAGGGCAGGACATCGTCCCAGCCCCAGCCGCTGCAGCCCATCTGCAGCCAGAGATCGTAATCGCGCGCCTGGCCGCGCATATAGATCATGCCGTTGATCGACGAGCAGCCGCCGAGCACCTTGCCGCGGGGGTAGCTCAGCGCCCGGCCGTTCAATCCGGCTTCCGGCGCGGTGGTGAAACACCAGTCGGTGCGCGGATTGTTGATGCAATAGAGATAACCGACCGGGATGTGGATCCAATGGTAATTGTCGCTGCCCCCGGCTTCAAGCAGCAGCACCCGGCTCCGGCCATCGGCCGACAGCCGGTTGGCCAGCACGCAGCCGGCACTGCCCGCCCCGATGATGATATAGTCGTAACGATCCATGTGTGCCCTGCACGAACTCCAGATGCTTGCCGCTTCCCCTCCCCGCGGACGGGAAGAGGTCCGCCCGTTCAGCGGCGATAGACGAAGCCCAGCTTCCGCCCCAGCCGCGAAGCGTAGAATTCGCCGATGATGCCGCGGCGGAAGATCAGCACGCAGATCATGAAGACGATGCCGGTGATGATCGTCACCGGGAATTCCGAGGTGGCGAGGTAATTTTCCAGCGCCACCACCAGCCCGGCGCCGAAGAGCGGGCCGATCAGCGTGCCGATGCCGCCGAGCAGTGTCATCAGGATCACCTCGCCCGACATCTGCCAGGCGACGTCGGTCAGGGTCGCGAATTGGAAGACGATCGATTTCACCGCGCCCGCCAGCCCCGCAAGCGCTGCCGACATGACGAAGGCGCCGAGCTTGTAACGCGCCACGGAATAACCGAGCGAGATCGCCCGGTTTTCGTTCTCACGGATCGATTTGAGGATCATGCCGAAGGGCGAGTTGATGAAACGCCAGATGATCAGCACACCGACGATGAACACACCAAGCACGAAATAATACATGTTGGTGGAACTGTTCAGATCGATGAAGCCGAAGAGATGGCCGCGCGGCACCGACTGGATGCCGTCCTCGCCTTCGGTAAACTTCGCTTGCAGGCAGAAGAAGAAGAACATCTGCGACAGCGCCAGCGTGATCATCGCGAAGTAGATGCCTTGGCGGCGGATGGCGAAGAAGCCCATCACCAACCCGAGGAACGCCGCACCCGCCACGCCGATCAGGATTCCGAGTTCCGGCGGCAGGCCCCATGCCTTCACTGTATAGGCGGTGAAATAGGCCGCCCCGCCGAAGAAGGTGGCATGACCGAAGGACAGCAGGCCGGTATAGCCGAGCAGCAGGTTGAAGGCGCAGGCAAACAGCGCGAAGCACAGCAGCTTCATCAGGAAGATCGGATAGAAGAAGAACGGCGCCAGAAGCAGCAGCAGCAGCCCGATGGCGAGGAAGCCCGCCTGGACCGAAAGGGCGGTCCGGCTTCTTTCCGTTCGAATGGTGTCGGTGATGTCAGCCATGTCAAGCATCCCGGCCGAAGAGGCCCGCGGGCCTGATGAGAAGCACGATCGCCATGATGACGAAGATCACGATGTTTGAAGCCTCGGGATAGAAGACCTTGGTCAGGCCCTCGGCGATGCCGAGCACATAACCGGTGATGATCGCGCCCATGATCGATCCCATGCCGCCGACGACGACCACGGCGAAGACGACGA
>Ga0209673_1002963_pt1 | contig 10616 bp, 7 predicted proteins | sample AraplaCol_mMS_r2_2_FD_184274 | JGI IMG/M metagenome (GOLD analysis project Ga0209673, IMG submission 184274) | Arabidopsis root microbial communities from North Carolina, USA - plate scrape MF_Col_mMS_r2 (SPAdes) (version 3) | ecosystem: Host-associated > Plants > Roots > Endosphere | place: USA... | reverse complement strand
TGGGAGCAGAAGCTTTTGGAGTTATTAGACGTCAAATAGGCAGATACCTGTCGCATCAGGTGTGTGTGTTATATGTTCATGTACTATATATCTTGCTATATTCGTTGTAAACTACGGATGACGATGTCGTTGATTCATCACTCAGTCTGCCGGTCATTCTCAGTGCTGTGTCATTTGACCTATGGTTTAATATTAGGAGAAAACGACGGGGTGTGGATATGTTGATAGCCAATGGTAGCGTGCTCGAGATGATTTTGATGGCTGTTTCCATCCAAGCCTCAATTGTGACTTAAGTCATAGACAAAAGTCATGAGACAATCAAAGGCACTGGTATGATTAAACTTTTTTGAACCCATAAAACAGAGAATGCTTCATAGCCATGCTGCACATCGTCATATCCCACTCCTATCCTAATTGGATGGACAATGGAGGTTGGCGGAAGCGCCGCAGCAGCCTTTCCAACACTGTCTAGTATGAATTTCTATGTTCATTTGTACCGTACGGCTTTCTAGTTGCCATTTAAAATGAATCGTTACGTACTGTACAAGCTATTTTGACCGAAAGCGGTCATGTTATTTCTATTATAGCATTTTATGATACACATTTTGTGCCATGGTTCGAAATTCCCTGGCATCCCGGGGACGTTAAGAGCAAACCAACTAAGGTATCCAAACACCCGCTACGGCAAAAGGTGTTACAGGATACTGTATAATACAACCCTGAAGGAAAATTGCGCCGAAGTGTGGGGCGCATTAGGAAGATTCGTTGGTGTCGCCGAAGAGCAGTTATCTTTATCTTTGCCGATGATATCAATAAATTTTTCCGCCATAGGAAATTACCCACAGCATGAAATCAGAATTCACCACAATCCTAAAGGCTGCCAATCGGCTATGGTCACCTTCTCATGTCTGTGAGTCCTTAGAATCTGGTGGAATTGCCAGGATAGACGGCTACACCAAACGGGGATAATGGTGTATAGTTCTTCAGCAATTAGAATTGCTGTATATAGCATATATAGTCTGAATATTTCGGTAGATCGGGAAACTGGCTACACAAACTGCGAAATAACTATCGATCAATCTCACACAACGTGGACAAGCTCCAGGCCGGTATTGAAGGGGAGAGGCTATGGACCCACAATAGGGCTCCCAGGCTCTCACAACAATTCGTTATCAGCGAAGTAACATAGCCCATATTATGTAGTATATGATCGATGCATCCATTTCAGTTATAATAGTTAATGCCATATTTTAGGCAAACTGAAAATTGACCTATATTTTTCATGTATACTCTTACTGTAGGTTGTTGGAACCAGAGAACAAATGCCGGTACGCGGGCCGCTATCCGTAACCTAATCCACAACTTGGCAGACCCACATATAAACCCAGATAATTACTAGTATATGTGGCTCTCTAAGATTATCAAACACTAAAACCAAACATATGATCATAACCTATTCACAATTTTGCTGCCTGCTCATTTTCTCCGACAGCCAGATGGCCAGCCAGGCCATTTCCAACCCGAAGTGATCATGGATCTGGCCAATAATAATCCGTTCAACCTATAAAAGCGAGTGACGCAGCCGCCCGATTTTACGTGTCCCCCTGCGTCCATGTATCTTAAATTGACCACCATGCCTCCAAATCGCATCCAATCAAGCCGAGACTCTGTAGGAGACGAGGGTCGTATATTCCTTGCTAGACAGGCTGTTCAAAGAAAAGAAATCAGATCTATACGCGACGCAGCACGTCGATTTAACGTGCCTGAATCCACACTCCAATGTCGTTCACGCGTCTACAAATCGCGCTGAATCTCGCGCAAATGGTCATAAGATGACAAAAATAGAAGGGGATATTATTAAGGAACGAGTATCACCACTTGATCAACGTGGAGCGGCCCCTACACAAGTCTACGTACGAAAAATTGCCAATGCTCTACTTGCAAGATGAGGTTCAACCCCGATTCAGACTGTGGGAGAAAAGTGGGTATATAACTATTCAAAATGACAACCAATGCTTGAATCCCGTTTGTCATGACGATATGACAGCCAAAGAGTTCTACAAGAAGACCCAAAGATTATTTCAACATAGTTTAATCTTGTCGAAACTACAATCCAACAATATAGTACTCTTGCAGATGGTTTCTACAAGTTTAAGAAAACTAATTTTGCAATGGGATTTTGTGTGACGCAAAACCTGGTTATCCAAGCAGAATACTATGGTCGGAGCTCAGTTTTATAGCCAGGAAATCGTGGATGGGTAACTGCAATTGACTGCGGCACCAACCGCAAAAACCGCGGTTAACCAAAACCTTAACTAAAACCGTAGCGGTTTTGATTAGTATTTAAAGACCTCACGATTTTACGGTTAGATTTCGGTTAGCAGTTCGAGACCGCAGCGGTTTTTGTGGTTAACTGCAGTTTTGCGAACAGAGCAAATATATCAAGGTTTACAATTTTATCAAAATTGTATAAAAACTTTATAAATTTTATAAATTTTACTAAAATAATTAAAAACTTTATATTTACAGTACTACAGTTAACTGCAAAAAAACTATATTGCAGTTTTGGTTAACTGTATATTCGCGGTTTTGAATTTGGTGAATATTTCAAAATCTTATAATTTGTCAGTTAGATCTTGGATAGAATCTCAAAACCGCAAACCAAATCGATTTCGGTTTGGTTAGCAGTTCAAGTCCAAACCGAAAACCGTGCCGCCAGTCTAACTGCAATTGAAACTTAATTCTTTGGGATGGATGCTTCCACCAACAATTATCTTCAAAGGTAAACAAGATAACCAAACATGATTTGAAGAATCTCCATATAATTGAAAATTCAAGATCAATGAGGATGGGTAGACAACTAATAAGATTGGCCTTCGATGGTTTTAGAAATATTTATTCCATCGACAAATAGTTGTACAGACGCCCGATATTGACTTCTAATTTTTTTTGATGGATATAGAAGATATATCAAACCAGTACTTCATCAAATTTGTATAAATACAATATTATTCTAATATGTATGTCTTCAACCTTATCACATTTTTTATAACTACTTAATAACGAATATTATGTAATTCTGAAATACATAAATGGCAGTTGAGTCAGCCAGAAAATGCGGTTTGGGATTAGCCATATCGATAGATTTGACTTTATCTTAGTCTACCCCCAGGTTTGTTCTGACATATTCAAATAAAATAACATTAAGAATAGTTTTGAAGCTGTAGGATTAGTGTCTCTTGACTATAACCAATCTTTTCGAAGTTTAAGATTCAGCTTCGTACGTCTACATCTCCCAGAAGACGTGGCAGTCAAACAAATACTATTAACCTACATACACTTGCAAATATGGACGAGCTTTGTAAACAGGCATCTTCAATCAAGATCTTTCTAAAAACAAAATCCAAAAAGCCCACCATCACCATTACAAACTGCATTAAACCAGCTTATTAAAAGCTATCAAACTGCAATTCAAAATGGTATCCTTCTTGAGCGAGGAAAGAAGCAGCTACGTGAGAAAAATACAGTGCAGTCAAACCCATTCCGACACGGCCATATTTCTTAACTACAGGCATAATTCAGACCCAACACCTTGACTACAGCCTATTTATGACCTTGAGTATAGGCAATTTCTCATATATAAGAAAGCTAACATTTTTATATATATTTCATTTCCTTCCAAGGTTGAAGCATATAGTATATTGATTAGCAAATTGAACTCGGGACAAATAGCGGGACACCCAACATTTTGTAGAGTAACTAAGAGCCGCAGTTAAATCCCTTTGTAATGTATTGCTGAGAAATGCGATCTTCGAATCTCACAATGCGCCGCATGAGGCCTGGGCAGTTTATTTCAAGCAATGGCAAGCTCGATTGGGCGGGCTAATGGGACTTGAAAAGAGACATTTTATTTCGACAATTATATCCATGAGATACCCCACACGGTCCAGCAGTTATTGGTACAGCGTGCCAAAGAGAGGAAAATCAATTTCTTGCTTTCCTCTCCTTTGGAGGTTATTTTATCCTACTCATTCTTTAATGGACTTAATGATGTACCTGCCGCCATCTTTAATGAAGTAAAGCTCGTGGTCGACTTCCTGGGGGCCGAGTCCACCGTTGGAGGAAGAAGTCCGAAGCTTCGAAGGGTGACTGACTCACATGTCTCGTCATGGGCGGCGAATACTACTCGACGGTACATTGTATCTCCCCTGGTCGATGGCATGATGGGAAGCCTGGCTCGGGGTTCCCAAGCGATCAGATACGGAACGCGAGACACAGAATCTTTAGTTCTTTTTGTCTTTATATTTCCGCTCTACATTCCATATTAGCATATAAAATATTGTCAGATGGGAAGACTCGCTGGCAGACTGCGTTGGCAGACGGGTCGATTGAAAGAGGTCAAAACCTCCACACTCGTAGAGTCCACGAGATTAGTAGACAAAGCGAGACGCTATTGAAGAAAGGTAGAACAAATAACAGAACCTTTCATGAGCGGTGTCTCGACACCGCGACTTCAGCGGCTCAGAAGAACATTTTCTTGTTGTTATTGATACTGTGGAACGAACGCTATTATACTCCTGAAACTAAATGGCTGCCTTGCTACTAACGCCCCAATCACCTGGCTCCGATGTTGAGAGCGGAATCCCATATTAGAATATGCAACTCGATGAATATCAATTAGGAATCGTGAAAATAGCAGTTTTGTGTGCTGAGGTATCAATTCTCTCCGGACTCAACTACTAATATATGAATTTCATGGGCTCACAAACATTTACAAATAAATATTATTGATGCCTGTACTACCGGTTACATACGGCGCTCCGGGAAGAGCACCAATAATCTATGAACAAGTGTGTATAATTTGCAACCTACAAGCGAATCGTATGTTTTCCTAATTCCGATTTTGCTTATGTAGTAGATTCATAGGTAACTACAAATCCAAACAGCTAGTCAGCAACCTAAAAATATCATGACATAAACTATTCAACAAGGTCTGCAAAGCTAATCCCAGTGATCTGCTTCAATCGTTTGATTCTTGGATGCACAAACTGATTTCTCTCTTTCCGGATTCATATCCACGGTAAAATCCATAGCGCTGAGAACTTTCTGCTTTAATCTCCGGAATACAAGATTCGAAGTTACGGAGCTCTCTCTCTCCGATGAGGGACAATATGTCTCTGGTGGCCGGTGATATAAGGCAAGGGAATGGAAAAGCTTTATGGAACTCGGCGAATGCTAATGCAACACCAAGTAGCATGCCCAAGTTTGCACGGGGGCGTATAGACAGTTGGAGCATTATTGCTGCAAAGTCGGAAGACCACTGCGCCAGTACATCCTTGAGGTGTCGCGGCTCAGGTTGTCCACAGGTTTTAACCATCTCTAGCCCGATTTCTATCAAACCGGTACTTGAAGGACGATTGACTTCGTCCATTCCAGCCACATCAGGTCCTTCAGGATTGAAGCCGTGTTGAGCTCGCAAGATCCGCAGGATGGCACAGCCCATTTTGCTTGCCGAATTCCATGGTATGGTGATGAATGATTCCAAAAGCGAGGGATGCGTAAACCAAAGTGCAAATAATCGAGACCACCGCCTGGTAGGTGTGTACACACTGAGTCTGGGTATAGAGCCTGTACGCCAAGTTTGGTATTCGAAGCAAGGCTTTGACATTGATATGTGCACGAACCTATCCCATTCCCAAAATTGATTGCTGGAGGCCTCCTCTCTCCGACCGGTAAACAGCCAGTAGACCTGGTCTTTTGGGGGTTCGAGGCTGTCGATCCATTTTTTAATGCCCCTGACCTCCTCTTGGGTGAAAGAGCCAAACATTCCACCATTCCATGATAATAGACTGACGAATCGGCTTTTGGAATGGTCTCCTTTGTAGATCAAGGAACGGGCATTGCTCAAATGGCGCAAAAAATCCTTACAAGACTCATCAGAATTGAGAGCGTTCTGATCCAACCATGAGCTTAGTGACCTGCCTCCTATTTTGATAGGGCAGTTGCAGTGAAGTTTCCCTGTCGACGGCCCTGATTTAGTTCGAAATATTCTCATCACTTCTGACTCCCATATGCTTGATACGGATTCGGTGATTGGCTGTGCAGTGTAACGGGCGGTTGGTGTGTGCGAAACGTAGTACTCAGACAACGCAAACCCGGCCTGGACCCTTTTCCAGGCTAGCTGTGATGCTAGTTCTCCGTCCGTTTCTCGAACCAAGTTGATGTATTTCGTTATGGCATTTGTTGCTATTGCAGTATGTCCCGTATCAGCGTTGTCAATGCATATGTGTAAGGTAAAGTAGTAGGGGTTCAAGCGCAGTTCCTTCAGTTCCTTGGCTGCTATCAGTGTTTCCAGTGTCAACATCTCGAAATGCATATTGAAACCCAAAATTTCCGGAAGGAATTCGTTTGGGAATAGAGATATAAGAAGCTGCTTGACTGCTGCTTTCCATATAACGACATCGGCGAAATCCGGCCATTTTATGAACTGCTCTGATGTAGGGTCCGGCAATTCCGAGCCTATCTCTCGCATGAGCTCTTTGTAGATATAGACGTGGTTCTTTTCCAATTCGCCATCACCAAGCTCCTCTGAGAGAATCTGCCAGGCATCCTTTGTAGTTGGACGATTGGCAAAAGCTGTGGTGGACTTATTCAAGTGTCCAAGCCAGGCACCATCGACGTACTTTACCGGGGCAGACTTTATGAGCCATAATTTTGCTTGTTCAACGTCCTGGAACATTACCCGTCTACCACCATTCCTTCGATTCTGCAAATAGCCCTCCCATTCACTAGTCACTTCGCCGAGGTACTGTAGAGAAATTCGCTGAAGTTGCTCAGGGTCGTAGTCTTTCAATGACAGAAAGGGAGTGCCCTGACTGCATGTTGCTTCAAGTGCCTCGGAGAGCATAGCTATGAGCAAGTCCCGTGCCTTGGGCAAGATTTCAAAATGATTCTCCAAGTTGTGTAATTTGAAGTACATCTCCTTGTAGATTTCGAGATCTGGCGGCGGGTGAATGCATCGCTCTTCATCCACGTCGACACACAACTGTTGACTTGACTTGTCGCCACGCAAAGTGGCAGTTTCAGGGGTTGTTGCTCCCTTTCTGTGGGTAATGTAGACAATAAAGCAGCATATAAACGCAACGAAGGCAGCTGCACAATCACCAGCTACAAGAACGGCCAGCATCGTATGCTGTCTTGGAGTGGAATACTCGATTAGAAATTCAGAATTGAGATAAGACGAGTAACTGCTAACGACAGCAGTTGAGATGACTTTAATTCAACAACCGTAGTAGACTCTATTTCCAGAGCTTTCGAGTTATCTATGCTCATTAAAATGGGAGAGCAAATGGACCTAGGTACTGCAGGTAATTTGTTGGAAATATTACATGTATCAAACAGTAACGTGGTAAAGTACGCACATGAGGACAGCAAAATACTCTAAGCTTCTCTAGTAGCTCAATACGTCACTGACTGAGGTGGCCTTTTATGCCACGCACGCTTTCATAGATTCACAAGAATAATTCATTGCAAGCGGAAATTATTCAAGTCCAGATATCAGTTCAAACTGTGCGAGCCGACCTTGAATCCAACAAAGTTAATTGTTAGACCATGGGTTGGTCGTTTCAAGGTTTCAAAATCGGTTCTCTATGTCGTGATATAATCCATTGATTAGATTACCCGTGAAGATTACCATGAATATACAGCATGCTACATGATACTCAGCATAAGTTGGCAATCGGTTCTGAAAGTCAATCTACCATACATTGCTTCGCTGAATAGCCTTGGATGACACAGTTCCATCCAAACAAATTTATCGGAAAGCCCGGGTATGTTTTCCCTGACTTGGGCACTGAATAGCTGATCAACGTCAAGATGTAGCGTAGTGATCTTTGTTGGGTCCAGAAATTGCGTTTATGATTTGTATGCCTCGGCCGTGCAAGAAAATTGACATCGAATTCTCACTAAAGCTCGTATAAAAAAGTTCGGTTGAATGGTTTGAACATAGGGGAGCTTAATGTGTGTACATGGAGATTTCTGGGAGGATTTTCTCAATTGCAGCCTACTTCCAAGTGCTAACAAGCAATTTTCAAGAAGCTATGTCCTCGATTGGGTCAGTTGGTATCATACTCTCAACATGAGAAGTAGCTCTCCATACGAAGAAGTCAGATGGTTGTCGCGCCTGTTTTGGAGCCAGAAGTGCTATCAAAAGCTCTTACGTACTTTTAAAGGGCGGGATTGACACGGGACTTTAAGCCAGGCGAAACGTGCAAATCAAAGAAGAGCATTTTACAAACTTCAAAGCTTTCAGCCATCTGGTTCGAAGGTCGCTGGGGTGGTAGAGACGAACTTTCAATGTCATCCGAATGACAACATCCTCATGGACTAATTTTACATATGGTTTCGATAAGTGGAGGATAGAATGTTTGAAGTGAAAGTGAGCTTCTGACGAAGGGACGATATAAAACTTCAGACTTACGGTGTGGTCGGCTGCCAATATTTCATTTCACGGAAACGGTTGTCCAATCCCCGTGACTATGAACATAGAGCTAAACTTTGCTAAGACTACTAAGACGCGACCTGTTGAGCATCTCAGAGAAGTAGTGGTCTCTGGAGGTGAAAATTTGATGGTATTCATATTTTTCCAATGTATGACTCACCCACTTGTCCTCCAGAAATAAGCCACAACAACGCTGGGATTGTGTTAGCAAATTAAGGAAACTCTTTCAATACCAGTATAACACCGAGCTGTCAAGGACTTTTTCTGACTGGTACTATATTTGCTTGTGCGGAATCGACTATCCGTGTCCATTGTCCTAGGCGCTGAGGAAATTCCGAACCAAAATCAGCCTTTTCCGGATTTTGCCCGCTGAGGGCTTGCTTTTAGCGATTTTTCCGAACACCTGGAATATTCTGCGATATTCGCACGTTGGCAACGGAGTATTTAGAGAAAGTGATGACGAAATTAAAAGCTCTATATGTTTGACAGCCTCATGATCGAGCCGAGTGGGGTAACAAGTGTCGTTATGGCGGTGTAGAACGGGGCCCCCGAGACTTGGCAAACGAGAACTGTATAATGAGTCCAAAGATGATTCAAATGTATCTTTGATCATTTGTAGCGTAACCAACCAGAGCATACTTACTGAACAGCACCAGATCACGAGGCATTCTACAAATTCCTTACATCAAATTTGTTTGCTTAGAGAGGCTTAAAAGCTTATTTCCTAGCCCCTCGCTTCATCCGGGACCTATACAATACGGTATTTTACAGTGCCCTCACCCAGACCACTGGAACCAAGGTAGCATTTATTCAGATTCCATTTCAGCCGTGACATCCAAGAACAGTATTCTAGTCCACGGATCTGCATCTCCCTACCCGAAATGTCCAGAATGTAAGGCATGGAACACAAGATGATTACTGTGGCATCTAGGCAATTTAGGATCAGCGAAAAGTCATTTAGAATTCCATCCTCACAGGCATAACACAGAATGCCCATCTTTTTTCCCTTACTTTCTATTCAGATGACGAAAATGTAAGCGGAGGGCCTCGTATTCTAATAGCCGCTGCACTACTTATATCTGCCTTCTTTCAAATATGACAGCGGGGTTATCAGCCTGGAAATTTGTTACTGGTGTGTTCGACATTCACCGCCCACTAAGGTCAGTATGCCGAGGGTAGATTTTGATCGTCTCGAACAGGCCCACTGTTAGTCTTTTGCCTGCTTTCAGCACTCCCTAAAGGCCCCTCCCCTTTCAGTCCAATAAATCTTACTATCTTCCATTCGGGGCCTTTGGATCTTTCCACTTGAAAGTATCACCTAGCTATTTATCAAATGATATTAGAGGATAGTCACTGTGGAAGGGTATTAAGCTAAAGGGTCGGGGTAAGGGGGATTATTTTGTTGATGGGGATGCCAAGACCGTGCTCTGGACGGAGACTAACGCTTTCTGTTGGTCAAAATAGACTATAAGTGGGCCTGTTCCGGCGGACGTCGCAACGGCCCGGCCCAGCTATGGACCTCAAATGTTTGGAACAACTTCTGTTACAGTGCTACCTCATAAGTTTGAAACAACCCCTATATTACATAATTTTCTGCCACTTATTCTGCCGCTCTAAACCTCCATGAATTGTTTAACTGTACCACTAATTACCGTTAATATTTAGTATACCACTCATCACACGACCTAATAATTGCCTGAACCCTGCGCGGCATTGATCCAGGGAGGTTCTTGAGGACTTGTAGATCTAGCGCATCCCACGCCTCCTGCGCCCGTTCAATTAGGTCGCCGTTGGCTGTATCGTTATTGCGCATATCTTTAAGCTCCAGATGTTGTTTATGAAATTTATTTTAAGTATTGTCCATAGATTGTTGATTGGGTTGAGATCTGGTGACGTTGGAGGCCAAATTATAATCTCATTATCTATCTCAGCAAGTGAGTGACGTACAATAGCTCTAGTAGGTGTTGAGGCATTTTTTGCTGACAGATTGCATCGAATGGACCATTGAAGATTAAAGGATTTAGCATTCGCATGTATATTCGCGAATGAGCTCACAGTAACACCTATACGAATTGAGTTTGGATTTTCAAAAAAAAAAAGAAAGAAAAAAAAAGAA
>Ga0209673_1002959_pt1 | contig 10631 bp, 19 predicted proteins | sample AraplaCol_mMS_r2_2_FD_184274 | JGI IMG/M metagenome (GOLD analysis project Ga0209673, IMG submission 184274) | Arabidopsis root microbial communities from North Carolina, USA - plate scrape MF_Col_mMS_r2 (SPAdes) (version 3) | ecosystem: Host-associated > Plants > Roots > Endosphere | place... | reverse complement strand
CTCGTTACACGAATGAACTGACAACAATCACTGCCAGCAGGACCCCAACCTCAAGGGGGCGAGATTATCCCGGAATCCGGGGGCGCAATCATCTCGGAACAAAGGGGCGGCTTCATCGGAATCGGCACATAGACCAGCGAAGAACATGACGGGTCTGTTGAGGTTCGCAGAAAACCATGCATTCGGTGTTTTCCCGCCTTCATCCTTGCTGGCTGGGTCTGGCTCCGCGAAGGTCGTCACGGGCACGAGGCATCGGTGCTCCACGCCAAACCACCGCTTCCAATGGGGTAAAGTCAGATTACGAATGTTGGTAACGCCGCTGTCCGGCTCCATCCGCAGGAGTTCGTCCATGTCCACTGGAAGGCCCTTTTTTCGAAGCTTCTCAGCGCGGGTTTCGGCTGCCTTCCTCTGCACGTAGATCGGAGAGGGTAAGCCCCATCGGCAATTTGCAAGCTGCCTCCCACTGCCGGAAGTGTTTCGAATGATGGGTGCCCATTGGTCGGGGTTTATCTGATAGGCGGGCATCAAGTTGATCAGGCTCTCGGCGTCCTGCGCCCATTTGTTGACCCAATCGCGATCATCCATGCGGTAGAGATTACACATGCGGTAGTCATCTCCCTGTTTTTGTAACCGAGCGTCGGCTATTCGACGCCGACATTCAAGGCACTATGAAGCGGTTGGCGTTGGAACCCAAGTGAAGTCCCGGATGAGCCCCTATGATCGGTGCGGAGATGGACGACTCTTACCATCGCAAGTGATCACATTTGCATGGCTGCGTTGCACAAAAAATGTTTTCCAATTGGTCAAAAAACGATCATAACGTCCACAGCTGGTGCACATAGCGGTTTCTCCTCCCAGGTCCGCGCAGCAGCTGTTCCCCTCTGGAGGTTTTTGACCTTCACACTTTATGGGCCACGGTCTTCCGCTGGCCCTTTTTTCTTTCCACATCGATTTTGATGGGCGCTGAGCGCAAGAACAGCGTGCGAGAATTCAATTATCTTTCCCGCCAAACGCGGCGGCGATGATCGGATGTGCCGGTTGGTTCTCCGCGTACCAGATGGCGGCGATATGGGCTACGAAGTCATCAGGATCGTGCGGAAGCCCCGCAATTCGGACGGCGTCAGCATTTTCTTGCAAGAGATTGTTGAGTGCCTCGCGGTGGTACGCATAAAACGCGCCACTCTTGATACAACAAGGTGCCTGGGCAAACTGTGCAGTTACGAGCCCGCGCGTGGCTGCGATAGCAGCGAGGGTTTCCGGGGTAGAGCGAAAGAACTTCTCAATTGTATAGAGTGGAAGGTAGCCCACGGGCTTCGATGAACCCACTTCAGTCAGGCTGCGCAACAGCATGTCCCGTTGCGCTTCGTTTAGTTCGACGCTGGTCATACGGTAACGACCCTTTCGAGCTGCTGCTTTTCATATGAACCACGCAGTATCGTGTTCCGTCAAATCAAACACCCTCGATGCAAGAGGTGAACCTCAGCGCGACGCATGCTCGTCACAGACGCAAGGCCAGTTGCTCAACGGGAGTGTCGGCCAGCGGCTCTAGCGAAGACAGTGTCACCCCGAGGAGCCGTATCCCTTGCTGATTGGAAAGACGGCACCCAACAGATTGCAAATGGATTCCTCGACCTCCTCTGGTGATCGGAATCCATGGCCAATCGTCCTAGCGCGGGTGATCTGCATGAAGTCGGCGTACTTAACCTTGAGCGTCAAGGTCTTGCCGGTAATCCGATTTGCCTCGCAGTAGTGCCAGACCTTCGCAATCAGGGGCTTCAATCCTACCAGAGCTGGCTCGTAGGCGTGGAGGTCCTCCGCGAACGTGTCCTCCGCCCCGACTGACTTTCGTACCCTGTTTGGCTTTACCTGACGTTCATCGATCCCACGCGCGATGCCGTAGAAATACGGCCCCGATTTGCCGAAGTGCCGGACTAGAAACTCGACATCCTTTTCCCGGAGGTCAGCTCCGGTCTCTATGCCGAGACGATTCATCTTCTCCGCCGTCGCCGGACCGACGCCGTGAAACTTCTTGACGGGGAGCGCCGCCACAAAGGCAGGTCCGTTCTTCGGCGTGATAACCGCCTGGCCATTTGGCTTGTTGAGGTCACTCGCCATCTTGGCCAGAAACTTGTTGTAGGAGATCCCCGCAGATGCGTTGAGGTTGGTTGCAGCCTTGATCTTCGCTCGGATTTCAAGCGCGATCTCCGTCGCGATCTCCATGCCCTTCAGGTTCTCGGTGACATCGAGATAGGCCTCGTCGAGCGACAGCGGTTCGATCATTGGAGTGTATTCGGCGAAGATTCCCCTGATCTGAGCTGAAACAGCCTTGTAGACGTCAAAGCGCGGCTTCACGAAGATCAGGTCGGGGCATTTGCGCTTTGCCGTCACTGAAGGCATTGCAGAATGGACGCCGAATTTACGCGCCTCGTAACTGGCGGCCGCCACCACGCCGCGTGCCTCGGAACACCGCCGACTGCGACGGGACGACCGCGAAGCTCCGGCCCCGCTGCTCAACGGACGCGTAGAAGGCGTCCATGTCGATGTGGATGATCTTGCGTGGGCGCTCAATTGATAGATTTGCAGCGGGATCACTCATTGGGCACATCTCTAGCGGGGACCAGGCACGGAAACTAGCCTGACAACGGTCGACGCGATCCGTGCCGTTCATTCCCGAACAGCCAACGGCAAGCCGCCGTCGGAGCTGCCGGTAGGACAGGCTGGCTCCATATTGACGAGGGCCCTCCGGTCGAGATCGGTCGCTCTCTCACATGCACCGCATTCGAGGGTGACGACCGAGCCTCGGTAGTCTCGCAGAGTGGGTTCATCGCAGGAATTGTTTCTCATCCGGAAGATATCGTACGCCCTGTGGACCAGCGTTTGCTAGCGCATCGAATTCCCTCCTGGATCGTCGGCCCGCATCGCTGTGGATGGCCTGTTGGTTCAAAATCCACCTGAAACGCGCCCGTTGACTCAAAATCCGCAAAGGAACAAATCTAGAACATACTCGCTTTTGAACGAGATGGAACCCTTGAATTGACGAAGGCCACAGAATGGCGCAGCCAAGCGCAAACCCTGTCATCACTGAGCTTGCGGAGCGTATCGCGCGCCTTGAAGGTGTCCCTGTTCGCCGCAATCAGGTTCTGGCCTTCGATGTTCGCGAGATCGATGAACATCTGCCGGGAGGCGGGGTGTCTTTCGGAGCCGTGCATGAGTTCGCCGGTGGTGGATCGGGAACCGTCGACGGCGCGGCGGCCGCTTTGCTTGCCGCTGGGATAGCAGCGCGTACCAAGGGCAAGGTCACCTGGTGCCTGACGAGGCCGGACCTCTTCTTTCCGGCTTTGGCTCAGGCTGGCCTTCAGCCGGAGTCTTGGTGGAGGTCTATCCCGAAGTCTTCTGTGCAGCGTTGAGTGACTTTGATGCAATCAGCAAAAAATTTCTCACGCGCACGATGCTCGACTCACCCGTCCCTCCTTGTAGTGTTATCTCAGCGGAGACACTTTCTAAAGTCGCATAACTTTCCGATTGCAATCCGAGGATGCATGAGCTTCAATGAAGCTCGCAATTCGACGGGAAGAGATAGCCGACAAATCCATGTGTACGCCACGTAAAATAGAAATCGTTCCCATCGCGTCGGAGAATATTGAAGGTTTCCACGCGGCGCTCGACGTTGTAGCGCGGGAACGAAAGTATTTGACCATGCTGGAAGCGCCTCCACTTCCACAGACGCGCAGCTTCGTACTCGGCATGATTGACAAGGGCAATCCACAGTTCGTCGCCATCGACGAGGGGCGGGTCGTCGGCTGGTGCGACATTACTCGCCATTTTCGGCCGACCCAATCGCACCGTGGATCGCTTGGAATGGGGATTATTCCCGCCTATCGCGGTAACCGACTTGGGCAGCGTTTGATAGAAGCGGCTTTGAACGCAGCAACAGACGTGGGCCTAATCCGGATCGAACTGTTTGTTCATGCCGACAACGCTCGCGCTATTGCTCTTTACGAGCGCGTGGGTTTCCGCCGTGAAGGGGTAGAAAGACGCGGTACATTGATCGATGGGGAATTTATCGATTCCATACGCATGTCGCTCATGCTTGATGAGCGCGGTTAGCGATGAATCAGATCAATCGGCCGTGATTCCGCGTTGGAAAGCACGCTCTTTCGTTTGTTCCGTAAACATCTGTCTCCACAGAGCACGACTTGACATCGGCTTGTTGACGGGGACGCTCCGGAAATGCTGTCAGTGGACGAAGCTTGAGGAGCGGGTGCCAGTTCTCCATGCTGCCAATAGTTTCTCCGCGTTTGCCTCAGTACCGTCCTCGGATTGCAATTCGATGTCGCACGCTTTTCCTATATGTATCGTCTTGACTCGTTCACCAAGTTTTGTGCCTTTGCCAACGATCTTGAGCGTGCCTACCTTCCTCCAGATCCCGGCCGGTAGTGGCGGCTCTACGTCATTAGCAGGGCCATTTTCCTTTCAGGTAGATCATGCCGCTGAGTTCGGTATCGTCATCACAGCTGAATGATGCGAGTGGCTTGGTTCTCTTCCGTTTTGCCATTGCGGCGGCAGCGACTGGCGCGTTCAGCACGGTCAGTGCTGTTGGGACGTTCGTTGTGCTTGCCTCGCAGTCAGGGTCGAAGCTTTCCCGCGTTCGGATGTAAAAGTAGAATTTAGCCATCTGTCAGGGAGAGTAGTGGCTGAATACGAAGTCCTTTGAACGGTCGAGTTTAGTGTGACATGCAAAACAGGACTTCAGTAGCCCCTCATTTTGCCGTTCTCGAACTGCGCGTAGCCCCACCCTCCGCTATCTGAGAACCTCTTCGAGTCCTTGATGCTGATCTGCACGTTTGTGGGATCCCCGGCCACGAACGATTGCGGTGCGGGAAACACGGCGTCGTTCTCAGGGGACGATTTGTAGACGTATGCCAAGCGCGCAATCATCGTACCATCCGGGAAGGGTCGCGTGCCTTCGCGGAAAGCCTTCACCGCGACATCGTTCCCGAGGATCGCGCGGATGTCGTTGTTCTTCCCAGCCTCGTGGGCGACGGTGATCATCCGCCAATCCCGGTATCCCTCAGGAAGACTGACACCATAGATCGGAGACACGTTCTCCGCGGCGTCGCCTGCGGCAGCCACAACTATGCAGCAAACCAGGCCTCCGGATACCAGGAATCGAAATGTGTATCTCTTCGTCATTGAGGTCTCCCTCCTTGAGAGTGGCTATTACCCGCGGGTCATTGAGATGAACAATGGGAACGACTTGATTAAAGTCGCTGCGGGTCGGGGTAGAATACTGACGTTACTTGGGCTGCCAAGCTTCCGCTGGCGATCTGGATCATCATGAAAGCTAGAACTGCAAGCGCTGAAGCGCTGCCGGGCGTCGCAAGCAGTCCGATCGCGATGGCGGGATTGGCAATGGATCCGGTTGGTGTGGAGACAATCGCACCCATCAGCCAAAATCCAACAGCGAACGGCCTACGAACTTGCTCGTGCTCTTCGCCGAGCCGAAGACGATCGTCATCAGGCCGAAGGTCGCAATCCCTTCGCTTGCCAAAGTCGAGAAGGTCGGTGGATCGAACCTAAACCTGCCGGGAGGCAAGTCGAATATCTCCCCCGCGACCCTGCAACGCTTCCAAGGATTTGAGCCGCAACGTATCCTACAGTGCAATCGAGGCGCCTCTGGTTTCCGCTCCACTGAACGAGAGTGATCGTCGGTTTGAAGTGGCCACCGGAGACCACACCGAACGCAAATATCAGAGCTATCAGTGTGCCCGATATGGCGATGGACGAAGACAGGGGCGAGCTGCCCTTCTGGAGACCAGATCCGTTGTGTCACGTTAGGTGAGGAGAAGCGAAATGTTTACCAGACGTCTGTTGTTTCTTAGTGCGGGGCTCAGTGTCGTGGCCTCGCGCTTTGGCTGGGATGACGGAGAGGCAGTCGCAGCGCAATCCTTCCCCGTCTCACATTCCGATACAGAGTGGAGAAAGATTCTCACAGCCGACCAGTATTCGGTGCTGAGGCAGGAGGGGACCGAGTATCCCTTCACCAGCCCACTGTTGAACGAACACCGCAAGGGCAATTTCGCCTGTGCGGGCTGCGATCAGGACGCCTTCTCCTCGACCACGAAGTTCGAAAGCGGCACTGGCTGGCCAAGCTTCTGGGCACCGCTCGAGGGCGCGGTATCGACTAGCCAGGACAGTTCAGAAGGTATGGTACGTACCGAGGTTCACTGCAGCCGTTGTGGCGGCCATCTCGGCCACGTCTTCGACGACGGTCCAAAACCGACCGGGCTACGATACTGCATGAATGGGGTCGCCATGACTTTCCATCCGGCCTCGTCCTGACGCTTACGAGATAAACCTATGCTGCTTTTTATCCTTGCCTATCTCGGCGGTGTGCTAACGAGATCCGGTTCCTGGATCCAGGTGTCCAAGCTTTCGCGTTTACTTTTGGCTAGAGGAGATCGTTACGATGCGCAGTTCCGGCAAGAAGGTAGGAAGCTCTCTGGGTCCCGCCATTTTCGGCGCGGTGGCGCTGGCAAGCGTCGGCGTGGGTCTCGTGTTGACGGTGTCGGCCGCTGAGGAAGCAACGGTGATCCCGGCGCCGGTCCAAGACGAGCGGACCGGCGGCGCCTCCGAAACCGCGGTTTTCGCCGGCGGCTGCTTCTGGGGTGTCCAGGGCGTGTTCCAGCATGTCAAAGGGGTCGCGAGCGCGACGTCGGGCTATGCCGGCGGCCCGCAGTCCTCGGCACAATACGAGACGGTCAGTACTGGCTCGACGGGGCACGCTGAGTCCGTGGAGATCGTCTTTGATCCAAGTAAGCTACGGCCATCTGCTCCAGATCTACTTTTCGGTAGCGCACGACCCAACGCAACTCAATCGCCAGGGGCCGGATACGGGCATCCAGTATCGCTCGGCGATCTTCCCGCAGACCGACGCGCAGTCCAAGGTCGCCAAGGCCTACATCGGCCAGTTGAATCATGCCCGCGTCTATGATGCTGCGATCGTCACCAAGATCGAGCCAGGCAAGAGCTTCTATCCGGCAGAGGCCTATCATCAGAATTTTCTGACGAACAATCCGACCTACCCGTATATCGTGATCAACGATCTTCCAAAGATCGAGAACCTCAAGCGGCTATTTCCTCAGGACTTCCGGCGCGATCCGGTTCTGGTCGCATCCGGTGGCAATTGACGGCGCGGCTTAGGCGAGCTTACGGAGCGCGGATGCCCGAGGCAGTCAGTAATGGCAAAACGGCATCCACCATGAATTTCAAGGGCGTCTTTCGCGTCGTCCGGAGCAACTTCGCAACGGCCTTCGGGACATCGAAGAGGTTCTTGTCCATGATCTTGGGCCGAATCCGGCTTCAATCGTGACATTTTCCGTTGCTGGCCACACTGCGGCGGGCATCATGGCCTTGGCAGCCCATTACCGCTTCAACGTTAGCGCCTCCGCTCCGTCTAGTACATTACTCGACGCTACGGCACGAGGTCTGCCTGCTGTGGTTCGGGCCTCGCCTCACTACTACAATACGGAAGAAGAAATCGATAGCTTCGTTCAGTTCGTGCGAAATATTCGACGCTTATAGGCGGCCACTGTTAGGCTGCGAGGCCGCGCGCAGAGCATCCGTGTGAATTCGACACATGAAAAGTATGCCGCCGAACGCAGTGCTCGATGCCCGGATGAAACTGGTTGCGAGGCTCCCGGCGACAGCCAAGCCGACGAACACGAAGTTTTGTAGCATTTCCTAGGGCGTAGCCTTGATGTAGATTTGTCCGCACAATCCAGAACCTCGACAAATCCCGCGACAGTTTCCATAGAGGCAATCTACAGGCGAGCAGGCGACAGCGGGGAAAGAGGCTAGTTCAAGGTGGGACATGATTGTCGCTCGTCGACCTATCACGCGACGATGGCCGTATTTCATCGCATTGGCTTTGGCGTTCTTTCTTGATTGCGGATTGCCAAAGGTTGCGGTCGCAGATCCTGTTACTGACGATGGTCGCGCTTTGATGGCGGCCATCGGGAAGAATGATTTTCTTGTCGCTCGCACGATCTTACGTCGCGGAAACGTTGACGGAAATGGATATGCTGACGGGCGGTTCAAGCGGAGCTTTTTAAAGGAAGCTTTGCTGACGCAGGCTGATGATCGTTTGATTGACCTGCTGATGGAGAATGGCGCGAACCAAGAGGGATGGGACTATTTCGCCGGTCGTTCCTCGGGTGCCTATGCTGTCGCCGTCGGTGGCGTCAAAAGACGCGGTGCAGAATCTACGCTTCGGATCATAAGGGCGCTCAGGAGCAAAAAGTTCGAACATATCCGTGGGGTGAAAGAGAACATAAGTCTCCTTTCAGTCAACGGGCTTTCACGCCCAGATTTTCTGTCCATCGTTGACGAGTTGGCTGCCGATGGAATTGACCTTAAGGGAGAGTTTCGCAACGGGACGATCAAGATGGTTCGAGTTTTTGATACGGGCTTGGAGGCCACCTGGCCGGATCTTCTCAAGATAGTTGATGTGAATGAGGCCGATGCATCAGGCAATACCGTTGCGAGCGTATACGCCGGGGCCAATTGCACGGTGGAGAGTTGGCAAGAAGACAATCCAAGCTGGTTTTGCAACGAGGATCCCGCCAGGTTGAGGAAGATTGAAACCGCCGTCCTTTCGCCAGCGTTTAAGGGAGACACCCTTCTCCAAAAGGCCGGAGGCTGGACCACGTTTGACCATCTGGGCTTCACATCCGGTCAAATTGGGAGGAATTGCTTCAGCATTCCACGCGACGTCAGTCCTGTTCAGGATGAAATCCAGGACTTCCTGAAAGCCACCTTTTCTACAGAACTATCGCAGTGGACACCTGTGAAAGACCCGTCATGTTCGGTGCGCGGTTCGACCCTCATTTGCAAGTGCCCGCGGCCGTGAACCATGCAAAGGACGCTCACCACGAGAGATGCCTCACCGCCAACCGGGCACCTTGTGCCAATATTTTCAGCGCATGGGGCCAGTAACCTGGCCAGGCCTCTAGCCTACTCGGCGACCCGCCACCATTCTGAACGGTGAAGCGCTGGACTCCGACGAGGAAATGCCACCACTTCGGTAAACTTCAGCACCCACTATGTGGTCGCGGAGGGAAAGCTGCATGTCGGCAATGTCTTCATGCTTGCCTACGATCTCTATTTCGATGGGCACGCAATCCGCAGCTAGAACTCATCGCACGGCACCATAGCCTGCAAACTCTTTTTGGGGCACTGCACTGTGACTGACGGGAAGGGCAGTAACTGAAGCCAGCACAGCGGCCAGAAGAAACATGCGCTTCATCGGTGTCGCCCCAAATTGCTGAAGACTTCAGGATACAAGCGCGATGCGAAGAGCTCAAAGCGCAAGATCCCGGCGCCCCGGGACACATGAAATGGAAAAGGCCCGGCACATCATGCGCCGAGCCTTTCATTGGGCTGGTCACTAGTTGGGACTGGATTCCAGCTTGCGCTGACCGGCTGAATGGTCATCGCATTCCCAGAACTGCTGAGCGTGCTTTAGGTTCCCTGCGATGAGAAAGCGAAAGCCCGGCAGGGAGGGGGTCCCGCCGGGCCTACTGTGGACCAGCATTTGGGCGATGCATTGGTCCTTGCAGCGTGTTGGGATCGCTACGGTTGGAGAACTGATGGCGGCGAGAAAAGTTCCAGCTAGCTGCGAAAAGCTCGGTGAGCGTCATGATCATTCGATAATCTCAAGCGACGAACGTAAAAGAACGCAATTAAGTCAATCGGATGTCGCGGATATATGAGAGCCGCGATTGCGGCCATCGCCACAAGCATCCAGAGTTTGGACGCCGGCCCCCCTAGTTGAGGGCCACAGAATTGAATCTTGACCAGACGTGATCAGGGATCGGCTCCTTGATCCCCGCCACCAAGCCCTTGATACGTTGGGCATCGGTGGTTCCAAGCAAAGCGGAAGCGACTGATGAATTCGCAAGAGGAAATTGCAAGGCGGCGCTTGCCAAGTTGACGCCTGACTCCCGGGCAATTTCCTGCGCTGTCTTCGCAAAAGGCGCTAGAGGATCCGAGACGTCACGCTCTTCATTGTCCTCAAGAAGCGTTCCCCCGTTCAGAATCCCTGCAACGATCAGGGGCGTTGCTGTTCGCTGGCACAGTCCCAAGAGACGAGTTCCGGCGGTCCGATCGATCAACGTGTAGCGGCCCGTGAGCATGATGCAGTCGAGCTTGGCCCGCTGCATTGCCGATGTGCCATCATCCCGTAGCAAACCGGCTGCCTTCACTGGTGGGGCGGTAATCGGCGCACTTGGCGGTCTAATTGGACTCGGAGGGGCGGAGTTCAGGCTTCCTCTGATCGGGGTTTTCAACTTCGCGGCCCTGGAGGCCGTCATCCTCAATAAGGCGATGAGCCTGGTTGTCGCGGCGTCGGCGCTTCCGTTCCGCGCGGCGACGGTGCCGTTCAGCGAAATCGGCTCCCACTGGCCGATCCTGGTAAATCTGCTGGCCGGAAGCTTGGCGGGCGCATGGTTCGGGGCCGGATGGGCGACGCGTCTCAAGTCCGAGACCCTCTACAAGATCATCGCCGCGCTTCTGGTCGCCATCGCTCTGGTCCTGATTGACGGTCACAATGCCACTGCAGGCGAGCCGCT
>Ga0209673_1002945_pt1 | contig 10709 bp, 8 predicted proteins | sample AraplaCol_mMS_r2_2_FD_184274 | JGI IMG/M metagenome (GOLD analysis project Ga0209673, IMG submission 184274) | Arabidopsis root microbial communities from North Carolina, USA - plate scrape MF_Col_mMS_r2 (SPAdes) (version 3) | ecosystem: Host-associated > Plants > Roots > Endosphere | place: USA... | reverse complement strand
TGAAAGGGGGTCGGCCAGCATGCAAAACGGCACGAGGAACCGCTATAACTTGCCTACTAGCCGACCGACCCCACGACCCAGGAGATGCGGCGGACCTGAGCATCATGGGGTATCGACAACTCCTCAGCGGGAGCGCTTCTCTTATGAGCCGATAATTTGCGCAAAAATGAAAGAAAATCAACAAATTCTTAATGATGATTTTTGCGGACTTGATTCTATGGTTAAAAGTCCAGTTTTGGTACATACAAAGATTTATCGCCTCTGCTTAGGGATGAAGCCTAGACGCTGACCCACCCAAGAAATTCGACAATATAACGTAATAACCTACACCTGCCCTCCCCCTACGTGATGTGGTGCGGCGGGACTCTATTTCCGCCCATCGGCCGAAGGCGGTTTTTATAGTCGGGGTTTTATTTTTAGCTATGGCCGGACGCCTTCAAGACTATCGGGCAGCGGCGCATCCGCAGCAAAGCCGGAAATCCATTTTTGGGCTATTTGACTGCAAATTTTTCACGCCGCGCTGTGTGGGCGAGCATTAAAAATCGGTAATAGTCCGCTTACCACGGTGGAAAACCCATAAACGGCACATAAGGCGACAGCTGATTCGTCAGGCCGCGGCAGCGACGACGCGATTGCGGCCGGTATTCTTGGCTTCGTAGAGCGCAAGATCGGCCTGCTTCATCAGCTGATCCGGGGTCAGCACCGAACCGACGCGCGACGCGATGCCGAAGGAAGCGGTGACATTCAGCGCCTCTCCCGCGTGTTTCAGCCTGAAGGGCGCGTTTTCGACGGCCGCCCGCAGGCGCTCGGCGACAGCGGCGGCAATTTCCGGCGAGGTATCCGGCATGACGACGACGAATTCCTCCCCGCCGTAGCGGCAAGCGAGATCGGCGCCGCGAATGGTCGAGCGGACACGATTGGCAAACTCCCGCAGCACTTCGTCGCCGCCGTCATGACCATAGGTGTCGTTCACCTGCTTGAAGCGGTCGATATCGGTGATCAGCACCGAAAGCGGCCGGCCGCGCGCCATCGAACGGTTGAAGAGCACGTTCAGGTGATTGTCGAGATAGCGCCGGTTATAAAGGCCGGTCAGCGGATCGGTCACGGCAAGCTCGATCGTCTGCTTGACGCTGGCGCGCAGGCGGTCGTTGCAGCGCTTGCGACGGATCTGCGTCAGGCTGCGGGCAACAAGCTCGTTGGGATCGACCGGGCGGATAATGTAGTCGTTGACGCCGAGATCGAGCGCACGCACGACCATCTCGTCCGCGCCCTGCTCGGTGATGATCAGGATCGGCAGAAAGCGCGTGCGCTCCAGCGAGCGCAGCTGCGAGCAGAGGCGCAGCGGATCATAATCGTCGAAATTGGCGTTGACGATGACGAGGTCGAACGGGCTTTCGGCCGCCTCGAAGAGCGCTGCCTGCGGATCGGAAAGGGCAAGCACGTCGGCGACGGGCTTCAGCGCCTTGATGATGCGCTCCTGCGAATTGGCGCGGCCGTCGACGAGCAGGATCTGACCGGTCTCGTCGGCACGGCCCTCGCCTGCCCGCATGAGGTCGTCGATGCCCATCGTATGGGCGGTGTCGGCGCGGATGCGCAGTTCATCGCTCAACGTCTTCAGCCGCAGCAGGCTCTTCACCCGTGAAATCAGCTGAAGGTCGTTGACGGGCTTGGTGAGGAAATCGTCGGCGCCGGCCTTCAGGCCGCGGACGCGGTCGGCCGGCTGATCAAGTGCCGTGACCATGACGACAGGGATATGGGCGGTCTTGCGGCTGGCCTTCAGCCGCTCGCAGACCTCGAAACCATCGATGCCGGGCATCATGATGTCGAGCAGGATCAGATCGACCTGGTTGCGCTCGCAGATCGCCAGCGCCGTGTAGCCGTCGGCCGCGGTCATCACGTCGAAATACTCCGCAAGCAGCCGCGCTTCGAGCAGCTTCACGTTGGCCGGAATATCGTCAACCACCAGTATTCGCGCAGTCATAGCTGTCTTTCCGATGCGTCAGGCATCGCCCAGATAGGTCTTGATCGTCTCGATGAATTTCGGAACCGAGATCGGCTTGGAAACATAGGCTTCGCAGCCGCCCTGGCGGATCCGCTCCTCGTCGCCCTTCATCGCGAAAGCCGTGACGGCGATGACGGGAATCACGTGCAGCTCGTCGTCTTCTTTCAGCCATTTCGTGACTTCGAGGCCGGAGACCTCGGGAAGCTGAATATCCATCAGGATGAGGTCGGGGCGATGCTTGCGCGCCAGATCGAGCGCCTCCATGCCGTTTCTGGTCTGGATCGTGGTATAGCCGGACGCCTCGATGAGGTCGCGAAAGAGCTTCATGTTGAGCTCGTTATCTTCTACAATCATCACCTGTTTGGGCATGACAAGCTGTCCCTACGTCCGTTCGCGCAGCGGTTCGTCCCATGAGAAAGGCACATGCGGACAAGAGCTCCGTGAAACCGATAGCGCACGCTAGCGGCATTTGGTTGAAGAAAAGGTAACTTACCCCTCGAAATGCAAAGCAACTTCAAGACTTCGAAACAACAGGCCGCCGACCCGCACGCGACCGCGATCGCCGTGCTCGGCTGGCTTGCCGACGACCCCGACATGTTCGGCCGATTTCTTGCGCTGACCGGTGTCGCGCCCGGCCAGGTGCGCAGCGCCGTCAACGACCCCAGCTTTCTCGCCGGCATGATGGATTTCCTGATGAACCACGAACCGACGGCGATGGCTTTTTGCGCGGCGAGCGGCATCAGCCCGGAAGCGGTCACTGCCGCCTGGCAGCATTTCTCTTCGCCGGGCCTCGATTCCGGGGAATATTGACGGTGACCGGCATGGGGGAACTCGATATCTCGCATATCCGGCTCGGCAAACGGCCGCTGATCGTCTGCGACGTCGACGATGTCGTGCTGCAGTTCATCGGCCCCTTCCAGCTTTTTCTTGAAAGCCAGGGTCATGCGTTCCTGCCGCGCTCGTTCCGGCTCCACGGCAACATCGTCTCGCAGACGGATGGCGCGGAGATCGAGGATCAGCAGGTCAGCCGACTGATCGAGGAGTTTTTCGAGGCGCAGGAGCTGTGGCAGACGCCGCTCGATCGCGTCGTCGAAACGCTCGGCCGGCTTTCTGAGGCCGCCGACGTGCTGTTCCTGACGGCCATGCAGCCGCGGTTCCAGGATCAGCGCCGCCGCCTCCTCGACCGGATCGGCCTGCTTTTTCCACTGCTTGCCAGCGAAGAGCCTAAGGGGCCGATCGTTCACGCATTGCATGCCAGCCGCTCCCTTCCCGTCGTCTTCATCGATGATATGGCGCGCAATCTGCATTCCGTTAGGGAACATGTTGCCGATTGCCTGCTGATTCACCTGATGCCCGACTCTCCCGTCCATCGTTTCGCGCCGGCGGCCGCCGACGGCATCACCCGCGTCAGCGACTGGACTGATGCCGCCGCGCTGATCGAGGCGCATTTCCTTGCCGGCGCTTTCAGCCCTGCAGTTCCAGCCGCATGAGCGGACGGCCGTCCTTGCGCCGAGCCACCGTCTCAAAACCGGCCGCGTCGAAGATCGCCGTCGAGCCGATGCAGAGAGTCACCGATTTCGACTGCTTCACATGATCGATCGGACAGGCCTCGAGCAGCCGCGCGCCCTGGCGCCGGGCGTGATCGATCGCTAGGGAAAGCAGGCGATGGCTCATGCCCTTGCCGCGCAAGCGCGGTAGCAGGAAGAAGCAGCTGACGGCCCAGATCGACGGATCGTCCGCATCGCCCTCCTCCAACGGCCGCGAGACCGTGCGCGAAGAATTGAACTGCGGCACGTCATGGCGCGGCCCGATCTGGACCCAGGCGACCGGCGCGCCACCGGCATAACAGAGAATGCCCGGCGGCGGCCCGGCCTTGATCCGGTCGTGCATATGCGCCTTGCGCTCGTCGGCCGCCATCTTCGTTCTGATCGCATGCGGCAGGCGCAACGCGAGGCACCAGCAATTGTAGAAGGCACCCTGCGGCCCGAACAGGGTTTCGAAATCGTCCCAGCGTTCTGCCGTTACCGGTTCGAAACGAAGATCGTTATCCATAGGCAAAGCTCCCGCCTCTCTTGAGACTCGGAAGCTTAAGGCGTAGTGTCACGGCGTTCAACCTTTGTTCTCATGATGACGCCCGCGCCCGACAAGACACCCGGCTTCTGTCGCGACTGCCTTGCCGAGCAGAAGGGCGAGGCGCGCCGTTGCGTGTCCTGCGGCAGCCCGCGTCTGGTGCGCCATCGGGAGCTCTATGCCTTGACGCTTGCGCATATCGATTGCGACGCCTTCTATGCGGCCGTCGAGAAACGCGACAATCCGGATCTTGCCGACAAGCCTGTGATTATCGGCGGCGGCAAACGCGGCGTCGTCTCCACCGCCTGCTATATCGCCCGCATCCACGGCGTGCGGTCGGCGATGCCGATGTTCAAGGCGCTGGAAGCCTGCCCTCAGGCGATCGTCATCCGGCCGGACATGGAAAAATACGTCCGAGTCGGGCGCCAGGTGCGCGCCATGATGCAGGATCTGACGCCGCTGGTGCAGCCGCTGTCGATCGACGAGGCCTTCCTGGAGCTCGGCGGTACCGAGAGGCTGCATCACGATCCGCCGGCCCGTACACTCGCCAAATTCGCCCGCCGGGTCGAAAAGGAGATCGGCATCAGCGTGTCGGTCGGGCTTTCCTATTGCAAATTCCTCGCCAAGGTCGCCTCCGACCTGCAGAAGCCGCGCGGCTTTTCCGTCATCGGGCGTGAGGAAGCGGTCGAGTTTCTGGCGCCGCGTCCGGTCACTACGATCTGGGGCGTCGGCAAGGCCTTTGCGGCGACGCTGGAAGCGGACGGCATCCGCACCATTAGCCAATTGCAGCAGATGGAGGAAAACGACCTGATGCGCCGCTACGGCAGCATCGGCCAGCGGCTCGCCCGGCTTTCGCGCGGCATCGACGACCGTGAAGTGCATCTCAATGATGCGGCCAAGAGCGTTTCATCGGAGACCACCTTCTTCGAAGATATCTGGCGTTATGACGATCTGGTGCCGATCCTGCGCAATCTCTCGGAAAAGGTCTCCTGGCGACTGAAGAAAAACGACATCGCCGGCCAGACAGTGGTCCTGAAGATGAAGACCGCCGACTTCAAGTTACGCACGCGCAACCGCAAGCTCGAAGACCCGACCCAGCTTGCCGACCGGATCTTTCGCGTCGGGCTTGAGCTTCTCGAAAAAGAAACCGACGGCACGAAGTTCCGGCTGATCGGCATCGGCGTCACCGATCTCGGCGATGCCGCCCGCGCCGATCCGCCCGATCTCATCGACCGGCAATCGGGCCGGCGGGCGGCCGCCGAAGCGGCGATGGACAAGTTGCGCGACAAGTTCGGCAAGAACACCGTCGAGACCGGCTACACCTTCGGCAGCGGCAAGCGCGATCACTAAAGCGTGAGGCGTGAGCGCCGTGCGACCTATAAAATCTTCCTTAAACTTCGTCCCATAATGTGCCGGGCAAGTATTGCGTATGGTTGGCTATCATGTTCTCGCGTCTCGTCTTCGGCCTCGGCTTGCTGTCGGCCACCGCACTCGTGCACCCTGCTCTGGCCGCGGACGCGCGCACGCTGCAGATCATCGTCTCGAAGGACAAGCAGTCGCTTGCGGTCTATGACGGCACCGAGGTCGTCGCGACCTCGAAAGTCTCGACCGGCAAGGACGGACATACGACGCCGAGCGGTATCTTCTCGGTGCTCGAAAAGCAGAAATACCACGAATCCAATCTCTATTCGAACGCGCCAATGCCCTTCATGCAGAGGCTGACATGGTCGGGCATTGCGTTGCATGAATCCAATTCCGTGCCGCGTTATCCGGCCTCGCACGGCTGCGTGCGCATGCCCGGCGCCTTTGCAAAAAAGCTATACGGGATGACCGAGCCCGGCATTCCCGTCATCATCAGCGATGGCGAAGTGGTGCCGCAGCCGATCGACCATCCGACCCTTTTCCATCCGCAGGCGCCGGCGCCGATGCTTCTGCTTTCGGATGTCGAACTGCGGCCTTCGATGCCCGACAGCCCGGGCACGCCGGTGCAGGTGGCGATGAACGACACGGCTGCGATGCCGATGCCGGCAGCACCGCCGGTTGCAGCGCCCGAAGCGGAGCGGCCATCCGAACCGATCAGCATGCTGATCACCCGCCGCACGTTGCGCGAGACGGTGATCGACATCCAGACGCTGCTGAACCAGCTCGGCTTTTCCGCCGGCGTTCCGGACGGGTTGCTCGGGCCGGCGACCGTGCAGGCGATCAAGGCGTTCAAGACGCTGCGGCCGGCGGAATTTGCCGGCGACAGGAGCCTCATCTCCGACACGCTGCTGAAATCGGTCTATGCCGCAACAGGCAAGGGCGAGCCGCCGAACGGCGTCATCATGGTGCGCCGGGCGTTCAAGCCGATCTTCGAAGCGCCGGTGACGATCGCCGATCAGGGCTTGGCGCTTGGCACGCATTTCTTCACGCTGCATGCACTCGATGAAAAGGCCGGTTCGGCGGATTGGCTCGGCATCACGCTCGAAAACAATCTCTCCCGCGAGACGATGAAGCGGCTCGGCGTCACCAATCAGGAAAGCTCGATCGTCAGCGGCAGGCCGATCGCCCGGTCGCTCAACCGCATCACGATCCCGGAGGAGACCCGGCACAGGATCGAGGCGCTGATCGCACCCGGCTCGACGCTGACGATCTCCGATACCGGCCTTGGCCGGGATACCGGCGAAGGCACGGATTTCATCACCATCACCCGGGGTTGATCGCAATCACCCCGGGATGATCAAATCGCCCAGGGTGATGTGCATCACCCCGAGATGATCAGACAAGCTCGACATCGACAACACCGGGGGCGGCGCGAAGAGCGGCGGCGATCTCCGGCGTGATGCGGTATTTCTCAGCCAGCGCCACTTCCACCTCGCGTTTGCCCTCCTCCTTGATGACGATGAAGGAAACGAGGCCATCGCCCCTGGCGTTGAGATGGCCGGCGACCATCTTCAGCGGCCCGGAATCTCTGATATAGACGCGCAGCGCCTTCTGCATCTGCAGCGACTTTTCCTCCAGCGACTGGATCGTCTGGATGCGCAGGCCAATCCCCTCCGGCCGCTCCTCGCCGGTGGCGGTCAGCACGAAGGATTTTCCCGACTCCAGCACGTCGCGGTACTGGTTGAGCATTTCCGAAAACAGCACCGCCTCGAACTGGCCCGAAGAATCGGAAAAGACGATGATGCCCATCTTGTTGCCGGTGCGGGTCTTGCGCTCCTGCTTCGAAATGACGGTGCCGGCGAGGCGCGCATTGAAGGCGCCCTGTTTGATCGCCTGGGAAAATTCGGCAAAGGTCTGCACCCGCATCTTCTGCAGGAGGTTGTTGTAGGAATCGAGCGGGTGGGCGGTGAGATAGAAGCCTAGCACCTGGAATTCCTTGAGCAGCCGCTCGGAGGCAAGCCAGGGCGAAAACGGTGGAAGGGAAATCTTCTCGGGCCCCGAGGTCAGCGTGCTGCCGAAAATATCCGACTGGCCGCTCAGCTTGTTCTCCTGGGCGCGCTGGGCATAACCGAGGATGCGGTCGAGGCCGGCTGAAAGCTGGGCGCGATCGGTGCCGAAACAATCAAAGGCGCCGGCAAAGATCAGGCTTTCCAATACACGGCGGTTGACCTGGCGCGGATCGATGCGCAGGCAGAAATCCTCGATGCCGGCAAAGGGCTTGTCGCCACGCACCTCGACGATATGGTCGACGGCGGATTCGCCGACGCCCTTGAGGGCGGCCAGCGCGTAATAGATGCGGTTGTCGCCGGTCTGGAAATGGCGGAAGGACGTCTGCACCGAGGGTGCGATCACCTCGATGCCTAGCCGCTTGGCATCCTGGCGGAAGTCATTGACCTTTTCCGTGTTGGACATGTCGAGCGTCATCGAGGCGGCGAGGAATTCGACCGGATAATGCGCCTTCATATAGGCCGTCTGGTAGGAGACGATCGCGTAAGCAGCGGCATGCGACTTGTTGAAGCCGTAATTGGCGAACTTCGCCAGCAGTTCGAAGATATTGTCGGCCTGCGGCTTCGAGACGCCGTTCTTGACGGCGCCGACGACGAAGCGTTCGCGCTGCTGGTCCATCTCGGCCTTGATCTTCTTGCCCATGGCGCGGCGCAGAAGATCGGCCTCTCCGAGCGAGTAACCGGACAGGACCTGGGCGATCTGCATCACCTGTTCCTGATAGACGATGACCCCTTGGGTTTCCTTGAGCAGGTGGTCGATCATCGGATGGATCGATTCCAGCTCTTCGTCACCGTGCTTGCGGGCATTGTAGGTCGGGATGTTCTCCATCGGACCCGGGCGATAGAGCGCCACCAGCGCGATGATGTCCTCGATGCAGTCCGGCTTCATGCCGATCAGCGCCTTGCGCATGCCGGCACTTTCCACCTGGAACACGCCGACCGTCTCGCCGCGCGACAGCATCTCGTAGGTCTTCTTGTCGTCTAGAGGAATGGCTGCGAGATCGACCTTGACCCCGAGCTTGGCGACGAAATCGACCGCGACCTTCAGCACGGTCAGCGTCTTCAAGCCGAGGAAGTCGAACTTGACGAGGCCCGCCTGCTCCACCCATTTCATGTTGAACTGGGTGACCGGCATGTCCGAGCGCGGATCGCGATACATCGGCACCAGCTTGGAAAGCGGCCGGTCGCCGATGACGATGCCGGCGGCATGTGTCGAGGCATGGCGATAAAGCCCCTCGATCTTCTGGGCGATGTCGAGCAGCCGCGCGACAACAGGTTCTTTCGCCGCCTCCTCCTGCAGCTTCGGCTCCTCCTCGATCGCCTTGGACAGCGGCGTCGGATTGGCGGGATTGTTCGGCACCAGTTTGCAGATCTTGTCGACCTGGCCATAGGGCATTTCCAACACGCGGCCGACGTCGCGAAGGGCGGCGCGCGCCTGCAGCGAACCGAAGGTGATGATCTGCGCCACCTGCTCGCGGCCATACTTGGCCTGGACGTAGCGGATCACCTCTTCGCGGCGATCCTGGCAGAAGTCGATGTCGAAGTCGGGCATCGAGACACGTTCCGGATTGAGGAAGCGCTCGAACAGCAGCGAAAAACGCAGCGGGTCGACGTCGGTGATCGTCAATGCATAGGCGACCAGCGAACCGGCGCCCGACCCGCGGCCGGGACCGACCGGAATGTCATGCTGCTTGGCCCATTTGATGAAGTCGGCAACGATCAGAAAGTAACCGGGGAAACGCATGCGCTCGATGACGCTGAGCTCGAATTCCAGCCGCTCGCGATAATCCTTCTCCTCGTAACCCGGCGACATGCCGAGCGTCGAAAGCCGCATGTCCAGCCCTTCGACCGCCTGGCGGCGCAACTCGCTCGCCTCGGCGCGCTCGGCCTCCTCGGCATCGTCGGTCGCACCGGTGAAGCGCGGCAGGATCGGCTTTCGCGTCTTCAGCACGAAGGAGCAGCGCCTCGCGATCTCGATCGTATTTTCCAGCGCTTCCGGCAGGTCGGCGAAGAGCTTGGCCATCTCGGCCCGGCTCTTCAGATAATGATCCGGCGTCAGCCGGAAGCGGCTGTCGTCGGAGACGATGGCGTTGTGCGCAACCGCCATCAGCGCATCATGGGCGTCGTAGTCGTCGCGTGTCGGAAAGAACGCCTCGTTGGTCGCAACCAGCGGCAGGTCGTGGGCATAGGCGAGCCCGACAATCTTCTGCTCGTGCCGCTTGTCGTAAGTGCCGTGCCGCTGCAGCTCGACATAGAGCCTGTCGCCGAAGAGACGCTTCAGCGTCAGCAGCCGGGCTTCCGCCTGGGCCGGATGGCCTTCCTTGATCGCCACGTCGACCGGCCCGGTCAGGGCGCCGGTCAATGCGATCAGCCCTTCCGTGCCTGCCTCCTCCAGCCAGGAGGCACTGATATGAACGGCCTGATTGCTCTCGCCCCCGAGATAGGCGCGGCTGACGAGATCGACCAGCCTTTCGTAACCGGCATCCGTCGCAGCGAGAAGAACGATCGCCGGCAGCTTGACCAGGGCCTGCTGGCCGCCGCGCTTTTCCGTTTCCAACCCGTCTTCCATGTCGATCGAGACCTGGCAGCCGATGATCGGCTGCAGGCCATCCTCCATCGCCTTCTGGGAGAATTCGAGGGCGACGAACAGATTGTTGGTGTCGGTAATCGCAATCGCTGGCTGGCTGTCGCCGGTCGCCTTGTAGAGGATCTTCTTCAGCGGCAGCGCGCCCTCGAGAAGCGAATAGGCGGAATGGACCCTCAGGTGGATGAAGCCCGGCGTACCGCCGGTCGCCTCACCCGTTGAACCCTTTGCCGTATCCGCCATGACATGCCTTCCCAATCACCCGAATGAATCGGACGCATTGTCGGCATAGAGGGCGATGATGTCCAGAAGAAGTCCCGCATCCGGACCGCATGATGACCATGCGGTCCCCTGAAAACTTTAGAGCGCCATGACGATGAGCGAGAAGCTGGCAACGAACATTGCGATGGAGGTGAATGCTGCGATATCACGGATCATGTCAGTCATCGGGCTCTCCTTTACTCGTTATGTTTTCACTTTGTTCCATGTATGTTCTGTTGTCAACAGGAATCTTTTCCTTCTTTCTTGTGTTTGAAAAATGCCGAGATGCGCACCTGCGAATCGCTGGGAGCCAGTACCCGATGATATGGGCGGCAGCTGTCCCTTCTGGCCTGCCATAGGTCGG
>Ga0209673_1002927_pt1 | contig 10746 bp, 8 predicted proteins | sample AraplaCol_mMS_r2_2_FD_184274 | JGI IMG/M metagenome (GOLD analysis project Ga0209673, IMG submission 184274) | Arabidopsis root microbial communities from North Carolina, USA - plate scrape MF_Col_mMS_r2 (SPAdes) (version 3) | ecosystem: Host-associated > Plants > Roots > Endosphere | place: USA... | reverse complement strand
GCAGTCTGCTCTCGTCGAAGCCGGCCTGAAGAAACGCGCCCACGTCCGCCTCGGTCAATCGTCCGCGGGTCTCGATCAAGGTGCGGGCGAGGTTTGAAAGCGCTGCCGACTTCGGTTCGGCCGGCAGGCCGCCGTTTCTGATGGCGTCGACATCGCTGGCCGCAATGCCGTTCTCGATTGCCAGGAACGAATGAAAGCCGACAGCCCATTCGCAGGCATTGGTCACGGCGTTGGTCAGCAGCAGCACCTGGATCTGCGGCTCGGTGAAGCTGCCGCCATGCACATTCTGGAAAAGCGCTGCCAGGCAGTTGATGAGAACGGGCGATGTCGACAGGGCGCCCGCGATATTTGGGATGAAGCCGAATGCATCCTCTAGGCCGCGCAGGGCGGCTTGCGATGCGGCAGGCGCCGTTTCGAGGCTATGGATCGGAAAACGAGTCATTGCATGACCTTTCAGATATCAGGTTGGGGCTTACGGCTCCCATGGCCGCGCCTGACCGAACATCTGAAAAACCCGGTATTGCAGCAATTAACAGGGAGGTAATAGCCGCCGGCAAGATGCGTTCAAACCTTGCCGGTCATGACGCCGAGGCCGGCCGGCGGGATAGCGCGCCTTGACGAATACCCTATATTTGAGGTACGTACGTCATATAAGGGCGAGCGATCGTCCGACAAGAGGATGCTGTGGGAGGCAGATGCGATGACGGAGTTCAGTGTCGATCCAAAGTTTGTCGTGGGGGACGAGGAGGCGCTTCGGAAGCTGTTTCAGCCGACGCATGCGCTGGCGGCGCAGAAATGCATGGGTGCGCTCGACAAGCATGCCCAGGAGTTCATCCGGCGATCGCCGTTCATCTGTATCGGTACCCAGAACCGGGATGGCAAGGCCGATGTCAGCCCGCGCGGCGACCCGGTCGGCTTCGTGAAGATCCTCGATCCGCACACGCTGGCGATCCCGGACCGGCCGGGCAACAATAGGCTGGATACGCTGGCCAATATTCTCACCAATCCGAGCGTCGGTCTGCTCTTCATCATCCCCGGATTTGACGACACGCTTCGCGTTAACGGCGAGGCGAGGCTGGTGACCGACCCTGACATCCTCGCGGATATGGGCGTCGGCGAACGCGTGCCGAAGCTTGCGATCCTGGTCAGGGTGGGCGAGGTGTTCCTGCATTGCGCCAAGGCATTCCGGCGCTCGCATCTGTGGGATCCGGAGCACTTCCAGGATCGCAACGAGATGCCCTCGCTCTCGAAGATCATCCTGGACCAGACGTCCGGCGCTCCGGCCGATGACGGCGAAATGCGCAAGATAGATGACGCGCTCGAAGAGGCCTACAGGACGTCGCTCTATTGACGGGGAAGCGTCCGGCGTAGCGAACGTGAAAGGAATGCCGGGGAGCGCCTAGCGATGAGCCGTCGCGAGCTTTGCGGCGAGCCCGACGAAGACGAGGCCGGCAACGCGATTGAGAATGACCTGGCTTCTGTCGGAGCGCTTCAGCCAGGCGCTGATCGAGCCTGCAAGCAGCGAGATGACGGCGAAAGAGGTAAAGGCGCAGAGGATGAAGATGCCGCCAAGCTGGAGCATCTGGAAAACGATGCTGCCATTGGCGCTGGAGGTGAACTGGGGCAGAAATGCCAGGAAGAAGATTGCGACTTTCGGGTTCGTGACATTCATGACGACGCCGCGCGCCATCATCTGCCACATGGGCTTGGCTTTCGCGGTCCCGGCTTCGAGTTCGTCCGGCACGGCCCGGAAGGCCTTGTAGGCGAGGTAGACAAGATAGCCGGCACCGATGAACTTCAGTGCATCGAAGGCCAGTTGCGAGGTCTGGAAAATTGCCGCGACACCGAGCGACACGGCGACGGTGTGAAAGATGAGGCCGACGCACAGGCCCGCAGTCACCGACAGTCCGACACCCCGGCCGTAGATCGCCGACTGCATCAGCACAAACAGATTATCGGGGCCGGGTACCCAGCACAGAACAGTGGCTGCGGCGGCAAACGTGATGACGGTCTCAAGCGAAAGCAATGTCGGGAACTCCTGCGGCTGACGCCCAATAGCACGCGAGCGTGGGCAAAACCATCGGCGCCGGTGTGGACACAGCGTTATCAAGAACAGGTCCGCGCCGGTGAGGGCTATCCGCCTGTCGATCTGCCGAAACGGCTCAGACCGCGCGAACCTCGGCAAGCCGCCTGACTGCGTACTCGTCCCGCCAGCAGACGGCGGCCTCCCATGCGGCTGATGCCTGCGCGGCAATGTCATGCGCGCCGTCGTCGAGACCGGCGGCATTGCCGGGCAGTACCAGGTCGAGGTCGGGCACGTCGACGTGAGACTCGTCCCAGTCGATCAAGGCGACCCGATCGGCGGTCATGCGGATGTTGCCAGGATTGTTCGGGTTGCCGTGGACGACGCAAGTCCGGCGCCCGACGAGGCGCGCCCATGCGGCCCGGCATCGGATGACGGCCTCGGGCGGCATTGCGGAGAGGTTGATCCTCGTTCCGGTTTCGGCATGCAGGAGGTCGGTCGACGACCGCCAGCCCGGGCGCTGCGGCCAGCCCTGCGTCGACCGGTGCAGCTCGCGGAGCGTGTCGGCGACGCGACGCCAGTCGGACTGCGTCTCCGGAGGTCCGCCCTCCATGTATTTCATCACCACCAGGCCATTGGCGAAGAGCCGGCCGTCGCTCGTCGGGATCGGCACCGGGACGGCCATGCCTTCCCGGTCGAGATGTTGGAGCAGCGCGGTTTCCCATGCGAGATCGGCGTCACTCCTGGAGCCGAGACGGCCGACAGCGATCTCACCGCGGATGCGGACCCTCCACACGTCGTTGGCAACTCCACCCGTAAGCGGTTCGATGCGAACGGCGTCTTCCCCCCATTTCCCGAGCACTTCCCATCCCATTGGCGCTGTTCCTGGCGGTCATGATTGAATGACCTGAGACATGGCGAAAGTTTACGACGTCACGATGTACTCGCGAGCGGCCTTCAATCGTGGCCCTTGAGCGGGATCAGCGAAAGCAGCGCAAGCATCGAGATTGCCGCACCGGCCATCGCCAGCGGCCAGAGGCCGACGGAAATGTAGGGCGCGACGGCAGTCGTTCCGAGCGCCGCTATGCCGAGGATCGCGGCGATGACGATTGCGGCTGCGCGCGAATGATCGCCGCGGGCGGCCGATATTGCCCGATGAAAGCCGATCGGCCCGCGGATGCCGAAGCCGAAATTCAAGGCGGCCCAAAGCGGGACCAGAACGAAAAGGCTGGACGCGCCGGTCAGAGCATAGGCGAAGATGGCCAGAAAGGCGCAGGGCATGATCGCCGTCCCGATGCGGATCGTTCTCAGCGTTCCGAATTTCGCGCCGAGCCAGGCGGAGGAATTGGCGGCCAGGATGAACATGGTTATGCCGCAGACCTGCAGGACGACGAAATCCCCGATTCCCCTGTCGAGGGGGCCGGTCAGCACAGCCGGCAGGCCGAAGACGAAGACCAGGAGCGCGCCGAGGGACAGGGCCTGGCTGGCGGCATAGAGGAGGAATTCGCCATTCTTCAATATGGCGAGATAGCTGTGATGCTCTTCCATCTGCTGCGGGTGCGGGAAGGCGGCGCGCTGCCAGAAGACGGCTGCCGCTATCAGCGCCGCGGATGCCGCCAGAAGCACGAAGGAAATCTCCCAGCCTCCGAACTCCAGCAGCCAGGCGCCCGCAATCGGGGCCAGCGCCGGCGCGAGGGACTCGACCGAGCCGAGCCGCCCCATGGCGGCGGCCGCCTTGTCATGCGGATAGAGGCCGTGGATGAAACCGGGCGCAAAGACGGCGGGGCCGGAGCCGAAGGCCCCCTGGGCAAAGCGCAGGGCAATCAGCCATTCGATCGAGGGAGATTCCGCGGCCGCCAGCGACGCGATGCCGAAGAGTGCAAGCGACCAGATCAGCAGCTTGCGCGGATCGAAGCGTGCGCCGAGCTCGCCGAAGGCGATGAGCCCGACCAGCGTGCCGAAGGCATAGGCGGCCAGCACGAGCTGGGCAATCTCGATGCTTCCGCCGAGCTGCCCCGGCAGGCTCGGGACGGCCGGAAGCACCAGATCGGTGCCGGCGATACCGAGCACGGTTCCGCTGGCGATCAGGGCGAACAGGAATGAGGTCTTCGGGCGTGCGGTCATCCGCTCCCTGGTATCAGAGCCCGATCCGGCGACCAATCGTCTCCGATCGATGTGTGCCATTCAATCATTTGATCTTTTGAGCTGTTTCAGGCGGCGGCACAGGTGCGGACAGGATCGATGGAAGCCGGCGACGCGGCGTACTGATGGCCGCCGCGTCGCCGCATCGATCAATGCGTTGCGGGTTCGAGATAGCGGCGCAGATTGTCGCTGATCTGTTCGATCGCGGCTTGCGTCGAAGGCACGTTGCGGATCGCGTTCAACAGGACGAAGTCATGGATCGTGCCGTTGTAGCGGGCGGCAGCCACTGTCACGCCGGCTTCCTTCAGTTTGCGGGCATAGGCCTCGCCCTCGTCGCGCAGCGGATCGTTCTCGGCAGTGATGACGAGTGCCGGCGGCAGGCCCTTCAGCTGATCGATGCTGGCGCGCAGCGGCGATACATAAGGGTTGTCGCGGGTCTTGGCGTCGGGCGCGTAGAGATCCCAGCCGTATTTCATGAAGGCGCGCGCCAGGAAACGCTGTTCTCCATATTCGTGATAGGAGCCGGTATCGACGCTGGCATCGGTCGCCGGGATCATCAGAACCTGCAAGCTGATCTTCGGTCCGTTGCGGTCCTTGGCCATGATCGACAGGGCGGCGGCCATGTTACCGCCGACAGAATTGCCGGCGACCGCGATGCGGCTGCCATCGGCGCCGAATTCATCGGCATGGGCCGCGACCCATTTCAGCGCGGCATAGGATTGATCGAGCTGCGTGGGGAACCGTGCTTCCGGCAGGGACGTATATTCGACGAAGACGCCGACCTGGCCGGAGCCGACGACGAGATCGCGCAGCAGGCGCTGATGATTTTCATAATTGCCGACGATCCAGACGCCGCCGTGAATGAAGAGCAGCACGCCGGGTTTGCCGGTGATGTGCTCGGGCTTCATGATGTAGATCTTCACGCTCTGACCATCCTGGGTGATGGTCTGCTCGGTCGTGGTCACGCCCGACATGTCGACCGGCGTCATGTTCTGAAGCCCGGTCAGGATCTCCTGGGGCTTGGGCTGCGGCAGTTCCCAGAACGGGCTTGGATCCTTGTTGATCTCGGCAAGGAAGGCGCGGACCTGGGGGTCGATCCGCGGGTCGGTGGCAGCGTCCGGCGCCGCTTGAGCGGGCTGAATCATGAGATTTACTCCAAGGCTGAGGGTTGCGAGTAGGGGCAAGAGTTTCACGGTCTTTCTCTCCGGGAAGGTTGCACGCAGCCGCATTGGTAGCCCCCGGCCAGGAGCTTTCGCTTCTGTCAAATGACCAGTCCGGTGACAGGTCGGTGGTCAGCTTTCAGGCGTGATGGCGTCGGTCAGAATGGGACGCAGCGCCGAGCGCGACGTGACGCCGGTCTTCGCAAAGATGCGATGAAGGTGGTAGCCGACCGTGCGATGCGACAGATAGAGCCTGGCGCCGATTTCCTTGTTCGACAGGCCTTCGGCGGCAAGCTGGGCAATGTGCAGCTCCTGTGGGGTCAGCATTTCCCAGACATATTCGGTCCGCTTGCGGCTCGCTTCTCCCGAAGCGCGCAGTTCCTCGCGCGCACGCTCGCTCCAGGGCAGGGCGCTCAGCGCATCGAAGATGTCGCGGGCCTCGCGCAAAGGCGCTCTCGCATCGGCGGACCGGCGCTGGCGGCGCAGCCATATGCCATAGGCCAGCAGAAGACGTCCTCTCAGGAAAGGCCATTTGCCTGCGCCCGGCCCGAGACCCTGCAGATAGAACCGCTCGGCCTCCTCGGGTGTTGCGAGCAGCGCCCTGCCGTAGGACAGCATCGTTTCGACCCAGGGCACTGGCGACGGACCGGCGACACGCTGCATCTGCTCGATTACCTCCTCGGCCGTTTCGGCATGCCCGGAGAAGACCGCGGCCTCCACGAAATCGGCGAGACCGAAGAATTGCAGACCGGAATTGAAGGCCGGATCGGCAGGGATGAAAAGACGCCGCAGATGCTCATAGGCCTCCCAATGCCGGCCCGCGCCGATGGCGGCCGTGCCGCGCGCGATCTGCAGCATTGCCAGCAGGAAGCTCGCGCCGACAGAGACGACCAGGCGCTCGGCCTGGGCCGCAAACGCTTGCGACTGGTCCAGATTGCCCATCATGCCCGCAAGCCTCGCCTTGACGATCGTGGCCGCGGCAATCCAGAGCGTGCCTCCCGTTTCTTCGGCGAAGCGAACGGATTCTTCGGCCTCCCGCATCGCGCCCGTCCAGTCGCCGACTTCCATTTCTGCCCAGGCCTGAGCAAAGAGCACACGCGCGAGGTCGCTGAGCCGCCCCTGATCGCGCAAGGCGGCAGCCGAATAGGTCAGCAAACCGACGCCGAGGTCGAAGGCGCCGATGACATTGGCCGTACTGCCGAGAATGCGCGCCGCGACCGGATTGCCGCTGCTCGTGCCTGCAAGCTGCTTGAGCCTGCCCGATATCTCGCCGCCGAGGTGAAGCGGCTCGACGTAAGCGGATATGGCGATCAGGCGTGGATCGGTGTCGGGCAAGTCGAGCCTGTTTGCGGCCATCAGGATGCTTTTGCGAAGATCCGCCTGCGCATTGCTCCACCAGCAGCGCTGGGCAGCGCGCCAGAGCAGGTTGCTTGCCAGATCCGTGGCGCCGGCAGCATGGGCCTCGGCGGCGAGGCCAACCAGACTGGGGATTTTCGTGGGGTCGTTGACCATCGGAGGCTGGCCCATCTCGCGGCACCAGCCGATCCGTGCCGATGCGACAGGATCAGCCTCGCTGACATTGGCCTGGCGCAGCAGACGCTCCAGCAGGTCCGGCTGGCCGAGATCGGCGGCAAGCTCGGCGGCGCGCAGGAAACGGTCGCTCCTGGCTTTCGGCGTGCCGCTCAGCGCCGCCGCCCTTTCGAGAACCTCGATTGCCATGGCGACGGCACCTTTGCGCAAGGCGCGGCCGGCCATCGTATCATATTCGCCCGCCAGTTCTTCATCCGGTCCGATCGTCGCCGCCGCTCGATGCCATAAATGCCGGTCCAGCTCCTGATGAACGATCGCGGCAAGGGCGGCATGGATCCTGTGCCGCGTCGCCAGATCTGCCGCCTGGTGCATTGCAGAGCGCACCAGCGGATGCCGGAACCGCACCTCCGTTTCGTCAAGGTCGATCAGCCTGGCGGCAATGGCAGGCGTCAGGGCACTGACGTCCACTTCTGCGCCCAATACGGCTTTGCCGGCGCGCAGGATTTCGTGGAGCGATGTCCCGTCGTTTTCCGCCGCCACGAACAGCAGCATCCGGGTTGCGGCGGGAAGATCTGCCAGACGGGACGAGAAGGCGCGTTCCAGGCGTTCCGTCAGCGGAAGCCATGTCGTATCCCTGATATCAGCCGCTCGCCTGTCGCGCGGCAGTTCCAGGAGGGCGAGGGGATTGCCCGCGGCCTCCTGGAGGAAGCGGCTGCGCAGATCGGCCGAAAGATCAGGCGCATGGGCGTCCAGCAGGTGTTCGGCGTCGGCTTCGCCGAGCCCCGAAAGCCGAAGCCGCAGGTGGGAGGGATCGTCGAACAGGCGGTCGAAGCCGTCGCGCATGGCCACGAACAGAACGATAGGATCCGAACTCAGCCTGCGGGAGATGAAGGCCAGCACCTCATAGGTCGCCTCGTCCAGCCACTGGGCGTCATCGGCAATGAGCAGGATGGGGCTTCGCGCCGCACTTTCCGTCAGAAGGGACAGTGCCGCGAGCGCCACAAGGAAGATGTCGGGTGGGCCTGTGTCATCATGCATGCCGAAAGCGGAGAACAGGGCAGATCGCTGACGGGGGACCAGGTTGACGGCCTCCTTCATCAGCGGGCGGAGCGCCTGCTCGAGCGCTGCGAAGGGCAGATGAACCTCGGCCAGAACGCCGGTCATGCTCAGGACCGTCAGATCGCGCTCGCGGGCCTGATGCCTGGCCTGCTCGAGGAGGGCGGATTTTCCGATCCCGGGCTCGCCGCTGATCACCAGCGTCGACCCGCCCTGGTCGATCCGCGCAATCATCCTGTCGATCAGGGCTATGTCGCGATCCCGGCCCTGCAGGAATTCGGGGCCGGCGACGCGTGCAGACCGGGCGGGCGCGCCCTTGCCTTGTCTGCGCCGCGGCGCCGCGATCTTTTCCGACTGCTTGGCCATCAATCTAACGCTGCCTGCTCTGATCCGCGCGCAGGAATGCAAGCGAATCGAATCCCGGACCATGGTTCAGCAACTGCCGAAGCGTCGCCTTGTCATGGAGCGTGCCATTCGCGGGCATGTCCGTAAAGCAGCTTCGATACGGGCAAGGGAACCCGGATTGCACGAGGAGGAAAGAGCGCTGCCGCCGCGATCAAATAGTGCCGACGCGCAGTGACGTTCGCAAATTTGTCATATCCGCTGGTTAGAAGCGGCGGCCTGCGCGCAGCCTGTCGAGGGACTCAGCTGCTGCGCCTTCCTTTTCCTGGAACGAGAGCCATGCAGCAAAACAATCCGGCAGTGATCATCGAGGGTGCAACCGTGGTTTTCGGCGACCGTCTGGAGAGCGCCTCCGTGCGTATCGAAGACGGGCGGATCACCGGTATCGACGGCGCGCGCGACGGCGCTGATGTCATCGACGGACGCGGTCATCTGCTCGGCCCCGCCTTCGTTGACATTCACGGCGATGCCTTCGAGCGGCAGGTCATGCCGCGGCCCGGCACCATGCTGCCGGTGGCGGCCGCGCTGCTCGAGACCGATCGCCAGCTTGCCGCCAACGGTATCGCCACGGCCTATCACGCGCTGACGCTCAGCTGGGAGCCCGGGCTGCGCTCGGTCGAAACCGGTTACGCGATCGTGCGTGCGCTCGACACGCTCACGCCGCGGCTGACGGTGGACAATCGCGTGCAGCTGCGCTGGGAAACCTTCTGCTTCGAGGCGATCGATCTCATTCGCGAGGCGCTTGCCGGTCCGCGCCTGCCGTCGATCGCCTTCAACGACCATACGTCGATGGTGATGCTGCATCCGTCGATCCCGCTGCAGGAGCGGCCATTCGACCTCGATCCGGCCTTCCCGACCGTGGATCCCGAAACGCCCAGCTTCACCGAGAAGATGGCCGAACGCGCCAAGCGGGCAAAAATTCCGGTGGCCGACATGGTGGCGCTCGTGCGCAGCATGTGGGAACGCCGTCCTGAGGTGCCCGGTGCGATCGAGGAAGTCGCGGCCCTCGGCAAGGCTGCGGGCGCACCGATGCTGTCGCATGACGACAGCCAGATCGAAACGCGCGATTTCTTCCGCCTGCGCGGCGCGCGGATCTGCGAATTCCCGATGAACCGCAGGGTGGCGCGGGCGGCCCGCGATGCCGGCGACTTCATCGTCTTCGGCGCGCCGAATGCGACGCGCGGCGGCAGCCATCTCGCCTCGATCGGCGCGGCCGACATGATCCGCGAGGGGCTCTGCGACATTCTCGCCTCGGATTATTACTATCCGGCGATGCTGCTCGGCCTCGCAAGGCTGAAGGCCGACGGCGTGGCACCGCTCCATGCGCTCTGGCCGCTCGTGTCAGGCAACCCGGCACAGGCCTCCGGCCTTGCCGATCGTGGTCTCATCGAAATCGGCAAGCGGGCGGATCTCGTGCTGGTCGACTGGCCCGAGGGCGGAGCACCGGCAGTTCGCCGCACCTGGGTCGGCGGCCGCGAAGCCTATCGCGCGGCGCCCGCCGGTGAATTCGCAATGGCCTGAGACCGGCGGAATATCGCCCGGAACTGTCCGATCCATATCTGCGCGCTACATCGCAGATATGGAAACGCTCTATGTCCTGCTCATATTCGCCGTAGCCGTTGCCGCCATCTATCTGGCCGGCAAGTGGAACACATCCGACGCCGACCACTATATGGGCTTCGACAACCTGCGTTCGCGCGGCAAGCCCAAGGCCTCTGATGGCGACAGGGATGCGGAGAAGGAATGAAGCCCTCATGGGGATGCGACAGGCGGGCCCGATCGGGAAGGCGCGCTGTTTTAGCGGAACATTCTCGCCTTTAAACCCGCGATGACTTCGTCCGACACCTGGCGCAATTCCTCTCGCGAAGCACCATCATAGGCCTGGACGGACAGGCCCTGCAGGACAGCGACAAGATAACGGGCCAGCGAGAGAGCGTGGTCCCGGTCCAGCCAGTGCCCGAGCGTTGCTGCGATCATGTCGCGCATCGTGTCGCGGCGTTCCGCCAGCTCGCGCGCGAGTTCCGCATGGTCGGGGCCGCACTGGATCATGCCGCTCGAGATCATGCAGCCCCGCTCTCCGGCCGGGTCGATGACGGCGTCGATTGCCTTGTGGAGCAGGGTTTCGACCGTCTCCTGAAGGGTCTTGGTGGGTTTGATATCCCAGACCGGCCCGCGCAAACCGAAATAGCGTTCGAGCGCCTCGCGGTAGAGGCCGGCTTTGCTGCCGAAGGCCGAATAGAGGCTCGGGGGCGCGACGCCGATTGCCGCCGTCAGGTCGTTCAGCGAGACGCCCTCGTATCCATGCCGCCAGAAGAGCCGCATGGCGATGTCGATCGCCTCGTCCCGGTCGAAGGTTCGCGGGCCGCCGCGGCGTGTTTTCACAACCTTATCCATAGTGATCACTAAAGACTGCTTGACAGCAAAAGGCAAGCG
>Ga0209673_1002921_pt1 | contig 10773 bp, 7 predicted proteins | sample AraplaCol_mMS_r2_2_FD_184274 | JGI IMG/M metagenome (GOLD analysis project Ga0209673, IMG submission 184274) | Arabidopsis root microbial communities from North Carolina, USA - plate scrape MF_Col_mMS_r2 (SPAdes) (version 3) | ecosystem: Host-associated > Plants > Roots > Endosphere | place: USA... | reverse complement strand
ACCGGCATCGCTCTCAGCGCACCGATGTTGACCCCGACGCCACCCCACTGGCTCGCACCCTTGCCGAAGAATTGCCCGGTCACGACGAGGAGGTCGCCTTGCACGGCCAGCGGCGACATCGACGCATCGCCCTGCTTCTCGGAAAAGGTGAAGGTGGCGATCGGCCCGCCTTCCGGCGTGCGCGACGGGTTCTTGATGGTCGCCCAGGACCGATCCGCCGATTCGGCCTGCACGCCGACCGGCGCCGCCGGCGACGCGGTCGGCACGGCCATGGGCCTGGGTGGAGGCGCGGCAGGCGCGTCGGTCCGGAACGGGGCACAGGCGCCCAGCAGCGCACACGCCGCCGCGGCCAGGAAGGGGCTGAACTTCATGCCATCTCCTTGTGGGTTCGTCGGGCGCCGGTCACTGACCCGACAGCAGGACGGGTTTGCCGATGACCACCGACACCGCATCCAGGCCCGCGGTGCCCTTGAGTTCGCGGATCTGGAACTGCTTGAGCCTGGTCAGCGCCAGCGCGGTGTCGGGACGCGTGGCACTGGAAGCGGCGCAGCTGGCATCGGGGTTGTTGGCCAGGCTGAACGACGAGAACGGAATCACGCGGGTCGCGGCGGTGGCGCTCAGGCCGGTAACCACATAGCTCGGAAAGCAGCCGTCGTCGACTGCATCGGCCGACTGCAGCATGACCACGACCTGGCTGTTGCTGGTGGATGCCAGGTTGATGCTCAATGCGGGCCAGCCGGACACGTCGCGCGTGGCGGTCAGCGGCAGCACGGCCACGGTGGCGGCCCAGGATTCGGTGGCCGACGTCCGATTGCCGGTCAGCGTGTACGCCGAGGCGCTTTCGGCGAGCGCGCTGCCCGTGGCGCCGGTGCCGTACTCGAACGAGAACGGGCCCGTGATCGACACGGCCGCAGTGGCCGGTGCGGCAGGCTTGGGCGCGAAGGCGATGCTTCCCACATGGATGCCCACGGTGGCGGAACCGCTGGACGGGAAGGCCTCGTCCGACACCTCGAGGGCCCCGATGTTGGCCAGCGTGCCGGCCAGCGCCGGGTTGGTGGCGGTCGGGCCGGTGCAGAAGTCGGGAAGCTTGAAGTTCGCATCGGTCAGCGCCAGCTCGTAGTTCGTCTGGGTGGCCGTGACGGTCACGCTGGCCGCCGGCACGCAACCGTTGGGCGTGGCGCCCAGCGCCTTGATCTTGAACTTGAGCGTCTTGTTGGTACCGGTCGACGCCAGCGAGAACTGCACCTTGGTCGCGCCGGACTGGATCTGGTTGCGATCGGCATCGCGCAGCGGGATGTCGATGCCCACGCCGCCGAAGGTGCTGGCGCCGGCGTTGTTGAAGCTGCTGCTGACGTTGAGGAGGTTGCCGCTGACGCTCAGCGTCGGCGCGCTCGGCAGGTCGCCGACCTTTTCCGAATAGGCGAATGCCGTGGCCGTTCGCCCCTGGTCGGTGCGGCCGTCGGCCGCGGTGAACGATGCAACGACCTGCCCGTCGATGGCGACCGGCACGGCGGGCGCAGGCGCCGGCGCTTGCCCGGCGGGCGGCACCGGGGTGCCTCCGCCGCCGCAGGCGGACAGCAGCAGGAACAGGGTCGAGATGGCGGCCAGGCGATGGGAGTTGTCGATGTTCATGGGGTCATCTTTGCGGTGGGGTGGTAGACGATTGCCTGCACGTGGCGGGCGGACGGATCGGCGTTGCGCCGCGACGCGGCGAACGCGGGAAATCGATGTCGGGGTGGAGGTGCCGGGCATGTCGGCGCGAATGGCGGGGCGGGATGCTCGCGAACGTCCCGTGGCGACCGCTCATTGGCCGTACAGCGCATCTTTCAGGTCGGCACGGAAGGCGCCGGCCCCCGACGGGTCGTAGACGCCGAAACCCGAGGCCAGCTCCCAGTAGAGCCAGCTCATGCCGCGCGCTTCGATCAGGTCGCGCATGGCTCGCGAGTAGCGCTGCCGCGCGGCGCTGTCGGCCGCCGAGAAGGCCCCGAACTCGCCGACGAAGACCGGGTAGCCGACCTTCACGCCATAGGCTTTCGCGACGTCCAGGCCCCAGGCCATCTTCGACAACTGGTCCGCCGTGCAACAGTCCTGCCCGACCGGCAGCGGCGGCGTGACCCACGAGGCCCCCTGGTGGGTGAAGCTGAACGGCTCGTAGTTGTGGACGGTGAGGATCAGGTTGGCGTCGTTGGGCAGCACCAGCTTGGACAGGTCGGCCGCGCTGTTCCAGCTGGTCGGCCCGATGACGATCAGGCGCTGCGGGTTGTCGCGCCGGATGACGCCGACCGCCCGCGCCATCAGGTCGTTCCAGCGGCCCGTCAGGCTGCCGTGCGGTTCGTTGTAGGGCTCCAGGATCAACCGGTCGCTGCGGTTCTTGTAGCGGGCCGCGATCTGTCGCCACATCGCGAGGAAGCGCACTTCCACGACCGCGGGGTCCACCGACCGCTCGTTGGCGTCCAGCGCGTCGCCGTCCAGCTGGCGATAGTGGTGCATGTCGAGCAGCACGTGGACACCCTTGTCCAGCAGGCGGTCGACCACGCTGTCCACGCGCGAGAAGAAGACCGGATCGATCACGGCCGCGGCGTCGGCCGAGGCGTGGTTGCTCCAGCGCACAGGCAGTCGAACGCTGGCGAACGTGCCGCCATCGAGCAGGTCGATGAAGCGTTGCTCCACGGTCAGGCCCCAGTCGCCTTCTCTCGGCGACTCGAGCATGTTGCCGAAGTTCACCCCGCGACCGAGCGCCGCCGCCGCGGCGGTGGCCCGCGCCGAGGCGCCAGGAGGCGTGCCGGTGGCCGCTGCCGGGTAGTCGGCCAGCGATCCCGCGTCGGACGCCGTCGCGCCGCCGGCGCCACCGCACGCCGCCAACCCCGCGGAGAGAAGAACCGTGGTCGCAACGAGTCGTGCAATCGATTGCAAGGCCGGGGAAGAAAAGCCTGGAAAAGTCATGCCAGAGGTGCCGCAAGTCGAGATCACGTCCGTCTTCATCATTCGTACTGCTTCCGGTCAATGGGAGGTGAAAAGATCTGCAATCGATTGCAAGCTGAATGAATGTTGCAGCGAAGTTACTCCTTGTGTCAACTGGTCCGTGCCGTATCATCGGGTTAGCGTGAATTACTCGACGGTCGGCCCTTCTTTTCGCCCGGCCGGCGTCAACCCGCACCACCGAAGCAGCAGCCTGCCGGAAGATGCCCGACGCAATCGTTTCCACCAGTCGTTTCCACGAGTCGTTTCCACGCATCGCCAAGGAGCGCCCTGTCGGGCCAGCATGTCAATGAGCAGTGCCAGAAAAGCAAGCCCAGGCAGCCCGGCGAACCGAAGCGTGCCGGAGCAAAGCGCGACCCTCCAGGATGTCGCGCGATTGGCGGGGGTGTCGGCCAGCACCGTGTCGCGCATCCTCAACGGGCAGGTCGACTCGTCCCGGCGCGACGCCGTCGAAGCCGCGATCAAGAAGCTGCGCTTCAAGCCCAACCTGGTGGCGAAGAGCTTGCGCAGCGGCGTGAGCATGACCATCGGCGTGCTGATGCAGGACTTCGACAACCCCTATACCTCGCACGCAGCCACCGGCGTGGAAGACGAGCTGAGGAGCAGCGGCTACACCCCGATCCTGGTCTCGGGCCACTGGAGCCGCGAAGGTGACGAAACGGAACGCGTTCGCCTGCTGATGTCGCGCAAGATCGATGGCATCGTGGTGATCGGTGGGCGGCTCAGCGACGCGCAGTTGCTGGACCTCTCCGAGCACCAGCCCATCGTCGTGATCGGACGCGAATGCCATGGCCCTCGCCTGCGCTCGCTCGACATCGACCAGCGCGGGGGCGGCTACATGGCAACCCGTCACCTGATCGAGTTGGGGCATCGGCGAATCGCCCACATCTCGGGGATCGAGTACCAACCCGACGCGATCGCCCGCATGCAGGGCTACATGGATGCGCATCGCGATGCCGGTCTGTCGGTCGACCAGCGTCTCGTCGTGCGCGGTGACTTCTCCGAGCCGGGGGGCTTGCGAGCGATGCAGGCGCTGCTGGACTCCGGCATCGGATTCACAGCGGTCTTCGCGGCGAATGACCCGACCTTGAACGGCGCCCGACTGGCCTTGTTCAATCGAGGCATCGACGTCCCGGGGCAGGTTTCGCTGGTGGGATTCGACGGCTTGCCTCCTTCCGAGTATTGCGTGCCGCCGACCACCACCATTCGGCAACCCATCTACGAGATGGGCTGTACCGCCGCCCGCGAACTGCTTCGGTTGCTGGGCGTCAAGCAGCTGAACGACACACCGATCGGGTCGCTGGAATTGCGGCTGGTGGTGCGGGGAACCACGGCGGCGCCGCCGCACTCGGCCGACTGACCTGCCGCGGGAGCGCCTGTTTCGACGGCTGCCTGCGTCGCCTTCCTCACTTGAGCTTGCCGGTTCCGGGCGCGGAACTGAACGTCTCGGTGCGGCCGCATGCCGGCCCGAAGGCCCTGATCTACTTTGGCGGCAACGCGGAGGATGTCTCGGCCAGCTTGGCGTTGTTCTCCCGCGCCTTCCCGGACCGCGCCCTCTACCTGCTCGACTACCGCGGCCATGGCAAGTCGTCCCGCGCGCCAGCACCGAACGCCTGAAGGCTCGCTTCGCCCCCGGCGTGGCGTCGCTGGTGGTCGTTCCCGGTACGGGACACAACACGATCTCGACCCCGGCCCCGGCCCAGTACCTGGAGGCGATGCGGGCGCCGTGACGCAGGCCGTCGTCACATCGTCCGCGCTACCCGCCCTGCACCCGGATCTGCGGGTACTTGTCGTCGTAGAAGGCCACCCGCTGGCGCAACGCCAGGTGCTCGTCGTAGGGTGATTCGTAGGTCCACACCGCGCCCTCCAGCGGCTTCGCGCCGGCCTTCAGGTCGAAGTAGGTGGCATGGCCCTTGAACGGACAGTCGCTGGTCACGCTGGAGGGTGCCAGCATTTCCATGCGCACATCGGACCGCGGAAAATAATAGCGTGCCGGCGCCTGGTCTTCGTCGACGCGGATGACGTCGTCGGACTGTGCGACCGTCACGCCGTCGACCTCGACCTTCATCGTGTGCGGCACGCGGGACTCCAACACCTTGTGCTCGGGATGCTGCCGGTGGCCGGGGGACTTGCTCATGATCGCGCTCCTTGTCACCTCGCATGAGGCTCACCCTTGTGCGGGCAAACGCCGTACCCGGCACCGACCTGCGTGGACCTCAGCTCCCGCCGAACCGGTGCTCGAACTCCAGCCAACCTTGCCGGCCATGCGCGCTGTAGAAGCCGACCGGGTAGAACGGCCAGCCGCCGGTGTCGTCGCGCACCGTCTTGTTGGCCACGTTGTTGACGATCACCGTCAGCCGGGTGTGCTTCGCGAACTGGTAGCTGCCGCTCAGGTTGTGCAGCCATTGCGGCGCCACCCAGCCTTCGTCGCCGTCGGGGATGCGGCCGAAGCGGCTGGACGTGAGCGTCGCGCCCCAGTCGCCGAAGCTGCCATCCAGCGTCGCCACCAGCTTGCTCGGCCAGCCGGTGAAATCGCGCGTGCCGACCTGGTTGGACGCGCTGTCGCCGGCGAACTGCTGGTACACGAAGCTTTGCACCCGCGTGTACTTGACCGCCGCCTGATACCGGCCCCAGCCTTCGACAGCCCAGCGGTATCTCACGCCGAGGTCGAAACCGCGCGTGCTCTCCTGCGCGGCGTTGATCGGGTTCACCGCGATCTCGTAGACCTCGCCGGGCCGCACGACTGCATCGGCGGCATTGCGGCGCACGCGCGACAGCGTGTCGATGCAGGTGGGGCTCGTCGCGTCCTTCGCGCCGCTGCGGCAATCGGCCTCGTCGCGCAGCAGCTTGTCGGCATCGAGCGTCGTGACGAGGTTGTCGATCTCGATCTTCCAGAAGTCGATCGAGGCCTCGAACTGCGCGCTCGGCGACCAGAACGCGCCCAGCCCCCAGCTGCGGCCGTTCTCCGATTTCAGGTCCGCGCTGCCGTTGCTGACGTAGTTGAAGCCCGGCGACAGGTTGCTGAACTCGCAGCTCGCCACCGGCTGCCCGGCCTGCGCGCAGCGGTAGTAGTCGGTGGACGACGCGTAGTAGCCGCGGCTCTCGGCGGTGTAGATGTAGCTCATGTCCGGCGCCCGGAAGCTGGTCGCGTGGTTGGCGCGCAGCAGCAGTTCCCTGCCCGGCCTGAACTCCAGCCCGGCCTGCCAGGTCAGCTTGTCGTCATGCCGGCCGGCGAAGGCGTAGTCGTCGTAGCGACCGGCCAGCGTCGCCGTCACCTGGCGCGACAGCGGTGCGTTCAGTTCCGCGCCCAGCGCCTGGCGCTGCCGCGTGCCCTTCGCCTCGGCGACTTCCTTGGTGTTGTAGAACACGCCCTGCCCCAGCCGCGGATCCGAGCGGTTGCTGAAGCCCTGCGAGCCGATCTCGGCCACCGCCGCCAGCTGCAGCGGGCCGGCCGCAAGCGCCAGCAACTCGCCACGCACACTGGCGCTCAGGCCGTGGTTCCACGAGCGGTTGTCGCCTTCGCTGGCACCGCTGATCGAGCCGAACTCGGCCGGGGTCAGCGGCGTGTACAGCCGCGCCGGATCCGGTGCGTAGATCGGGATGCCGTCGGCGTCGGTGCCCTGCTGCGGGCCGAGGAAGAAGCTGTCGACCGAGGCCAGCAGCCGCGGCGTGGCCGTCTTGTTGCGGTAGCCCGAGGCGTTGTAGGCGAGCTCGTAGTTCCAGCCGTCGACCAGTTCGCCGCGCGCGCCCAGTGCGAGGTTGCCGGTGCTGTCGCGCCATTCGCGGTTGAAGCGCGTCACGCCGCCGAGCTCTTCCGGCGCGAGGCGGCGCGTCCAGGTTTCCAGGTCGCCGGTGCTGGCGTTGCGGAAGTAGCTGGTGCTCGCGCCGAGCGAGGTCCAGCTCGGGCCGCGGGTGTTGTTCTCGGTCCTGGCCACGCCCAGCAGCGCTTCGGCGAACAGCGTCGTCTTCGGCGTCAGCGCGATGTCGAACAGGCCCGCGAGGTTCGCGGTCCGGTTGCCGGTCTGCGTGGTCCAGTAGGTCGGCTGGGCTCGTCCGCTCGCGCAGTAGTTGCGGCTGCCGGCCTGGTAGTGGGTGGTGCTGCCGTCGAACAGCCCGCCGAGCGCACCGCAGCCGGCGCCGGGGTCGACGTAGGCGCCGGTGTCGGCATTGCGGCGCGACGCGATCGCGGTCGGCGCTGCGCCGGCCAGCGTGGTGTCGGCCATGAAGTCGCGCTGGCGGCTCCAGATCGGCTGGCGCTTGCCGAGTTCGAGCCCCCACACGCCGGTCACTGCGTCGCTCGCGACGCCGCCGCTCAACTGCACGCGCAGGCTCTCGCCGCCGCCCTGCTGCGTGCTGCCGGCCTTCAGGTTCAGGTGGATGCCGTCGAGCCGCTTCTTCAGGATGATGTTGACGACGCCGGCGATCGCGTCGGAGCCGTAGATCGCCGAGGCGCCGCCGTCGAGGATCTCGATGCGCTCGATCAGCACCGACGGAATGTTGGCGAGGTTCACGAAGTTGACCTCGCCGTCGTAGGCGGTCGGGTAGTCGGCGACACGCCGCCCGTTGACCAGCGTCAGCGTGTGGTTCGGCCCGAGGCCGCGCAGGCTGATCGCATTGGCCGCCGGCGTGAAGGTGTTGCCGAAGTCCTCGCCCTGCGTGAAGCCGGTGTTCTGCGTCAGGCCCGCGAGCGCGTCGAACACGTTTCTGTAGCCCAGGCGCTCGATGTCGCCGCCGTTGATCACGGTGACCGGGCTCGGTCCCTCGGCCTGGGCGCGCAGCAGGCGCGAGCCGGTGACCTGCACCGCAGGGGTGGTCACCGCGTCCTGCGCGGCGGCCGGCCGCGGCGCGAGCCCGGCCAGCAGCAGCGCGGCGGCCAGCGTCGAAAGGCGGGATGTCGAAACGGTTCGTTCTGTCGCGGCGATGAGCATGGTTCGGTCGGGTGGGACGGTGGTGCCGCAGCCTACGCAGCGACATCCGCCGGCACAACGAAGCGAAGCTCAGATGCAAAGGCGAATTGCGATGGCGCGGTGAGGAAATGTGTCGATCGGCGTTCGCATCGATTCGCTTGCCGATGATCCGAACGCGCACGAGCTCCCCTGACCGGTCGACGAGAATGCGGGGCGCCTGCACGACCCGCCCGATGGACATCTCCCTTCAGCCCACCCTCACCCCGATCCAGACCCTGGCCCGCCTGCGCGCCGGCGAACTGCAAGGCTGCACCCGGCTCGACCTGCGCGGCTGCGGCCTGACCGAACTGCCGCCCGAGGTGCTGGCGTTGGCCGACACGCTCGAGGTGCTGGACCTGTCCGGCAACGCGCTGGGCTCGCTGCCCGACGGGCTGGCGCGGCTGGCCAAGCTCCACACGCTGTTTGCGTCCTTCAACCGCTTCGACGCGCTGCCGCCGGTGCTGGGCCGCCTGCCGGCGCTCGACACGATGGGCTTCAAGGCGAACCAGATCGCCGACGTGCCGGCCGCGTCGCTCGCGCCGACGCTGCGCTGGCTGATCCTGACCGACAACCGCATCGCGGACCTGCCGTCGACGCTGGCCGATTGCACGCGCATGCAGAAGCTGATGCTGGCCGGCAACCGGCTCGCGCGGCTGCCGGCCGGCATCGGCCGCCTGCAGCGGCTCGAGCTGCTGCGGCTGTCGGCCAACGCCTTCGAGCGCGCCGACCATGCCCTGCCCGACGAACTGCTGGCGCTGCCGCAACTGGCCTGGCTGGCCCACGCCGGCAACCCGTTCAGCGCCGCGCGCGAACAGGCGGCACAGGCGCTGGCGACCGTCGAGCCGATCGGCTGGCACGACCTGCGGCTGCACGCGCTGCTCGGCGAAGGCGCGTCCGGCCACATCCATGCCGCGCAGTGGCAGCCGGCCCACGGGCCGGCCCGGGACGTGGCGGTGAAGCTGTTCAAGGGGACGGTGACCAGCGACGGGCTGCCCGCCTGCGAGATCGCCGCGACGCTGATGGCCGGCCGCCACCCTCACCTCGTCGGCGTGCTGGGCGCCCTCGCCGGCCATCCGCACGGAACGCCCGGCCTGGTGCTGCCGCGCCTCGGGCCGCAGTGGAGGCCGCTGGCCGGCCCGCCCAGCATGGCCAGCTGCAGCCGCGACGTGTACGGCGCCGACCAGCGCCTGCCTGCCGAGCAGGTCAGGTCGGTGGCCCAGGCGGCGACGGCTGCGCTGGAGCACCTGCATTCATGCGGGCTCAGCCACGGCGATCTCTATGCGCACAACCTGCTGGTCGATGGCGAAGGCCGTGCGGTGCTCAGCGACCTGGGGGCGGCATCGCTGCTGCCGGACGACGGCGCGCAGCGCGCCGCACTGCAGGCGCTCGACCGCCGCGCGCTGGACATCCTGGTCGACGAACTCGCGCTGCTGGTCCGCGCCTGAGCCGTCGCCACGGGGCCCGATCAGGCCGCCGCGCGCGGAAACACCTCCTCCAGGAACGAAATGAACGCCTTGACGTTCGGGCTGCCGCGCCGGCTCTCGGGCCAGACGGCGGTGATCGCCGACCGGTCGACCGAGAACTCGCCGAGCACCGGCACCAGCAGGCCGCGCTCCACGTAGGGCGCCGCGATCCACGACGCCGTCATGCCGATGCCGCCGCCGGCGGCCAGCACCTCGACGACCGCATCGCTGACATCGACCACGATGGCCGCGTCGGGCGTGAACTCGATGGTGCGGCTTCCGACCTGGAACAACCACCGCAGCGGCTGCCCCGACGTCTGGTAGCGGAAGTTCACGCAGTCGTGGTCCCGCAGGTCCTCCGGCTTGCGCGGCGTACCCCGTGCCGCCAGGTAGCCCGGCGATGCGTACGCGCCGACCCGGTTCGGCGCGAAGCCGCGCGAGATCAGCGTGGAGTCGGCGAGCTGGCCGACGCGGATCGCCACGTCGATGCCCTCCTCGACCAGGTTGACGAACCGGTCGTTGAGCCGCAGGTCGATCTTCAGCTTGGGATGGCGACGCCGGAACTCCGGCAACGCCGGCGCGAGCAGGCGCGTGCCGATCGGCAGCGGCGCCGCGACCTTCAGCGTGCCGGCCGGCTCGGCCCGCGCCGCGGCGGCGGACTGGACGACGTCTTCGGCGGCGCGCAGCAGCTGCAGGGCCCGCTCGTGCAGGTCGCGCCCCTCCGGCGTCAGCACGAGCGAGCGCGTGGTCCGCGTGAACAGGCTCAGGCCCAGCTGCTGCTCCAGGCGTTGGATCGTCTTGCTGACGGCCGACGGCGACACCGACAACGACCGCGCCGCCGCCGTGAAGCTGCCGTACGACGCCGCACGCGCAAACGCGACGATGCCGGTCAGGCGCTCCAGGCTGATTTGTTCCGTCATGGCACTTGATAAGTGAATCCCGGAGGGATTATCAAACGGGCGGCAGAACTCCACAGTCCTTCCATCACAACCATCACGAAGGACATGGCGATGACGGCAACGACGATGAAGGCCGTGCGGATGCACGAATTCGGCGGCCCGCAGGTGCTGCGGTACGAGGATGCCCCGGTGCCCGAACTGAAGCCGGGCGAGGTGCTCGTCCGCGTTCGCGCGGTGGGCATCAATCCGCCCGACTGGTACCTGCGCGACGGCTACCGGAGCCTGCCTGCCGACTGGAGGCCGCCGGTGCCCTTCCCCGCCATTCCGGGCTGGGACGTATCGGGAATCGTCGAGGCCGTCGCGCCCGACGCCACCGGCTTCGCGGTGGGCGACGAGGTGTTCGGCATGGTCCGGTTCCCGAGCTTCGGCGGCGAGAGCGCGGCGTATGCCGAGTACGTCGCCGCGCCGGCGTCGCACCTGGCGCGC
>Ga0209673_1002911_pt1 | contig 10803 bp, 8 predicted proteins | sample AraplaCol_mMS_r2_2_FD_184274 | JGI IMG/M metagenome (GOLD analysis project Ga0209673, IMG submission 184274) | Arabidopsis root microbial communities from North Carolina, USA - plate scrape MF_Col_mMS_r2 (SPAdes) (version 3) | ecosystem: Host-associated > Plants > Roots > Endosphere | place: USA... | reverse complement strand
CATCCAGCGGCGTCTCGGGAAAGATCGACACCTCTTCACCCGGTACCCCGACGATCTCCAGGGTTGCGCGGGGGAGCCCCTTTGCCTTGTCGTTCGCGTCACGCATGGGTCAGAACCTCGAACCTTGGTTGACTGCAGTGATGCGTACTTTGGCGATCCGATTACCGGGTGTCCTTTAGAACTCGGTCGACTTCGCTAAACATCTCTAAGGATGGTGAAGAACCACTGGAGACAAAGGAAGCCTTCGGCTACATTGCTTGCGCCCGCTACGCGCGGACACATGACGAGGGGGAGAACCTTCGTGTCCATCAATTTCAGGTTCGGCCGCTTTGAGCTTCGTCCCGACGAGCGCGCATTGCTGTCGGATGGGGCGCCCCTGCGCCTGGGGGGAAGGGCTTTCGACATCCTGCTTGCCCTGGTCCAACGGCGGGACCGGCTGGTGGAGATCGACGAGCTCCTCGATGTCGTGTGGCCTGGCCTTGCCGTCGAAGAAAACAACCTGTCCGTACAGATCTCGACGCTGCGCAAGCTCCTGGGCAACGATGCGATCGCGACAGTCAGGGGCCGCGGCTACCGCTTTACCGTACCGGCACGCGAGTCGAACGGTGCGGTGGAATCCGCGCCCGCCCTTGCGTCACGGCTCGCCCGGCACGTCGAGGGCGCGTTGGTTGCGGTCGAAGTCCCCCAGGCTGGACATGCGCGCGATGCCTTCCTGGACGAACTGGGCGGACGGGTGCTGCGAAGGACAGACAGGAGCATCTGCCTGGCCTTCGAGCGTACGCGAGACGCGGCCCGGGCAGCCTTGACGATCCAGCGGCGCGGCGCGAGCGGCGGCGCAGGGAGCACCGCCAAACCTGCGTGGCACGCTCGCAGTGGCATGGTGCGCGCGGACATCACCAGGGACGCTGCGCCTGAATTGCAGCATAGCGAGGAGCTCGCGCTGGCACTTGCGGATTCCGCAGGCGTCGACGAGATCGTCGTGACAGGGGACCTCGTGGCGGAGTTCATCCCCGACATCGACGGGGACGTGGAAGACCTGGGCGAGCTTCTCCTTGCCGGCGAGCCGGTGCGCGCTTACCGCGTGCGGGCCACGGCTGCTTCCGCCGCTGTCGCCGTGTTCCCCCAGGCCGGCGAAACGGGTGTCAAGCCGGGCATCGCGGTTCTTCCGTTCGATGCCCTGTCCACCGACAAGGCCGAGGACATGCTGGGCGAGGCGCTGGCGGACGACGTCATCGCCAGCCTCTCGCGCAACCTGGATTTCAGCGTCATCTCGGGCTTGTCGTCACGGCGCCTCAAGCGCAGTGGCCTGTCGCCGGCGAGCGCGGGCGCCTGGTTGTCCGCGTCCTTCCTCCTGACCGGCTCCTACAAGTCGGTCGACGCGGGACTTTCCCTCAACGTGCAACTGCAGGACGCCCGGCAGGCAACCGTGCTCCGCTCGATGCGTTTCGACTTGACAGTGCAAGAGGCTTTCGACCCCGCCCAACCCCTCGGCAACCGAATTGCGGAGGAGGTAGGCCTGACGCTATTCCAGCACGCAGTGCAGGAATCGAAGTACCGCCCGTTTCCTGAGCTGGCCAACTACTCGCTGCTGATGGGCGCAGTCGGCCTCATGCACCGGGCCGCGTTGCGCGAATTCGACCGTGCTCGCGAAATGCTCGAACACCTGTTGCGCCGGCAAGGCTGTGGCGGCGTCGCCGCCGCGTGGCTCGCCAAGTGGCACGTACTGCGCGTGGTCCAGGGCTGGTCGCTCGACCCATCAACGGATGCCCGCCTCGCGCTGGAGTACGTTGCACAGTCGCTGGAAGACGATTCGCGCGATGCGCTCGCCTTGTCGATCGGAGGCCTGGTCCATGCCTATCTCCGCAAAGACCTGCACACGGCGGGACACTTCTACGAGCAAGCGATCGACGCCAATCCCTCGGAGCCGCTGGCGTGGCTGTTCAGCGCGACGCGCCACGCGTATCTCGGCGAGGGTGCGGATGCGGAGGCGGCCTGCGAGCGCGCCCTCCGGCTTTCTCCCATCGACCCGCTGAAGTACTTCTTCGATTCGCTCGCCGCAACGGCGGCACTGGCCAATGCAAGCTGGGATCGTTCCATTGCCTTGAGCCAACGCTCGCTCAAGGCGAATCGCTCGCACGCCTCGACCTGGCGGACGCTCGCGATCGCGCTGGTCATGTTGAACAGGATGGACGAGGCGAGGGCCGCAGTGCAGCGCCTGCTTGCCATCGAGCCGGGGCTCACGCTCGGGCGCTTCCGGGAGCGTTTCCCCGGTCGCGACGGGCCCCTGGCCGAACCTTTCGCCGACGCCTTGAAGGCTGCCGGGGTACCGGACTAACGGAGGACGAGATGAGCACATGGGGTCAAATGAGTGGAGGTGCCGGTACGGCCGGCACCGCAGGCACGGCTGGGACCGCGGGAACTGCGGGAACCGCAGGAACGGCCGGGACGGCGGGAACCGCAGGGACCGCTGGATCGAGCACGCCCGTGGTAGGCATGGACGGGGGGGCTGGATACCCTGCCTATTCCGGATTCCTGCCAAGCCCGATGGTGACGGGCGCGGTGATCACCACACGAGAGTCCTCGCTCGCGGGAGATGCGGGATGGTGCATCTACGACCGGCACTTCATCCCCATCCGTGCCCCGTTCCTGGACGCAAGCGTCATCAACAGGGAGCCCACAAAAAAGGTCGAGCGTCTGCAGACCAGCGTCCGAAGTGCGCTCATCGAAATGGAGTTGCTGGACCACATTCGTCTTCGCTGGGACGGCACTGCCGGGGGGGTGGAACTGGAAGACGGCACGCCGCTGGCTGCCATCTGCAAGCTTCAGGACGAGGTCTTTGACCATCAGCTCAAGCTCGTCGCCGCGTTCGCGGCGCTGAGGGCGGAGCGGTCGTCGGAAGTGCTGACGCAGGTCGTCCCCCAGACAGCGCACTGGAGTTCGATCGCCGGCCTTTCACCGGATCGCCACCGCTATACGTGGGAGTTGATCGGCGTCGGCCTGCGGTTCGCAATGATGGTGACGATGCGATTGAAATTCGACTTCAACGTCAAGAGGCCCTGGGAGCGATCGGCCGCCATCCAGCCGATGATCTTGACCCCAGGCTACACGGCCTACCCTTGCGGCCATGCCACCGAGGCCTGCTTCGTGGCGGAGCTCTTGCCGCTGCTCGTGGGCGACCCGACGCATCCCTGCGCGATGGAGCCTGAACAGCCCGAGGAACGGCGGGAAGGCAAGAAGCCTGCCGGTCATTGCCAGAAGATCGTGGGTCGCAAGGACGGCATGGCCCGTCAGCTCAACCGGCTCGCCTTCCGCATCGCGGAGAACCGCGTTGTCGCGGGCCTTCACTATCCTGTCGATTCGATCGCCGGCCAGGTCCTGGGCGTGATGCTCGCACGCTATTTGGTATGGCTCACTGGCGATGAGTTACCCGGCTTCAGGAAGGACAAGCTGATGATCGGAGCGGTAGCCTTCCCCGAGCCGACGGCCATCAAGGGCCATGAGGAGCAACCTGCGTTCGACTGTTTCGTCGACGAGCAGAAGCACGTTCACGCGCCGGGGACGCCGCTTCCCGAAGAGGAACCTCCCTTCGCTCCGGTGCTGCGGGACCTCTGGATCCTCGCGCGTCGCGAGTGGGTGAAGGAGGAATAGGATCGTGAGCACGGCCATGTGGCGAGCGATCGCTGGTCTGAACACCGCGGCGGTGGTCGACTGGACCGGGGAGAACCTGTTCCGGTGCGATCCCTACCTGGTGTGGGCTGATGCGGTGACGCCGAAGAGACCCGCGGATCAAGACGACAAACTCGAAATCGCGGTCCTGGTGGAACTGACACCCGCAGACACCTTCGAGGATTTCCTGCAACGGATGGACGGCGAGGCACTCCGGTTCCTTCCCAATGGGTTCGAGCCGGTGCCCGCGAGCCTCTTCGTGACGGGCCTCGTCAACAGCCTTGGACTCGCCGCGTTGATCGCGGAAGTCCTGGCGCGTCGAATCGAGCGATTCTCGCTGCAGGCATCGAGGGAAGACATCGCCGCAACGATCCTTGAACTGGCCTCGAATACGATCCTGTTCCAGGATCAGGACCTGCCTTCGAGATCGACTTTGCATTCGCCACCGGAGCCAGGCGAACGGCCCAAGCGGCGCAGAACCGGCACGTACCTCGGCATCGTCGATGACGGACTTCCCGTCCTCAAAGTTCGCAGTTCGGTTCGGCCGATCCTGGACCCGCCGGCGCATCTCTGGGACCAGGGATGGCAGCCTGCGCAACTTGCAGGCAGTGAGATCAAGCCGAGCGATCCTTGCCAGCAACCCGATCCCTATTGGGAGTGCCCGTGGGAGTCCATCGACATGTCGGATGCGGCCGGAAAGCCGATCCACCAGCCGTTCACCTGGCGAGGGTTTCTCTATGGCCGCCGGCTCAAGCCCCTGCCAACCACGAATGCAGTGGCGCCCAACGATCGTGACGAATACGCCGAAACCGGATATTTCACTCCAGCACCCCGCCAGACGCACGGCGCCAGGGTGCTCGGCTTGATGGCTCCCTGGTTGTCGACGGCGAGAGGCCCGGCCGAATGGCCCAGGCACATCAGCGGCCTCGCCATGGTGCAACTTCCCACGACCACGGTGCTGGATACCTCGGGCGGATCACTGGCCATGCGGGTCCTCGACGGCCTGCGCTACATCCTCTGGCAGGAGGAGCGCGACCGCGAAGACCCGCGGCGCGCCCGGCCCATCGTGGCCAACGTCAGCTACGGTACGAATGCCGGCCCACATGACGGGACGTCGATGTTCGAGCGGGCGCTCGGCGAGATGCTGCATAACCATAAGAACCTGCGTGTGGTGCTTCCGGGTGGAAACGCGGCGCAGGCCGGATGCCACGCGCGGCGCGTCCTCTCCGCCAAGGGCAGCCCCAAGGATTCCGGCACGATGGCATTGCAGGTCCAGCCTGACAATGGAAGAGACACCTTCGTCGAAATCTGGATCCCGCGGGGCGCGAAAGTTGCTGTGCGCATCCGACCGCCTGGATCCGAAGAAGTATTCGAAATTCTCGAAGGGGAAGCGAAGATCCATTTCCTTCCCGATCGGCACGATCCGAATACGCCCCATCGGGTCCACTTCGGCGCGGTCTACGCGAGGAGGGTCGCCCAGAGCACGAAGGGAAGCATGGTGCTGCTTGCCATCGGTTCCACCCGGCACATCCTTCGTTCGGACACGGGCGGCTTCCGGGCACTCAACCAGCAGCCGCGGCGCGAAGTCCTGGGAATGCCGGGACTCTGGGAATTGACCGTTCACAACCTGGCCTCTCGAAAGGTTACCGTGGATGCCTGGGTCGAGCGCGATGGCGCTCCGCCTGACATGCCAGGCGGCAGCCGCCAAGCATTCTTCCCCGACAGCTGTCGCGAAGAAGTGCGGCTGGGCAACGCCTCACCCACCGATACCCTCAATGGCATTGCGTCACTGCGGCACAGGAGGCTGCATGTGATTGGCGCGATGCGCGCTGACGGCCCGCTGTCGGACTACTCCGCAGCGGGACCTGCTCGCGCTCCTTCCCTGCGGAAGTACCCCGACATCGTTGCCCCGGCGGACTGGAGCGGCAACGTGGCAGGCCTGAGAACCATGGGCTTCGTGAAGGGCGTGATCACGCGGATCAATGGCACCAGCGCGGCCTGCGCCGTCTACGCGCGTGCATTGGCCGCGAAGTTGGGCGAGGGCCCGAAGTCGAAGACGCGCAAGGTCCCCAAGACGACACCGGAGATCACGTGCGTGACGGACCGACAACCGCAAGCCGATCCGAAGTGGCGAGGGCGGGACAGGCGTCGGCTCCTGCCGTTCGAGATCGACCTTTAGCTCGCTTGTCTTGAAAGGTGGCGCTCCATGAGCACTTCACTGAACAACGGCGCCGTCCCGACGGCCGTGAGCGTGAAAGAGGCAGCGCAGGAGGCTACGAAGCTCCTGGCATCCGCCATCGGACGCATTCTGGACAGCGAGAGTTCCAAGGCCTCCGGGGATGGCCCGGGAACCAGGATCCTGTTCCCCAACGGGATCGAGCTGATCTACCTTGCCTTCAAGGTCGGCAATGACATCAACATCTCGCTCGCGGTGGCGGGAAAGGATGCACCTGTGAAAGTGCCAGTGACGATCGCGGCCAGGAGCTCCGAGGACGGGAGCGCGGGACCAGCGGGAGGCTGGGTTTCGGCGGGCTGAGAATGAAAAAAGCCGGGCGCTGCGCGCGCCCGGCCTCTCCATCGCTCCTGCGACGCGAGGGATCAATCCGCCGTGATGTGCTTGTCCTTCACCACCTTGCTCCAGCGCGCGCGCTCGCCTTCGACGAAGGTGTTGAACTGCTCGGGGGTGCCGCCGCCGATGATGTTGCCGGGGCCCTGGATGGCTTCCGCCACCTGCGGGTCCTTCAGCGCCTTGTTGGCCGCGTCATTGAGCTTGGCGATGATCGCCTTGGGCGTCTTCGCCGGCGCCACCAGGCCGAACCAGTTGGACATCGACATGTTCTTGTAGCCCAGTTCGTCCAGCGTCGGCACGTCGGGCAGCTGCGCCAGGCGCTTGTCGTTCGCCACGGCCAGCGCGCGCATCTTGTGCTCCTTGATGTGCGGCAGCACGGCGGGCGCCATGTCGAACATGAAGCTCACCTGGCCGCCCAGCAGGTCGGTCGTGGCCGGGCCGCCGCCCTTGTACGGCACGTGCACCATGGTCACGCCGGTGGCTTCGGACAGCAGTTCGCCGGCCAGGTGGTAGGCACCGCCGACACCCGCCGAAGCGAAGGTGACCTTGCCCGGGTTCGCCTTGCCGAAGGCCACGAGGTCCTTGAAGTTCTTGAAGGGCGAGTTCTCCGGCACCACCAGCACCAGCGGGCCGCGCTCGATCAGCAGGATCGGCTCGAGGTCCTTGGCGGGGTCGAAGGGCACCTTGGCCATCATCGCCTTGTTCACCGACAGCGGCGCGAAGTTGCCGATGCCGAAGGTGTAGCCGTCCGGCGGCGCCTTGGCGATCATGTCGGTGCCGATGTTGCCGCCGCCGCCGGCCTTGTTCAGCACCACGATGGTCTGGCCCAGGATGGGCGTCATCTTGGCGGCGAGCATGCGCGCGCGCGTGTCGGAGCTGCCGCCGGGCGCATAGGGCACGACGAAGGTCAGCGTCTTGTTCGGGAAGTTGGCGTCCTGGGCATGGGCGCCGAGGGCGGCCAGCGACAGGCCGATCGCCGCCAGCAGGCGGGTGCCGGGGATCCGGTTCATGGAGTCTCCTGTTGTAGAACTTTGTGAAGAGGCAGAGAGAGGGAGGATGCGCCCGGGGCGCACCCTCGAACGATAACGCATGCCGGGGCGGCCCGGCCGACCGCGACATGCGCCCGGCGCCCGTCCGGCCGTCGCGTCAACCCCCCGGGACTTCCTCGATCAGGGCCATGATGTTCCCCTCGCTGTCCTTGAACCACGCGGCCTTGGCGCCGCCGTTCGTGACGGCGCCGGCCGGGCTCTTCTCGCCCGGCATGTCGTAGTCCTCGAACACGACGCCGCGGGCCTTCAGTGCCGTGATCAGCCCGTCGACGTCCTTGACGGACCAGAAGGCCTGGCTCGCCAGCGACGTCCCGGCGTTGGGCGTCGGGTAGAGGAAGCAGGCCGTGCCGCCCGCGAAGGCGTAGACCACGCCGCCGTTGCGCTCCTCCGTGGGCCGCAAGCCCACCTTCGTCTCGTAGAACCGGCGCGCCCGGGCGAGGTCCTTCGCCGGGATGTACGCGTACATCGGAAAGTCCTGCAGCATGGTCCTGCTCCTTGGCCGCGCGCTCAGGCGCTGACGATCACCTGGAAGCCGCCGAAGATCATGCGCTGGCCGTCGAAGGGCGCGTTCTTCATGCCCGCCTCGAGGCGCGGGTCGGCCATGGACTTCTTCATGCCTTCGTCGCGGGCCGCGCGGGACGGCCAGACGATCCACGAGAACACGACGGTCTCGTCGTCCTTGCGCTTCACGGCCATGGGGAACGAGGTGAGCTTGCCTTCCGGCACGTCATCGCCCCAGCACTCGGTGACCGCCAGCGCGCCGTGCTCCTTGAACACGGCGGCGGCGGATTCCGCGAGGCGGCGGTAGGCGTCGCGGTTCGCGGTGGGGACGGCGAGGACGTATCCATCTACGTAATTCATGCATGGGCTCCTGGGTTGCGCGGCGGCGGATGCCGCCACGTACCAGCATGACGAACGAGGGTGGGTGGTTTCGACAGGAAAGGGCGCCCCCTCTTGAAGAAGGGGGCCCGACAAGGCGGTGCGCCTCATCATTGCGCCCGCCATGCCTGCTGCCGCCACCCTTTCCATCGCCGTTTCCTTCGACCTCGTCTGCCCGTGGTGCCTGATCGGCAAGCGCAACCTCGAGGCGGCGCTGCAGCAGCTGCGCAGCGAACAGCCCGGGCTCGCCGTCGCGGTGGAATGGCGCTCGCTGCCGCTCATCCCGGGCACGCCGCTGGAAGGCGTGCCCTATCGCGCGTTCTACGTCGCGCGCCTCGGCAGTCCGGAGGCTGTGGCCATCCGGCAGGGACAGGTCCGCGCGGCGGCGGAGCAGGCCGGGCTGGCGCTCGCGCTGGACCGCATCCAGCACTTCCCCAACACGCTGCTGGCCCATCGCCTGGTGCGCCTCGCGCGGCAGGACCACGGAGCGGACGCTGCCGCGGGTCTGGTCGAGGACCTGTTCACGCGCTACTTCCTGCAGGGCCAGGACATCGGCGACCCGCTGGTGCTGCGCGACGCCTTGCGCGCGTGCCGGATCGCGCTGCCGCAGCCGCTGGAGGGACCGTTGCACCACGGCCTGCCCTGGCTGCCGCCGCTGGCGGACGTGGAAGGCAGTGGCACGGGCGTGCCGCACTTCGCCTTCGACGGCAGCTTCGCGGTGTCGGGCGCGCAGCCGCCTTCGGTGCTGCTGCGCGGCATGCGGCGCGCGCTCGCGCAGCGTGCGCTGCTGCTGCAGGAGGCATAGGGCGACGGTCCAGCACCGCTACGAACCGTCACGCTGTCGCCAGCCCACCGACGTGAGCGCGGGCCGCAGCGGGCTGGATCCCGAGTTGTTGAAGCACGCCGCCGAGCCCACCGAGTCCCCCGAGCGCGCCGTTGCTGGGGAAGCTGGGGAAGCTGGGGCGCTGAGCATGCATGTCATCCCGGTTCACCCGGGATGACATGGCCTGGGTCACGCGGGTAGCGTCACTTGTGATAGTAGGTCTGGATGCTCCGCCGGAACGCATCCGGCGACTCGACCCACAGCACCTGCGAAGCCACCGTCGCATCCGCGCCGAAGCTGATGCTGCTCGACACCGCACCCGCGCTGCTCGGAAGCGCGGAGTTCTCCACCGAGTCGATCGCCACGTTGCCCGCGGCATAGCGCCGCATCTGCACGTACGCCTGCGACCACGGATACGCGTTGCCCGCGCCGAAGGCGATCGTGCCGCCGCTGGTGTCGAAGGCCGAGAACGCGCTGAGCGTCGCGGCATCGAACACCGGGAACACGCCCGCGGCTCCCGCTTCGGCCAGCGTGAGCGGACGGCGCGGGATGGTGAAGCGGTAGATGCCGTCGGTGGGCCCGGTCGGCGCGATCAGGGTCGCGCCGCCGCTGTCCAGGGCCGTCAGCGTGTAGGCCGCGTTGTCGGGGATCGCGGCGATCTGCGCGTCGGCCAGGCCGGCCGAGGGGACGCCGCCGCAGCTGGAGGCGAGGTAGTAGGTCTCGATACCGGTGCCTTCGATCATCCAGCGGCCGCCCAGGGTCGGCGGCAGGTAGCGCACGCCCGCGGGCGGGAGGCCGGGGCCCTTTACGACGATAGCGGCGATGGTGCCGCCGTCGTTGGCGCTGTTGGGGTTCTCGATGTTGAACTCCAGGCCGGTCTGCACGCAGGTGGCCTCGCTGTTCGGCGCGTTGTGGTGCTGCGCCGTGACGGCGAACCACTCGAGGTTCAGCGTGCGCTGGTCGCCGTGCAGGCGCCAGATGCCGTCCGTGGGACTCTTGCGCACCTTCCAGTTTTCCAGGCGGCCCAGCTCCACGCCGGACGCGGTCTTCACCGAGAACGACAGGTGCGCGGTCACGCCGTTCACGTTGGCGTAGTCGATCATCCGCAGTTCGACGTCGGTGAAGGACACGCCGACGAAGCTGCTTTCCTGGGCCAGCTGCGCCGCCGCGGTGGTGCGGTTCAGGTCGCCCCACAGGAAGCCGCTGGTCATCAGGGGCGTGAGGTCCGCCGACGTGGGCAGGCCGGTGGCGAACTTGGCCGCGAAGGCCTGCAGGGCCGCCTTGGCGGCATCCGCGTCGCTGGGCGCCGAGGCGACATTGGTGGCGCTCAGCGTCGGCGGCGACGTCTCCTGCGCGGCCGGCACGGCGAGGGCGTCGGTGACCGTGGTGGTGTTGACCACGTTGGAGATGGTCGCGGTATTGGCCGCCGTGTCGTAGCTGACGCGGATCACGTCCAGCGCCTGGTCGATCGCATCGGCCTTCGGCGTGAAGGAGTCGTGCAGCAGGTCGATCGCGGTGTCGACGCCCAGCGCGGTCAGCACCGGCAGCAGCTTCTCCTTCAGCTTGTCGACTTCCGCCTTGATCTGGTCGGCGCTCGCCAGGTTGGCGTTGCCACTCTGCTCGAAGTGGTCGAAGAAGTTCTGCGCCAGCTGGCCGGCGATGTTGGAGACGATCAGGTCCGTCAGCTGCGTGACGTTGATCTTGCCGTTCACGTCGGCCTGCGTCGCGATGGAATGCACGATCGCGTGCACGCCGTTGGCCGTGCCCTCGGCGCGGAACACGAACGGCGCCGTCAGGCCGCTCACGTCCACGGTGTA
>Ga0209673_1002910_pt1 | contig 10811 bp, 9 predicted proteins | sample AraplaCol_mMS_r2_2_FD_184274 | JGI IMG/M metagenome (GOLD analysis project Ga0209673, IMG submission 184274) | Arabidopsis root microbial communities from North Carolina, USA - plate scrape MF_Col_mMS_r2 (SPAdes) (version 3) | ecosystem: Host-associated > Plants > Roots > Endosphere | place: USA... | reverse complement strand
ATCGAGCGGCAGAGCTACGTCGTGACGCCCGCGCCGGCCGACTACGAAGCGAAGCTGCGGGCGCAGAAGCTCGGCGACCCGGTGCTGGTGATTCCGGCCGGCTTCGAGGCCGCGCTGGTGCGCGGCGAGCAGCCGGTGCTGCAGGTCGTCTCCGACACCGGCAACAAGGCGGCCGAGGCCGGCGCCGGGCGGGTGCAACGGCTGCTGGCGGCGTACGCGCGCGAGCGCGGCACGTTGAGCCTGGCGCTGCGCGGCGTGTCGCCTCAGCTGCTGGAGCCGATGCAGGTGGAAGAGCACGACCTCGCGAGTGCGCAAGGCCGTGCCGCCCAGTTGACCGGCATGCTGCCGTTCTTCGTGATCATGGCCGTGGTCTACGGCGCGCTGAACGCCGCGCTCGACACCACGGCCGGCGAGCGCGAGCGCGGGTCGCTGGAGCCGCTGCTGGCCAACCCGGCGCCGCGCTGGGCGCTGGTCGGCGGCAAGTGGGGCGCGGTGTTTGCGCTCGCGATGCTGATCGCGGTGCTGTGCTGCCTGAGCTTCCTGCCGGCGCAGTGGCTGCTGCGCAGCGACACGCTGCAGGCGATGTTCCAGTTCGGCTGGGCCGAGGCGCTGCGGTTCATCGCGGTGTTGTCGCCGCTGGCCGCGGCGCTGTCGGCGGTGCTGATGGCGGTGGCGATCCGCTGCAAGACCTTCAAGGAAGCGCAGGCCAACAGCACGGTGGTGGTGCTGGCGGCCTCGCTGCTGCCGCTGATGACCCTGTTCAACCAGGGCGGCGAAGCCTGGTGGCATGCGTGGGTGCCGGGGCTCGCACAGTTCACGCTGATGACGCGCGTGCTGAAGGGCGAGGCGCTGGCGGCGCAGCCGATCGCGATCTCGCTCGGCGTCTGCACCGTGCTGACGGTGGCGAGCGTCGTGTTCGTTGCGCGGCACCTGCGCGCTGCGGCCGTCCGCTAGCGGGCATCATGTCGGGATGAGCACTCCTCCTCTCTCCCTCGATGCGCTGCAATGGCGCTTCTGCCGCTTCGACGAGCTGTCGCTGCGCGAGCTGCACGACATCTACATGACGCGCCAGCAGGTCTTCTCGGTCGAACAGAACTGCGCGTACCTCGATGTCGACGGCCATGACGAAGCGGCATGGCACCTGGCGGCGTGGCTGCCGGCACAGCGCCAGCCGTTCGCTTATGCACGCGTGCTGCCGCCGGGCGCCAAGTATGTCGAGCCGTCGATCGGCCGGGTGATCACCAGCGAGGCGGCGCGCGGGCTGGGCCTGGGCCGCGAGCTGGTGCGGCGTGCGATCGCGCATGCGCGCGAGGTGTTGCCCGGCCATGGCATCCGCATCTCGGCGCAGTCGCGGCTGGAGGCGTTCTACGCCGGCTTCGGGTTCGAGGTGGTCGGCGAGCGCTACATGGAAGACGGGATCCCGCACACCGAGATGGTGCTCGCGGCGGGGTGAACGCGGAGCGGGTGTAATGCCCGTGGTGCTCAGGCCGCGCGGTCCAGCGCGCGTTGAACTTCCGATTGCCACGGCAGCGTGTGCACGATCTCGTTGAGCCGCAGCGCCACTTCCATGCCGGTGAGCTTCTCGCCGCCGGCACCCAGCAGCTGCAGGTTGGTGATCAGGCCGAGCGGGTCGGCCATCGCGACGATGCCCTGCTCCAGCTGCACCCAGTCCCACGCCACGCCGGCCGCGCCTTCGGAGAGTGGACCACCCCACAGCGTCTGGCCGGTGCTGGGTCCGTCCTCATCGCCGGGATTCAGCACCCGGGTGCCCAGGTGAACGAAGTGAAGATCGGGGGTGCTGTCCGCTTGCCACTTGACGGGTGGCCAGGCGTAGATGGTCCATGCAGGCGTCATAGCGGTTGATCGTGTTGATCCCTGAGTTTTGTGATTGGCCAATAATGTGGTCAAGTCACGGTCTCGCCTAGCTGTAAACCTTGCCAGCTGTAATCTCTGTCAGCTGTAAGACCTGTCAGGGTCGCTTGAGGTGGTGGGGCAGACGCAATCGGTTGCGAGGTGAGAGGACCATGCTCCAAGGTGGGTACATGTCGGTGCTGCAAGCGGGAAGCCGCGACGAGTTCCTCGGGGAGATCGTCCGGTTTGCGCAGCAGCTCGGCTTCGAGAAAGTCAGCGCGACGACGGTCATCGACCACTTCCTTGGTGAACCTGAGTTCATTGCGGTCGACAACGCCCCGATCGCTTACCGGGACTCTTTTGAGGACCCGCAGAATTTTCGGGCTGACCCAGTGATGCAGCATTGCAAGCGACAGAGTGTGCCGATCATTTGGGACCAATCGACGTACACCTCAACCGGACAAGGCGAGAAGTGGGAGCAACAAGCCAGATTTGGCTACAGCCATGGAATTTGTCTGGCGCTGCATCTTCCGGATGGGAAACACTTTGTTCTGGGCGTCGAGCGTGACCAGCCCTTGCCGGGAAATCGCACGGAGTTGACTCGGATCGTTGCTGATCTGCAGCTCTTTGCCGTCCACGCCTACGAGGGTGCAGCGCGCATTCTCATCCCCGCCGCGCAGGAGCCTGGAGCTTCTCCATTGACACCCAGAGAGGTAGAAACGTTGCGCTGGACGATGGATGGCAAGACCGCTTGGGAAGTCGGCAACATCCTCGGTATCAGTGAGCGAACTGCTGTACTGCATGTGAACAATGCGATGCACAAACTGGGTTGCGTCAACAAGCATCAGGCCGTTCTGAAGGCCTTGCGCATGGGGCTGATTCGTTGAGTTTTGCACTGCCCGAACTTGGCGGGCAGCGATACCTGTAAGAGCTGACAGTTACCGCAAACGAGGGGGGCTGCTGCAATAGAGCCAGTGCACGAGTTGGCGTGCACGCAGCAAGCCAGGAGCCCCTCATGCAACAAGCAATCAACCTGATCCCGTCGGCAGTTTCGAACGAAGAAGTTCAGTTCGAAGCTCAGCCGAAGGTAGTTCGCAGCGAGCCCATCGTTCTCGACGAAAAGATGCTTCGACTGATCAGTGGCGGCACGGACGCGCCGAACAAGGGTTGGTGAGATCTCACGGCTTGCTTGTGCAAGCGGCAAGTGCAGTGGTAATGCCGTCAGTAGATAGACCGTAGTAAAAGTTGATCGAGCAGTGATCGGGCGCTCCAGATTCCCGGGATCACTGCAACGAACTCAGCGGAGGAAGTAGTAAATCGAAGAGGAACCCGTGAGCGGCTGTCACCGCAGCGAGGTTCCCTCGAAGAGACAGGGGTGTCCCTGATCTCGTCAATGTCAGTCGTGCCAAGCCAGGTCTGTTGCGTTTCGAACTGTCGAAGTGCCAACAGGCTTGGCCCGGCCGCCTCAGCTCCCGCGAGGCCGGCCCGTCAAACTCCCACCAGATTCTGAGCCGCTGCCATCGCAGTGGTATAGACCACCACCTGGTTGCGTCCGTCGCGCTTCGCGGCGTAGCAGGCCATGTCGGCGGCCCGCAGCACCTCGGCCGCATTCGCGAAGCCGGCGTCGACATGCACGAGCCCGATGCTCGCCCCCACGCTGAAGTTGCGGCCCTCCCAGGCCAGGCGATAGCCGTTGATCGCCGCCCGCAACGTGTCGGCCAAGTCCACCGCGCGCTTGACCGGGCAGTGCGGCAACAGCACCGCGAACTCGTCGCCGCCCAGCCGTGCCACCGTGTCCGATGGGCGCACGCGGTCCTGCAGTTGCGCGGCGATGTCGCGCAGCAGCGCGTCGCCGGCCGCGTGCCCTGCACTGTCGTTGACCGCCTTGAAGCGATCGAGGTCGATGAACAGCGCACAGAACGGCTGCTCGGCGGCCCTCAGCGTCGCCTCGTCGAGAACCTTCTCGAACTGCACCCTGTTGGCCAGGCGCGTCATCGCGTCATGCGTCGCCGACCACGACAGCCGCGCGTTGCGTTCATGCGCCTCGGTCACGTCCTCGACGATCCAGATGATGCCGGCGCGCCGATCGCTGTCGGGCAACAGGCTGCCGCGGATGTGACCCCAGAAGATGCTGCCATCGCGCCGCGCGAGTTGGCTCTCGACCTCGAACATGCCGGTCGCGCCCAACGCATCGCGCGACTGCTGGCTCAGCTGCTGGTGCTGCAGTTCGCTCGTGAAGAGCTGCCGCGTGTCGTGCCTCAGCAGTTCGGCCTTGTCGCGCCCGAACAGCTCGCAGAAATGCCGGCTCACCAGTTCGAACTGTCCATCGCGCGTCAGCGCGATACCGGCGTGCGCCGCATCCAGGACAGCTTGCAGCTGCATCAGCAAGCGGTGGGTCTCCCGGTCGCGCAGCGACCGCTGTTCGACGACATGCTGGAACACGCGCGACAAGGCGCCGATCTCGCCCCCGCCACGCGGCCAGTCGCCGCGAATCGGCGCATCGTCATCCAGCAGGCTCATGGCCCTCGCATGCAGACGCGAGATCGGCCGCGTGATGAACCAGGCGAGCAAGCCCGCGAGCAGCGCGGCCGCAAGCCCCACCAGCGCCCCGACCCGCCATGCGGTGTCGCGCGCCGCGGCCAGCGATTGCATCGCATCGGCTTCGGGCGTGACGTGAACCAGCATCCACTCGGCGGCCGGCACGCCGGCCAGCGCAACCAGGTAGCCATGACCCACCGAGGCCGTGCCCTCCACGTGGATCGTGCTGCCGTCGAGGACCCAGCGCTGGAACTCGGCGCTCAGGCCGACCTCCTCGCGCGCATTGCGCAGGATGCGCTGCGGATCGGCATGCGCGAGGATCTGCCCGCTTCGATCGATCACCAGGTCGCGCGAGTTGTCGCGGCCGGATGAATCGCGCAGGAACGACAGCAGCCCGGTCTTGTCGAGCCGCAGCGATCCGCCGACGACGGCCGTGACCTGGCCATCGACCTGCCGCACCGGAACAGCGAAGACGAGGACCGCAGCATGGCTGATCGCGCCGACCAGCGGGCTCGACACCACTGGCAGCTTCTCGCGCATCACGCGCTGGAAGTACTCGCGGCCTCCCAGGCTCGGCAGCGTCGTGTTCGGCACCCCCTTCTCGAGCCGCACCAGCAGGTCGCCGTTCGGCGCCGCGATGAAGACCGAATCGAAGAGCAGGCCAGCGGACGGCTTGTCGATCAGGAATCGCGTCAGCGCCGGACGGTCTTGCAACATCTCGGGCCGCACCTGGTTCGCGACGCCCTGCAGCGCCGTCTGCAGGAGCTCGAGCTTGCTCGACAACAGGTTGGCCGTGCGCTCCACGTCGTTGGCGCTTTGCAGCAGCAACTGCTGCCGCGAACGGCTTTGCGTGGTCGACAACACGAAGTGCGTCGTGACCGCGGTCGCACCGACGGCCGTGACCACCCCGGCCGCGACGATCTTGAACTTGACCGAAGCAGCAACCCGACGCAGCAGTTGACGGAACTTCAACACCATGGACGACGATCCCGCCACGGTGCCGGCGGCAACCCAGCGCCGCCCGATCGTCCGTGTCGGCGGATGCTCCCATGGCCGCGCCGCCGGCAAAGCGCCGGGAAGCGCGTCGATCGCGGCTCAGTTCAGTCGTTGCCGGATGGGCGGCGCTCCGTTGGCCGCTCAGTCCGGTTTGATGCGCGCCCGCGTGATCACCGGCTTCCAGCGCGCCTGCTCCTGCGCGATGAACTGCGCGAACTGCGCCGGCGTGTTGCCGATCGCCTCGGCCGCGTCGCCTTCCAGGCGCTCCTTGGCGGCCTGCGAGCGGATGGCCTTCGCCGCCTCCACCGCGAGGCGGTCCGCATACGTTTGCGCGAGGCTGGACGGGGCCATCAACCCGTACCACTGCGTCATCTCGAAGTTCGGGAATCCCTGTTCAGCGACGGTCGGCACGTCGGGCAGTTGCGCCAGGCGCTGCTTCGACCCTGTGGCCAGGCAGCGCAGCTTCCCGGCCTTGATGAACTGCAGGATGGCCGGCGCACCGACCGAGGCCGCATCGAGACGGCCAGCCAGCAGGTCCGTCAGCTGAGGCCCGGTGCCGCGGTACGGTACATGAACGATGAACAGGTTGGCCGCGGCCTTCAGGTACTCCATCGCCAGATGCCCGGCACTGCCGTTGCCGGCGGAACCGAAGTTCAACTGCCCGGGTTTGCTGCGCACCAGAGCGATGAACTCCTTCAAGTTCTTCGCCGGCACATCCGGGTGGACGACATAGAGGCTGGGCACCTTCGCCAGCAAGGTGATCGGGCGGAAATCCTTGATCGGGTCGTACGGCAGCTTGTCGTACATGAACGGGTTCACCGCCAGCGTGCCGATGTGGCCCAGGATCACCGTGTGCTGATCGTCGGCATGCGCGACGTCGGCCATCGCGATGTTGCCGCTGCCGCCGGGCTTGTTCTCGACATAGACCGTCTGGCCCAGACCCTTGCCAAGCTCGACGGCGGTGGAGCGAGCGACGATCTCCGAGCTGCCGCCCGGTGCGAACGGCACGACGAAGCGGATCGGCTTGGTCGGCCAGGCAGCACCCTGCCCCCAACCGATCGACGGAAGACTGCCGGCCGCAGCGGCGGCCAGCCAAGTGCGGCGGGTGATGGAATCGAATTGCATGTCGAGGTCTCCGCTCTGTCAGGGTGTACCAGTCTAGAGAGCGGCCTCCCGTTCGGCATTGGGGGTAGCCGCAGCGGTGTCAGCGCGATGCCGGGCAGGTCCAGCGCTCAAGCTGCGTCAGCCAACGTATCGCATGCTCGGCGTCAGTGCCGCACATCTCGGCACTTGGCTGCAGCGAACCGCAGACCGCGGGTCGATCCGCCTGGCCGAAGATCTTGCAGCGCCGCTCGGCATCGAGTTGCACACACGGCACGCCTGCGGGCTTGCCATCGGGCATGCCGGGAATCGGCGTGCTGATCGACGGCGCGGTGCAGCAGGCGCCACAGCCGGGTCGGCAGGCCAAAGCGGCGTTCATCGGCTGTTCCACGTGAAACCAAGGTGTCGACGAAACCACGCCGCAAGCGCGGCAGGCCGCAACAACGGGTGACGGGAATGCGGGCCACGCCTAAAATTCGGCCCTCGCCGGCGCCCCTTGCGCCCTGCGACTGCAGCGCGGAAAGCCGCCGCTGCGACCCCAACCGGAGCCCCCATGTTGTTCCCCCATGATTTCGACGTGATTGTCGTCGGCGGCGGCCATGCCGGCACCGAGGCCGCACTCGCCGCCGCCCGCATGGGCTGCAGAACCTTGCTGCTGACGCACAACATCGAAACACTGGGCCAGATGAGCTGCAACCCGTCGATCGGCGGCATCGGCAAGGGGCACTTGGTCAAGGAAGTCGATGCGCTCGGGGGCGCGATGGCGGCGGCCACCGATGAATCCGGCATCCAGTTCCGAATCCTCAACGGCTCGAAAGGCCCGGCCGTTCGGGCCACCCGCGCGCAGGCGGATCGCATTCTCTACAAAGCAGCCATTCGCCACCGGCTGGAAAACCAGCCGAACCTGACGCTGTTCCAGCAAGCGGTCGACGATCTGATCGTCGAAGGCGATCGCGTCGTCGGTGCCGTCACGCAGGTCGGCATCCGCTTTCGGGCCCGGGCCGTCGTGCTGACAGCCGGCACCTTCCTCGACGGGCGCATCCATGTCGGGCTGCAGAACCATGCGGGCGGCCGGGCCGGCGATCCACCCGCCGTGTCGCTGTCCGCGCGGCTGAAGGAACTGAAGCTGCCACAAGGCAGGCTGAAGACCGGCACCCCGCCGCGCCTGGACGGCCGCACCATCGACTTCTCGAAGCTCACCGAGCAGCCCGGCGACCTCGATCCGATGCCGGTGTTCAGCTTCATGGGCCATGCATCGCAGCACCCGCGCCAGCTGCCCTGCTGGATCACCCACACCAATGAGCGCACGCACGAGATCATCCGCGGCGGCTTCGACCGCAGCCCGATGTTCACCGGCGTGATCGAAGGCGTCGGCCCGAGGTACTGCCCGAGCATCGAAGACAAGATCAACCGCTTCGCCGACAAGGACTCGCACCAGATCTTCCTCGAGCCGGAAGGCCTGACGACACACGAGTTCTACCCGAACGGCATCAGCACAAGCCTGCCGTTCGACATCCAGCTGGCAGCCGTGCGCTCGATGCCGGGACTGGAGAATGCCCACATCCTCCGGCCCGGCTATGCGATCGAGTACGACTACTTCGATCCGCGCGGCCTGAAGGGCAGCTTCGAGACCAAGTCGATCGGCGGCCTGTTCTTCGCCGGCCAGATCAATGGCACGACCGGCTATGAAGAGGCCGCGGCTCAAGGCCTGTTCGCTGGCATCAACGCCGCTCGCCAAGTGCAGGGGCACGAGGCCTGGACCCCCCGCCGCGACCAGGCCTACCTCGGCGTCCTCGTTGACGACCTGATCACCAAGGGCGTGACCGAGCCGTACCGCATGTTCACCAGCCGCGCCGAATTCCGGCTGCAGCTGCGTGAAGACAATGCCGACTTGCGGCTCACCGAGGTCGGCCGCGAGATGGGCTTGGTGGACGACGCGCGCTGGAATGCTTTCAACCGCAAGCGTGATGCTGTTTCACGTGAAACCGAGCGGCTGCGCTCGACCTGGGTCCACCCGAACCTGCTGCGCGCGGCCGACGCCGAACGGCTGCTGGGCAAGGCCATCGAGCACGAATACAGCTTGGCCGACCTGCTTCGGCGGCCGGGGGTCGGCTTCGACGCCATTGCCGAAGTCGCCGCCATCGCCAAACCGGAGCTGGGCCTCTCACGCGCCGCGCTGCAAGCCGAACTGGGCCTGACGCTCGCCGACACGGTCATCGAGCAGGCCGAGATCAGCATCAAGTACGCCGGCTACATCACCAAGCAGAACGATGAAGTCGAGCGCGCCGCCCATTTCGAAAGCCTGCGGCTGCCGGCCGAGCTCGACTACGCCCAGGTCACCGCGCTCAGTTTCGAGGCCCGGCAAAAGCTGGCGAAGCATCGGCCGGAGACGCTGGGCCAGGCTTCTCGCATCTCCGGTATCACCCCGGCCGCCATCTCGCTGTTGCTGATCCACCTGAAGAAAGGCCGCTTCAAGGAGTTCATGGCGGCAGACCGCGCAGGCAACGACACCACCCCGACCGATGCAGCCGCCTGAGGCCCGCGAGCTCGTCCTCGCCCGCGGGCTGGAACGGCTCGGGCTGGCGCTCGACGCCGACCAGCAGGCGCGCCTGCTCGCCTACCAGGACCTCATCGCGAAGTGGAATCGCGTCTACAACCTGACAGCCGTCCGCGATCCGGCTGAGATGCTGACCCACCATCTGCTCGACAGCCTGTCGGTCGTGCTGCCGCTGCGCCGGCATGCGGCTGGTCAGCCGCTGCGCTTGCTCGATGTCGGCAGTGGCGCGGGCCTGCCCGGGGTCGTGATCGCCATCGCCGAGCCCAGCTGGCAGATCACCTGCGTCGACACCGTCGGCAAGAAGGCCAGCTTCATCCAGCAGGCCGCAGCCGAGCTGGGGCTGCGCCAGCTGCGGTCGCAGCATGCCCGTGTCGAAGAACTGCCGCCCGCCGGGGCCGATGTGGTCACCTCCCGCGCCTTCGCGTCGCTGGGCGACTTCACGCGACTGACCGCGAAGCACCTCGCTCGGTCCGGCGGTACCTGGATGGCGATGAAGGGCAAGCCCCCCATGACCGAGATCGCCGACCTGCCGGTCGATCTCGATGTGTTTCACGTGGAACCGTTACAGGTGCCCGCTCTTGACGCCGAGCGCTGTCTGGTCTGGATCCGACCCCGGGCTGCCGAATGACCGTCCTCGGCATCCCCGACTACGGGTCGTTCTGCCTGGCCATCGTGCTGTTCCTGGCGCTCCCCGGTCCGGGCACGCTGGCCTTGCTCACGTCGACCGCGAAAGGCGGATTCCGCGCCGGCGCGGCCGCCACCTTCGGCGTGATCGCCGGCGACCAGGTGCTGCTGTGGTTTGCCGTCGGGGGCGTGGCCGCGCTGCTTGCCTCGCACCCCGCCGCGTTCCGGCTGGTGCAATACGGTGGCGCCGCCTACCTGGTCTGGATCGGCCTGCGGCTGCTGCTGGCCAAGCCCGGCGATGCCTCGCCGGTCCGCATCGAGCCGCGCGGCTATGCGCGCCAAGCCTTCCTGATCACCTTGCTGAACCCGAAGGCCATTGTGTTCTACATGGCCTTCTTCCCGCTGTTCATCAACCCGGCCACCCACCGCGGTGCGATCACCTTCAGCGCGATGGCCGCGACGATCGCACTGATCACCCTCGCCTACTGCCTGACGCTGTGCGCGTTCGCGCAGTCGGTGTCGAACAAAGTGCGCCGGCACCGGCGATTGGCAGCGTGGATGCAGAAGGCGGCTGGTATCTTCCTGATCGGCTTCGGCATCCGCCTCGGCAGCAACTGATCCCCCTTCCAGCAGCGCCCTCCTCCATGACCCGCATCTTCTGCATCGCGAACCAAAAAGGCGGCGTCGGCAAGACGACGACCACCGTCAACCTGGCCGCCGGCCTGGCGCAGATCGGCCAGCGCGTGCTGGTCGTCGACCTCGACCCCCAGGGCAACGCGACCATGGGCTCGGGCATCGACAAGCGGGCGATGTCACTGAGCATCTACGACGTGCTGCTGGAATCGGCGACGATCGCCGAAGCCCGCCAGCGCAGCGAGAAGGTCGGCTACGACGTGCTGGGCGCGAACCGCGAACTCGCCGGCGCCGAGGTCGAACTGGTCAGCTTGGAGCGGCGCGACAAGCGGCTGAAGCTGGCCCTCGAGGCGGTGGCGTCCGACTACGACTTCGTGCTGATCGACTGCCCGCCGTCGCTGAGCCTGCTGACACTGAACGGGCTGTGCAGCGCCCACGGCGTGGTGGTGCCGATGCAGTGCGAGTACTTCGCGCTCGAAGGGCTGTCGGACCTGGTCAACACCATCAAGCA
>Ga0209673_1002906_pt1 | contig 10824 bp, 11 predicted proteins | sample AraplaCol_mMS_r2_2_FD_184274 | JGI IMG/M metagenome (GOLD analysis project Ga0209673, IMG submission 184274) | Arabidopsis root microbial communities from North Carolina, USA - plate scrape MF_Col_mMS_r2 (SPAdes) (version 3) | ecosystem: Host-associated > Plants > Roots > Endosphere | place... | reverse complement strand
CGGCGGTGCTGTCGGCGGTCGCGCTGCCGCGACTGCCGGCGGCGCTGCGGCCGTCGTCGGTGGCGCGCCAGGACGTGTTCGGTTTCGCCGCGGTGCTGGCCGCGGTCGCGGTGGGGTTCGTGCTGAGCGAGCGCTTCGGGCCGCCGATCGCCGCGGCCGTGCTGTCGCCCTGGTGGGCCGGCAGCAGCCTGCCGGCCGCGCTGCAGCAGCGCTGGACCGAGCTGCTCGCGCTGCTGCTGGGCATCGCGTTCACGCTGCCGCTGGCCGCGTGGGCGGCGCGCGCGGCGCGCTTCGAGACGCTGCTCGGCGGGCTGCGCAGCTACTTCGTGCAGCCGGGCGCCGGCGCCTTCCTCGCGTTCATCGTGCTCTACAAGCTGGGCGATGCGTTCGCCGGCTCGCTGATGACGCCGTTCCTGTTGAAGGCGATGCAGTTCGGCCCGGCCGAGGTCGGTGTCGCGAACAAGCTGATCGGGCTGTGGCTGACCATCGGCGGCGCGCTGCTCGGCGGCGCGCTGATGCTGAAGCTCGGCCTGTGGCGCGCGCTGCTGCTGTTCGGCGTGCTGCAGATGCTGAGCAACCTCGGCTTCTGGTGGCTCGCCGGCCATGGCCACGGGCTGTTGCCGGGCGTCACGATCCCGGCCTTCGACTGGACGGTGGTCTGGCTGAAGCAGGCGACGCCGGTCGACGGCGGGCTGCTGATGGTGATCGCGCTGGAGAACATCACCGGCGGCATGGGAACGACCGCATTCGTCGCGTTCCTGATGAGCCTGTGCAACCAGCGCTTCACCGCGACGCAGTACGCGCTGCTCAGCGCGTTCGCGTCGGTCGGCCGCGTCTGGGTCGGGCCGGTGGCCGGCGTCACCGCCGAGACCATCGGCTGGCCGAGCTTCTTCCTGCTGTCGACGGTGCTGGCGCTGCCGGCGCTGCTGATGCTCGTCTGGCTGCGCGCGCCGGTGCAGGCGCTCGAGGTCGATCCGACAACGATTCCGGTCGACGATTGAGCATCGGAACCAGGCCTCCCATTTGCCATCTGAGTTGCCATGAACCACGACGCCGACCTCCCCTTGATCACCTGCAGCTGCGCCTTCCATGCGCGGCGCCGCTTCGCGATGACGCTGGCCGCCGCCGGCGCATCGCTCGCCATGCCGGCCTGGGCGCGCGAGGGCGTCGACGTCGGCAGCGAGTCGCGCTTCACGAAGCTGGTGTCGGCCGACCAGATCGAGCAGGCTGCCGCGCAGCAGTACGCGCAGATGAAGCAGCAGGCTGCGCAGCAGCGCGCGCTCGGCCCCGACAGCCACCCGCAGGTGGTGCGGCTGCGCGCCATTTCGCAGCGCATCATCCCGTTCAGCTCGGAGTGGAACGAACGCGCGAGCCGCTGGAAGTGGGAGGTCAACCTGATCGGCTCGAAGCAGATCAATGCGTTCTGCATGCCCGGCGGCAAGATCGCGTTCTACACCGGCATTCTTGAACAGCTGCAACTGACCGACGACGAGGTCGCGATGGTGATGGGCCACGAGGTCGCGCATGCGCTGCGCGAGCACGCGCGCGAGCGCATGGGCAAGAACATGGCGACGCAGGGCGCGATCGGGCTTGGCGCCGCGATCCTCGGGCTGGGCAGCATCGGCCGCTCGGTGGCCGACATGGGCGGCCAGCTGCTGACGCTGAAGTTCGGCCGCGAGGACGAATCCGAGGCCGACCTGGTCGGCATGGAGCTGGCCGCGCGCGCCGGCTACGACCCGCGCGCCGGTGTCAGCCTGTGGAACAAGATGGCGCAGGCCAGCAAGGGCGCGCCGCCGCAGTTCCTGTCGACCCACCCGTCCGGGCCGACCCGGATCCGCGACATCGAGGCGAACCTGCCGCGGGTCGAAGGGTTGTACGCCAGGGCGGCCAAGCCGCCACAGCGCTTCGAGCCGCCGGCCAAGAAGCCCTGACGCTCACCAGCGTGCCGGCAGCGGCCGCTTCAGCACGATCTGCGTGCGGCTGACGGCGATGTGGCCGCCGGCATCCAGGTCCTTCAGCAGGCGGCTGACCATCTCGCGCGAGCAGCCGACGCGGCTCGCGATCTCCTGGTGCGTCAGCCGTTCTCGGATCACCCGCGTGCCGTCGGGCTCGGTCACTGCCAGGTCGGTCAGCAACTGCGCGACGCGGCCGTACACGTCGAGCAGCGCCAGGCTGCGCGCGCTGTGCGTCGCCAGGCGGGCGCGGTGGATCACGCGCGAGATCAGCTCGAATGCGAACTCCGGCCGCTCGGCGATGTGCTGGCGCAGCGTGTGCCGCGTGACCACCGAGCAGACCGTGGGTTCGAGCGTGATGATCGAGGCCGAGCGCGGCCCACCGTCGAGCGACATCTCGCCGAGGTACTCGCCCGGGCCGTAGACGCCGTAGACGATCTCGCGGTCGCGGTCGTCCATCGAGAACGCCTTGACGCGGCCCGACAGCAGGATGAACAAGGTGTCGCCGTGATCGCCTTCCTGGATCAGCAGCACGCCCTTGCGGTAGCGGCGTTGTTCGCCCCGGGCCGAGAGCAGGCCCAGGGATTCGGACAGCACGGGAGCGGATGCTGGGCCGGTGGCGGCGTCCATGGAGAAGCGGCGGCGAAGGGGACAGCCCGGGCGGCGGCCCGGGAACCCGTCGAATCTAGCACGCCGCCCCGGCGTGGCCGTGACACCTCAGTGCGACAGCGCCGTCTTCATCGCCGGCGTGATCGGCGGCAGCACCGCGACGCGGTTCAGCAGGTCGCCGATGCTGGCGGTCTGCGTCTTGATGCGGATGCTGCTGATCTGCGAGCGCACCGTCGAGACCGCGACGCTGAAGCCGCGCGCCACTTCCTTCGGCCGCTGGCCGTCGCACAGCGCGCGCAGCACCTTGGTCTCGGCCGCGGTCAGGCCGTGGGTGCGGGCGAAGAAGTCGAGCGTCAGCGATTCGCAGCGGTGACGCTTGCCGAGCACCAGCATCGCGAGGCCGTCGTCCTCGGGCGAGGACATCGGCACGAAGGCGACCGGCATCGCGCCGTCGGCGCTGCCCAGGTTCAGCATGCGGCGCCGGCCGCTGCAGGCGCCGAGCAGCGCACCGAGGAAGCCCGACAGTTCTTCCGCATGGCGCGGCAGCACCTGGTTCTTGACGACGCGCAGGCCGTCGCCGGCCTGCAGCGACTGCCAGCCGAGCTGGTTGGCATGGCGCAGGCCGCAGTTCGCATCGACCAGCAGCAGGCCGTGGTCCATCTCGTCGAGCATCATCGTCAGCCAGCGGTTCATCGCGGACGGGCCGTGGCGGCGCTCCGGTCCGGGGTATGGCGGCGTGACGTGGGTGGTCCCCGCGGGCGCGGCCCGCAGGTTCAGGTGGGCGGTCGGGTGGGTGTCGACCGGGGGCGAGAGCAGTTCATCCAACATGGCGCTGTCCTTCTGATGGCAGGTGCAGCAGCACCGCTGTGCACCTTGTTACAGCGTAGGGGCGTCAGGTCTCGCCGGGTGGTGAAAACCGCCGGGCCGGCTTGTGATTTATTCACCTCGGCCGCTTCGCGGCCCGAGCAGCGCGGTCAGCCAGCGCGTCAGGTCGGCGATCTCCGGGCCGGACACCGAATGCGGCATCGGGTATTCGTGCCACTCGACCGGGTGCCCGAACGCCAGCAGCGCGTCGCGCGAGGCGAGCGCGCGGGCGATCGGCACCACCGGGTCCTGCCGGCCGTGCGCCAGGAAGATCGGCAGCCCGTGGTTCGCGGCATCGCGCTCGGCTGCGGTCTGCGCCGCCAGCGGCAGGTAGCCCGACAGCCCGACCAGGCCGGCCAGCCGTTCGCGGTGGCGCAGCCCGGTCAGCAGCGTCATCGCACAGCCTTGCGAGAAGCCGCCGAGCACGATGCGCGACGCCGGGATGCCGCGCTGCTGCTCGCGGGCGATCAGCGCCTCGACCAGCGCCTGCGATTCGCGCAGGCCGGCCTCGTCCTCGCGCCGCACCAGGTCGGCGGCGAGGATGTCGTACCAGGCGCGCATCACGTAGCCGCCGTTGACGGTGACCGGCCGCGTCGGTGCGTGCGGAAAGATGAAGCGCAGCGGGCCGGCCGCCGCGAGGTCGAGCTCGTGCGCGAACGGTGCGAAGCCATTGCCGCTGTCGCCCAGCCCGTGCAGGAAGATGATGGTGGCCGTCGGATTCGGGCCGGTTTCGGTTTCGATGGTGTCGAGCTGCATGCCGCGATGCTAGCCCGACACGGCCCGTCACCCGGTCAGAAGCGGTAGTTGACGCCCAGGCTCAGCTGCGGGATCGCGCGGATCTTGCCGACGCCGTCGCGCAGCTCCTGCGTTTCCTTGTCGACGTTGGCGTTCAGCGTGGCGCGGTCCGTCGCACTCAGGCCGTTGAAGGTCGGACCGCTGGCCGCGGCGCTGACGGTCGCGCGGCCGATGCTCGCGCCGACGTCGAAGTGGAAGCCCCAGGCGCCTTCGGTGCTGCCCTGGTGGCCGTAGCCGAAGCCGAGGAACGGCGTCGTCTTCGGGAACTTCAACTGCGCGTCGAAGCGGTCGCCGTCCTGCGTCGCGTAGGTGGTGTCGCCGATCGTGATCTGGTTGTTGGTCGGGCGGCCGACCAGGTCGAGCTTCATCGCATTGAAGGTCACGCCACCGGTCAGGCGCCAGCCGCCGCGGAAGAACCAGTCGGCGAACACGCCGCCACGGCTGAGCTTCAGGTCGGCGTCGTAGTGGATGCCATCCTCGGTCTTCGTGGTGCTGTGCGAGCCGAGCGATGCCACATCGGCGCGCAGCGTCACCGATGGTGCGACCGGCTGCGCGTAGCCCAACATCGCGCCGTGCGTGCCGATGCCGGTGTAGACCTCGCCGGCGTGGGCGGCGGTGGCCAGGGCCAGGGCGGCCGATGCGGCCAGCGTCTTGATCATGGGGAGCTCCTCGTACTGCGTCTCGAATGAAGGCCTGCCCGTGGTGGCGGGTGAGCGCTCATTTTTCAGCCGACCGAGGCGGTCCCAAGCGCCGAACAACGCGGCCCGGGCGGCGCTGTTCGACGCTTCCGGCCCGGGGGTCAGATCGTGAAGTCGTAATCGATGATCAGCGGCGCGTGGTCCGAGAAGCGCTGCTCGAGGTAGATGTGCTCGCGCAGCGCCTTCGCGGCCAAGGCCGGCGTGGCCAGGTGGTAGTCGAGCCGCCAGCCGACGTTCTTCGCCCAGGCCTGGCCGCGGTTGCTCCACCAGGTGTACTGCTCGGGCTTCGGGTTCAGCGTGCGGAACACGTCGACCAGGCCGAGCTCGTCCAGCGTGTGCGTCATCCAGGCGCGCTCTTCCGGCAGGAAGCCGCTGTTCTTCTGGTTGCTGCGCCAGTTCTTCAGGTCGATCTCCTTGTGCGCGATGTTCACGTCGCCCACCAGGATGAACTCGCGCTCGGCCTTCAGCTGTTGCAGGTACGGTGTCATCAGCGCCAGGAAGCGGAACTTCGCGAGCTGCCGCTCCTCGCCGCTGGAGCCGCTCGGGAAGTAGCAGCTGATGATGCTGAGCTTGCGCTGCGGGGTGTCGAAGCGCAGTTCGACGTAGCGGCCCTCGGCGTCGAACTCGGGCGAGCCGAAGCCGACCACGACGTCGCTCGGCGTCTTGCGGCTGTACACGCCGACGCCGGAGTAGCCCTTCTTCTCGGCGAAGTGGAAATGGCCGTGCATGTCGTGCACCCGCTCGAAGCGGCCGGCGATGTCGGCGGCCTGGGCCTTCACCTCCTGCACCCCCATACAATCGGCGCCAATGCTTTCCGCCCACGGCAGGAGCCCCTTCGTGGCCGCCGAGCGGATGCCGTTCAGATTCAAAGACACCAGACGGAACACGAGAGACCTCCGATGAGCCCCACCGCTGACACCTTGGCCAAAGATTTCGTCAGCTTCTCGGTGGAAGCCGGCGTGTTGCGGTTCGGGGAGTTCAAGACCAAGGCCGGGCGGCTGTCGCCCTATTTCTTCAATTCCGGCCTGTTCGACGACGGCGCCAAGCTGGGCCGTCTGGCGGAATTCTATGCGCGCCGCCTGCTCGCGTCGGGCATCGAATTCGACATGCTGTTCGGCCCGGCCTACAAGGGCATCACGCTCGCATCGGCCACGGCGGTGGCGCTGGCCGGCCTGGGCCGCAACGTGCCGTTCTGCCACAACCGCAAGGAAGCCAAGGACCACGGCGAAGGCGGCCTGATGGTCGGCGCGCCGCTGAAGGGCCGCGTCGTCATCATCGACGACGTGATCACCGACGGCGCCTCCAAGCGCGAATCGGTCGAGATGATCCGCGCCGCCGGAGCGGAACCGGTTTCGGTGCTGATCGCGATGGACCGCATGGAACGCAAGGGGCCCGATGACAACCTGAGCGCCCGTTCCTCCGTTGAGGAGTTCGAAGCGGCGTACGGCATGCCGGTGCTGGCCATTGCGACGCTGGCCGACTTGCTGCAGTATCTTCAGTCAGATGACGATCCGGCCTTGCGCAGCCACCTTGCGCGCGTGGTCGCCTACCGGGACCGTTACGGGGTGTAAATGACGAGCCTGTTTGTGGTGAATCGATCGATGCGAACCTGGCGCTGCATGGCGCTGCTGGCAGGCCTCGCGGCCGGTTCCTCGGCACACGCCGCCATCTACAGCTGCGTCGACGGCAGTGGCCGGCGCCTGACCTCCGACCGTCCGATCGTCGAATGCTCGACCCGCGAGCAGCGCGAGCTCAACACCGACGGGTCGGTGCGCCGGGTCGTGCCGCCGACGATGACGGCCGACGAGCGCGCCGAGGCCGAGGCGAAGGAGCGGCAGGCCGCCGCCGACCGTGTCGCGCAGCAGGATGCGATCCGGCGCGATCGCAACCTGGTGACCCGCTTTCCCGACTATGCCGCCCACATGAAGGCGCGCGAGGCGGCGCTCGACGACGTGCGCAAGGGTGTCGCGTTCTCGCAGGGGCGCCTGGCCGAGCTCGAGCGCGAGCGCAAGCCGCTGCTCGAGGAGCAGGAGTTCTACAAGGGCAAGAAGCCGCCGGCCAAGCTGCGCCAGCAGCTCGACGCGAACGACGCGGCGGTGGCCGCGCAGAAGTCGCTGGTGCAGAACCAGGAAGACGAGATCGTGCGCATCAACAACCTCTACGACGTCGAGCTCGAACGGCTGAAGAAGCTGTGGGGCGGCGCGTCACCGGGGTCGATGGGCGCCCTGCCGGCCGCGTCGGCACCCACCCCCCGGAAGAAGTAGCCCCCCAGTCGCTTCGCTCCTGCCCCCAAGGGGCGCCACCCCAGGGGTCCGGCAAAGCCGGTTCCCCCGGGGCGTTGCTTGGTCGTGCGCCGCGCTTCTCGGCCGGGGCGACTGCGATCAGCTGAGCTTCTTCTTCAGCAACTCGTTCACCTGCGACGGGTTCGCCTTCCCCTTCGTGGCCTTCATCGCCTGGCCGACCAGCGCGTTGAACGCCTTGTCCTTGCCGGCGCGAAACTCTTCGACCGACTTCGGGTTCGCCGCCAGCACCTCGTCGAGGATGCGCTCCAGCTCGCCGCTGTCGCTCATCGGCTTCAGGCCCTTGGCATCGATGATCGCGTCGATCTCGCCACCGGCGGTCCACAGCTGGTCGAACACCTGGCGCGCACCGCTGTTCGACAGCGTGCCGTCGGCGATGCGGCCGATCAGCGCGGCCAGCGTCGCAGCACTCACCGGGCTGTCCGCGATGTCCTTCTCTTCGGCATTGAGCCGGCGCGACACCTCGCCCATCAGCCAGTTCGCCACCAGCTTCGGCTGGCCGCAGGCCTTCGCCGCCGCCTCGAAGAACGCGCCGACCGCCTTGCCCTGCGTCATCATCGACGCGTCGTACGCCGGCAGCCCGTAGTCCTTCTGGAAGCGCTCGGCCATCACGCGCGGCAGCTCCGGCATTGCGGCGCGCACCTGCTCGACCCATTCCGGCGCGATCGCGAGCGGCGGCAGATCGGGATCGGGGAAGTAGCGGTAGTCGTGCGCGTCTTCCTTCGTGCGCATCGCCCGCGTCTCGCCGGTATCGGGGTTGAACAGCACGGTGGCCTGTTGCACCGTGCCGCCGTCCTCGATCAGGTCGATCTGCCACTGGATCTCGTAGTCGATCGCCTGCTGCAGGTACTTGAAGCTGTTCAGGTTCTTGATCTCGCGCCGCGTGCCGTACTCGGCCCCGGGGCGGCGCACCGACACGTTGGCGTCGCAGCGGAAGCTGCCTTCCTGCATGTTGCCGTCGCAGATGTCCAGCCAGACCACCAGCGCATGCAGCGCCTTTGCATATTCCACCGCCTCGGCGCTGCTGCGCATGTCGGGCTCGGAGACGATCTCCAGCAGCGGCGTGCCGGCGCGGTTCAGGTCGATGCCGGTCTGGCCGGCATAGTCCTCGTGCAGCGACTTGCCGGCGTCCTCCTCCAGGTGGGCGCGCGTGAGCTGCACCACGTGGCGCTGGTCGCCGACGAAGAACTCCACCGAGCCGCCCTGCACCACCGGCGTCTCGTACTGGCTGATCTGGTAGCCCTTGGGCAGGTCGGGGTAGAAGTAGTTCTTGCGCGCAAAGATCGACAGCGGCGCCACCGTCGCGCCCACCGCCAGCCCGAAGCGGATCGCCCGCTCCACCGCGCCCCGGTTCATCACCGGCAGCGTGCCCGGCAGGGCCAGGTCGACCGCCGAGGCCTGCGTGTTGGGCGCCGCGCCGAACTGCGTGCTGGAGCCGCTGAAGATCTTGCTGCGGGTGGACAGCTGGGCGTGCGTCTCCAGGCCGATGACGACCTCGTAGCCGCGGATCAATTTGCTCGTCGTTGCCATGGTTCAGAAAGAAGACGGGGCCCGGGCGTGCCAGTCGGTCGCCTGCTGGAAGGCATGCGCCGCGTGCAGCAGCGTGCCTTCCTGGAAATAGTTGCCGATCAGCTGCAGGCCGACCGGCAGGTTCCCCTCGCCGAAGCCGGCCGGCAGGCTCATGCCCGGCAGGCCGGCCAGGCTGGCCGGCAGCGTGAAGATGTCGGCCAGGTAGGCGGCCACGGGGTCGTCGCTCTTGTCGCCCAGCTTCCAGGCCACCGTCGGCGCCACCGGCCCGGCGATCACGTCGCAGCGCTCGAAGCAGCGCTGGAAGTCGTCGGCGATCATGCGCCGCAGCTTCTGCGCCTGCAGGTAGTAGGCGTCGTAGTAGCCGTGGCTCAGCACGTAGGTGCCGATCATGATGCGGCGCTTGACCTCGGCGCCGAAGGCCTCGGCCCGGCTCTTCTTGTACATCTCGAGCAGGCCGTCGTACTTCGCCGCCCGGTGCCCGAAGCGCACGCCGTCGAAGCGGCTCAGGTTCGAGCTCGCCTCGGCCGGCGCGATGATGTAGTAGACCGGGATCGACAGCTCGGTGCGCGGCAGGCTCACGTCGACGAGGGTCGCGCCCAGCTTCTCCAGCTCGGCCAGCGCGGCGCGCACCGCACCGTCCACGTCGGCAGCCAGCGCGGCCGGGAAGAACTCCCGCGGCAGGCCTATGCGCAGGCCCTTCAGCGGCTGGGCCGCCGTGGCGCCCTCCCGCGGCGTCGCGAGCGCGGCGGCGTAGTCCTGCGGCGGGCGCTCGGCGCTGGTGGCGTCGCGCTCGTCGAAGCCGCTCATCGCCGACAGCAGCAGCGCGCAGTCCTCCGCGCTGCGCGCGAACGGGCCGGCCTGGTCCAGGCTGGAGGCGAAGGCGATCATGCCGTAGCGCGAGCACACGCCGTAGGTCGGCTTGATGCCGGTGATGCCGGTGAAGCTGGCCGGCTGGCGGATCGAGCCGCCGGTGTCGGTGCCGGTGGCGGCCGGCACGAGCCGCGCCGCGACCGCCGCGGCCGAGCCGCCGGACGAGCCGCCGGGCACCCGGGTGGTGTCCCAGGGGTTGCGCACCGGGCCGAAGGCCGAGTTCTCGTTCGCCGAGCCCATCGCGAACTCGTCGCAGTTCAGCTTGCCCAGCGTCACGGTGCCGGCCTCGGCCAGGCGCGTGACGACGGTGGCGTCGAAGGGGCTGCGGTAGCCGGCCAGCATCTTCGAGCCGGCGGTGGTGGGCAGGGCCTCGGTGACGAAGATGTCCTTGTGCGCAAGCGGCACGCCCAGCAGGGCGCCGCGCTCGCCGGCGGCGCGCCGGGCGTCGGCGCGCGCCGCCTGCTGCAGTGCCGCATCGGCGTCGACGCACAGGAAGGCGCCGAGTTGTTCGTGGGCCGCAACCCGTGCGAGCAGGTGTGTCGTCGCCTCGACGCTGGACACCCGGCCGGCATCGAGGGCGCGGCCGAGCTCGGCGGCACCCAGGTGGTGGAGGTCCTTCATCCTTCGATCACCTTCGGCACCAGGAACAGGCCGTCCTCGACGGCGGGGGCGCTGCGCTGGTTGGCCTCGCGGCGGTCGGTCTCGGTGACGACGTCCTCGCGCAGGCGCAGGGCCACGTCCTGCACCGCCGACAGCGGCGTGTAGAGCGGCTCGACGCCGCTGGTGTCGACCGCGCCCATGCGCTCGACGATCGAGAAGAAGCCGTTCAACTGCTGCAGCATCGCGGCCTCTTCGGCGGGCTGCAGTTCGAGCCGGGCGAGATTCGCGATGCGGCTCACGTCTTTGGAGTCCAGGGCCATGGGGAATTTGAGCGTTGGAGAGGGTGCCGACGGGGCTGATTTCCGGGGGTGTTGGGGTATTATCCCCGGTTATCCACAAGCCACTTCCGGCGTGCAAATTCAAGGGTTTGCAGGACTTTCGAGCGGCTCGCGGACCCACTCCGGCTCCCGCCCACAAGAACACCGCACATGTTTGCATCCCTGCGCCGCTACTTCTCCACCGACCTGGCCATCGACCTCGGCACCGCCAACACGCTGATCTACGTGCGTGGCAAGGGCATCGTGCTGGACGAGCCCTCGGTGGTCG
>Ga0209673_1002901_pt1 | contig 10864 bp, 10 predicted proteins | sample AraplaCol_mMS_r2_2_FD_184274 | JGI IMG/M metagenome (GOLD analysis project Ga0209673, IMG submission 184274) | Arabidopsis root microbial communities from North Carolina, USA - plate scrape MF_Col_mMS_r2 (SPAdes) (version 3) | ecosystem: Host-associated > Plants > Roots > Endosphere | place... | reverse complement strand
CCCTTTTTGAGGAGGCGTGTGGTGAAGGTCTTGAAGCTGTCGGCCCAAGGGCTGCCCCAGTCATGGATATCGCTCGAACAGGCGGTCATCCACTATGCAGCGGACGAAGTCCGCTGGGAGGTGGGCGCGCAGGTGGCTGTGTTCCGTGGCGGCCACAACGCCATCACGGGCGAGCAATCGCAGATTGCGATCAACAGCATCATCGGCACCAAGGGCGTGCCGCGCATCAATCCGTTCACGCAACGCCCGGGGCTCACCAACAGCAAGCTCTTTGCCCGCGACCGCAACGTCTGCGCCTACTGCGGCGGGCATTTTCACGAAGACGAGCTCACGCGCGAGCACATCATTCCGTTCGCGCAAAAGGGCATCGACACCTGGATGAACGTGGTCACGGCCTGCAAGCCTTGCAACCACCGCAAGAGCAGCCGCACGCCCGAGCAGGCCAACATGCCGCTCTTGTATGCGCCCTATGTGCCCAGCCTCTGGGAAGACTTCATTCTGCGAAATCGCCGCATTCTGGCGGACCAGATGGAATTCTTGATGGCGCACCTGCCGCAGAGCTCGCGGCTGCACGACAGCTAGCGAGCTCGCTCAGCGTTTCCAGCCAGGCGGGCGCTTCTCAATGAATGCCTGGACGCCTTCCAGCGCGCTCTCGTCCATCATGTTGCAGGCCATGGTCTGGCTGGCATCGGCCAGCGCGGCTTCGATGCCGGTCTCGAGCTGGCGATAGAACAGGGCCTTGCCCAGTGCGAGTGCCTGGCGCGGTTTGGCAACGATGCTGGCGACCAGCGCCTCGACCTCGGCGTCGAGCTCGCCAGGCGAGGCGACTCGGTTGACCAAACCCTTTTCGCGGGCCTCCTCTGCACTGATGAACTCACCGGTCACGAGCATCTCGAAAGCCTGCTTGCGCCCTAGGTTGCGCGACAGCGTGACGCTCGGCGTGGAACAGAACAGCCCCACGTTCACGCCGCTGACCGCGAAGCGCGCCTCGCTGGAAGCCACCGCCAAGTCGCACACCGCGACCAGCTGGCAGCCCGCGGCCGTCGCGATGCCGTGCACGCGCGCAATCACCGGCACGGGGAGGCGCTGGATCGACAGCATCATTGCGCCGCAGCGTTCGAAGAGCTGCTGGTAGTAGCCGAGCGACGGCTCCGCGCGCATTTCCTTCAGGTCATGGCCCGCGCAGAAGGCCTTGCCCGCTGCGGCAATGACGACCGCTCGCACGTTCTCGTCCGCCGCGATTTCTGCAATGGCTTGCTCGAGCGCGCCGAGCATGCCCTCCGAGAGGGCGTTGAACGAAGCCGGGCGATTCAGCGTCAGCGTGACCACGCCGCGCGCATCGAGCGCCTTCAGCACGAAGGGGGAGTTCGCATCGTTCATGGCCGCAATCCTCGCTCAGTAAGTCAGCTCCAGCACCGTCACGTGCTGCCGCGCGGCAGGCCAGGTCAGGCCCGTGATGCGCTCGCCGTTGAATTCACCGATCACCGCGCGCTGGGGCTCCGCGGCGGCAAGGCGCAGCCTGGAACTGGACACGCCTGAACCCTTGGGCGGCACGCCGGCCGGAAGACTCTGTCCGTCGAAACGCATGGTGTCGCGCTGCGCGTCGAAATACCCGCGAGGGCGCGTGAAGACGACGACTGTCTGGGCGCTGGCATCGGCAGGCGTGAGGCGCTCGGGTCGCAGGTTCACCACACCGCTGCTGCGCGGAAACGGGCTGCGGTAGATGTGCGTGGTCCCATGGCTGGGCGCACTCAAGACGAACTCGTAGGCCGTGTCCCCGCGCGCACTGAAAGGGCCCCATCGGCCGTCTGCGCCGATGTTCTTGCTGTGCACCGCGTTGCCGCGCCGTGCACCCGTGGCGGGGTCGACGGCGTAGACGGTCACCTGGCCGCCATTCAGCGACAGGTTTTCGGCGCCGATCGCGCGGCCGTCGAGCACCACGTTTGTGTCGCCCGCGATGGCCGTGCTGCGCGGCGGTTCGCCCGTCAGGAACTGCCAGGTCGCCGCGAAGGCAGCGGGGGAGAACGAGGTCTCGCGATGGTCCACCCGCGGCAGCACGACGTTCGTCGCGCCCTTGAGCGCCGGCCCGTCAAAGCCGATGTTCGTCGGCTGCCCCGGCACGCCGATCCACAGCCCGTCGGGCTGCGCATATTTGTCGTTGTTGTCGGAGCGCAGCGTGAGCCACTTGACGCCCGGCGTGACCTCCTCGCCATTCGGACCCTTGGGCGCATTGAGCTGCTGCATGAAACCCGAAAGCCCCGAGAACTCGTTGTTCTCGCGAAAGCCCTTCACCACCCAGATGCCGTGCGCCGGATTGCCGCCCAGCACCACGTGGCTCACCACGTCCGCGCCGCCGCCGTTCTGCACGTAGTTGCGGATGGTGTTGCCGCCGCGCGAATTGCCGATGAGCACCACCTTGCGCGCGCCCGTGGCCTTCAGCACTTTGTCGACCTCGGCCTTCAGGAAGACGGCCGAGTCGGTCGTCGAGCTGCGGCCTGGCTGCGCCACGGTGTCGTCGTCGCGCGCCAGCGGATAGGGCTGGTCGACGGCAAAGAGCCGGTTGCGCGGCCAGCCGTTCGATTCGAAGCGCCAGATCGTGGTCTGCCAGAGCGCGGCCGAGTCCCCGTTGCCATGCATAAAAACGATCGGCGGACGTTCGCTGAACGAAGGCGAGGGTGCGGTGGCGCAGGCGGTCAGCATGGCAGTCGAGGCGAGCCCGAGGGCAAGAAGGGTGCGGCGTGAAGGCATGTTTTGTTCCTGGCTGAAGGTCCAAGTAAAAACGCCCGCCGGCGCAAAGCGGGCGGGCGTTGGATGCTATGGGAAAAACATTGTCAGGCGAAGACGCCGGCGGTGTCCTGCATGCGGGCAGACACTTCGCCCAGGTGGTGCAGCGAATCGCCGAAGGTCATCTCAAGCTGCGTGAGCTTGCGGAAATAGTGGCTGCCGATGTATTCGTCCGTCACGCCGATGCCGCCGTGCAGTTGTACCGAGTTGGCAGCGACGTAGCGCATCGACACGCCGAGCTGGTATTTGGCGCGCGACAAGGCCTGACGTCGCTCCTCGGCCGGTGCGTTGAGCTTGAGCGTGGCGTAATAGCTCATCGAGCGCGCAAGCTCGAGCTGCATCTTCATGTCGGCCACGCGATGGCGCAGCGCCTGGAAGGTGGAGATGACGACGCCGAACTGCTTGCGCTGGTTCATGTAGTCGACCGTGAGTGCCACCGTCTTGTCCATCACGCCCACCGCCTCGGCGCACGTGGCCGCAATGCCGACGTCGACCGCGTACTCGAGTGCAGCCAGGCCATCTGCTGTGATCAGCGTGGCGTCTGCCTTGTCGAACACGACCTCGGCCGCACGGCTGCCGTCCTGCGTTCCGTAGCCGCGGGCCTCGACACCGCTGGCGCTGCGCTCGACCAGGAAGAGGGCGATCTTGCCGTCGGCCTGGGCGGGAACGATGTAGGCATCGGCTTCGTCGCCCACGGGCACCACGCTCTTGGCGCCGGTCAGCGACCACCTGTCGCCGGCCTTCACGGCCTTGGCTTCGCACACATCCAGCCGATAGCGCGCCTTGCGTTCCTGGTAGGCCAGCACCACGATGGCCTGGCCGCCCGCAATGCGCGGCAGCCAGTTGTCCTTGATGTCCTCGCCCGCATAGCCGCTGAGCACCGCGCCGGCAATCAGCGTCTGCGCGAAGGGCTCCAGCACGATGCCGCGGCCCAGTTCTTCCATCACGACCATGCCCGCCACCGGGCCCATGCCCAGGCCGCCGTCTTCTTCGGCGATGTAGAGACCGCCCAGGCCGAGCTCGGCCAGGTCGTCCCATGCTTCGCGCGAGAAGCCGCCATTGGCCTCGATGCCGCGGCGGCGTTCGAAGTCATAGCCCTTGTCGACCCACTTGCGAACGGCGTCGCGCAGTTGTTCCTGGTCGTCCGAGAAATTGAAGTCCATGTTCTTGTCTCCTCAGCCGAGAACGGTTTGAGCAACGATGTTGCGTTGCACTTCGTTCGAGCCGCCGTAGATGGTGGTCTTGCGCATGTTGAAGAAGGTCGACGCGAGCGGCGCCAGCGCGGGGTTGCCGCCCGGGAAGTTGCCTTGCCAGCCGGCTTCCATTGCTTCGCGGATGAGGGGCAGCGAATAGGCGCCACCGGCCAGCATCATCAGTTCGCTGTAGCGCTGCTGGATTTCGCTGCCGCGGATCTTCAAGAGGCCCGCGACGTCGAGCGAGTTCTTGCCCGAGGTGGCGGCCGAGAGCACGCGCAGCACCATCATCTCGAGCGCGACGATGTCGACTTCAAGCTTGGCGATTTCGTCGCGGAAGCGGAGATCGTCGTACACGCCTTCGCTCTTCGCAATGCGCTTCAGGCGCTCGAGCTCGCGCTTGGCGCGGTTCACGTCGGCAATGTTGGTGCGCTCGTGGGAGAGCAGGTGCTTGGCGTAGGTCCAGCCCTTGTTCTCCTCGCCGATCAGGTTCTCGGCCGGCACCTCGACGTTGTCGAAGAACACCTCGTTCACTTCATGGCTGCCGTCCAGCAGCTTGATCGGGCGGACCGTGACGCCCGGCGATTTCATGTCGAGCAGCAAAAAGCTGATGCCGGTCTGCGGCTTTCCTTCGTTGCTGGTGCGCACGAGGTTGAACATCCAGTCGCCGTACTGGCCGAGCGTGGTCCAGGTCTTCTGGCCGTTGACGATGTACTTGTCTCCTTTTCGCTCGGCCTTGGTCTTGACCGAGGCTAGGTCGGAGCCCGAACCCGGTTCGCTGTAGCCCTGGCTCCACCAGACTTCGCCGCTTGCGATGCCGGGCAGAAAGCGCTTTTGCTGCTCGGCATTGCCAAAGGCCATGATCACGGGAGCGACCATGACTGGGCCGAACGGCACGATGCGCGGAGCGCCGGCGAGGGCGGTTTCTTCCTCGAACAGGTGGCGCTGGATGGCGGTCCAGCCGGGGCCGCCGAATTCCTTCGGCCAGCCGTAGCCCAGCCAACCCTTCTTGCCGAGGATCCTGGCCCAGCCTTGCATATCGTCGCGCGTCAGTTCGAGCGCGTTGTGCACCTTGTGCGAAATCTCCTTGGGAAGGTGTTCCTTGACCCAGGCGCGAATTTCTTCGCGGAACTGCTGTTCTTCGGGCGTGAAGCTCAAATCCATGCGTGCCTCGCTGTGTTGATCGGTCCGCCGCCATCGCAGCGATGGCGTGTGTCTCCGGAATCCGGAGTTTTAGCACGGTCGTGCTGCTGAGCGGTGTCCGCGCGGCGACAAGCTCCCGGGTATTTCCAGACGCCCCGGCCGGGACACGGATAATCCCGGCCTCCCATGAAGAACATCGTGATCCTGATCTCCGGCGGCGGCTCCAACATGGCGGCCATCGTGCGCGCCGCCGAGTGCGACCGCTGGTCCGAGCGCTTCGGCGCGCGCATTGCCGCAGTCATCAGCAACAAGGCAGAGGCAGGCGGACTTGCCATCGCCAAGTCGCACGGCATCGAAACCGCCGTGATCCCGCACAAGGACTTTCCGAGCCGCGAGGCGTTCGACGAGGCGCTGGCGAAGGCCGTCGACACGCATTCGCCCGCGCTGGTGGTTCTGGCCGGCTTCATGCGCATCCTGACGCCGGCCTTCGTCGGCCGTTATTCGGGCCGCCTAATCAATATTCATCCCTCGCTGCTGCCCGCGTTCCCGGGGCTCAACACGCACCAGCGGGCGATCGATGCCGGCTGCAAGGTGGCCGGCGTCACGGTGCATCAAGTGACCACTGAACTCGACCACGGCCCGATCCTGGCCCAGGCGGTGGTGCCGGTGCTGCCGGACGATACGGCGGCCACGCTCGCAAGCCGGGTGCTCGCGCAAGAGCATCAGTTGTATCCACGCGCCATTGCTGAGTGGCTTGCCGATACATCAGGTCACATACGTTAAATTTGTTTATATTCGCGGGTTTTCGGGAGCATTCATTGAAAACCCAATCGCTACTGTCCACGGTCGCCTGCGCCATCTTGCTGGTGGCCTGCGCCGCGCCAGCCCCTGCACCCACCCCTGCTGCACCGGCACCATCCGCCGCGGCACCCGAGCCGGTGTATCAGTGCAATGCCGACGGCGCACGCTTTGCTGTCGGACAGCCGCTGTCGCCGCCACTCGAGGCCGCGGCCCGTGTGCGCGCCGGTGCGGGCACGGTGCGGGCGCTGAAGCCCGGCGAAGTGGTCACGATGGAACTCAACGGCGGGCGTCTCAACCTCGACGTGGATGCGCGCGGCCGGGTGACGGACGTTCGCTGCGGCTGAGGCTACGCAGCAATCTGGACCGGGGCGAAGCGCAATTGGCGAATTCCCTCGATCTCCACTGTTTCGCCGAACATCGCGGCTGGGCGGACCCAGAGCCCCTTCGCGCCATAGAGGGCGCGGTAGAGCGTCATGGGTTCGAGCGTCTCGCTATGGCGCACGGTGCCCAGGACCTCGTATTCGCCGCCCTTGTAATGGCGATAGCGGCCGGGAGGCGTCTCTATCAACGGTGGCAGGTTGTCGTCGTTCACTGTCTTGGTTCTTTCAAACGGTGTGGCGGGGTTGGAGGAAAGTCGGATGGATCGCGCTGATTTTGTTCACCTCGTCCGGCTGAGCGAGCATGCCAGCGCCGATGACAGCGCGCGCTACCGGCGCAACGTGGCGGCTTTTGCCGCGCTCGGCTACCTCTGGGTGATGGCCTGCCTGGGGCTGTCGATCGGCATCATCGCCTGGGTGGCACTGTCGGCCGGGCGCGGGCGTTTCGGTTTCTCGCGCGGATGGCTGCTGCTGTTTGCCCTGGGCCTTCTCTGGGCCACGCTGCGCGCGCTCTGGGTGCGATTCGACGAACCCGATGGGCGCGAGCTGTCGCGCGAAGATGCCCCGGCGCTGTTCGAGGCGCTCGATCGCATCCGCAAGAAAATCAAGGGCCCGCAGGTCCATCGCGTCTACCTGGACGACGAGTTCAACGCCAGCATCCGGCAGGTGCCGCGTTTCGGGCTGTTCGGCGGGGCGGTCAATTCCCTTTCCATTGGCCTGCCGCTTTTGATGATGCTGGACCGGCGGCGGCTGCTGTCGGTGCTCGCCCACGAGTATGGGCACCTGCGCGGCAACCACGGCAAGCTGAGCGCCTGGATCTACCGCACGCGACTGTCGTGGCTCAAGCTGGATGCCAGCCTACAGCGCGACGAAGGCGCGATGGCGCTGGTGTCGCAGGCATTCTTCCGCTGGTATTTTCCGCGCTTTGCGGCCCGGACCTTCGCGCTCGCCCGGCAAGACGAGTATGAAGCCGACCGTATTTCGGGGCGGCTCCTGGGCACGCCCGTCGCCGCGGCCGCGTTGACCGAAATAGCCATCAAGGGCAACTGGTACGCCAATGAATTCTGGGCTTCTCATTGGGCGCGCGCCGAACGCGAGCCGCAGCCGCCCGGCCCTTTCAGAGCCCTGAGGGAGCTTGCCGCCACGCCGCCCAGCAGCGAATTTGCGCGCCAGGCGCTGCGCGAGGCGATGCGCCGCGTGAGCGATCTGGACGACACCCACCCCGTTTTGCGCGACCGGCTCGAGGCGCTCGGCCAGAAGGCCGTGGTGCCGCCTTGGTCCACCGAACCGGCGCTGGGCATGCTTGCCGACAGCGCGAAATGGATCGGACATTTCGACAACCAATGGCGCCGCGCCCACGCCAGCGATTGGAAGCAGCACCATGCGCACCGGACGCGCGTTCGAGAACGCATCGAGCTTCTCGCTGCCCAGGGCGAACGCAACACGCCCGACGAAATGGTCGAGTGGGCCGACTCCGAACGCCGGCTCGATCCGGCCGCGCCGGTGCGCGAGCGCTATGAGCGCGTGCTCCGGATCGCGCCCGATCATCCGGGTGCCCTGCGGGGAGTGGCCCAGATGCTGCCCCCGCGCGATCGGAACGCACGGCTGGCGGTGCTCGAGCGTTTGCACGGCTGCAGCGCGGCCAGCCGCTGGTGGGCCGCCAAAAACGCGGTGGCGGCGCTCGAGGACCCCGATGCGGGAGCGCACGACGAGGAAGCGCTGAAGCTGTGGCGCGGCCGCCTCAAGGAAGCGGAGGAAGCCGAGGCGCGGGCTTGGGAAGAGATCACCGAAACGCCTTTCTTCAGCCAGATCGTCCGGCATGACCTGAGCGAACACGAATTGGGCGAATTGCAGGCCGACCTGTCGCGCTGCCTCCCCATCTCCAGGGCTTGGCTGGTGCGCAAGACCCTCCGCGAATTTCCGTGGCGCCGGGCCTACATCGTGTTTGTCGACCTGCCTGGCATGGACGATGACGACCGCTGGCAGCTTTGCCGACAGCTCGAGCAGACACTGAGCTTGCCGGGGGCGGCTCTGGTTCTCTGGGCCGGCTATTCGCCGACGCTGGAAGATATCGAACGGCAGGCTTTTGGGACGATCTGGACGCGGACGGCGTAGAGGGCCGCCCGGCTGAGACAATCGGGGCATGCACCCCAAAGCCCTGTTGGAGGCCACCGCCGATCTGGTCGGCCTTGTCCTGAAATTCGATCACCCGGCCGACCAGGTCGTTTCGCGCTTTTTCCGCGACCACCGCGAGTTCGGCCCGCGCGAGCGAGCCACGCTCGCCGAGACCGTCTACACCGTCTTGCGCAAGAAGCTCCTGTTCGACCATCTCTCGCCCTCGGGCACCGGTTCGAAAGAGCGCCGCATGGCGATCCTGGGCTTTTACGGCCCGCGCGACTTTCTGAAGAGCGCTCTCAACGACACGGAGAAGCGCTGGCTCGACAACTGCGATGCCGTCAAGCAAGAAGACCTGCTGGAGCGCCACCGTCACAACCTGCCCGAATGGCTGGTCGCGCCGCTCAAGGCGCAGCTGGGTGAGGGTTTCTGGCCGCTGGTCGAAAGCCTGCAGCAGCCCGCACCGCTCGATCTCCGGGTCAATGCCTTGACCGACAAGCGAGCCGAAGTGAAGGCTGAGCTTGCGAAGGCTGCTATCAAATCTGAAGCAACCCCGTTTTCGCCCTGGGGCTTGCGCATCGACGGCAAGCCGGCGCTGACCAAGCTGGATGCTTTTGCGCGCGGCGCCGTCGAGGTGCAGGACGAGGGCTCTCAACTGCTCGCGCTGCTGCTGGACGCCAAGCGCGGCGAAATGGTGGTCGATTTTTGCGCCGGAGCGGGCGGCAAGACGCTGGCGATTGGCGCCACCATGCGCAACACCGGGCGGCTCTATGCCTTCGACACCTCGGCGCACCGGCTCGATGCGCTCAAGCCGCGTCTTGCACGCAGCAAGCTCTCGAACGTTCATCCGGCCGCCATCGCGCACGAGCGCGACGATCGCATCAAGCGGCTCGCCGGCAAGATCGACCGTGTGCTGGTCGACGCACCGTGCTCGGGCCTGGGTACGCTGCGCCGCAATCCGGACCTGAAATGGCGCCAGTCGCCCAAATCGGTCGAGGAGCTGACCGTCAAGCAGGCTGCCATCCTGCAAAGTGCGGCGCGGCTGCTGAAATCCGGCGGCCGTCTGGTTTATGCAACGTGCAGCGTGCTGCCGGAAGAAAACGAGGCCATTGCCGAGGCCTTCGGCGCGGCCAACCCGGATTTCGTGCCGCAGGATGCGGCCGAACTGCTGCAGGGCCTCAAGGTGGAGGGTTTCGAGAAGCTCTGCGCCGGCGGGCCGGACGGCCGCCGCTACCTGCGGCTCTGGCCGCACCGCCACGCCACGGACGGCTTCTTTGCGGCGGTGTGGAACCGCAAATAGGCGCGGCACTCCAAACTAGGGTAAATCTGCGCCTTTGTAGAAGGGCAAAAGGCCTCATTTTGGCCTGGCCCCCTTAAAATCGCAGGTTAACTGAAAGGTTGCACCTTCGTGCGGCCATGGAGCACTTAATTCAATGTTGATTCCTGACTCTGCCGTTTTGAGCGCGGCCATCGACTGGCTCGGACACGGCTTGTGGGACCTCACATGGTGGCAAGTCGTGCTGTACACGCTCGTCACCACGCACATCACGATCGCCGCGGTCACCATCTTCCTGCACCGTACGCAGACGCACCGCGCCATGGATCTGGGGCCGATCCCCTCGCATTTCTTCCGTTTCTGGCTGTGGCTGGGCACCGGCATGGTGACCAAGGAATGGGTGGCCATTCACCGCAAGCACCACGCCAAGTGCGAAACCGAAGACGACCCGCACAGCCCGCAGGTCAAGGGCATCGACGAAGTGCTCTGGCGCGGCGCCGAGCTGTATCGCGCCGAGTCGAAGAACAAGGAAACGATGGAGCGCTACGGCCACGGCACGCCCGATGACTGGCTCGAGCGCAATCTGTACACGCGCTACAGCTGGCAAGGCGTCGGCCTGATGCTGGTCATCAACCTGGCGCTGTTCGGCGCGCTTGGCCTCACGGTCTGGGCCGTGCAGATGCTCTGGATCCCCATCACGGCGGCCGGCATCATCAATGGCATTGGCCACTACTGGGGCTATCGCAATTTCGAGGCGCAGGACGCCAGCCGCAATGTCTCGCCCTGGGGCCTGATCATCGGCGGCGAAGAGCTGCACAACAACCACCATACGTATCCGACGTCGGCCAAGTTCTCGGTCAAGAAGTACGAATTCGACATCGGCTGGGTCTATATCCAGATGATGCAGAAGATCGGTTGGGCCAAGGTCAAGAAGGTGCCGCCGAAGATGCAAATGGGCGACATCCAGCCCGTGGCCAACGAGAAGACGCTCGAGGCCGTCATTGCGAACCGCTACGAAGTCATGGCTGGCTATGCGCGCGAAATGCGCCGTGTCACCAAGGCCGAACTGGCTGCGCTCAAGACCAAGGGCGGCGACATCTCGGTGCTCAAGGCGGCCAAGAACTGGCTGCATCGCGACGACGACAAGGTTCCGGCATCGGCCCGTACCCACCTCG
>Ga0209673_1002900_pt1 | contig 10870 bp, 10 predicted proteins | sample AraplaCol_mMS_r2_2_FD_184274 | JGI IMG/M metagenome (GOLD analysis project Ga0209673, IMG submission 184274) | Arabidopsis root microbial communities from North Carolina, USA - plate scrape MF_Col_mMS_r2 (SPAdes) (version 3) | ecosystem: Host-associated > Plants > Roots > Endosphere | place... | reverse complement strand
GCGGATGCGGCTGTTCAGGCCGTCGCTGGCAATCACCAGGTCGGCGTTGTACTCGGCGGCGATGGCCTGGTCGTCGGTGGCATCGGTCTCGAAGACCAGATTCACGCCCAGCGCAAGGCAGCGCTCCTGCAGGATGTTCAGGAGCCGCTTGCGGCCGATGCCGCAGAAGCCGTGGCCGCCCGAGCGCACCTGCCGGCCCTTGAAGAACACCTGGATGTCATCCCAGTGGTGGAACTCATGGCCGATGAGTGCCGCGGTTTCGGCGTCGGCCGCAGCCAGGTTGGCCAGCGTCTGGTCGCTCAGCACCACGCCCCAGCCGAAGGTGTCGAAGGGGCGGTTGCGCTCCACCACCGTGATTTCGAGCGTCGGGTTGCGCGCCTTCATGAGCAGGGCGAAGTAGAGGCCCGCGGGGCCGCCGCCAATGCACAGGATTCGTTGAAGGTCCATGGCGGGGGCGGCGGAAAGGCCGTCATTGAGGCTGTTCATGGTTGAATAGTTTAAGCATAAACAATCTGATGTCAACGGGGGTCTTACCACAGGGGTACCCCGCGAGTCGTGTGATGTCATGCAAAAAACCGAAAAAATCAATACCATGGGCTCACCATGCAAAGCTTGATACCCAAGATCGAGTCGCAGCTTGCGTCGCTGCCCGTGCCGATCGCGCTGGAATTGCCTGATGGCCGAAGAGTGGCCAAGCCGGGGTCGCGCGTGACGCTGGCGTTCAGCGATTGGTCGGCGCTGGCCAAACTTGCGGCGCGGCAGGTGGGGGCCATTGGCGAGGCTTACGTGGAAGGCAAGGTGCAGATCGAGGGCGCCATGCGGGACCTGATCGACGCCACGGTCGGCATGCTGCCCGGCAACCCGGCCGAGACCGACACCGCATGGTGGACCCGCCTGATGCGGCTGGCCAAGTCCCGCGGCTCCCATTCACTGAACAAGGATGCGGAGCAGATCCAGTTCCATTACGACGTTTCCGACGATTTCTATGCACTGTGGCTCGATCCGCGCCGGGTCTATTCGTGCGCGTACTTTCGTACGCCCGAGTTGAGCCTGGCAGAGGCACAGGAAGCCAAGCTCGACCACATCTGCCGCAAGCTGATGCTGCAGCCTGGCGAGCGTTTCCTGGACATTGGGTCCGGCTGGGGCGGGCTGCTGCTGTGGGCGGCGGAGCACTACGGCGTTGATGCCACCGGCATCACCCTGTCGAAGAACCAGCACGCGCACGTTCAGCGACTCATCGAGGAAAAAGGCCTGCAGGGCCGCGTGAGGGTGGAGCTGCGCGACTACCGTGAGCTTTCCGCCGACGCGCCTTTCGACAAGATCTCGTCGGTCGGCATGTTCGAGCACGTGGGCGCGGCCTACATGCCCACTTACTTCCGCAAGATCCATTCGCTCCTGAAGCCCGGCGGGCTGGTGCTGAACCACGGCATCACCTCCGGCCAGCTCGACTACCGGCAGCTGGGCGCGGGGATGGGCGATTTCATCGAGAAGTACATCTTCCCGGGCGGCGAACTGCTGCACGTGACGCACGTGCTGCGCGAAACCGCCGCCGCGGGCCTGGAGATGGTCGACACCGAAAGCCTGCGCCCGCACTACGCGCGCACGCTGTGGGCCTGGTCCGATTCGCTCGAGGCGCAGCTCGGCAAGGCACGCGAGGTGCTGGAGAGCGCGGGCGGTCGGCAGGGCGCAAACGCGGAGCGCATCTTGCGCGCCTACCGCCTCTACCTGGCGGGCTCCGCCATGAGCTTCGAGCAGGGCTGGATCTCACTGCACCAGATGCTTTCCACCCGGCCGGACGGCAAGGTCGAGCATGGTGTTTTACGCGGTTCGCAATCGGTGTACCCTTTTGCCCGTGACTACATCTACAAGTGAGTGAAAAAAATCATGCTGTACCGATTCCAGTCCCGCGCCTCTCCTGACTTCGTGATGCTCGAGGTGCACGCGCGCCAGCTGTTCGACATCATCGGCAAGGACATCGCGCCCAAGGGCATCGTCACCGTCGAGCAGATTCCCGCCGCCATTGCGGCGCTCGAATCCGCGCTGGCACGCGAAGCCAGCAATCCCCACAATAACGACGACTACGCCGTCGAAGGCCACGCCGCCGAGGCCGAGAAGCAGCACGTGGGACTGCACCAGCGCGCAGCCCCCCTGCTTCACATGCTGAGGGATTCCCTGGCCGAGAAAAAAGACGTCACCTGGAAAACCTGAGCGTCAGTCAACCTTTGCGCCGGAGTCCTTCACCACCTTCGCCCACTTCACGTGCTCGCTGGCAATCAGCTTGGTGAATTCGGCCGGTGTGTTGCCGCTTGGGATCGCACCCTGTGCCAGCATCTTTTCCTTGATGGCGGGGGAGGCGAGCGACTTGGCCACTTCCTGCTGAATCCGGTTCACGATGTCGGGCGAGGTGCCGGCCGGAGCGAGCAGGCCGAACCACGAACTGGCCTCGTAGCCCTTGAGCGCCGGGCCACCGGCTTCTTCCACCGTGGGCAGATCAGGCAGCGCCGGCGAACGCTGGGCGCTGGTCACGGCAAGGGGCGTGAGCTTGCCGCCCTTGATCTGCGCCATTGACGAGGGCAGGTTGTCGAACATCACGTCGGCGCTGCCACCGATCATGTCGAGCAGCGCTGGGCCCGATCCCTTGTACGGGATGTGCGTCATGAAGGTGCCGGTCATGCTCTTGAAGAGCTCGCCCGCCAGGTGGATCGAGGTGCCGCTGCCGCTGGACGCCATGTTGAGCTTGCCCGGGTTGGCCTTGGCGTACTTGATGAAATCCTGCACGTTGCGGATGCCAAGTGCCTTGGCCTTGTCGGCGTTCATCTCCATCACGTTCGGCACGGCGGCCACCAGCGTGATCGGCACGAAGTCCTTGATCGGATCGAACGGTAGCTTGGGATAGAGCGCGCGGTTGATGCCGTGCGTGCCCACCGTGCCCATCAGCAGCGTGTAGCCGTCGTTCGGTGCGCGCGCCACGATCTCGGCGCCCACGTTGCCGCCTGCGCCGGCGCGGTTGTCCACGATGAACTGCTGGCCGAAAGCCTTCGACAGCTCGGGCGCAATGGCGCGCGCCAGGATGTCGGTGGTGCCGCCCGCCGCAAACGGCACGACGATGCGCACCGGCTTGTTCGGCCAGGTGTTCTGGGCCCAGGAGGGAGTTGCTGCCAGTGCGATAGCTGCGGAAGCCGCAAGCGCAGCCCGGCGATTCATTTTGAAAATTGAAGAAGTCATGCGCCTGTTTGTACAGGTGAACGGTGGCGGGCGCCGCCGGTAAAACCCCGGTGATCCGCCCGCCTATGCCACCTGCATCCGCTCCGCGAAGCGCTCGCTGCGAAAGCGCTCCAGCACGAAGTCGATGAAGACCCGCGTCTTGGCGGGCAGCAGCTTCTTGCTGGGGTAGTAGAGCCAGACCGCGCCCGCGTCGAAATGCCACTCGGGCAGCAGGCGCACCAGTTCGCCGCCGCGAAGGCCACGCTCGACGAAAGGCATCGGCAGCATGGCCACGCCCAGCCCCATCAGCGCGGCATGCGCAATGGCTTCGGGGTCGTTGAAGATTGCGCGCGGGCGAGGCAACTCAACCGTGGCCTGGTCGCCGCTCGCATGCTGCAAGGTCCAGCTGCGCAGCCGCCCCGTCGGCGAAGAGCGGCGCAGCAGCGCGTCGAACCGCGCCAGTTCCGCGGGGTGCGCGGGCAGCGTGCGGCCCGACAGATAAGCCGGTGCAGCCACCGCCACCACGTGGATGCGCGCCAGCTCCCGGGCCACCATGCCAGGCGACAGCTCGATGCCGCCGCCGATGGCCGCGTCGAAGCCTTCGCCCACCACATCGACCTGCTGGTTGTCGAAGTGCCAGTCGGGGAGGATCGCCGGGTAGAGCGCCAAGAAGTCGCCCATCATCGGCAGCACGTGCTCGCGGCCGAACGCCTGGCCCATGCTGACCTTGAGCGTGCCAGCGGGTTTGCCATCGTCCTTCGAAACATCGGCCACGGCGTCTTGCAAGGTTGCGAGCGCGCCGCCGATTTGGCCCAAGAAACGCTCGCCGCTTTCGGTGAGCGTGAGCCGGCGCGTGCTGCGCTGGAACAGCCGCACACCCAGACGGGTTTCCAGCCGCGCGACGTTCTTGCTGACCGCCGCGGGCGTGAGCCCGAGCCGCCGGGCTGCGGCCGAGAAGCTGCCGCTCTCGGCGCTCTGCACGAAAGACTCGAGGTGATTGAGCGGCTCCATGGGGCGCTATTTTCAACCATTGGTTGAATTTGATTGCGTCAATTGATGGCTACCGCAAGGTGAATGGAATCACGACACTGAAGGCCTTCACCTCACATCCCAAGGAAAAAATCATGGCTATCAGCAAAACAGCGTCCCCTGTCCTTACTGGCAAGGTCGCATTCGTCACCGGCGGTTCGCGCGGCATCGGTGCCGCCATCGTGCGGCGCCTGGCCCAGGACGGCGCCGCCGTCGCGTTCAGCTACGCCAGTTCGAGTGCGCCGGCCGACGAGCTCGTGCGCAGCATCGAAGCCGAAGGCGGCCGCGCGCTGGCCCTGAAGATCGACAGCGCCGACGCTGCCGCGCTCACCGCCGGCATCGATGAAGCCGCACGCACGCTGGGGCGCATCGACGTGCTCGTCAACAACGCCGGCGTGTTCCTGCCCGGCAGCCTGGAAGATTTCTCGCTCGAGGATTTCGACCGCACGCTGGACATCAACGTGCGCGCCGTGTTCGTCGCCGCCAAGGCCGCCGTGCGCCACATGGGCGAGGGTGGCCGCATCATCAACATCGGCAGCACCAACGCCGAGCGCATGCCTTGGCCCGGCGGCAGCGCCTATGCCATGAGCAAGTCGGCGCTGAAAGGCCTCGTGCAAGGCCTGTCGCGCGACCTGGGTCCGCGCGGCATCACGGTCAACAACGTGCAGCCCGGCCCGGTCAACACCGACATGAACCCGGTCGACGGCCCGAACGCCGCCGCCATGCACGGCCTGATGGCGCTGGCCCGCCATGGGCACCCTGAAGAAATCGCCGGGATGGTGGCCTACCTGGCCAGCCCTGAAGCGGCTTTCGTCACCGGTGCCAGCCTGAATATCGACGGCGGCTTCGCGGCCTGACCACGACTCAGTCGGCGCGCTGGACCGCAGCAATCAGCTTGTCCAGCGTCGCGTCGAGGCGAGACAGCTCGTCGGCATTCACACCCTCGAAAAGCACGGCCTCGCGCTGCCGGCCCAGTGCGCCAACGGTCTCGTGCAGCGCCTTCCCGGCCGCCGTGAGGTAGAGCCGGGCGCGGCGCCGGTCGGTGGGGTCGCCCAGGCGCTGCACGCGCTTGTGTCGCTTCAGGCCGGCCAGCGCCCGGCTCACCGCCATCTTGTCGAGGCCGGTGAAGTCGGCGATCTGCGTCGCGCTGAGTCCGGGCTCGCCGCCCAGCACCACCATCACGCGCCATTCGTTCAGCGTGAGATGGTGCTCGCGGCCAACCTTTTCATGGAAAGGGCGCGCCGTGAGATTGACCACCCGCACCAGCTTGAAGAAAAGCGGGTCCATGGCGCACGGCGGCTCAGCCCAGCAGTTTTCTTGCGGCAGCTGCGATGGCGTCGGCACCGATGCGCGACTCTGCTTCGAGCACCGGCGCATAGCCGACCGGAATGCGCGGTGCGCCAAGCCGCGCCACGCGGCATCCCGTGGCCTCCGCGGCGCTGGCGGCAATCTCGGCGCCGAAGCCCGCCACCTGCACCGCCTCATGCACCACCAAAAGCCGCCGCGTGCGCGCACACGATGCGAGCACCGTTTCGCGGTCCCAAGGCCAGAGCGTGCGCAGGTCGATCAGGTCGACCGCAATGCCTTCGGCCGCGAGCGTGTCGCAGGCCGCGGCGCACGCCTGCATCTGCTTGCTCCAGCTCACCAGCGTGAGCGCGTCGCCCTCGCGCACGCGCCTCGCCTTGCCGAGCGGCACGGCCATGTCGTCGTCCACCTCGCCGCGAAGGCCCCAGAGCGTCTTGTGCTCGATGTAGACCACCGGATCGCCGCATTGCAGCGCCGCGCGCAAGAGGCTGTAGTTGTCCTGCGGTGTTGAGGGGCTGACCACCACCACGCCCGGCAGGTGCACGAACCAAGCCTCGAGCGACTGCGAATGCTGCGCGGCCGAGGCATCCCAGATGCCGCCCGGCATGCGCGCCACCAGCGGCACGCGGCCTTGCCCGCCGAACATGAAGCGGTTCTTGGCGGCTTGGTTCACCAGCTCGTCCATGCCGCAGAGCGCGAAGTCGACCACGCGCATTTCCACCACGGGCCGAAGGCCCGCGAGCGCCATGCCGACGCCCGCGCCCATGATCGCGGCCTCGCTGATCGGCGTGTCGATCACGCGCTCGGCGCCGAAGGTCTGCTGCAGTCCCTTGTACTGGCCGAAGATGCCGCCGCGGCCCACGTCCTCGCCGAGCACGACCACGCGCGGATCAGCCTCCATTTCGCGCTGGATGGCGAGCACGGCGGCTTCGGAATAGCTGAGCTCTTTGGTTGTCATCAGTGCCATTGCCCCGCGCCGGTGGTCTGCACGTCGGTGAAGGCATCGCCGGGCTCGGGCCAGGGGGCCGCGTCGGCGATGGCGAGGGCGGTATCGACTTCGTCGCGCGCCGCGTTCTCGATGGCATCGAGCGTGGCTACGCTGACGCCCTGCGCAAGCAGATGCCCGCGCGCCCGAGCGATGGGATCGGTCTCGAGCGCGGCGGCGAGTTCGGCCGGATCGCGGTAGGCCGCAACGTCCACCGACACATGGCCCTTCACCCGGTAGGTCAGCGCATGCAGCAGGCGCGGCCCGCCACCGCCGCGCACCTCGGCGACCAGCCTTGCTGCCGTTTCGTGCACCCCGAACACGTCGTTGCCATCGACCTGCGTGGCCGCGATGTCCATCGAGGCGGCACGCACCGACGCGCCTTCGCCCGCCGTCATAGGGCCGCTCGCGGTGGTGGCGCTCCAGCGGTTGTCTTCGCAGACGAAGAGCACGGGCAGGTCGTACACGCGCGCCCAGTTCAGCGCTTCGAGAAAGGGCCCGCGGTTGATCGCGCCGTCACCGAAGAAGCAGACCGTGATGTCGCCCTTTTTCTGGAGGATCTTCTGCGCATGCGCCGCACCCACGGCAATCGGCAGGCCGGCGGCCACAACGCCGTTCGCACCCAGCATGCCGACGGAAAAATCCGCGATGTGCATCGAGCCGCCCTTGCCGCCGTTGAAGCCGGTGGCCTTGCCGAACAGCTCGCAAATCATGCGGGTGAGGTCAGCGCCCTTGGCCAGGGTATGGCCGTGGCCGCGGTGCGTGGAGGTGAGGTAGTCGCTCGTACGCAGATGGGCGCACACGCCGGCCGGCACGGCCTCTTGCCCGGTGGAAAGGTGCAGCGGGCCGCGCACCTTTGCGGAACCCCCGGCCTGTTGGCCATAGGCGCTCACGCCGCCCTGGCTCGCCGCTTCCGCAGCATTCTCGAAGGCGCGGATGCGCACCATGGTGCGGTACAGCGCCTGTCCCGCGCCGCTCGGTGGAATGCTCGAACCCATCTTGTCTCCAGCGCCTTTGAAACCGGCGGTTCTGACAAAAATCGTATCAAACGAGAGGGAAATTCGGCACCGGGCTTACCCCGCCGGGGTGACGCATCTGGTCGCCTTTCAGATCGTGCGGCGACGATTTGAATGGTTCGGTTCTTGCGGTACTGCACAATTACACACAAATATGCCAAAAATGTCACAGTTTTTAAGAAGAAAGGGTGAAGTTTCCAGTGACCGATCGTCGCCGGTCCCATCGGCGATCCCCTGCAACTGGAATCGCGCGCGGCTCATCGCGATCGGCCTGCTGAGCACATGGGTCGCGGCTTGTGGCGGTGGGTCGTCGGGCACTTCGACAGCAGCGCTCGTTGCAGGCACACCCGCAACCGCAACCGCAACCGCAACCGCATCCGCAACCGCAACCGCAACGGCACCTGGACCTGGACCTGGACCTGCGACCGCACCTGCACCCGCGTTTGAACCCGCACCCGCCCAGGCCACCACCTGGAAGAGCGTGAAGTTCGGCGGCGGCGGCTACGTCTCGGGCCTCGTCTTCCACCCGACGACCGCCAACCTGCTGTACGCACGCACCGACGTCGGCGGTGCCTACCGCTGGCACCAGCCCACGTCGGCCTGGGTGCCCATCACCGACGGCCTGGGCTTCGGTGGAGGCGAGGCCCGCTTCCACGGCGTCGAAAGCATCGCCGTCGATCCGAACAATGACCAGCTCGTCTACATGGCCGCCGGCATGTACACGGCCGAAGGCAACGGCCGTCTGTACATCTCCAGCGACCGCGGTGACCACTGGAACTACGTCGCCATGCCCTTCCCGCTGGGAGGCAACAACCCCGGCCGGGCCATCGGCGAACGCCTGATGGTCGACCCCAACAAGCCTTCGACGCTGTTTTACGGCACGCGCACGGCCGGCCTGTGGAAGAGCGCCGACTCGGGCCTCACCTGGGCGCAGGTCACGTCACTGTCGTCCGCCAAGTTGACCCAGGACCAGGTCAATGCCTTGGGCATGAACAGCGCAATGGGCGTCGAGACGGTCGTCTACGACACCGGCACCAAGGGCAGCGGCACGGCCACGCAGACGATCTACGCGCCCATCGCCCCGGACTACGTCCAAACAGCAGGCTTGGCCTCGAACCTGTACAAGTCCAGCAACGGCGGCGCCTCGTGGACCCCGGTCTCGGTCCCGATCTCCGGCTATCACATCCCGCACATGGTGCGCGCCGCGGACGGCATGTTCTATGTCGTGTTCACCAAGGAGACGGGACCAGGCGCCGGTGGTCCCGCTCGTCTCTACAAGTTCGACGGCAGCAACTGGACCTTGCTCGACAGCAACGACTCCGCCGGCTACGGCGGCGTGTCCGTCTCCGGCACTGGCTCGACCACGCGCATTGCGCTGGGTGTGACCAACACCTGGGGCAGCTTCAGCGGCCAGCAAATCATCCGGCTGTCCGACGATGCCGGCAGCAACTGGCGCGAGATCGCGGCCACCATGCCGCATACGCCGGCCGACGCGCCCTTCTGGGGATGGCCCGACGATATCGAGATCGATCCTGCCAACCGGGATCACATCCTGTACGGCCATGGCGGCGGGGTCTGGGAAACGCGCAACGCCTCCTCGGCGACGCCGAGTTGGGTCGAGCTGAACGACGGCATCGAGGAGACGGCGGTGCTGAGCCTGGCCACGCCCCCGGCCGGCGCCACGTACACGGTGATCAACAGTTCGGGCGACGTCGGCCCCTGGGTGCACACCAACCTCACGACCAAGCCGACGCTCACCCCGGCCATGGGCTGGAGCAACGGCTTCGCCGCCGACATGGCGTGGTCCGACCCGCAGTACATGGCCACCATCGGCGTCGTGCTGGGCAACAGCACCGGCTTCGGCATGTGGTCCGGCGACGGCGGCACGACCTGGGCAAAGTTCACCACCTACCCGACGGGCGTCGTGGAAAACAAGGGCCAGGAAGCGAGCATCGCCATCACCGCGCGCAACAAGGCGGTCTGGGCGCCTGGCAACTCGGTGCCGTCGTACACGACGGACAACGGCGCCACCTGGGTGCCGACCAATCTGCCCGCGATCAACACCATCTTCCCCCGCGCCTACCACCTGGTCGCAGATCGCAAGAACCCGAACAAGGTCTATGCCTACGATTCCGGCGCCCACTGGTGGGGCACGCCGGGCAAGGTCTACGTGTCGACGGATGGCGGCCACACCTTCACGCTGAGCCAGGGTTCGGTGGCCGCAGGACTGGCCCCCAACTACTTCGCGAACACCTCGCTGGCGGTCAACCCGAACGCCGAGGGCGACCTCTGGTTGGCCGACGGCAACGCCGTGTACCGCTCGATCGATTCGGGCGCAACCTGGACCAAGCTCAGCAACTTCGCGTCGATCTTTACGGGCAACCCATGGGCCGACGTGCAGGGCGCTTCGGCGGTGGCACTGGGCAAGGGCAAGCCCGGCGCCGCGTACTCGGCTGCGGTCTATGTGGTGGGCGTGGTCAACGGCGTGTGGGGCGTCTACCTCTCGGACGACGGCGGCGCCACCTGGTCGCGCTTCAACGACGACGCGCACCAGTTCGGCGGCATCGGCGTGATGGCGGCCGATCAGAACGTCTATGGCCGGATCTACGTCAGCGGCACCGGCCGCGGCGTGTTGTACAGCAACTGAGCCCCGTCCTCCCCGCATCGCTCATGAGCAGGACAACTGCGATGGGCACCTTGCCCGATGAGCCGGCGCGCCGCGGCTTCGTCGGGGAAAGCTGGCGGCCCATGCCGGGCCCTGCGACTTTTCCGCGTATTGACCAAGAAGGTTCCGATGTTTGATAAAACAAATTTTGCTGCTGCGTTGCTCGTGTTGAGCACGGTCGTGCTCCCGGGTTGCGGTGGCGGAAACGCGGGTAGTGCCCAGGCGGTAGGCACCCCGGAGATCCCCGTTGTCACGGGAGGCGCTCAGGTGGTCGCCGCTGTCGAGGGAGGCACACCGGAGATTCCCGCCGTTCCGGGAGGCACCCCCGAAAGTTCCGCCGCCCCGGGAGGCACTCCCGAAATCCCCGCCGCCCCTGGAGGCAGCCCCGAAGTCCCCGCCGCCCCGGGAGACACCCCGGTGGCCCGCGTCATCAAACATCCAGGCGTTGGGGTCACCCTCTCGGATCTTCAGACGCTCAAGGGGAACGTGGATCAGGGTAAGGAGCCGTGGAAGTCCGCTTACGACCAACTGGCGAACAGTCCCACGTCCAGGCTCAGCTACGCAGGGCGTGGTGGCCCATTCGCGAAGGTGAGCCGCGCCCCCGACGAGAATCTCAATGCTTGGCGCTCCGATATGGTCGCGATCTCGGACCTCTCGCGGATGTGG
>Ga0209673_1002895_pt1 | contig 10884 bp, 9 predicted proteins | sample AraplaCol_mMS_r2_2_FD_184274 | JGI IMG/M metagenome (GOLD analysis project Ga0209673, IMG submission 184274) | Arabidopsis root microbial communities from North Carolina, USA - plate scrape MF_Col_mMS_r2 (SPAdes) (version 3) | ecosystem: Host-associated > Plants > Roots > Endosphere | place: USA... | reverse complement strand
GTTGCTGGTCGGGAAGCTGAAGCGCCAGGTCTCGATGCCCTTCTGCCAGCTGCTGAAGACGAAGGCGGTGTCGGTCAGGCCCTTCGGCGTCGGCTTGCGCGCGGTGACGAAGAAGCCGGTGTCGGCCGGGCATTCGTCGGCCCGCTCGAGCGGCTGCTCGATGCGCGCGAGGCCGCTCGCATCGGTGCGGCCGGCCCACAGCCGGTGGCCGCGGCAGTCGTTGACCGCGATGTCGGCGTCGACGACCGGCTGGCCGCGGTCGAGCGTGGTCACCCAGACCACGCTGTTCTCGCGGCCGAGCTTGAAGTGCACGCCGAGGTTGGTGACCAGCACGCCGGCGCGCACGTACATCGGCGCCTTCTTGTCGAGCAGCGCTTCGCCGAGGCGGCGCGATTCGATCTCGACCACGTGGTAGCCGGGGTCGGCGATCGGGATGCCGACCACCTCGAACGGTCGCGGGTCGCCGCCATTCAACTGCGGCAGGTCCATGCGCTTCGCATCGGCCGCGCCGTTCAGCAGCGACAGCTCGCGGGTCTCGACGAGACGCTCGCGCCGTACCTCCTTGCTGCGGCCCTTGCCATCGACGACTCGCTCGACCTCGTAGTGCTGTGCGGCCGGCAGCCCGGCCTCCTTCGCGGTCAGGCGGCTCTCGTGCCAGCGCGCGACGCGGGCGTACCACTGCAGGATGTCGGCATCGGTGCGCAGCGTCTTGATGCGCACCGCGCCGCCGCCGGCAGCCGTCCGCAGGTCGCCCTGCACGTGGCGCAGCGTGACCGGCAGCATCGCGTCGGCATTCAGCTCGACGACGCCGAACGGCGCGGCCGCGAACTTCGCGATCGGCGGCGCATCGCCGGTCGCGACCTTCAGCGGGAAGTTCGCGGCATTTGCCAAGGCACGGCCCGAGCCGTCCTTCAGGTTGCGCGGCAGCTCGATCGTGAACGCGCTGCGCTCGGGCAGCGGTGTCGGAAAGCGCAGGGTGTCGAGTTCGGTCGACTTGTCGTCGGCATCGAACGCCGGCACGATCGCCTGGCCCGAGGCGGGTTGCAGGCGGATCGCCGCGGCCAGTTCGCGCGACAGCGGCGACGAGAAGCGCAGCGTCATCGGCCGGATCGGCAGGCACGGCGCGTCGGCGCGTTCGCGCTCGCAGCTGAACTCGGCTGTGAACGCCGGGCGCACCCGGAAGTTGAAGCGCTGCTCGGTGCGCGTGACGATCTTCGGGTTGACCTGGGCCGCGATGCCGGCGCCCCAGACCAGGCGCAGCACGCTGTCGGGCGGCAGCGGGCGCTGGCAGGTCAGCACGACGATGCGCTCGGCCTGCTTGTCGAGCTGGCGGGCCTTGATCACCTCGTCGCGGACCGCGCCACCGACCACGCGCACTGGCATGCGTTCGCCGATGCCTTCGACCTCGCAGGCCGCATGCGCCGCGACCGTGGCCTCGACCGCCGGGCCGGTCAGCCGCAGCACGAAGTGCTGGTCTTCCTCGATGGAATTGCCGGCGTAGGGCAGCGTCGATTCGACGGCCGGGCCGCCGGTGCTGACGCTGTAGTCGGTCGCGCCGGTCAGCGCGCCGTTCAGCGGCTTCCAGTCGGGCTTCGCCTTCAGCGTGCAGCGAGTGCCGGGCGGCAGCGCCTCGCGGAAGTCGTACAGCCAGACGCGGTCGTTGGCCCAGCGACCCGTCCCGGCACGCGCCGGGCCATCGCAGGCCACCGCCATCGGGTCGGGCAGCCGCAGGTCGCCGAACGGCACCACCGCCTCGGAGAACTTCACTGTGAGCTGGCGGACCTGCGCGACCTCGCCCTGCGGGCTGACCGACGTGATGCTGGCGGCCGTGGCCGGAATCGCCGATGCCGCGAGCAGCGCGAACGTGGCGGCGCCGATGGCCCGGGCGGTGAATCGTGGCATGCCGTCTCCTCCAGAAGTGCCGGGAGGATAAGGCACGCGGGCGCCGGTTCCGGCGGTCTGCTGCCGCGCTTGCGACGCTCTTGCGTCGCTCGTCAGCCTTCCTGCCGGCGCTCCTCTTCCATCTGCCGGCGACGCTGGCCTTCGAGGTCGCGCAGCCGCGCATCGATGATCGACGCGTCGATGAAATCGACCTTGCCGCCCGGCGAGCGGGCCAGCCGCTGGCCGGCGCGCAGCCGGTCGACGGCGCCGGTCAGGTCGCCGACGGCGTAGTGCGATTCGGCATCGGCGCGCAGCGAGCGCAGCTGCAGGCCGAGCTGTTCCCAGGTGCGGCTGAGCTGCTGCCATGCGAGCGCATCGGTCGGGTGCAGCGTGGTCCAGGTCTGCAGGTCGTCGGCGCTGCGCTTGACGGCCGGGTCGGCCTTCGGCGAGGCCAGCGCCACCTGCGCCTGCAGCAGCAGCACCGCGCGCGACGGCGTCGCACCGGCGTCGAGGTAGGGCTTCAGCACCTGGCCGGCGCGCGGGCCGTCGCCGCGTTCGGCCAGCGACTGCGCCTGCAGCATCACGACCTCGCGCTCGGCGGTGGCGTCGCTGCGCGGGCTGCCGCGCACCACGCCGAGCGCGACCTGCAGCGCGGCATCGGCGCGCGCCCAGTCGTGCAGCAGCGTCGACGCCAGCGCGCTGGCATAGGCGGCGTTCAGCCGTTCGCCGACGCTGGCGGTGGCCGCGACCTGGTCTTGCGACTGCCAGCGCCGCAGCGCGTCGGTGCGGGTGTCCATCAACACGCGGGCGCGGGCCTGCGCCGCGACGTGGGCCAGCACGCTGACCGGCGGCACCGGCGCGGCGGTGCCCAGGCGCTGGCGGGCGTCGCCGATGCGCTCGGTGGTGATCGGGTGGGTGCGCAGGTAAGGGAAGCCGCCGCTGTCGTTCAGGTGCGAGGCCTGGTCGAGCTTCTCGAACATCGCGGCCATGCCGCCGGGCGCGAAGCCGGCGCCAGTCAGCACGTTGAAGCCGACGCGGTCGGCCTCGCGCTCCATGTCGCGCGAGAAGTTCAGCTGGCCCTGCACCGACGCCGCCTGGGCGCCGGTGAAGATCGCATTCGCGCCGTCGACGCGCGTGCTGCGCGTCGCGGCGATCACGCCGAGGATCATGCCGGCCAGCCCGATCAGCGACTGGCGCCGGCTGTTGACCATGCCGCGCGCGATGTGGCGCTGCGTGACGTGCGACATCACGTGCGCGAGCACCGACGCGAGCTCGTCGCGGGTGGCCGTCATCGCGATCAGTCCCAGGTGCACGCCGACGTAGCCGCCGGGCAGCGCGAACGCGTTGACGGTCTTGTCGCGCACCAGGAAGGGTTCCCACGCGAAGCGCTGGTCGATCTCGCCGCCGATGTTGCCCTGGGCGCGCGAGGCCGCGACCAGCGGCTGCCACAGCGACTGCAGGTATTCGAGCAGCACCGGGTCGTCGAGGTAGTCGGGGTCCTGCCGGATGGCCCGCATGATCTGGTCGCCGATGCGGCGCTCGGTGCCGACGCTCAGGTCGTCGGACACCGAATCGCCGAGGGCGGGCAGCGCGTTCTGCGCGGCCGGTGCCGGCTCGGGGGCCGAGGCCGCGCCCTGCGGCTGCGCCTGCGCCCAGCCGCTGCTGCCGAGCAAGGCCAGCGCGCAGAGCGACGCGGTGAAGCGGGCGGCCAGGGTCGGACGGGTGGGTGGGATCGAGCGTGTCATCCGGTGGGGCACGAAGCTGGAACGGGACCGGTCGCTATGATGCCAGCGCCACGTTGCCCGGATGTTTCCTTCCATGTCCAAGCCCCTTCCCCCAGTGCAGTCCTTGCCTGCGAACCCGCTGACCCACTTCGATGCGCAGGGGCAGGCGCACATGGTCGACGTGTCGGCCAAGGCCGAGACGCACCGCATCGCGCGCGCCGCCGGCGTCATCCGCATGCTGCCGGCCACGCTGGCACTGATTCAGGGCGGCACCGCGAAGAAGGGCGACGTGATCGGCATCGCGCGCATCGCGGCGATCCAGGCCAGCAAGCGCACCGCCGAGCTGATCCCGCTGTGCCATCCGCTGCCGATCACGAAGGTCGCGGTCGATTTCGAGGTCGACGCCGCGCAGAACCTGGTGCGCTGCACCGCGCAGGTCGAGACGCTCGGCCGCACCGGCGTCGAGATGGAGGCGCTGACCGCGGTGCAGGTCGGGCTGCTGACGGTCTACGACATGTGCAAGGCGGTCGACCGGGGGATGGTGATGGGGGAGATCCGGGTGCTGGAGAAGAGCGGGGGGAAGTCGGGGGATTGGGTGGCGGCTTAGGCTCGCGCGTCAGGAACCCCACTTGGCCAGGTAGGCGCGGTAGCCGTCGGCCCACGCTGGCGTGCCATAAGCGCCTTGACTTTGGCGCGTCGCGCTGACTTGGCAGGTCCCGAGCTTCATGCCGCGCTGCCGGGCGCTGCGGCAGAAGTCCATGTCATGGAAGTGCAAGCCGAGTTCCGGATCAAACAGCAATTGATGATCGACCAGGGTGCGACGGCTCGCGGCCAGGAAGCCGCCATCGAGCAGCTCGCATTCGGCGGGCACCGGTCCGAAGAAATGGGCATTGCCGAGTGGGCTCGCGCCCTGACCCAAGACGCCGCTCAGGAAACCGTGCTGGACCTGCAGCCCGGGCCCGTCGCTGAACCAGGCCGACTGGTCCTTGACTCGTCGCACGCAGCCCGCCAATCCGACGACGTCGTACAAGTCGAGCCCGGCCGACAGGCGATCGACCAGAAAGTAGTCCTGGAGCCAGAGGTCATCCTGCACGAAAACCAGGGCCGTCGAGTCTCTTTCGGCAGCGATGCTGTCGTTGTAGGCCTCGGCCGGGCTCAGGCGGTTTTCGTAATGGATGCAGGTCGCGACCCGCGCGTCGAAGCCGATGCGCTGCAATGAGTTGCCCAACGGCGATCGGAGCCAGAAATCATCCTCGGACAAGGGGGTCGCGCACACGATCTCGATCTGCAAGTCAATCACCCCATTTGTCGAAGTACAGCCGGCATTTGTCGGCCCAGGATTCGCCACCGAAGTCGCCGAGGCTCGCATGCGTCACGCTGATGCCCCAGGTGCCGAGGCGCAGCTTCTTTTGCCGCGCGGTTCTGCAGAAATCCATGTCGTAGAAGTGGAACGTGAAGCGCGAGTCGAACAGGACGTGGTGCCGCAGCAGCGTCTCCTTTTTCGCTGCCAGGAACAAGCCATCCAGCAATTCGCACGCCGCCGGAACCGGGCCGAACCACGTGGGGAGTCCCAGTGGGCCGTCGCCATGCCCGACGACACCGCTCAGGCCGTCGAAATCCAGCTCCTTCCCACCGCCCGCCTCGAAGGCCCAGTTCGACTGCCGGTGGCGAAGCTTCGAGCACCCGGCCAAGCCGATCACGTCGTACTGTTCAAGTCCTTCGATCACTCGGTCGACGAAGAAGAAGTCCTGCAGCCAGACGTCGTCATGCATGAAGATGAGCACATCGGAATCGCGTGTCGACTGAATGCCCTCGTTGTAGATGTCGGGCAGGCCGCGCTTGTTTTCAAATGTGAAGTTGGTCGTCAGCCGTGCATCGTGGCCCATCTTCTGCAATGACTGCCCCAGGGCAGAGCTGGCCCAGAAGGGGCCCTCTGCGAGGCGGCTCGCGCTGATGAGTTCCAGTTTCATGTGAGGGACGGGTGACAATGCAGGATCCTGATTTTCATCGATTCCGCAGCGGGCGCGAGGCACACGCCGCTTTGCGCCACTTCGGTCGTCGTCCTCAAGCGCGATGCTACTCACCCGCCTGTTGAACAAGTTTTTCAGCCCACCAGCGGCTCCAAGGCGGCCTGCGGCGGCGGAAGTGCAGCTTTCCGAACGCCTGCTGCGAGGCCCGCGCGTGTTGGTGTTGGTCGAGCCTGGCGCAACAGGCCCGCTGCCCCTGAGCTACACAGGCTGGGTGCAGCTCACACTGGGCGTCGCAAGCTTGCGCCCGCGCGACATCGCTGCAAGGGTCCGCGGCGCCGCGGGCGAAATTCCGGTGTCGATGGATGCAGTCCATTCGACGCTGAGGCTCCCCGTCGACACGTCGAACGAGGCAGCGTCGATGCTTCGCGCTTTTCGGGACATCCTCGCACCAGACGGCTTCATCAACATTCAGGCGATGAGCCACGACCGGGATTCGATGACAGCCGTATTGACAGGCGCGGGATTCCCCTTCAGTCGCATTCAGGTCGCACAGGACGGGCATGGCGCGCACGTTCTGGCCTTCCGCGCACAGCCGACGCCGGATCAGCGCGCGCGATATCAGCTGCGACCGAGAAGCGTGCGACCGTCCGACTGCCGCGTGTAATTGACCGAGCCGCGCATCGGAGGGGCGAGACCCGCACCCGCCTGCCTACCTACCTGAAATCCTCGTAGCTGAGCACGCGGCCTGGCAGCAGGCATTGGAACGGAGGCGTTGTCGCTTCGCTGCGCGGCAGCGCGCAGGGCGCGAAGAAATCTTTCGAGGCCGGGTTGTTGAACTCTCGCAGGCGTTGCGCGACGTAGCGTGCGCGGTCCGTGTCGCCGCTTTCTTCCAGCGCATTGGCCCAGGCCATCATCAGTCGGGTGTCCAGCAGATAGTGAGTCGAGCGTTTGAAGCTAGCCAACGCTTCGCCGGGGTGCTCGGCGATGGTACCCGCCGCGTAGTCGGCGTGGTGAGCGAACAACCAGCTGTGCTGGCCGTCGGCGATGCGCTCCGGCAGCGGAGCTGCATTCTGGGGCGGCGAGAAGATGGCCACGACGCGCATGTAGTCGGCCACCATCACGATGGCGCCAAGGATGAGCAACGCCGAACCGATGCCCAGCACCGCCGACGCGCGAACCGTGCGCGACCTCGCGGGAGCGACCGCGTCCGGCGATTGCCGGATGAAGCCCAGGCTGATGCCGAACGAGAACATCGTGGGCAACAGGAAATAGGCATACCAGAGCGGGTATTCGAGCAGGCTGTGCACGCCCATCATCAGCACCATGACGAGTGCGGTGCGCTGCGTCAGCACGCTGGCAGACGCCGCTCGGCGCGAGGCTGCGAATGCTTTCCACAACGCCCACAGCAGCAACGCCATCACCAGGCCGGCAAGCGGAATGCCGAGTTCGACGAGCAGTTGCAACGGCAGGTTGTGCGTGTGGTCGAAGAACGCGCCCGGCCTGCCGGGGAAGGGCGTCAGCGTCCACGCAAAGTTGAATTCACCCCAACCGACGCCGAACCACGGATGCTGCGCAACCATCGACAGCGCGTTGGCCCAGATGCCGAAGCGCGAGCTCGACGGATCGGATCCGTGGATCTGCGAGTCTCCGGCAAAGGTCTGCAGGCCGGTGCTTGCCAGCATCCAGGACAGCACATAGAAGACCGGCGTCAGCAACAGCAGGACGCGCGTGAAACGCGACAGGCTGCGGTCGACCAGTCCCCAGACGGCCAGCAGCAGCACGCAGACCATGCCGGTGCGCGAGACGGTCAACACGACCCCCAGCGTCAGCGCAGCCATGGCCAGCATCGACGCCGCGCGACCCAGGACCGGTTGCAGGCCGCGCCCGCGCTCGACGCAGGCCTCATGCAAGTACGCCAGGGCCGCGAGCGACCAGACAAGCAGACTGCTGAGGTGGTTGGGCTGGCGCAGGTTGCCACCGGCGCGCCCTGGCGTGGCAGGGCGGGCAATCCAGTCGCCGTCGGCCCATTGGGGTGAGAACGACTGGATCGACGCCACCGCCAGACTGAGCAGCCCGGCGATGAACATGGCGATGCAGAACGCCCTGAATACGGTATCGCGCTGTTCGACCGACCGGCCGACGAGGACACCGGTCGCGAGCGCGAGTACGCCCGCCAGAATCATGCCGGCGGAGGACAACGCCAGCGGCCATGGCAGCCCCGAGACGATGGCAGAGGTCACCGCCGACAGGGCGAGGATCAGCAGTGCCGTGGTCGCCGCCAACGACGGCAGGGCATCGCGCCGGGGGCTGGCGCACGGCGCAACCGTGGCTGAGAGCGCAAGTGCGAGCACACCCCACCCCCCCAGCGACACCGCCTGGTTCAGCAGCGTCGCCGAAGGAGGGACATTGAAAGCGAGCAGCGTCGGAACGGCTATGGCCATCAACGCGAGGCCGCCGACGAGGACCGGCTGGGCGCGAGAAGAAGAGGTCATCCGGGAATTCTGCCTGAGGTGCCAGCAAGTAAACTCGCTGACCTGTCAGAGGCTTGGAGGACCAAAAATGCTGAAATGGTTGGATGCGAAGGAAGAACAAGCCTTCGGCACGGATCTGGCGAAGTTCTATATCGAGCGGGTGCCGTTCGAGTCGCCATTCAGCACCAAGCAGTTCGCCGCCAAGACGCAGGAAGTCCTGAAGAAGGTCGACCTGCAGGTACACAACTTCAAGACCGGCCGGTCGATGAACATCTACAAGAAGGCCAAGCTCGGCAACGCATTCAAGTGGGCGCTGCGTGACGCCGGCTACGACACCGAGTACGTCGACGGCCTCACCGAGTGGCTGATGCACCGGCTGTGAACGTCCCGCGCAATTGCGGAAGTCTGCGATGACAGGCTGGCTCAGGCGACTGCTGGGACACGAGCGGCCTGTGGCGCCCGCGGTCGCCGACGTGCCTGTTTCGGCGGCGCTTCATCTGCGGGAAGGCAACGAGCTTCTGGGCAGCGGCCGACTCGACGAAGCCGCGGCACGCTATCGATTGGCCGTCGGGGCGGACCCGACGCATGCCGACGCCCACGTCAACCTCGGATTCGCGCTGCTGGAGATGAACCGCGTGGACGAATCGCTGCCGGTGCTGCGCCGTGCGGCAGAACTCGCCCCCGGCTCCGCCGATGCCCACTACCTGCTCGGGACGGCATTGCAGAAAGCTCAGCAGCCGGCAGCCGCCGTGTCGGCGTTCGAACAGGCGCTGGCCATCAAGGCGGATTTCGTCGTTGCGCATCGAGATCTGGCCAAAGCCTTGTACGACATCGGGCAGCATGCGCGCGCGAAGGCAGTTCTGGAGACCGCGGTCGGCCTGGACCCGCGCCTGCCCGATCTGCACCTGTTCGTCGGCAACATCGCGCTGCATGAGATGGAATTGGACGGCGCGTTGCGCAGCTATGACCGCGTGCTCGACATCGAGCCGAACCATGCGGTCGCGCTCAGCAACAAGGCGCAGGCGCTGCTCCATCTCAACGACTTCGATGGCGCCGCGGTCGCAGCGCGTCGGGCCGTGGAGATCGATCCGTCGCTGCACTTTGCACGCAGCAACCTGCTGTTGACGCTGTCGAGCGACGGTCATACCTCCTCGCAGGCCTACCTCGAGGAGGCACGCCGCTACGGCGACGTGGTGACGCCCGCGACGCCACCAACGCCACTGCCGCGACCCGCGGATTCGTCGGCTGCCTTGCGCATCGGTTTCGTCTCCGCCGATCTGCACAACCATCCGGTCGGCTTCTTCCTCGAGAGCGTGCTCGCCCATTGGGACCGCGGCCAGCGGATGGACGCCATCGCCTACAGCAACCGGGCCGCCCAGGATGCCCTGACCGGGCGGCTCAAGCCGCGCTTCAGCGAGTGGCACGACATCTCGGGCCTGGATGACGATGCGGCCGCACGCAAGATCGCGGCGGACCGCATCGACGTGCTGGTCGACCTGTCCGGGCACACCGCGGAGAACCGGCTGCCGGTGTTCGCGCGGCGTGCGGCGCCGGTGCAGGTCAGCTGGCTCGGGTATTGGGCGAGCACCGGCGTGCCGGCCATGGACTGGCTGATCGCGGACCCTGTCTCCGTTCCGCCGGAGCAGCGCCAATTCTTCACCGAGACCATCTGCTACCTGCCCGACACGCGCCTGTGCTTCACCGCGCCGGCGGGCGACGATGTTCCCTCGGTGGCCCCTGCGCCGGTCGTTGCAAGGGGGTACATCACGTTCGGATCGTTCCAGCGCCTGACCAAGCTTCATGACGAGGTGCTCGCGCTGTGGGCGCGGGTGCTGCATGCGGTGCCCCGGTCGCGGCTTCGCCTGCAGTCGAAGCAGATGCAGGATCCGATGGCCCGCGGACAGCTGTTGGAACGGCTGCAGCGCGTGGGGATCGAGGCCGAGCGCGTCGACCTCGTGCCCGCGAGCATGCGACTGGCCTACCTGGCCGCCCATGCCGAAGTCGACATCCTGCTCGACACCTTTCCGCACAGTGGCGGGACCACCACCTGCGAGGCGTTGTGGATGGGCGTCCCTACCGTCACGCTGGCGGGAGAGACGATGCTTGCACGCCAGGGCGCCAGCCTGCTCGGCTGTGTCGGCCTCTCTGACTGGGTGGCGCGCGACCCGGCACACTATGTCGAATTGGCAGTCCGTCATGCGGGCGATGTCGAGCGCTTGGCGGGCTTGCGTGCCGGATTGCGTGCGCAGGCGGTGGCTTCGCCGCTGTTCGACGCGCGGCGCTTCACTGAACACCTGCAGGGCGCCCTGCGCACCATGTCAGGTTGCGGAACAGCGCGGCCTTGATGGCCCGCACGCCGGCGAACCTTCATCGAATCCCTGAGAAGCCCATGATCCTGACCCGTCTGCTGCGACGCCTGCTCTCCGCGAGGCCGTCGCACGAGAACTCCATGTTCCAGCTGCCGCGAGAGACCGACCCTGCGGTGGTCGCCAGGCTGCCTCGCTGACGTCGCCGCCACTGGACAGGTGTCCAACTTCTTCTCTCCCATGTTCTGGCTCACGCAGGACCCGGAGAAGGTCAAGGCCTCTGCTCGGAAGATCGCCGACCCGACGGCGCAAGGCCACTACTTCGGCGACAACCTGCTGACCTGGGGTCGGAACCTGTCGACGCTGGACGACCAGCCTTTCGTGCAGGCGTGGCAAGGCAACATCGAGAGCGATGCCGACCAGGGAGCATTCTGTGGCGCAGTCACGTGCCGGCCTGCGCCGCATATCACTGCGTGCAGCTGGGAGGCGATTTCGTCGAAAGCGGCGCGTACACCGGCGCCGGGATGAAGCC
>Ga0209673_1002892_pt1 | contig 10887 bp, 12 predicted proteins | sample AraplaCol_mMS_r2_2_FD_184274 | JGI IMG/M metagenome (GOLD analysis project Ga0209673, IMG submission 184274) | Arabidopsis root microbial communities from North Carolina, USA - plate scrape MF_Col_mMS_r2 (SPAdes) (version 3) | ecosystem: Host-associated > Plants > Roots > Endosphere | place... | reverse complement strand
GCAGCCATCCCCTTGGTAAGTGGGCTTAAGTGAAATGCCGTACGACGGGGTACTCGGGGCTGACCAATGCGACAGATACCAACCTACGCTTTGTGATGTAGTTTTTTTTTTTTTTTTTTTTTTTTTGTTTTTTTTTTTTTTTTTTTTTTTTTTTTCTTGTTTTTGTTTTTCTTTCTTTCTTTCTTATTGTTTCCTGTCATATCATTAAGATCCGACTCTTTAGCATTCGGCTTTTGCATAGCAGACCATGAATCACGATGTCATCTTCTCCTTCTCATCTCTTTCTTCTCGTCTCTTCTCCTCCTCTCCCCTCATTTGGATCTGAATATCCACTTTGTAATTCCCGTAAAACGCGATCCACCTGCTCGACGTGTGTGCTGCCATGCAAGGCTGTGGTTTGTTAAAAAAGTTCGGCCCCATCGCAAAGAGTCTCCACTGTGAGCACTGGGACATGAGAAAGTGTTCACCCGCAATGGAACACCCAAGACATGAGGGGGCCTAAAGTACGCGGATCCCACGGATCAGATGGTGTTTTGAGATGGAGCCAAATTGACCATTTAACTTCGTCCATTTCTTCCCCCCCCTCTCGGCATTAAAAAAGAGAGAAAAAAAAAAAAACCTCATCTTCATTTCTTCCCCCCTGAGTGCAAAACGGGCCAATCAGCGGGCGACGGCAGAAGATCCCAGTGGGAACTGGTGGATTCTGTTCGTGTTGGAATCCACGATTAATTATTTCTTAGTGGGATGGTAGCTCGAAAAGGAGGATCAGAAATGAGAAATACAACAGGAAGAAGAGGGAAGAGTGGAGGAAAAGCGCGCAATAAATCGGTGGATCAGCTGATCTGATCTGATATTCAGCCATATACAGCTGTACAGCATACAGTATACAGTACACTTTGTATATTCAGATATCAATATCAGTATTAGAAGAGAGAGGAAAAGAGTATAAAGAAGATAAAATATAATATAACTACATCAAATGAATTTGAATACTATATAAATAATGAGTATTTTATACTCAATACTTACTGAAACACTCTAAGTGTTACACGGACCAGCCGTAGTTTGGGAACTAACCTCGATGTCTTTGATCCACTCACTCTTTGCTCTCTTCCCTCTTTTGCTCTCTTTTCTCCTCTGCTCTTTTTCACCTTTTTTTTCCCTTTCTCTTTCTCTGTCTCGCTCTGAGCTCCCTCTCACACTCCTCTCTCACCATGCTGTCCTCTACAAACTCCTCCTATTCCTCGAGTGTCTCTTCCTCCGACCCTCATCTCCCTTATAATACTCAGCAACTCTCAACTGTTTCTCTCCCACAACCTCGGCGCTCCCCGATGCCTGTCAAATACCCTCGATTTTATGCCTCCCCGGTAGACGAAGGCCCCGGCACTCCCTTAGATGTCTATGGATATGAACAACGCGAGCCTTCCATTATGGAGAGACCTACCATGTTCCGCCGGGTTTCGCATGCTCTTGACGATATCAAGGAAGACTTTTCGCTACAGCTAGACCCCGCTCGTTCGACCGCCAACAAGATCAAACGTCGTTCAACTTTACTCTTCGACAGTAACTTCAATGTCGATGATGCTCGTCCTGAAACAGCCGGCCCGCATCCCCAACCCCCACGATCACGCCCCATGTCAATCATGTCCGTCGATCCTCGACCCCAACCTCAACGCAGTCTCAGTCGTCGTCTATCGCGCAGACTATCTATTTTCTCCAGCAAGGGCTCTTTCACTCAGTCCAAACCAGCCAGCATCTCTTCTCCCAACCTCATCGGGTCCTCCACTCAATACGCTAGTCGCAGTCAGACCACCTTCATTTAATTAATCCGAGTGGGGCGAAATCTACACGAAACGAATATTCAAAAACAGCGAGAATAGGATGAGAAAAAGAGAGACACAAGAGAGATCTATTCATCGCAACGACTTCAACCACCAAAATTACAACTTGATATTGCCGATCTCCTCCCCGCCTGCAGCGACGATCCATTTTTTTTGACCTAATTCTTTATACTCAGATTTTGTTTGGAGTTTTTTTTTTTTTATTTTTTTTTTATTATCTCTGGGCCATCATTTTCACTGCCATTTATCATCCTCTCCTTTATGTCATTATATCCAACGGCAGTTTATACGCCTTACTGCGTCGGCATTTGTATTTATCGTGTTGATTTATTTGTTACTTCCCTAATATTCTGATTTGGACAGGATTGGGAGTTGCGCATAGCTCGGTGTTTGGGAATTGGACATATACTATTATCTTCACTGTCTTCACTTTTTTGAATCTACATAGTATGTATTGCATCTGATCTGATCTGTAGTGAACTACCGTAGATTTACGACGCCTGCCTGCGTAATTAACCTCCTCATTGGCTGTTTCAACGCCACTCTCCAAGCCTCAAAGAATTGGTGGATCGACGTGCGTCAGCCTAGCAGCCGCTAAAAATAAAACTGCCCGAGAAACCTGACCACACATACAGCATTTCTCATTTTGAGAATATTTTCAGATTGTCTCAAGGTCTCAATTTTGGATCTGCAAGTTTTCCCTGCAAGATGAAAGGTGCAAATACTCAACGAACCATCACGCCATCCATTGTACATACTATGTAAAATACACGCCACGCATACTACACATCATAATCACAGCTATACGGTATAGTATGTACACACCTACCACTGACACCCTTGCATTATACTGCATGGAAACTGCAGATCAACGCCCGTCTTGACTCCATATCCACTTCCCGTTAGACGCGCAAAGCGTTGATCTTCCAGTGGGGAGGATCTCTCGGGTAGATATAGTCGTTGTCTGTGCTGTACATAGTACAGCCTTAAGCGACTATTGACAGTTGGCTGATTAGATAGATCGGTATCATGCAGACTATATAGACCAGTTGAAGGGTAACTTTAAGCGATCGACTCCATTTCAAGGTGTGCGGGCTGCTAGGCCATAATACAATTGAGACTGTCTCAGAATTAGGACGGTGAGGAGCTGTTGTCTTTCAGCCCAAATTGGGTTGCTCATTGGGAAGAAACAGAGGCGAAGAAAATGAAAAGCCCAGGACTGTAAGCCAAATCTGCTCGTATTACAATAATAGATATCAAAGGACGGCGGCATCCATGTTCTACGTAGTTTGTTCTCGGTGTAATTAAAGCCCATGTACATCTTGAAGCTATTTACTTTTAGGCTTATTGGCAGAACGACTCACAAAATGAATAGAATTAGGCTTTGAGGTAAACAATAATATTAGCTACTAGCTAATCTGTCTGGACGCTGAACCAATAGCAAAAGACGGAGCTCGGATAAATAAGTGTGAAGATATGATGGCTATTTGCTGCTACCAGACCATTCCACATGCTCAGATAGCCCAGGTTCAATATTCTTCTTACCCAGTGCCGTCTTCTGAATCTCATCCTGCTCATGATCGATATACTTTTGTGGCCTGCTTCTGCAGATAGCATCCCGGTCCCCAACAACAATAAGCGATGGTTTGGTCCGATAGTACGCATCAATATCCTCCAAGCTACGATTTGCTGGGAAAATGTCAGTGTTCGTCGTTCATGTAACTTCAGAGAAAGCGTCTGACCTGTCTCAGGGTAAAAGAAGTAAAGAATCGGTAAAAATAACAAGTTGGTTACTGTCCACACGATCCAAAATCGCCAGCCGATATTTTGAATACCGATTGGTGTGATCTCCACAATGATGAAGTTGGTTATCCTATGTCATTGTCAGCAACATTCATTATAGCTTGAAGCCATTGTACGATCTATCAGATGTTCCTTACCAGTCAGTTCCAGTAGCAATAGCCGCGCCCTTTGTTCTCATGGGTAAAGAATTGATTTCAGTTGGATACAGCCAAGGAACACCCAGCATCCCAACTCCGAAGCTTGCATGGAACAAGAAGATGAACGCAACTGAAGCGGCTCCGTATGAATCATTGTCGGGGTATACAGCTGCATAGCGCAGCAATATAGTTATCACAAGAAAGCACACGAATTGTCCGAATGTCGAAAGTAGCATTAGCCCTCGGCGTCCCATTCGTTCAACCAGCAGCACTGCAAGACCTGAAAAGAAAAAATACGAAATAGCATTGCAGGCGGTTAAAAGACGAGCCATCTCATCGGTAAATCCAACAGAGCTTTTGAGAACAGTCGGGAGGTAGTAAGACATAATGTTGATGCCACCGAATTGTTGCATGAACTGTGTACCCGCACCAAGAAGAAGTCGACGAAGGGTATTCGTATCATTCGGTCTCTTTCTCAGAAGATCGCGCCACCTGACCGAGTTCTCACGTTCATAGTGAATGGTGAAACTGATTTCATTGCGTTGAGCAATGACGAATGGGTCATCAGGAGTCTTGGCCTCTAGACAACTGATGACTTCAACGGCTTCTTCCTCTTTTCCGTGGGCCATGAGCCATCTATCAGTTGTCAGCTTCCATTTCCTTGCATATAATTTCTGCTTTTTCCACCTAACCTACCGAGGTGACTCAGGGAGCCAAGGTGTAGTGGACCACAGAATCAAGAGAAATATGAACTGCAATGCGAGTGGGAGTCGCCAGGCGATAGCACCACCAGCAAAGGATAGACCGTAGTTTACCCAATTAACAAAGGCATATCCTGCAATATTCATCATCATCTCCAGGATGACCAGCTTGCCTCTCCACTTGATCTGTGAAGTTTCTACCGCCAGAATATTTTAGTCTCTTGATCGAGTGGTTCATATCGAGATACCTACCAGTCTGCCACACAGGGGCCGTCGCAGTATTAACACCATTCCCGATACTGCGAGCAAACCAACCAGTAAGACTGTGGACCTTGATGCATTGAAAGAGTTCGAGTAACTTACCCTGAGACGATACGCCCAACAAACATCTGAGCTAAACTAAATGATGCCGCCTGAAGAATGGCACCCACAGCCATTATGGTGGTCCCTACCAAAATAGTCTTCTTGCGACCTAGCTTCTCGCCAATTGTAAAAGCAAATATAGCCCCCAGGAAGCAGCCCACATCGTATATTGCTGTCACTGTAGATAGAGTTTTCGTTTTGGTAGGGCCAACGAGGTCATGAATCTCAAGAAAGTCCTGTGTAATGACCACGCCGCTAAACACGCCTTGATCATAGCCAAAAAGGGTCATATCAGTCGCACAGGCTACCTGAAATCATCAACTATTAGCAATTGCTCAAATAATCTTGTATGATATTGCTGGAATTCGCTGGCCAAAACATACCGTCACCCAAAACGTCAACCATCCTCCCGTCAGCCCGAAATAGGGCTGACTATTTTTCTCTAAGACCACCATCATGCAGTAGTATCTGAAGAAGGCAAGGGGCCCCAGGGATTAGAGCGACCAGCAATTTACCAATTTGAAGAGTTTCGTAGTTATCCAGGAGCCTTGGAGTGCCAAAGGTCGAAGCTGACTCGAGCCACGATATAGGGGGTTACACTAGATTATAAAGTGTCCTGGCCTGAATGAAAACAGATCAGTCGGAATAAGAGAGACAACAGTCACCTCAGGCTAAATGCTCGGGTTTCCCCCCGAAGATCGCCCATCTTGCATCAACAATGATGAGGGGGATGTCTAAAGGCGGCAATTCAAGCGAGTATATTGGCTTGAAAAGATCGCGGGTGATGGCAGATCAGACCGCGTAAAATACTGATTGAGGAAACAGATCATCTAATTTTGCTCAGGAGACTGGGGATTGGTTGATGCAGGATGTATCGTCCTCTTTGAATCGGGTAAACTCCGTCATCGCGTGGGGGTCTCGCGTGGTGGAGTGTGGGGAAATCCTGGGGAAATCCTGTTCTTGCATCAGATAAATGGTGTAACTGGGAAAAGATTTTATCCATATATTTCCTTTCATAGCAAATGCGCGAAGTAACCCCTACTTGTACCCTAGGGGGACTTTGGCCTTGAAGCCTGCGAAATACTGCATCATCAAATTCAAAGAGTGGCAGTACAGAGTGGTGCAGGATGAGAATATGGCGAAAACATTCAATCCTGCAAAATAGCGCTTGATTCAGCATCTCATCCTGCAATAACAAGTTCTAAGTATTCCCAAGTAACCGCCCATATTCTACCAGTCGAGTCATTCACTTGGGAAATGGGAATCCAGATAGAGCTTTCTCTGCCATAGCTGGAAGAAGTCAGAGATGCCACCATTCTCAATTTTATTCATCATATTAGACGTCGCAATTTTTTGGCTTATTTGAAACAGTAGGGGGTTCCTAAAAATGGTAAAGGGAATATCCTCCGAGGTCAGCTCAGTGAATGATATCGGAGGCGGCAGTAGGTTTCACAGACGGAGTGGCAGTCGGGATTGGCGCTCCATAGTCACGGTATTGCTATGGAGTGGGGACATATAGATTAGAAGAGGTGACTTTATGCTGAAGAGGACCTGAGGTGACGAGGACAAAAGAATCTATGAAGAGAAGAATAGCGGAAAGATTGAATAAAATCATAATTTCAGAAATTTGAATGGTAATTGACTAGTATACAGGCAGCTAAAGAGTTTAAACAACTTTACGACTCCAACTTTATTCAGGATAATTCAAGCAAGGCCGATTTATAGACTCTGGTAAATGACCAAAATTAACCCAAATGATTGTAATATTTCTTGATTTCAATGAGCATGATGATCAATTTGTCCTACTAAGCAGTACATCCTATTCATACTTTCTCAACAGTCACATCAGGCCCCCCAAATTCACCATCCAGTCGGAAAGTAAGCAGTTTGCTTTCCTTGAGTTCTTCTTTCCGGCTCTCAAGCTCTTCGACATCCCAACAAACAGAAACATATTTACCCGATAGGAAAGCCTTATCGCCGCTTGATAGCCAAACAGCTGTACCTCCAGCAAGCTCTGGAGTATCACCAGTGAAGGGTGCAAGATAAGGAACACTGTGTGCCATATCAGTGGCTACTATACCTGGGTCTATATTAATCGAGGTAATTGTCGGATGCTCAGAGGCCAGAAATTGGGTGAATTTGCAAACAGCCAGCTTTGCTGAAGAATATGAACTCAGTCCCGGTGCGACTCCTTGGGTTGACATTGAGATAACATTGATGATGGTGGTAGGCGCGGATGGAGTATCTCCAGTGTGTTTCAAGAAAGCCTTAGTCGCGATGAATGTCCCTTTAACGTTGGTTTCCTTTGGCTCCGACATCAGCATCACATTCTTGATCTGAAATCCCACGACAGATCAAACCACTAACCTGAGTCTTCCACCAGCTTTCCACATCCGTATTGACAATTGTATCAAGTTTGATCAAAGCTCCCGCATTATTCACAAGGACATGTGGAACCCCGAACTTATCCACGGCTGCTTTGAAAGCTTCATCTACGCCCTTCTCGTCCGTGACATCGACAGCAATGGACCAGACTTTTGTCGCCGGGTTTATATCATTGACCATTCTCTCAGTCTCTGCCAGCCCCTCTGCTGACCTGCCAAGAAGGATCAACGCAGCTGCATTGGCACGAGCGAAGGATGCTGCGAATGCCTGTTATTTCGTTAGTGCGGTCAATAACATTACACGATAGTACGAGTACTCACCAATCGTCCCAGTCCGCGACTAGCTCCAGTGATGACAACAACCTTCCCGGCCTGCGATATATCGGGACGAGAGGGGTCGACGGCAGGGTACACGTCCCGATAGTTCTTCTTTGTGAATGCAGTCATTTTGACTTGACAGTCAGGATCAACTTCGGGGGTGGCCATAGTAGATCTAAGGATGGAACCGATTTGGAAACCTGTGGAAAGCCGAAAGTGTATATTTGTATGAAAAGAGAAAAGACAAGACAAAGTACACGATGACATGAAGGGGTACCATATTTATAGGTTTCGGAGAAGGAAAGCCCTAATTCATCTTACTTCCACGGGTGGGGGCCATCTGGACAGCCTTGTGTCAGAGATCACGCTGATGGTCCACTAGTACTAGTAAGTCCTAACAGAGTCTGGTAGGTATCAGCATATATTAAAGTGTCTATCTAGAATCATGACTAGTAGATGATCAGTTCATCAAATTCGTTCTGAGACTGATTAGCTTGAGCCCAAGGCTTTCTAACTCTTCATCACACTTCAAGTTACACCTCACAATTTCTGGAGTATATGCTACTCCACCTGGCAGCCTTGCAGAGTATCCATGGTATACTCTATACTCAGAGTCTGCTGCTACAAGTTTCCTGCAGACTCTTTTGGCTGGCCCTTCCCCGCAAGTGTAGACGAAAATCACTTTAAATCGATCGAAGGGGATGAAATTCAAGCCTACGCTCTGACACGGCAGCCAGAGACTCGCACATGATAAATGAGCCTGGAACAGGGAAGTCGATATCACGAGTTGATAGTGGTTCATCAGGTTCCTCAGATTCTCTTAAATGTCTACAAAACGGAGAGAAAGCCATTCCTTGAATTGATAGCATGTACATACACAATCTTGACGTGTATGTCTACGAAGCACGCTTTGCCGGGCCAAAAAGGCAGATAAGCGCACAAATCAGCCACATCTACATCCTGGTTTACTTGGACAGTACGAGGGCAGCGAGAATGTGGAGTTGAAATCTCATAGGATGCGCACATCAGAATACACAGGGACCTCTGCCGATTCTTGGGAGCGAAAAGGCAAAACGAAGGCTAGAGAGGAGGGTCAATGGTGTTTTGATTCGTTGTTCAAGCCAGCTGCCGAGTCGTATCTACTAGCACTTCTCTTGAAAGGCACAAGGTGGACGCCACATGGGCTACTACTATAAATACAATGGAGCAAAGGGAACAGGTAATGGGGTCAAATAGAGCAAGCAATTAGGTGTAGTATTCAATGCCATTCGCGTATATGTTGGTATAAAGTGGGGCTAGAAATGAAAAGTGGTAAATAAACCAAAACTCCCTCGAAGAGAACGCCAGAAGCCAGCATGGCAAATTTGGAAAAATCAAGCTCTCTTTGTTGTAGCCACCCGCCAAACCTTGCCAGGCCAACGTCCAATAAAGTAGGGAGCTTTCCAACGCCAAAAGTCCAAAACACATATAATAATTTCTAGTGGATCCAGTCCATAATTCTTTGATGACTGCGCATGCTAATCACGCCGTTTGATTATCATCATCATACTGTAGTCTTCTTCGGTTCGGGGCTCTGGCCCGCTCTGCGGCACCGAGGCACCAAATCACATGCCGCATGCTGCATGTCGCGCCGATAAGATCTCATAGCGTTACACTCTCGAGATCTCGCATGACGATAGACATTTGTGCTCGCTTCGCTGCCTCGGCAACGAGACTAAAGTCCTGTAAGAAGGGGGCGGTGGCTGTCGGACCTCCAAGTCCGTTGCCTTCATGCGGATAGACCTCCGCGGCTTGTTCTGTGGCGGGTGGCGCCTCTGCTCGCGGCAGTGACTCGGAAGTGTTTCCCTGTGGCGGGAGTGGTATACTGGTGGATTGAGTGGGATTGCTCAAAGACTGAGGAAGAGGTTGTGTTTGAGACATAGTGGACTGGGCAGCATAGGCGGCAATGGGGGGAGGGTTTATGCAGGATTGGGCAGCCGCGTTGGCAATATTAGGATTGAAAGGGTCTGACGACCGGGATACGGTAGAGTTGAGATTGGAGGAGGGAGCGAGAGTCGAAGTCGTTGAAGAAGAAGAAGAAGAAGTGGTGGGTTGAGCGGGGGCCTGAGGGGTATGGGCTGATCGTAGAGGATCCATTTTGCTGCGTTTTCGGAGAAAATCCTTTTCGAACGAGAGGAATATAGTCAACGCGCGGGATAGGAGGGCGGTATTTTAGCGACAGGGAGGTTGGCGATGACCAAATAGAAGCCACTAAAGAAGAATCGAAGCGTCAGGGCCCCCACGAAATGACGGGGATGGCTGTCGGTAAGGGAGCCGGTGCAAGGAAACCGAGTGCCAAGATGAACCAAATCTAGAGAGTGACGTCGACAGATAGAAATAGGAGGGAGGGAGAGAAGATGAGGGAGTGTAGGAACTAAGAAAGAGGAGTGAAGTTGAAGAGAGTAGGGAAGTAGAGTATAAGAAGAGTAAAGAGGGAGAAGAAGAAGAGAAAAAAAAGAAAAGAAGAAGAGGAGGTGATTTGCACGAGATTCCCCCAGAAGTTCGCATGGCCGAGTCCGACTATTACCCGCGTATCATTACCGTATCTCCACTTCTCTCCACACGCAATTGCATTGCGAATGTGGCAAATTACGGTTTTCCATTACACTTCGGCAGGGCAAGAAGAATGTATACAGTGTATAAAAAGGGGAATTTTCCTAATGAATGATATTATTGAGAAAATTAGCGAATATAGAGCGGAACTACTGTAGTGGTTATACTCCGGCTATGGTGATTGGTGGAAATTGCATTCTTGAGCTTAAATAGCCCTGGAGAGGACTATGTACAGAGTGTACCATACAAGGATTACAAGTAGTTATATCAAGAGCCTTCTATTCAAGCAGAGTATGTTGATCTATGATCATGCCAATGGCTATTTTATAAGTCTTAGATGAAGATATCATTCCTCATAAAAGACACATCTCCATACACTGTATTAGATCTAATGTAAGTGTTTTGTAGATCCACCGATAACTAAAAGCGGGCATCTCCCATAGAGTACGTAGTATGCAATCATCATCTTCCGAGGTTGCACTCTCAATCGAGTTCACTTACAGTATCATATCAATACTGTAAATATATGTCCTCATTGCTAATATACTTCTACTTATACGAGTACTGGTATTACTATAGTCGATCTTTGTGATCCACCGAAGATCATCCGTGAGATCACAATGTTTTCCAGTCGGTCTGCGGTTCATCTCGGAAGTGATGGCCTGGTATTTCAGGCGTATAATAACCCCCACTGATAAGCCCCGATAAGGTCTTTGTTTCTTTTTTTTTTTTTTTTTTTTTCAAAATT
>Ga0209673_1002891_pt1 | contig 10896 bp, 11 predicted proteins | sample AraplaCol_mMS_r2_2_FD_184274 | JGI IMG/M metagenome (GOLD analysis project Ga0209673, IMG submission 184274) | Arabidopsis root microbial communities from North Carolina, USA - plate scrape MF_Col_mMS_r2 (SPAdes) (version 3) | ecosystem: Host-associated > Plants > Roots > Endosphere | place... | reverse complement strand
GTTGGCCACCTTCCCGTCCCGAATGGTCAGGACGTTCACGACATCCTGGTCGAGCGTCACGCCGTTGCGCTCGCCGCTGTCGTGCAGCCGAACGGCGACCGTGTCGACTCCGTAGGCGAGACCTTGGACGTCGATGCGCAGTCCGTACTGCGCCAAGACGTCGGCAAGTCTGGTGACCGCGTCGACCCCGCTCATCCGACCCGATACGACGCTCGAACCAGGAATCGTCCAGACGATGTCCGGTGTCGCATTGGCGGCGATACCCGCGTGGTCGTCGTGCACGATGGCCGTCGCGAACGCGCTGACGATCGCCCGTCGCTGGTCGGTCGGTGTGGGATCGCCGGGCGCGGCGACCGACTGCGGACTCGCGGCAGTCGACACCACGATGAGTCCAAGTCCGCCCGCCAGCGCCATCGTGGCGATGCGCACCCTCTGATTCCGCACGGCGGCATTCTCGTTCGCCCAGTTGGTCATTCAGCACTCCTTGGATGCGATCGTCACCGTCAGACCTCTTCGCGCGAGTTCAGAGCGACGCCGGTGCCGGATGGGTGGGGCCGGCACCGGCGCCATCTGGCGGTTCACCAAATCGTCGAACAGGTGAACCGTAGTTTCAGCCCTGCGCCACTTCGACCTCGGACATGAGGATGCGCACTCCCCCGGTGGCAAGTCGAAACAGTGCCTGGATGTACGCGCCAGCCTCGGGCGTGGTCACGGCAAGGCAGGCGGCGTCGTAATCGGTGAAATAGAGATCGATCATCCGGTAGGCCGGTGTCGGCGTTCCGTCCTCCTTCGGCCACACCTTCGACGCCTCGAGCCGCAGGTACCCGGGAATCTTGCGAGCAGCCTCCAGTTGTTCTGTCACGTAAGCGGTTTCGAAGGCCTCCGGGTCGATGGGGTTGTCGTAGATCACCGTGAGCTTGGTTTCGGACATCGTGGGTCTTGCCTTTCTGTTGGGGACTACGAGAACGTATGGGCAGAGCCTCTGAAATGTCTAGCCCATCGCGAGAGAACTTGCTACCCGTTGTGCTGCAACGGCATCCGACCCGGGCGACGGCCACCATTCGACACGTGCCAGAGTTCATCCATCCCGTGCCAGGACCAAGCACGGGCCGCCGATGTCACCTTGGGTCGGTATCGTCGTCGGGGCGAGGGGTACCGCTCAGCGCGGTGCCGGGGAGGCGAGCCAGCTGAACCGCCCCAGCCGTGGCCGCAACCAGGCGTCGACGCTCCACGTCGATCCTGCTGCGGCGAAGAACAGCGCAAGCGAGGCGAACACGTAACCCGCCGACGGGCCGAGATCGGTCATGCCGGCATGGAAGGGCAAGTGAAATCCCTCGGCGCCCGACCAAATGCCGAACGACAGCACCGCCGTTCCGATGAAGGTGACGTTGGACAGCACGCCGAATATCAAGGCGGCGGCGGCGAGCGACTCGACGACGGCCATCGTGGTCGCGAACAAGCCGGGGTTGGCCAGTGCGACCGTATTCCAGAGTTCCAGCCACTGATGGATGACGGGAGTGTGTACCTTCGAGGCTCTGCCGAGTTCATCGGGAAGCGTCTGTCCCCCGCGGAATCCGGGCAACCACTTGAAGCTCGCGTCGAGTGCCCAGAGAAGCCCAAAGAGGATGCGCACCAGGGCCGCCCCGTGTAGCCATCGTGTGCCGAAGACACCGGAATGAACCGTCGGAAGGGGACTCGGGGTCGCGGTTGGGGCATACGAGGACTGGATGATCACGGGGATCCCTTCGATTGGGTGGATGCCCTAGACACGACGCGGCATGGCTTTTGGTTCAGCGTCACCCGCAGTGACGCGGTCGTCGACCACAGATGCGCGCGTGCGCGAGCGTTCGAGGAACCGCGCTTCGTCGGCGGCCACCCGCTCGCCCGCGTCTCCCGTGCCGACCGCTTCCGACCACGCCTGGAACGCCGCCCTGTCGGTGAACGCGATTTCGGTCACCACGTCGAAGTCGATCATCGCGTCATTCACGTTTGCGGCGTCACCGCGTCGAACGTAATGGCGTTCGTAGACGATCGGAGCCGGGGCGAGACTCATGATGAGCGGCACATGGTGGCGTTCGTAGTAGTCGACGAAGTCTTCGACGCTCATGCCGTTCCGCTTGACGAGGTAACTCAGCACCGTGAACACCGGCCGCCTCCGTCCCCCTATCCGGGGATATCCCCGGTTGATCGAAGCAGTACCATAACTCTGGAGTTCCCCGCTTGACAAGCCACTCGGAGCGCCTGTGCCACGACGACCACCGATCAACCCGGCGCGTTCCGCGCTCGGGCACCTGACGCATCCACCGCTACGGGCTGACGGCCGCCGAAGCTATGAGGCGCTTCTGGCCGCCGCCGACGAGATGTTCTCCACTCACGGGCCTGGCGCTCCCCTGGACGCCATCGCGCGGCGCGCCGGAGTCAGCAACGCGACCCTCTACCGCCATTTTCCCGACCGACGGGACCTGCTCGTCGCGGTATGCGTGACCGAGGTGGAGGCGTTGTGCACTCGGGGCGAGGAGCTGCTGACCGAACCCGATGGCGCGCAGGCACTTGGCGCCTGGTTGCGTGCGTACGTCGACCACGTCCGGGCCAAACACGGTCTGGCAGCGGCCTTCGCCACGGGCGCTCGCGAGGACAGTGGATTCGTGGCGGCGTGCCGAGCCGTTGTGGAGGACATCGGCACGGCATTGTTGGCCAAGGCGATCGACGAGGGCGCAGTTCGCCCCGATGTGAAGCTGGCTGACATCACGACACTTCTGAACGCGATCGCCATGGCTACCGAATCCACCCGAGATCCACGGGAGACGGAGGGGTTGCTCTCCATCGTGGTCGACGGAATCGGCCAGTCGACCGCGGCTCGAGCACGTTGGAGCGCATCGTGACGGTCAAATTCGACAGTCGGAAGCTTCCGGCTTCCGATCGCGAAGAGGCGATCCGCGACATCACCACGAGGACATTCGCACCGCTGGAGATCGAGCACATGGTCGATCGCGGCCCGACGGGAAGCATTGCATTCACGGATTTGACCGACCTGAGGGTCTGGTCGGTCAACTGCACCGCCGTCAAGGTGACGTACAGGGCGCTGCCAGGCAACGACCTGACACCCAGCCTCTTCTTCGGTCTGCAGATGACCGGTTCCTGCGGCTTGACGCAACGTGACCGCGAAACACGCTTGCAGCCCGGTGATCTGGCCGTCTGGGACTCCACGAGCCCGTTCACCTTCGCCGACGACGACGGCATCACACAGCATAAGTTTCGAGTTCCCCTGGATCGAATTGCGTTGCCAGTCGACGTCATCCGCCGAATCGGCACCATGCCGTTGTGTCCAGGACACCCGATCGCCGACATTGCCGTCTCCTACTTCCGCCGTGTGGCCGCGCGGCCCGGTGCGTTCGATCGGCCCGGCGGCGAGGTGGTCAGTCAGCCTGCGATCGACCTGCTGCGGGGCGTCATCGCGACCCATCTCGACAGTTTCGATTTGAGAAGGGAAGCACTGCAAGCCACTCAAGCCATCCAGGTCATGGAGTACATCCGGATGAACGTGCGCAATCCCGACCTCGACGCCGCTCGCATCGCCGCCGACAATCACATGTCGGTCCGGCAGCTGTACCGCATTCTCGCCGCAGAAGGAATTTCTCTCGGCGATTGGATCCGCACGCGCCGACTCGACGGAGCACGCAGAGACCTCGCCCTGCCCACCCCGAAGGATTCGATCTCGGAGGTCGCCCGACGGTGGGGTTTCACCAACGACTCCAGTTTTGCCCGAATGTTTCGGACGCAGTTTGGCGTATCGCCGAGTGAATGGCGGGAGCTGGCTCGTCACGCCGGCCGCTGACCGGGAAGACTCGTGCACGTCGTGCCGAGCTTCGTGCGTCTCGTGCCCGGCTGACATCGGTGGGGTGTGAGCCGGCGTTGGCCCATTTACGTTGTGTCCCAGGCCCCCCGACAGATCGGAACATCAATGCTTCAACGTTCGTGGCGCCTGGTGCGCATGGGAGCGCTCACGGGCGCCGCTGCGGTGGCGGTCGCCATGACGGTCCCCTCGGCCGTCGCCGTCGGTGCGCCCGCACCCAACGGTCCGAAACCCACCATCGTCCTGGTCCACGGCGCCTTCGCCGACGCGTCGAGCTGGGGCGGCGAAGTCGGCGCGTTGGAGCAGGCTGGATACGACGTACGGGCCATCGCCAATCCGCTGGAGAACCTGGACTCCGACACCGACTACGTGAAGAACTTCCTCTCCACCGTCGACGGACCCATCGTGCTCGCCGGACACTCCTACGGCGGATCGGTCATCACCAACGCGGCCGCCGGCAACCCCAACGTCAAGGCTCTGGTCTACGTCGACGCCGCCGCCCCCGACGTGGGCGAGACGACCGCTCAGCTCAGCGGCGCCGACTCGGTGTTGACCCGACCCCAGGAAGAACTGTTCGACGCCGTACTGCCCCCCGGCGCGCCCAAGGAGCAGGCTCAGCTCTACCTCAAGAAGGACGTGTTCCTTCAGCACTTCGGCAACGACCTCCCGCCCGACCTCGCCACCCGAGCGTGGGCCAGCCAGCGCTCAGCGGCAGTGGCTGCGCTGTTCACACCCTCGAAGAACGCCGCCTGGAAGGACATTCCCTCCTGGTACTTCATCAGCAGCGGAGATCAGGTCATCACGCCGACCTCGGAGGAATCGATGGCCGCCCGAGCCCACTCGCAGGTCACCCGCTTCGACGGTGGCTCGCACCTGACGCTGGTGTCTCACCCCGACGCCGTCACCCAGGTCATCGAAGCCGCCGCCGCATCGGTGCACTGACCCGGATCTGTTGCCGCGGTGCGTCGTCGGACGGAGGCCTCAGTGCCGATCCGGGGCGTGATGAGCTCGAAGCATCGGTGGATACAGGAGGTCGAGATGGCCCCGGGTGTAGAGGCGGGCGGGCCGGCCGCCGTCGGGGTTCACGGTGGTGCGGTCCGTTGGCAGTAGGAACCCTTCGGTGCCGGTGACCTTGCGGTGGAAGTTGCGGGCGTCCAGAGTCGTGTTCCACACAATCTCGTAGACCCGCCGCAGGTCGGCGACGGTGAACTCCGCCGGACAGAACGACGTCGCCACTGGGGTGTACTCGAGTTTGGCGCGCGCGCGTTGCAGACCGTCGACCAGGATGCGGTGGTGGTCGAAGGCGAGATCGGTCTCGTCGAGGTCGGCCACCGCAGTCCACGCGACGTCTGCTGCATCTCCTCCCGCGACGGGCGTCGTCGGGTCAGGGGTCAGGCACAGATACGCCACGGTGACCACCCGCATCCTCGGATCCCGCTGCGGGGCACCATAACTGGCGAGCTGCTCGAGGTGTAGGCGGGCGGTGCCCAGCCCCGTCTCCTCGTCGAGCTCTCGACGAGCGGCAGCGTCGAGGTCTTCGTCGGGCCGTACGAAACCCCCCGGCAGCGCCCACCTTCCCGCGCCGGGCTCGATCCCTCGCCGCACCAGCAGCACGGCCAGCGCACCGTCGCGGATCGTGAACACCACCAGGTCCACGGTCACCGCGACAGCGGGAAAATCGGACGGGTCGTAGATCGCATTGGCCACGCCTCGAGGTTAATCGTCATCTTGACGAGAATCCAGACGGCGGTTATCGTCTTGTTGACGATAACTAGGAGAGGACACGACATGGCAGTCATCACGCGCTACCCCTTCCTGCACCACCTGCGGGTGGAGCCGACGGTCCACGTTCGGGCGCTGCGCCGGGGCAAGGTCGCCCACGACGGCGCCGGCATCGCATTCTGGTTTCGGCCCCTGAACGCCGCGATATCCGAGGTCCCCCTCGACGACCGCGAGCTGCCAATGCTGTTCCACGCCAGGACGGCCGACTTCCAAGACGTCACGGTGCAAGCGACGGTGACCTACCGCATCGCCGATCCGGTCCTCGCCGTCCAGCGCGTCGACTTCGCAATCGACGCCGACACGGGACGGTGGCGGGCCACGCCCCTGGAGCAGCTTGCCGGGTTGCTGACCGAGACGGCCCAGCAGCACGCGACCGACCTGCTGGCCCGAATGCCGATGACCAATGCGCTCGTCGACGGCATCTCCGCGGTGCGGGCCGGGATGAGCGCCGCACTGGGCGGCGACGCCCGGCTGGCCGAGACCGGCATCGCGGTGATCGGTGTTCGGGTCGTCGCGCTGCGTCCCGAGGCCGACGTGGAGCGCGCCCTGCAGACCCCTGCTCGCGAGCAGGTGCAGCAGGAGGCGGACAAGGCCACCTTCGAACGGCGCGCGATGGCCGTCGAACGGGAACGCGCCATCGGCGAGAACGAGCTGCAGACCAAGATCGAACTAGCCCGCCGCGAGGAGGAACTGGTCGCTCAGCACGGCGCCAACGAGCGCCTCAAGACTCAGGAGAGCTGGGCCGCCGACGCGATTGCCACCGAGGCCACCGCGCGGCGTGAGATCGCACTGGCCGACGCCAAGGCGCAGGCCACTCGGCTGGTCGGCGAGGCCGAGGCCGCCGCGGAGACCGCCCGCCTGGCGGCCTACCGCGACGTCAGCGAGGCCACGCTGCTGGGCTTGGCGCTCAAGGAGCTGGCCGCGAATCTCCCGCAGATCGACCACCTGACCCTGACACCGGATGTCATCACCTCACTCCTTGCCCGTCTCGGCGCGGGGCAGGCCATCGCCCTGAACGGCGGCGGTCGATGACGCTCGCGCCCCGGGTCGTGATCGTGCACCGCCGCACCGAATTCGACGAGGCGGTGGCCCGCCACGGGACTCCCGGTCAGGCGGCCTTCTTCCTGCGCAGCCGAGGGCAGTCCATCGCCGATCTGGAACACCGCCACACCCTGAACCAGGCCGCGCTCACCGCCGTCACCGCCGACGTTCCGGTCCATTGGCGTCGGGGACGAGTCGAGCGCCGAGATCTGTCCCGGTTCTCGTTCGAGCCCGAGGACGTGGTGGTGGTCGTCGGCCAGGACGGCCTGGTGGCCAACGTGGCGAAGTACCTCGACGATCACCCCGTCATCGGGATCAACCCGGATCCCGAACGCAATCCTGGTGTCCTGGTGCCACATTCGGCCGACACCGCGGGTGCGCTGATGAGGGCCGCCGTCGACGGCCACCCCGACGTCGAATGCCGGACGATGGTGCATGCGGTGACCGACGACGGCCAGCATCTCGCCGCGGTCAACGAGATCTACGTCGGCCACGCCGGCCATCAGACCGGCCGTTACCAGCTGACGCTGCCCGACGGTCGCACCGAACACCAAGCCTCCTCCGGCCTGATCGTGGCGACCGGCACCGGCGCCACCGGCTGGTGCCGCTCCATCTGGGGTCAATGCCACAGCACGATGCGTCTCCCCGCGCCCGCCGAACCCCGACTGAGCTGGTTCGTGCGGGAAGCGTGGCCGTCCCGGGTCAGCGGAACGACGCTGACCGAGGGTGATCTCACCCACCAGGGCCTCGTCGTCGCGGTCGAATCCGAGGCGCTGGTGGCGTTTGGCGACGGCGTCGACACCGACGCGCTCCAGCTGTCCTGGGGCCAACGTCTCACCGTCGGGCTCGCGCCTAGCCACCTTCGACTGCTCCGCTGAGCGCGTCAGCCTCCCAGGGCAGCGAGGATGTTGGCGTCTTGTTGCCTGCCGTAGTCGGTGACCACGTCGAGCGGAACCGGATCACCGGCGGCCCCGTTGAACCGTACGGCGGCGACCGCTGGGCCCTGGGTGAAGATGAGGACGCTGGCGTCCTGACCGTTGGCCGCCCGTCCCGTGATCAGAGTTCCGTTCTGTCCGATAGCGATTGGGCGCGACGACGCACCCGGTATGTCGGCAAGCACGTCGCCGCGACTGACGTCCAGTGCCACGTCGGCCGCTTGCTCGTCTGGCAGGACGAGGATGATGTCGGTGATGGCCCGGGTACCGTCCCGGTGCGTGTAGACGACCTCGATACCGGGTTTCCCGTCGGGGTCCTGCACCGGCGGATCGGCCCGGTAGGCCGTGGAGTCGGTGACGACATTGGGGTCGACGGGCAGTGCCGCATAGTCGACGGGAGCCGCCGTCGCCGCCGGCGGGCCGACTGTAAACGTTGCCGCGACGACCCCCGCGGATACCGCGAGAGTTCGAATCAGCATGGATAGCAACCGAATCCGCGCCAGCCGTCGCGCCAGAAGAAACCGGCGCCGCAACCACGTGCGCCGGTCGTGCCTTGGCAGTCGAACATGTGCACCGTAGGCGCCGTCGGCGCCGGTACGGGCGCCGGCGAAATGTTCACCACCTGGGCGGCACCAGCAGACGGTGCGCTCAGGATCACGCTTGCAGCCAACAAGATTCCCGCGGCCACGCCGCGCCCCCGATACGTCAACTCAACCCCCGTCGATGATTGTCGAATGCGTCACATGATGCATCGTTCGCCGCACTCAGACAAGGGTGCCGTCTCCACGTCGGGCGGATCCCACCACCCCCCACGTATGGATGCGTATATTCAAGGCGAACTATACGAAACGATACGAGGACGGCCGTGCTCGCAAGCCCCTACTCCCCCGGTGCGGTACCCGTCTATCTCGCGGGTCGCGGCACCGAGCTCGAGACCATCCGCGCTCGGCTGGCCCGCACCAGCATGTTGGGGCGCTCCGGCGGGCCGCTGCTGGCATTCTACGGATCGCGGGGCCTGGGAAAGACGTCGCTCTTGCGCGCCGCGCAACGGGAGGCCGCCGCCGCCGGGTACCTCACCGCGTGGGTCACCGGGCGCGACGACGCCGCGCTCGGCCCGGAACTCGTTGCGTCCCTGTCAGAGGAGATCAGCCGTCGGTCGACCAGTCAGAAGGCCAAGGCGATCCTCCGAAGCCTCGAGAAGGTGCACGTCGAGGTCGGACTCCCCGGCGCGAAGTTGGGGGTCGAGGCCGGACGAAACCGGGCGATCGCTGCGATCGAGCGCAGTCTCGCCGACGCGGGCCGCTTTGCCCGCGAACACCGGCAGCACGGCCTTGCGGTGTTCGTCGACGAGTTCCAGGAAGCGCAGCTGGCCGACCGACGATCACTGCTGATCGCGCTGCAGCACTTCGACGGTGCACCGGAGGGGTGCCCCGTGGCGATCGTCGCGGCGGGCCTGCCGTCTCTGCTGCGTGCCGTGCCCGAGGCCGCAACCTTCGGGGAGAGAACCGATTTCGTCGAGATGGGCCTGCTCGGCGAGGTCGCAGTGGCCGAAGCGCTACGGCTGCCCGCGGGAGAACTCGGGGTGTCGTGGACCGACGACGCCGTCGTCGCGGCCATCGCCGCAGCCGACGGTTATCCCCACCGAGTGCAGCTAATCGGTGATGCCACATGGGAAGTCGCGCGACCCCAGAAGGGTGACGTCGTCGACGCGGCGCTGGTCCGCGCGGCGTACGAGCGCGTCGAGCGGCGAATGGCGGCGCTGTTCCGCAGCCGGCTGGCCAAGCTCAACCCGGAGCAACGCCGAGTCGTCCTGGCGATGGCAGAACTTGGGGACCACCCCGTGTCCCGCAGCGCGGTGGCACGACGACTGAACGTCACGTCCGAGGCGTTGAGTCGTCCACGACAGGAACTGATCGACCGCGGTGTCGTCGAGTCGGCCGGCCGCGGTCTCCTTCGGTTCACCATTCCGGGGTTCGCCGCCTTCCTCCGCGCCGACGGCGACGCCGACTGACCGACGTGCGGCAAGGATGGTGCAGCCGTGTCGGAACGTCGTAGTCTCCGTCGATGTCGGAAATGAGCGCCGCCCCCGATGTCGTTGCCGAGTTCGACTTCGTCATCGTGGGCGCAGGCAGCGCGGGTTGTCTGCTCGCCAACCGTCTCAGTGCCAACCCCGATCACCGCGTGCTCCTGGTGGAGGCCGGCGGCAAGGACGACTGGTGGTGGATCAAGGTCCCGGTGGGCTACCTCTACACGATCGCCAACCCGCGCACCGACTGGTGCTTCACGACCGAGCCCGACCCAGGCCTGGCCGACCGAAGCATCCTCTACGCGCGCGGGCGGGTGATCGGAGGCAGTTCGTCGATCAACGCCATGATCCACATGCGCGGGCAGGTCAGCGATTACGACCTGTGGGCGCAGGCCACCGGTGACGATCGCTGGCGTTGGGGTGGCCAGGGCGGCGGCGGCGAGACGCTGGCGATCTACAAGGAATTGGAGGACTACTTCGGCGGCGCCGACGAGTGGCACGGCGTCGGCGGCGAGATCCGCGTCGAACGACCGCGGGTGCGGTGGAAGATCCTGGACGCCTGGCAGGCCGCCGCCGCCCACACGGGCATCGTCCCCCTCGAGGAATTCAACCGGGGTGACAACGCCGGTAGTGCGTACTTTCACGTCAACCAACGCCGTGGCCGCCGTTGGTCGATGGCGGACGCCTTCTTGCACCCCATCGCCCGACGACCCAATCTCACCGTCTACACCCACACCCACGCGACGAAGCTGCTGATGGACGACGAGGTCCGCGACGAGCAGCGTCGGGGCGCGTGGAAATCGGCTCGGCACCGAGTCACCGGAGTGCGGCTCCTCAAGGACGGTCAGCTCGTGGACGTCAGGGCCCGCAGGGAAGTAATCCTGAGCGCCGGAGCCATCGGGTCACCGCACCTCATGCAAGCTTCCGGCCTGGGACCCGCCGAGCTCCTGGCCAAGCATCAGGTGCCGGTGACCGTCGACCTGCCGGGTGTGGGTGACAATCTCCAGGACCACCTGCAACTGCGAACGGTCTACCGGGTACGGGGTGCCCGCACCGTCAACACGCTATACCGCAACTGGGTGACCAGGGCAGGCATGGGACTGCAGTACCTAATGCTGCGCTCGGGACCGATGACCATGCCACCCTCTACACTCGGCGCCTTCGCCAAGAGCGATCCCACGTTCGCCAGCCCCGACTTGGAATGGCACGTTCAACCCTTGTCCTTGGCCAAGTTTGGTGAGCCGCTTCATCCCTTCGGG
>Ga0209673_1002877_pt1 | contig 10944 bp, 8 predicted proteins | sample AraplaCol_mMS_r2_2_FD_184274 | JGI IMG/M metagenome (GOLD analysis project Ga0209673, IMG submission 184274) | Arabidopsis root microbial communities from North Carolina, USA - plate scrape MF_Col_mMS_r2 (SPAdes) (version 3) | ecosystem: Host-associated > Plants > Roots > Endosphere | place: USA... | reverse complement strand
CCACAAGGCGCTCAAGGCGGCCGAGGCGCGGGGAGAGATCGAGTACAAGGCCACCGAGAACGTCAGCAACGCCGACTATGAGCGCGTGATGCGCGAGTACGCCACGGGTGGCAACCAGCTGATCTTCGGCGAAGTTTTCGGCGTGGAAGCGGCGGCGCGCAAGGTCGCGAAAGACTTTCCGAAGGTGGCTTTCCTGATGGGCTCTTCGCTCAAGCCGCAGGCCCCCAACTTCAGCGTGTTCGACAACTACATCCAGGAGCCGGCGTATCTCTCGGGCATGGTGGCCGGCGGCATGACCAAGACCAACCGCATCGGCATGGTCGGCGGCTTCCCCATTCCTGAAGTGAACCGGCTCATGAACGCCTTCATGGCTGGCGCGAAGGAAACCAACCCCAAGGTCGAATTCAGCGTGAGCTTCATCAACAGCTGGTTCGACCCGCCCAAGGCCAAGGAAGCGGCTTTCGCGATGATCGACAAAGGCGCCGACGTGATGTATGCGGAGCGCTTCGGCGTCTCGGACGCAGCCAAGGAAAAAGGCAAGCTCGCGATCGGCAACGTGATCGACACGCAGGCGCAGTACCCCGACACGGTGGTGGCCTCGGCCCTGTGGAACTTCGAACCCTCAGCCGACCGCGCGATCAAGCTCGTGAAGGAAGGCAAGTTCACGGCCGAGGACTACGGCGTCTACTCGACCATGAAGTACAAGGGCTCGGAGCTCGCGCCGCTCGGCACCTTCGAGAAGAAGGTTCCCGCCGACATCGTCGCCAAGGTGAAGGCGAAGCAGGCCGACATCCTGGCCGGCAAGTTCACCGTGAAGGTCGACGACTCGCAACCCAAGTCAACAGCGAAGTGAGGAAGCCGACGATGATGCGCTGGCGCTCTCTTCTAGCGGCCGGCGTGCTGGCCCTCGGCCTTTCGGGTTGCGCTGGCGTCTACAAGACTGGCAGCGATGGCAGCCTCAGCGCCCGGCTGGACGACACGCCGCGCATCGCCGTGATCTCCGCTTTTCAGCCCGAACTCACGCTGCTGCTGAACCGCGTTCACGCACCGGCGAAGCACAGCGTCAACGGCGTCGAGTTCACCACCGGCACGCTCGAAGGCAAGCCGGTCGTGCTGTTCCTCTCGGGCATCAGCATGACCAACGCAACGATGAACACGCAGCTGGTGCTCGACCGCTTCCGCATCACGAACATCGTGTTCAGCGGCATCGCGGGCGGCGTGAATCCGCAGCTGCACGTGGGCGACGTCACGGTGCCGGCGCAATGGGGCCAGTACCTCGAAGTGCTGATGGCACGCGAGACCGCGCCGGGCAAATACACCGCGCCGCCTTTCATCAAGGACGCCACGCTGCCCAATTTCGGCATGATGCATCCGCGTCCGGTCGAGGCGCGATCGGCGGCGCATCCTCAGATCGTGCGCAAGTTCTGGTTCGAGGCCGATCCGAAGATGCTCGACGTGGCGCGCAGCATCCGCAATGTCGACCTGGCGAACTGCACCGCCGGCAAGTGCCTGGCGCGCAAGCCCCAGCTGGTGGTGGGCGGCAACGGCGTCTCCGGCCAGGCTTTCATGGATAACAAGGCGTATCGCGAATACACCTTCAAGACCTTCCAGGCCAACGTGCTCGACATGGAGACCGCGGCCGTGGGCATGGTGGCCTACAGCAACGGTGTGCCCTACATCGCTTTCCGTTCCCTCAGCGACCTTGCGGGCGGCGGAGACGGCGAGAACGAGATGGGCACATTCATGGGCATTGCGGCGGACAACTCGGCCAAGGTCATGCTGGCTTTCCTGGCCGCATGGAAGTGACCGTGCCTTTGCTCCCTTCCCTCCCGGACGAGGGTTGGGGTGAGGGCAGGCGGCTTTCGATCGATCACTGTGGCATAGCGGGCGCTGCTCGCCCCCATCCCAGCCTTCCCCCAGAAGGGGAAGGAGCAAGATGCTCATGAGCAACGCTACCGTTCTGCGTCTTCGGGGCATCACCAAGCGCTTCGGCAGCCTCGTCGCCAATGACGGCATCTCCCTCGACCTGCAGGCAGGCGAAGTGCTCGCACTGCTGGGCGAAAACGGCGCGGGCAAGTCGACCTTGATGTCGATCCTGTTCGGCCACTACGTTGCCGACGAAGGCAGCATCGAGGTGTTCGGAGCGCCATTGCCCGCCGGCAACCCCAAGGCTGCGCTGGCCGCGGGCGTGGGCATGGTGCACCAGCACTTCACGCTGGCCGACAACCTCAGCGTGCTCGACAACGTGATGATGGGCACCGAGCCGCTGTGGCGAGTGTTCTCGCGCTGCGCGGCGGGACGTGCCCGGTTGCTCGAAGTGGCGCAGCGCTTCGGCCTGCCGGTGCAGCCCGATGCGATGGTCGGCAACCTCTCGGTCGGCGAGCGGCAGCGCGTCGAAATACTGAAAGCGCTCTACCGCGGCGCGCGCATCCTGATCCTCGACGAGCCGACCGCCGTGCTGACGCCGCAGGAGAGCGAGGCACTGTTTGCCACGCTCGCGCAGATGGTGGCGCAAGGCCTGTCGGTGATCTTCATCAGCCACAAGCTGGGCGAGGTGCTGCGCGTGTCGCAGCGCATTGCCGTGCTGCGCGGCGGCAAGCTCGTGGCCGAGGCGCGCACGGCCGAGACCACGCAGGCGCAGTTGGCGCTCTGGATGGTCGGGCATGCAGTCGAGGCGCCGCGGCGCCGCCCTGCCAGATCAGTGGGTGATGCCGTCTGCGTGCTCGACCATGTGAGCACCGCGTCGGCCAAGGACGAAAGGCAGGACCATTCGAGCGCCCTTCGCGAGGTGTCGCTGACGCTGCGCGCCGGAGAAATCACGACCATCGCGGGCGTTTCGGGCAACGGCCAGGTGGCCTTGGCCGAGCTGCTCTGCGGTACGCGCCGCGCTACCTCGGGAACGGCCCAGCTAATGGGCCGCACGCTGCCGCCCTCGCCTGCGCGACTTGTGCAACGCGGTGTGGCGCGCATTCCGGAAGATCGCCATGCGGTCGGCGTGGTCGGCGACCTGCCGGTGTGGGAGAACGCGGTGTCGGAGCGGCTGCGCAGCCCGGTGTTCTCGCGCTGGTCGTGGTTCGTGCGGCGTGCGGCTGCGCGGCTTCATGCCCGGCGTATCGAAATTGCATTCGACGTGCGCGGCGCCGGCCTGATGGCACCGGCCCGCTCGCTTTCCGGCGGGAACATGCAAAAGCTGATCCTGGGACGGGCGCTATTGGCGCCCGAGCAGGCAGAGGATGTCGACAACAAGAAATATCCTACACGCGCGCCGCGCCTGATCGTCGCGCACCAGCCGACCTGGGGCCTCGACATCGGCGCCGTGGCCTATGTGCAGCAGCAGCTGATCGCCGCGCGCGATGCGGGCGCGGCGGTGCTGGTGATTTCCGACGACCTGGACGAGGTGCTCGCGCTGGGTGATCGCGTGGCCGTGATGCACGGCGGCCATTTGGGCGAAGCGCGCCCGACCGCCGCCTGGACGCGCGAAGCCATCGGGCTGGCGATGGCCGGTGCGACGATGACGGCGCAACAGCCGGTCGCCGGAGCCTTGCCATGATGCGGCTCGAACGACGCCACGAGGCCTCGCGCGCGGCTCTGGTGCTGGCGCCGATCGGCGCGGTAGCGTTCACCATGCTCGTGAGCGCGCTGCTCGTGCTCTGGGCCGGTGCGCCTGTCGGCCGCACCTACGCGCTGCTGTTGCAGGGCGGCTTCGGCTCGGTGTTCGCATGGAGCGAGACGCTGACGCGTGCGGTGCCGCTGATCCTCACCGGGCTGGCCGCGACGGTCGCCTTCAAGGCGCGGCTTTTCAACATCGGCGCCGAGGGGCAGCTGTTCGCTGGCGCCCTTGCCGCCGTCGCCGTGGGCGGCATGCACGGCGGCACTGGCTTCGAGCTCGCGCCATGGCTGCTGTTCCCGCTGATGATGCTGGCCGCCGCCGTGGCGGGCGCCCTGCTGCTGCTGGGCCCGGCACTCATGAAGAACGAGCTGGGCGTCGACGAGGTGGTGACCACGCTCTTGATCAACTTCATCGTGCTGCTGGGCGTCTCGGCCTTGCTCGACGGGCCGATGAAAGATCCGGCCGCCATGGGCTGGCCGCAGAGCGTGTCGCTGCAGCCGGACCTCGAACTCGGCAAGCTCATTGCGCAAACACGCGTGCACACCGGGCTTGTATGGGCCGTCTCGCTGGCGGTGATGGTGTGGGCGATCTTCAAGTACACGGTGCTGGGTTTCGACATCCGCGCCATGGGTGCCAATGCGCGCGCCGCTGAATTTGCCGGCGTGCCGGTCACGCGCACGGTGGTGCTGGTCGCGCTGCTCTCGGGCGCGTTGGCCGGGCTCGCGGGCGCCATCGAGGTGGCGGGCCGCACGAGCTACGTCACGCTCGACATGTCGCCGGGCTATGGCTACACAGGCATCGTGATCGCGATGCTCGCGGGCCTGCATCCGCTGGGCGTGATCGCCGCCGGCGTGTTCGTGGCGGGTGTGCTGGTCGGCGCCGACACCATGAGCCGTGCCGTGGGCGTGCCGACCTACATCGCCGACGTGATCGTGGCGGCCTCGCTGATTGCGGTGCTGGTGGCGACCTTGCTGACGCAATACCGGGTGCGGATGAAATGACCGACCTGCTGGACATCCTTGCCAATCCCGCCTTCTGGGTCGCGGTGCTGCGCATTGCGACGCCGCTCATTCTCGGCACGCTCGGCGTGCTGCTGTGCGAGCGCGCGGGCGTGCTCAACCTCGGCATTGAGGGGATCATGGTCGCAGGCGCCTTCACGGGATGGCTCGCGGTGTATGCCGGTGCGCCGCTCGGGGTCGGGGTTGGCGCGGCCGCGCTCACGGGCATGGTGTTCGGCCTGCTGCACGCCTTTCTCACCGTGGGCCTGGCGCTGTCGCAGCACGTGTCGGGGCTGGGCATCACGCTCCTGGCCACCGCGCTCAGCTATTTCGGCTACCGGGTGAGCTTTCCGAAGGTGAACACGCCGCCGACCATCGCGCCCTTCGCGCCGATGGAATGGCTGCCAGTGCCGATATTGAATGCGCAGACCTCGCTCACCCTGTTCGCGCTGCTGCTGGTGCCGGCCGTCGCCTGGGTGCTGTACCGCACGCCGCTCGGGCTCGCGTTGCGCATGGTGGGCGAGAACCCGCAAGCGGCCGAAAGCCAGGGCGTGTCGGTCGCGGCCACGCGCACCGGTGCCATCGTGGCGGGCTCGGCGTTGATGGGCGTGGCTGGCTCGTTCCTCACGCTTTCCGCATTCAATGCCTTCTTCTTCAACATGGTGAACGGCCGCGGCTGGATCTGCGTGGCGCTGGTGGTGTTCGCCTCGTGGCGGCCCGGCAAGGCCCTGCTTGGCGCGTTGCTGTTCGCATTCTTCGACGCACTGCAGCTGCGGCTGCAACAATCGGGCGATGCGGTGCTCCCCTACCAAATCTACTTGATGCTGCCCTACCTGTTGTCGATCCTCGCGCTGGTGCTGGTGGCGCGAAAGGCCAGCTATCCGCAGGCGCTGATGAAGCCTTATCGCAAGGGGGAACGCTGATGCGCAAGCCGGCCACAAAGTGCGCGGGGCTGCTCATGGCATTGTGTTGCGCGGCCGTGCACGCGCTGGGCATCGACCAGCCCTACGAACGCTTCAAGACGCCCGACGCGGTCGATTGGGTGCAGTTGTGCGGCGCCTGGGGCAAGGACCACAAGGGCACCTACCGCGTGATCCATGCCGATCTGGACGCACAGTCTTTCCTGTATGTGCAATGGATGAACCGCGACGCCGCTGGCAACCTGCATGCCGAGCACACGGTGGCGATTGCCGAACTCGACAACGACCATGCTGAAATTGCGCTCGATGACCTGACCTGCCGCGCCACGCCGCGGGGCATCGTGTTGACGGCGCGGGCGACTTCCGGCCATGACGACAAGCTGCGCCGCGTGACCATCGAAGTCGGCCCTGCGGCGGGCCAGTACCGCTATCGCGCGCAGCGCACGCGCTGAAAAAACAATTGCCATTCGACAGCCACAGGACCCGACGCCGATGCTCGACCTCCTCATCACCAACGCCACCCTCCCCGACGGCCGCTCCGGCATGTCGATTGCCGTGCAGGCCGGCCGCATCACCGAAGTCAAGGCTGGCCTCGACGCGCCCGCGCACGAAAAGCTCGACGCGCAAGGCCTGCTCGTCGCGCCCCACTTCGTCGACCCGCACTTCCACATGGACGCCACGCTGAGCTACGGCCTGCCGCGCGTCAACCAGAGCGGCACGCTGCTTGAAGGCATTGCGCTGTGGGGCGAACTGAAGCCGCTGCTCACCGCAGACGCGCTGATCGAACGCGCGCTGGCGTATTGCGACTGGGCCGTGGCCAAGGGGCTGCTGGCCGTTCGCTCGCACGTGGACACCAGCGACCCGAGCCTGCTCGCGGTCGACGCGCTGCTCGAAGTCAAGCGGCAGGTGGCGCCCTACCTCGACCTGCAGCTGGTCGCCTTTCCGCAGGACGGCGTGCTGCGCTCCCCCGGCGGCGTCAACAACCTGAAACGCGCGCTCGACAAGGGCGTGGACGTGGTCGGCGGCATTCCGCATTTCGAGCGCACCATGGCCGATGGCGCGGCCAGCGTGAAGCTGCTGATGGAGCTTGCGGCCGAGCGCGGCAAGCTTGTCGACATGCACTGCGACGAGTCGGACGATCCGCTCTCACGCCATATCGAAACGCTGGCCTTCGAGGCTCAGCGCCTGGGCATGCAGGGCCGCGTGACGGGCTCGCACTGCACGTCGATGCATTCGATGGACAACTACTACGTGAGCAAGCTGCTTCCGCTGATTGCCGAGAGCGGCGTCGGCGTGGTGTCGAACCCGCTCATCAACATCACGCTGCAGGGCCGCCACGACACCTACCCCAAGCGACGCGGCATGACGCGCGTGCCGGAGCTGATGGCTGCCGGCGTGAATGTCGCCTTCGGCCACGACTGCGTGATGGACCCCTGGTACGGCATGGGCTCGGGCGACATGCTCGAAGTGGCCCATATGGGCCTGCACGTGGCGCAGATGACGAGCCAAGCCGGCATCCGCCAGTGCTTCGAGGCCGTGACCACGAATGCCGCGCGCGTGATGCACCTCGAAGGCTATGGTCTGGAGGCGGGCTGCGACGCGAGCTTCGTGCTGCTGCAGGCGCGCGATCCGGTGGAGGCGATCCGCCTGCGCGCCACGCGGCTCAAGGTGTTCCGCAAGGGACGCTTGCTGGCGGAAACGCCGGCTGCCACGGCTGCGCTGCATCTGCCGGGCCGTGCGCAGGCCACGAGCTGGATGATCTAAAAGCCACGTGGCGTTCCCCACAAAAATTCAGGCCTCGGGCGCAATGGCCTCGGCGTACTCGTAGAGCGCCCCCAGAATTTCCTCGCCGCGCTCGTCCGCGGTTTCAGACAAGGCGTCGACCTCGCTGAACAGCATTTCGATGGTGCGGGCTCCGCCCTCACCCTTGAAGAGCCGCGCCACGCGCAGCGCCTCCCAACGCTCCGCTTCGTCCGGGCTGAGCAGCTCGGGCCAGTTGCGTGCGCGGTAGCGAAAGAGCAGTTCTTCCAGTCGCCCGTCGTCAAAGCCGGTGCGGTCCTTGGCGAGCTCCTCAGGCGAAAGCGCGCGCAGCTGATTCAGCCGCCGCCGGTCGCCGTTGCCGACGAAGCCGCCGTACAGGTCTTCATCGACGTCGGGCGTGGCCTCCTTGGGGCGGGCGTACACCTGCGACCAGATGGCGCTCATGTCGGGCAGGTCGCGCGCGATGGCCGCGTGGCGCATGGCCGCCTCGAGATCGACGTTCCAGCGCTCGGCCATGGCCGGTGCGAGCGTGCGCAGGTTGCCGACCACCATTGGCGACTTGTTCAGGTGAATGCCCTTCACCGGCAGGCGGACCACGCCCTCGGGCAGCTCGGTCGTGCGCGTGAAGAGGCGCAGGCGCAAGGTCTCGATGTCGATGTCGCGCAGCTCGCTCGGGTCGTGGGCCAGATCCCAGGCGAGCAGCTCGTTCTTGTTGGTGGGGTGGCTCGCAAGCGGCCACATCACGCTCAAGCAGCCGCGCTCCACCGGGAACATGCCCGACACGTGCAAGAAGGGCTTGGCTGTTTCACGCATGGCCGGCAGTCCGAGCTCACTGGCGACGCGGTCCTTCTTGTGCAGGCCGAAGGCAAACTCGAACAGCTTGGGCTGGCGCTCACGGATCAGCCGGGCCAGCGCGATGGTGGCGCGCACGTCGGAGAGCGCATCGTGCGCCGACTCATGCAGCAGGCCGTTGGCGCGCGCCAGGTCTTCGAGCTTGAAGCTGGGCTTGCCGTCGTCCTTCTTGGGCCACTCGATGCCGTCGGGGCGCAGCGCATAGGTGAGGCGCACCACGTCGAGCAGGTCCCAGCGGCCGCAGTCGTTCTGCCACTCGCGCGCATAAGGATCGATGAGGTTGCGCCAGAACAGGAAGCGCGTCACCTCGTCGTCGAAACGGATGGTGTTGTAGCCCACGCCGATGGTGCCGGGCTGCGAGAAGGCCTTCTCGATCTGCGCGGCGAAGGCGTGCTCCGGGATGCCGCGCTCGAGGCACAGCTGCGGCGTGATGCCGGTGATCAGGCAGGCCTCGGGGCTAGGCAGGTAGTCGGGCGCCGGCTTGCAATAGATCATCAGCGGCTCGCCGATTTCGTTCAGCTCTGCGTCGGTGCGGATGGCTGCAAACTGCGAAGGCCGGTCGCGGCGCGGCACGGCACCAAAGGTTTCGTAGTCGTGCCAGAGAAAGGTGTGGTTCATTCAGAGCAAGGGGGAAAACAATCGTGCAATCGCGTCGCCGAGACGGCGCCAGAAACTCTGCGGCCGGTGGGCGCGCACCGCGCCGGAGCTGTGGAGATCGGTCTCGAACTGCGCGGCCAGCGGGCGCGCCAGCTCAGGGCCGTAGACCACCGCGCTCACCTCGAAATTGAGCCGGAAGCTGCGGTTGTCGAAATTCGCGGTACCGATCATCGCGCAATGGTCGTCCACCACCAAGGTCTTGGAGTGCAGCATGCGGGCCTTGTACTCCCACACCTTCACGCCGGCCGCAATCAGCTCGTCGAAATAGGAGCGCGCCGCGGCGCTCACAATGGCCGAATCGCTTCGGCGCGGAACCAGGAGGCGCACATCGACACCGCGCAGCGCAGCGCTGGTGAGCGCCATCAGGGCGGGCTCGCCGGGCACGAAGTACGGCGTGGTGAGCCACGCGCGTTCGCTCGCCGAATGAATCGCCTCCACGTGCATGCGGTGGATGGGCTCCAGCATGTTGTCGGGGCCGCTGGTGACTATCTGCACAGGAATGTTGCCCGCTTCGACCTGCGGCAGCATGGCGTCCATCAGGGGGTCCAGGTTGCGCAGGTCTTCGCCGGTGGCGTAGGCCCAGTCTTCCAGAAAGGTGGTCTGCAGCCAGCGCACCGCGCTGCCTTCGATGCGCAGGTGCACGTCGTGGTACGCGTCAGGACGGGTGCGCTTGTCTTCCTCGTCAGTGATGTTGACGCCGCCTGTAAAGCCGATGCGGCCGTCGCACACGACGATCTTGCGGTGGGTGCGGTAGTTGGTCACCGGCCGCAGGCGCCGGCCGATGCGCGTGTCGTGGAAAAGAGCAATCTGCACGCCCGCGGCCAAAAGGGGCGCCATGAACTTGCGGCCGATGCGCTTTGAACCCAGCGCATCGAGCAGGAGGCGCACGGCCACGCCCTGCCCCGCACGCTCCACCAGCAGGTCGCGCAGGGCGGTGCCGATCTTGTCGGGCTCGAAGATGTAGTACTCGAGGTGGATGTGGTCGCGCGCCGCGCGCACTGCGTCAAAAATGGCGTCGAAGGTGCGCGCACCGCCCGAGAGCAGCTCCACGCCGATGGCGCTGGAAACCGGCAGTCCGCACGCTGCGGTGCCAAGCCGCGCCATCTGCTGCAACGCCGGCGGCGCGTTCTGCGCCGCGTCGCGCAGGCGTGCCAGTTCGGCCTGCGTGTGGGCTTTGGCGCGGCTGCGCAAGCGCTTGACCCGCTGCTTGCGCAAGCGCTGCGGCCCCAGGAAGTAATAGACGACGAAGCCCGCAAACGGCAGCAGCGCCAGCGACAAGATCCAGCTCATCGTGGACACCGGTGCGCGCTTTTGCATCACGATCCAGACCGAAAGCACGGCGATATAGCCGCTCCAGGCCAATGAGAGGCCGGTTTTCCATTCCTGGCTGAGCTCGGGAAAAATCAAGGTGTGCGGTACAGGTAGGTTCCGGTCAAAAAAAAGCCGGCAGCGAATGCTACCGGCCTTTTTCGTGATGCCAGGAATGCTGCGGCACCGGCTCCGCCGGGCCGCTTTATCCGGCGGCAGCCTCTTCGGCTTCAGGCTTCGACTTGCCTTCCTTCTTCGGCAGCGGCTGGATGTCCAGCTGCACTTCGCCCTTGTCGTCAATGTCGACCGACAGGCGGCCACCATCGATGAGGCGTCCGAACAGCAGCTCGTCGGCCAGCGCACGACGGATCGTGTCCTGGATCAGGCGCTGCATCGGACGTGCGCCCATCAGCGGATCGAAGCCCTTCTTGGCCAGGTGCTTGCGCAAGCCGTCGCTGAACGTGACGTCGACCTTCTTTTCGGCCAGCTGCGTTTCCAGCTGGAGCAGGAACTTGTCGACCACGCGCAGGATGATCTGCTCGTCCAGCGCCTTGAAGCTCACGGTCGCGTCCAGGCGGTTGCGGAACTCCGGCGTGAACAGGCGCTTGATATCGGCCATTTCGTCGCCCGCCTGACGCGGGTTGGTGAAGCCGATGGTCGCCTTGTTCATGGTCTCGGCACCCGCATTGGTGGTCATCACGATGATCACGTTGCGGAAGTCGGCCTTGCGCCCGTTGTTGTCCGTCAGGGTGCCGTGGTCCATGACCTGCAGCAGCACGTTGAAGATGTCAGGGTGCGCCTTCTCGATTTCGTCGAGCAGCAGCACCGCGTGCGGCTT
>Ga0209673_1002875_pt1 | contig 10950 bp, 3 predicted proteins | sample AraplaCol_mMS_r2_2_FD_184274 | JGI IMG/M metagenome (GOLD analysis project Ga0209673, IMG submission 184274) | Arabidopsis root microbial communities from North Carolina, USA - plate scrape MF_Col_mMS_r2 (SPAdes) (version 3) | ecosystem: Host-associated > Plants > Roots > Endosphere | place: USA... | reverse complement strand
GAAATTTTCAATGGATCCCGCGTGGTAGCCTTTGGTTCGCAAGAAAACGAGGTCATCAGATCCGTTTCGCGCCAAACACCATCCTGTAAGAAGTGGACCGCTTTTGTCAGCAAATCGGGCTTCCTGTAGCGCTCTTCTTTGCTCTTCTTCCTCTTTCTCCTCTTTCCATCTGTTTGATGGTGTCCGACTCTCCTGCCCACCACCATATGGACCTAATAGCCAAACAAGGTCAGCGCGGTAATATACGAAGTGGTAAGCCGAAATACCTACCACCAATTGTGGCGGCGTACATCGTGTTATTAATAACTCTCGTTGAACAACAAAAACGATATGGTACGGTAAGATCGAAATGAGTGTTCAGTTGTTGAGTTTAGGTTGATAAGATAGTCACTAGCAATATTGAAAAAACAACGTCCGAAATGACTTGTGAAGGCAGGATGGTCAATATTAAGGGGGAAAGAATAGAGACTCAAGATGAGATAGACAAGAGGAAAAAGGTCATTGTGCAAGACAGCCTTACTTATATATGTGGTTGAGACGCTGATAAAGCACAATCTGTAAGCAGGCGAACCTAGTGTGAAAGTGATCAACAAATGTGGCTAGCTGAAGGTAGATTCTAGTGGGCGAGTACGAAGTAGACCTTGAAAAAGCCCGGGGATTTTAGAAATAAGCTCGTGAGCGGGCTTTACAGTAATTACAGACCTGTGGTATTTTACACTGCCTTGCAATGAGTTTTAACACCCACCTCGATTATTAATCAAGTTTTCTGCCAGCAGAATGTAAAGGTACATGCTAGACTATGTGATTCACCTAGTTCTCTATGTACCGGTCCTTCAAACTAAATTTTCAATAGCAGGCGGTAGCCAAGGTGCTGGTAGGAGGTGTCCAAACTTATTGAAAGGCACTGTAAAAAGATCGGCGCAAGATGTCCCTTGGAGAACCCGAGCAATCCCGTTGGTCACGACGACAGTCCGAGCTAAAGTAGCGGTCTGATGCCATTAAGTGGCATACAATCCATATGTGGTGACCGGAAGGTCATCATAGACATCTCAGTTGCCTCCCTCCAAATTTCCTGGACTTGCTTTTACTCCCTGATTGGCATACCAGACAGTATTCCGTTCACCGATCTTCGAATCGTACAGCAATGGTGGTATGAGTCCCCTTATGAGGACGCAGAGACCCAATGAATACTGTAATATCCAGAAAGCGACGACCTTGTTCCAGCTTATTTAGTGAGCTGAAAGATCGATGCAAGTTTTTCAGCTTGCAGATTTTTCAGTCTGCAAGAACCAGTGGGCCCGTGAGTATCGGCCACTCTGGAGTAGCTGGGTCCGGTCGGATCGCTTCACAAGCAATTCTACGGGATTCGATGTATCGTTACAAATTTAATACAGTAACTACGTTGAAAATTTGGTATTAGTCATTACCATATCTTTTCTGCCCAACTAAGAGAGCGGTGATACTAAACAGGATTAGTGTAACTCGGAGTTATTTTCCGGGAATCAAGTCTCAAGAGTTTGGGGTCAAACTGATTTCGAAAACTACTGTAACTTGCTTGGAAAAGATGGGAAGATATATGACAAGGCCGTTGTGACGTAAGACATCTTTTTTTCGTGACGTGACAGCGTTTCATTTTACTGAAAGTGTCCAAGGTGCAATTTCAATACTAGCAGTCATAGTGGTGACCCCCAAGAGCATGTCACTGTGGAATTTCATGCTGGAGACTCCGTGAAAACACAACATGTTTATCGCTAAGCCAGAATTACGGAACAGCGATTCCGATCAAGTTGGACTCGATATGTAACAAAGACGCATCAAGGAACTGGAGAACTGGAAACGGTGGACAAGATCTCATCATATCACGAGATAAGGGGATTTTAAGGGCGATATGTTTCTTCCCCTACTAGTGACTGTAGAGTCTAGGTAATAGACTTCAGGTGTGAGTCCTCGTACGAGAGGACTCTCATCATGTGACTTATCATGTGATTTGAAGACTTATCTGAACTTCTGATTTCTGTTTATACGTAGCTCTTCAAGCTACGTCTTGGTCAACCTTCTGTCCTGTAGACAGCCCGCAATACAACCAGTCTTCTGCTTACCCTGATTATCTCGTACGAATCAGCCTACTAGCTCCTGATACATTACTGCTAGCCCTGCACCCTGACACCTGTCCTCCTTTAAAAAACTTTCCTGATTAAGAAAGAAAATGCCGCAGTCGCAAGTTGACCGCTATATCGTGGGTTGCACGTTTCCATATACTATACATGTTTCCTATAATTACTAATCTATGCTCGACTAGATTACGTTGAAGGAAGATTCGAGTCCTGATGATTTTGAAGTGTATGTCTCAGGAATTTATTACCCAAGAGTAATAGTTAATTGACGTGGACCTTAGTGTTGCTGAAGAAGTGAGATCTAAAGGAGGGAAGATCACGCAATTGATTGACCGTGAGGAGATGAAGATTCTAACGTATGTGTTCCGGTAATCCTATTATTGTCTGATTATGGCATTTTTGTTAAAGCATCTCTCCAAACAGGGTGGAATTTCCAGCGAATCTTAATATGAAGAAGCTGACCTCAGGCCATGCGAGTGTTGAAATTATTGAGCGTGAATTAGATTAGATTAGATGACGATATAATGGCGCACGCCCTCGTTACGGGCTGATGCCCGTTTATGCTCATATGATCGCGGGCTTCCCCTCATGGTAGAATTTTATCCCGCGGGAACGGCCCATTTCCCTTTCCTCTCCCTAAGATCGTCGTAGATGTGATGATCGGCTGCCTTAACCCCTGAATAAAGATACCGAGGTTGTGGATAGCGAATATTGTATCCATTGTACTGTGTGTAAGATATAAAAAATCTCGTGTTCGGTTGTCTCGCTCGCCTTCGCTCTCCTGCCCTACTGCCTGCTTGCATGCTCTGCACGGTTCATCCCTGTATATTATGTCGTGCAACCCTCCTTAAAATTTTGGACGTTCCACGTTCGCTACTGCCTTTTCTGAATTTCCATATTCAACATCCATTTGCATTATCGACTGTCAGTTAAGCAAAACAATGTCCATTTTTCCTTCGCCTTCCTCGTCCTTACCCTACGTTATCATCGTTTCAGGGCCACAGCGTGCGCGGCGCGCGTCATCACCAGTTCAATACAATTCCATACTTGAAACAAGGCTAAGCGGGATACAGATTAGCGTGTTTGGAAGGAGGGTTCGAGAAAGAATCTGTGTGTGTGCAAGTGGTGAAACTGCTTTCGATCCAAACTGTATATCTAATTCAGTGCTAAGGGTTATGGTTCTTGTTGTCCTTGAGAAACATGAGGTGAGGAACGCAGATCGAGCCTGTCAGAGGACAAGTGATGTATACTCCAAAGCAGACATGAAGCCATTGTGTCAGCGTGAGCTACTCTCTATTCACTGTCTCTGTCGTAACAAATTGAATCATAGGAACCGGCCTCTTCACGTTGCTTTACCCAAAGACAAATATCACGTACAAATCGCCGGGCAGCACCCAATTTTACGTCATGCTGGACGAAAAATTCAGGGTTCTGGTCTTCATGAACTTGCGACAGATCAAGGCAATATTCGAGAGTCACCTCCCGTGCTCTTCTGATATTATCCCTAAAAGTCTTATTTTGCACTCGTGACAACTGCCATTCGGTATATTCATCCACAGCTATATCAAGAAGTCCATGAATAACGACGGGTTCAGCATTGCTTGACCTAACCGGTGCAGCTTCATTTGCACACGAGTGAGGCGTCGGCAATTGAGACGATCCAGTGGAAAGGTAATTATTAATGATTGTCGGTGGACTCGATGATCCGGTTTTGGTATTGTCTTGGTCCTTTTTCTGTTTTTCGCGCCGCTGCTCCTCTTCAGCGTACAACTGCTCGCGAAAACTATCGGGAACATCATCATGGTCCTCAAGAACTCCGCCTTGCTCCACGTATTTAATCAGAGCCTTGAGGTGGTGAGTGTTCAATCTGTGATGTCGTTTCCCTTCCGGATCTTGCCAGCAGTACTGCCCTTCATGGCGACATGGGGGTCCAGGGCATCGCATGATTCGATATATATCCCGCCAAACTGGATCATGCCCGGCAGTCTGCTCGGCATCCATCTGAATATCGCGATTATTAAGCATCCTTCTGGTAGTTGACGATTTCCCTCTCTTGTCTGTACTAGAAGGAAGAGGTCCTCTCTCGTCTATATAATTAATGGATACCTGAAGCCGAATCTTCTTGCCAAGACGAAACAGATAAGCCCATGCAAGTAACTGTTTCTCTACTACCTGCCAATCAACAGCCGTACCCTCAAATCGTTTGTCAATATCCCGTTGGGATTTTACCGACAACACCATATTAGTATCATCCAGTCTCACCCGTCGGCTGCGGGCTATTTTCCGTCGTAAAATATCACTGGCCTCTCTTTTTATATCTTCCCAGTAGTAACTAGGCCGAAGAGTCAAGTCTTGTTTTGTATCCTTCACCACAACTCGATTATTCAGTTTAGCTTTCCACTCAATCTGGTAATGAATACAACCAGGGGACTGTTCATCCCATGCATTATCATAATCATATCTAACCAATGGGTTAACTACTGCTTGCCCGGATCGATGTTGACACGAGGATGAACGCTGGTCAACTAAGTCCTCCTGATCCTGTGAGGGGCAGATTACTGATGGCGTGTATTCGCGGTCCAGGTATCCGGGGGTAGGGGCATAGGAGGGCGTCCGTTCAAGGCGGTGGGTTTCATAATCATCGTTTAAATGAGTGTAAGTCATTCCCCCAAGGCAGAAGATGCCAAAGAGGAGTCTGGAAACATCATTTTGTTGTCAGCTATCATCAAACACGTCATGTACATCAATCGAAGAGGGCTGGGGCTGACACGCTGAATGTTGTGGTCAACGGATGCATGAGTAGTCTGCAGGTAAGCACTCTAACGTCAAGCGCTAGTTACACAACTAGGTACTGTACTATGTGAGTCTCCGAGACTGTCAGTGAGACAGGAGTGGCAGAGGAGGAGGAAGCGAGTCAGCTCTCACTCAAGCGTTTAGTTTATTTGTATTAGGTGGAAGCTTCTAGTTGCTGTCGGATCGTCAATACATTAACAAAACCAAAACGCCGTATTCTAATCCGAGTATAATACGTATGTTGTAGTATTCGTAAAATACATGGGAGATTAATAATCCGAGACTATTCCTAATATAGACTGGATCGCTTAGCTAATCGAGATCTAAAAAACAGTTTAAGAGTGAAAGTGGTGGCACCAGTTTCGGGACGCACTGTACTGTACAGTACAAAATTCCTCGAAGTTTGGTTCCGACACTCTTAGGAGGAATGACTGGCCGTGCATGTCAGGATGGGGAATGGCCTGTAACTGTGACCGTTGTTTGTTTGCTGCTCTGATGGCGCGCGAATTTGAAACAGTTAGCATACCTCCGCAGGCTGGACCCGCTATTGAACACATCGCGTACCTTTTCCCGGAGCCGTCAGCGTAGGTTTTGGAGCCTAGGGCAGTCCAGCAAAATATGCGTTGCCCTCTCTTGCTCCCGGCAAATACACCGGCCGTCGTCCCGGAAAGAGATATTGCATTGCCGTGAATCTTAAAGCGGCTTGGCCAATACAAACTGATTACCTTTTTATTGTTCAACGCCAAGCCCTTCATGCCGATTTTTTATCGAAAGGTTAACATTAATTTGAGGCCCGCCAAAATTGGGGATTTTGAGATGAATTGTCATTTTCTGTCAAGTTATATGATAACGTTATTACGTTTGAACGAGAATTTTGATAGGAGTGATTAATTCTGATAAAAATATCAACTTGACGAATGGCTGAGCCATCACATCTATGTTGCCGCTCTCATTTAGGAAGGCTACTGTACAGTAGCAAACGAGCCATCTGTGTTAAATACAATTCGAGCTTGAATATAGTAATCAGAGCTTCCCTTGAACTTTTCACAAGGATGGGTGGCATGGCGCATTGCCTTTGTTTGGTACCGTCGTATCCGCAGTGCTAATCAAGCGCAGTCAGAAGTTTAGTTCATCTTATTTTCCAAACATAATAGATTTAGGATAAAGTGAGGAAATCACTATTGAAGACGTGATCTACCTATGTACTGTGTATCAAGAGCTAGAATGCAATCGGAATAACATTGCACCAGATACGATTGTCAGTCGTGCTCGATACTACCAAACGGCGGGTCTTTCCAGTACGAAGATTTGGCTGCTGTAACAGAAGCATATTCTCTGTCGTCACAGCATAAGGCTAAGGTGATTGGTCAGTACTGATGGCGCTGCAAACAAGCACTTAACTTGGCAGAACCCCCAGAGAGAGATTCGAGGTCATTTATCAGATAATAGTAAACATTGGCTGGCTTAGGAGAAGGATTGTTCTTTTGCCTACGACAGCTTTCAGTTTCTCCCATTTACTTGTCACCGTTTGTGGACAAACCCAGGCCTGTCGGAAGATTTAGTGCACAAAGAGTAGTGAAAAGGGAGGGAGGTGAAAGAGGTTGGTTGTCTGCATGAAGACAAAAATAACAAATTTTCAATCGAACCAGAAAAAGTCGAATCTTACACACAACCTTCGCTTTTTTTTGGCCAAAAGGGTTCGTACAAAATTGTGTTTGTCAGACCAAAACTCAGTTGACATACTCGCAATTTGACTCCGCTGATGTGTGAGCGTGGAAGGAAGTAGCCCAATGTGTTCAAACAAGCAGGAATGCTCTTCATCAGCTGCTAGGTGATTGCCTGTCAATTAATATTGGACTGGTCACTCAAGACTCCGACTGTTTGCCCCCACTATTCAATCCTTTCCGTAGCAATGAATATTATTTTACAGCTTTTACAATCGAGGGCTAGACCACTGTATTACACTTTACTTCTTTACAGTATTTCCGGAAATCGGTGTCACCACTTCTGCTCTTCTATTGTTCGCCGAACCCTAAATGCCAAGAAACGCTAAACTACTTCTGGCTGCCTCTGTCAGCGCCCTTGGTTTTGAATGTGTCTTATAAAATACCGGATTATCATAAAAGCGGGGTGGCGCGTGAGTTACAGTGCGTCCCGAAACTGGTGCAACGGCCTACGCTCTTTGAATAACTATTTAACCCCACCGCGAAGAAACACCATACCAAAGTAGGAATCACAGTGGAATATCAATATTGCCATACCATTTTGGTACACCGTTTTACGTTTCTTAAATTACGGGACCTCGTTTCGTAATTGTAATGTCGGACCATGGAAAATCTAGTTTTCCATGGAAGATGCAAGTCAAGCACTAGAGCTCGGAAGTCCCTCGATCCTAACGCGGACCTAGTACTTCCCTTTCGCTCTAATATCCAAATGACGCACATATTGACTTGCGTTGCTTGCTCACTGTACCTGCAGACAATTCACAAACCCGCTCATGATAATTCCCTGCCTGTCAGCCACAGTGGTCTCTTCTTGACGACGCCATAAACACACTTGATTACACTTGGTGAAAGCTGACACAACCATGCTAATAGACTTCTCAGTGGCATCTTCTGCCTTGGGGGATGACACCCACACCCCTTTCAATGATGATTTTGATGATGCTTCTCGACCTAGACTGCATGGTCTATGAGAGCGGACTCCCATGTGTGCCCTCACCATAGGATTACCCAGATCGCGAATGGACGCCATCTGTAATCTGCCCTTCGCTCGATCACGAGGAAGTAGCTGGGGAATATTTATCATCTTCGGTAAGTCAGACTCCGCCCGATCAGCAGAACTTTCATCCTGCGGTTTGACATGCAGATGGGGTGTCTGTCTGCGGATCTTATCCACCTATTTTCAGAATATTATGCTCATTTGGAGGCTCTCCAAATTCTCTGCTTCTTCTAAGTGCTGGTTGGCCCATTCAAAATCAATCTCTAATGTCTGCTCGGAACGAAGGCTTCTCACAAACCCATCACTTATTAGTGAAGTGTTCTCAAATGAATCCCTAATAAACACATCTTTTACGATGCTGAGTTCCACGGCTAATTTGTCACAAATTACCCTTTTGAGCTTGTTTGCCGTTAATTTTCGGAGGTATATCGCAAAATATATGTCATCGTCCTGGAAATACCCTTCTGGCTTGTAAAATCGGATGTACAAACACAGCGCTAAACATGCCGCTCCGTTTCGTTAGATAAATTCTGCACAGACATGGGGATTTCAAGCGCATACGCGATCCTTGTGGCAATTCAGATGGTGAAACAAACTGCCCCTTCTCGGCCCTCGGAGTTAAATCGTGATCGGACAGCTCTGATACAGTAGCATTCGATGTTTCCATGATAATAATTTGAAGATCAGCCTTGATTGTCGACTCATCTATGTTTGACTATTTCATATAGACTTTGCTGGATAATCGCCCTGTTTCATCCCGATGGTCAGTAAGCCGCTACATGTTTGGCTTGTGATTGCCATCTTTCGGCTTTCTTTTCATCCAATTCCAGTACCTTTTCGGATCTTATACTCACACATGTCTGAGAATATAAATTAAGCAAGTAGATAAGTAAGATCTCAGATGTGCATGCAGTGTGTCTCCATCGCTTGTATAGGGCTTGATTCCACGATCGGGCTGACGGTCCGCGAATAAGGTCTTGGAATGGCTCCGGACCGAAAATGTCTTTTGATTGGCTGATTAATTAATTTGCTTAAGTCATCCTGTTCCACCGGCATCTAACCGGATTTGCTACTGCCTTGCTTCGTCACATGACTAAGAACTCTGATAACTAACTTCCGGCCCGCTTCGCCGTCCGTACAAAACAGGCGACAACAAAAGAAATTTCAGTTAATTGGCTCCTTTACATCCTATTGGAGAGTTCTTACACCATCCAGGATTATTCCCAGACTGGATTTTTTTTTACGGTCGGAAGCAAGTACTTTTGATGCGCATATATCCATTTTCCTGTTTACTGATCATATGTGATCCCGATCAAAGCATTTTATTAGACCTAAGTCTGCTTTCCAGGTTGTAGTCTCCATATATCCCCAAACACGAAAGTCTTTCAGCAACTCCGGGACTTTATATTTGAATTACATGCACCATGGCAGATGATTTCTGGGGGTTCGATGGTCCATCTTGCTCATCAGCTAACGAAAAAAATCGAGCGTCGGTTCCCTACTCGAAAGGTTGGTATTCAGGCCGTTTCGTCAACTGGTCAAAAAACTGCTATCGTTTTTATTTCAATGTCCATTCTCATATATAATAGGACCTGTTGCTCGAAATCCGAAGCAAAAATTTCCCACAAGACAATCAGACGACCAAAAATTTGTCCGAATCGAAGACGCAACAAAAGAAAATAAAATCTGGGGGTTTGACGAAGACTCTCATTGCCTACCTCTCTGTGCCACAAACAGTCTCGGTGGAAATTTGCATCAGGTTGGCGTCTCAAAGATCCAAGCCACTAGTTCTGCTCGTGCTCAAGAATGCCAACCTGAAACCAATATTGCCAGCACTAGTGAAATTTCTCCTAGCGAAGAACTAGTAAACAGAATGAGTCATTTTCGAATAGACGAATGAGCTGCCTAAGATTGGCCCATTATCATTTCTAAACTCGCATAGTGGTTTACTCGAATCACAAGAGCTCGGCCAACCTGAGGCCAAATTTAATTGTGTTGGTAGCAGCTATTTTTCATTCATAGATAAAGTATTCATAAATGCTTCATCAACTTCTTTTCTAGATTTTAAGAAGTATATACAGAATTGCCTTCGTTTCAAGGCCGAAGCGCGCCCATGCGTGCAAAGCGCGTCTTCCAGTAGCATGATTCGGGAACGGGACTCCCAAGGTCGCTAGACTGATAGTCATGTATGCATTACGAAGCGCTTGGCTGCGCAATCGGGCCTCGATGCGGGGAATCTTTGCCACGGCTGACGCTTGTTTTTGTTGCGAGAGAAGCTAGTATCAATACCATCTTGTCGTAGTACCAGTTACGATTTTAAGTAGTTAAGCGCACAAAACCTCAAGCAAAGGGGCAGTCATACTGTACATAGTGCTAGGCCATCCCCGTCTAATTTGTAAGGAGGTGCGCAATGTAATGAGTTTACAACAGAATGACATGTATCTGTATTTTACGAAAGTCTCAATACAAGGGTATTACATACATCGTCGGAAAAACTCCAAATGTAGTCTAGTGTCAGCTGGCACATGAGACAAAAGAATCAAGCAAAGAGCGTAGGCCGTTATACCAGTTTCGGGACGCACTGTAACTCACGCGCCACCCCGCTTTTATGATAATCCGGTATTTTATAAGACACATTCAAAACCAAGGGCGCTGACAGAGGCAGCCAGAAGTAGTTTAGCGTTTCTTGGCATTTAGGGTTCGGCGAACAATAGAAGAGCAGAAGTGGTGACACCGATTTCCGGAAATACTGTACTATGGATTGCAAGTGAGACATCTTCGTTGCCAGGAAATAGAAGCGAAGAGTGCGGTATACAATAAAGTCATATTTTGGAAATTCAGCCTTACTTCATACTGTACTGTGCAGATACACCCAGAATCATCGGGATACTGATGCTGACTGCAGTATTAAACTCGACACAGATGGGTGAACTGGGAGGTAGTTTGGAAGGCTCTTAATAAATGTGCTGAGAATGCAACAGATGCCGTGGCGACAATAATATGCATAGCCACCAAGCTGAGATGAGAATGAACGAAGAACCCGAGGCGCTCAGGCAGGTTCATTGTATAGCAAATGGCCCCCGAAAGCCACATCATATGAAGCTTCATATATTCGGCTGCCATATCATAGCGGCATGCTGTTGGCTGTAGTATTGCGTAGATCGCCGGAAGCATTGCAATTGCGCACAAAAGACAGCATGCTGCGATGGAATCACGGCACATATAAGAGAACTGAACGAAGGAGCTGAACCATACGGACAGGAAAGTCATATTAAATAGCAGTGTAAACTCAAGCAGTGGTGTGTGGAAGAACTGAAAATGC